>ERZ1026864.475-NODE-475-length-23296-cov-43.037305_pt1 | contig 23296 bp, 51 predicted proteins | sample MGYA00380162_ERZ1026864 | MGnify/ENA primary metagenome ERZ1026864 (study PRJEB33269, sample SAMEA4719798) | human gut metagenome | biome: human-associated habitat; feature: organic feature; material: feces | place: Cameroon | collected 2013-10 ... | reverse complement strand
ATAGGAGGTTTTATGGAAATACTTAATAGTATAAATATTATATATTTAATCATTATGGTGTTTGTTCCAATCATTGGAGGATTAGGTCAAGCTATGCTCAATTCTAAGATGGCATTAACACAAACAGAAACAGTGTTAGGAAAGATTGTGAATAGATATCCTTGTACTGTTGGATTAAATATTGTATTTAATGCTGACTTTGACGGCATAATTACTGATTTTTCCAAATATGAAGATTGTAATTTAATTGTATTTACGAGCTATGAGCCAGAAGACCCTCCTGAAGATTTGGCAAATGTTGATATATTAACATTAATTCCAAATTGTGTAGTATATGAATATGAAGGAGGATATTTTGATTGGGCGGAATTATAATAGTTTTATTATGGGGAGTAATTTCCACTCTTGAATTTATAGAATATGTTCCTTTTATTAAAGAAATAAAATCAAATTATGATAAATTTGTTGTTTTATTAATATTTTTAATCGGTGGTCCATTTTTTGCTATCACCAATGTTTTAAATTATGTTTTAAATGTATTAATGCCTGAAGGATGGGATGATGAAGATGACAGTGACAAATTCAGTAAATAAACTTAAAGAATACAACCAGAAAAATTGGATAGATCCTTTAACAACAATTGCCCAAGCGCTCTCTCCGCACAGCACAGTATGTTTTTGTATTGACTACCGCAGCAATCAATATTTGGCGCAACTTCTCAATGTGCTGTTGGCGCATGACATTACCGTTCATCTGTGCAATAAGCATACCCCAGATATTTTTGATATGATTTCTGAATCAACTTTGACCATCGTTGATTTCCCGGAAGGTGAGCACGTTATTAATTGTTATCCTTTTACTATTGGAGGATGGTCAACAAATAAACGCGGCATTCTTGATATTGGTAATAATTGTTTTAATACAGAATTGCGCAAAGTATATCGACCAATTTATAAGGGTCGTGAAAATGCTTATAAAGATATTTTGAATGTATTGGAGCAAAGATGGGCATGATGATTAGTGGCTTTGAATGGAAAGTAAGTTTATGGGAACGTGAATTTACTTTATATGAAAGTAAGAAATTGAATTTAGAAAATCCATTTTAGATTTAGACTACTTTTACCCCAGTTGAGACTGAAGATGGTACTATTACTTATACTTTTGATGGTACTTAGAAGCGTAAAATTTTTACTGATGAAGATAAAAAGAAATGGCGCCTTTTATAGAATGAATATGTAGTTATAAGAGTAGCGCAAGAATATGGATTTGAAAAGGCATGGGATTATTGTAATAATTGTTAGAGTCCTGTATAGTTATAGACTTATCTTTTAATGCAATGTAAACCTTGCTTTTTTGATGGACAATGTATGTTGAACTGTAAATTTTATGATAAAGGATGTAAAGAAAAATGAAAGATTTTTGTAGCTTTTTTAAAATTATAATTTCTAAAGGCAAATTTAAACGTAAAATTTTTAAAGAGAGGCGCAAAGCTACTAGAACACTTTATCAGAAAATGTACGGAGGAGAAAATTGATGAAAAAGTTTATTATTATTTGTTTAGCTTTATGCTTAATTTTATCATTATGCGGATTTACTTATGTGGGTAAAGATGTAGATGATGTTAAAGATAAAGCCCATCAAATTGCGGAATTGGCTCGTTCTATTGGATTACCAGAAGATGACCCTATTATTGTAAGAGCGCAAGAAATTTATAATAATGTAGATAAAGTGCGGTATGCGGTTCCTTATACAGACGCGGAATTAAAGATGCTGGCTAATGTTGTTCATTATGAGAGTAAAGGCTGCCCAGATTGGCATCAGCAAGTAGTTGCGCGAATTGTTATTAATAGGATGTTAGACGAAGATTTCCCAGATACTATTGAGGGCGTAATTACTCAACCGGGCGCTTATTTGGAATGGTATGCTTATGCGAATCCTACGGATATTGAAGATAGATGTTATGAAAATGCGCGATTGGCTTTAGAAGGGTATGTTAATATTCCTTTGAATGTAGTATATCAGGCTCAATTTACACAAGGTAGTGGTATCTGGAAAAGCAGTTATGTAAATACTGGTTGGTGGGAGAGTACTACTTATTTTTGTTATAAGTAAAATATTTTCGTAATTTGAAATCTAAAAATATTTTGATTATCGTAATTTGAAATCTAAAAATAATTTGTCGTAATTCAGAATTGAAAAATGTTTTGGTTATCGTGATTTGAAATCTAAAAATATTTTGGAGAGAGTTTTGCTCAGCACATACTCAAAAATTAAAAATAAAAAAATTTTTTCCCATAATACACCCCGGGGTATTTCTCTCTGATTCTACCCTGAGAAAATATTAGCAGTCTGTTGTCTTGATTCTCACAGAGCGAGAGCACACTCGCTCTCATACCCCCGTCAAATAAAGCACAAAGAGTTTCCCTTACATCTTCAACCTTTTATTATTAATACACATTCGCACCCCGCTTTGTGCTATCACCTAATCTATCTATCCAAAAGGAGGAGACAATGTTATCCATTATGCCAATGAATGTATCACGCAAGATTGATACATTAGGTCGAGTAGTTATTCCAAAAGGAATCAGAGATACATACAAATTAAATATTGGGGATGAAGTTTATTTCTCTATTCTCAACAATGATGGATAGCAGTATGTTGGCATCAGCAAGACTAATGAAGACCTTGTGAAGTACAAGATAGCAATGTAGGTGCTGTTGGACTTAGACCTTGATGTACCAGAAGAACTAGCAGAGAAAGTAGAGAACATAATTGAGTAAGCGGTTTCCGCATCCTCAAAGCGCTCAAAGACTCGTAAGCACGTACGCACGCACGCGACAAACACATCAATCACACAACAATACATACACATAATAAACAACACACAATCATCACACAGATGTGTTGCTCGGCGCGCTGGCGGGTGTGGCGCGCCGAGTTTGCGTATTATACAAATGGCACAAAAATTTTCTGTGCTTTTTGTGCAAAAATAACTCTTGACAAATCTCCCGCAATGTGTTATACTGTAGATACAAACAAAGGAAAGAGGTATTCACCATGGAAGAAATCAGACGCCGCATGAACATCTTTAGCGCTATCAGCGCAGTCGTTGTTGTCTTGCTCACTCTCCTGCTCTGCCAGTACATCAAAGCACATCCTGCTCAGGATGTTAATAACATCTATGCCAGATCTGCAACTGTGTGTGAAGTAAATGGCAATGTTCAGTTCTATGTGGATAATGCGGGCAATGAATGGAGCACTACTGACGAAAATGTCTCAGTTAATGATGAAGTGATTCTAGTAATGAATACCATGGGAACATCGCCCATCTGTGATGATGAAATCATCGAGGTTAGAGCACGCTAAGCAAAGCGTGCTCTTTCTCTGTCTATTAGTCTCCGCACACGATAGTGAGTTCCCGGAACTTCACCAAGCTAAAGCACTAAAGAAAAATTCTGTGAAATATTTGCGCAAAAAGGCTTGACAAAGCGCTCCTGAAATGCTATAATACAGATACAAGGTAAGGAAATGAGGTAACACACTATGGCAAAGATTACAGTATCTATCATCGTATCTGATGAACAGAAGAAAGCATTTTCCGCAGATCGTGGTTATTATAGCCATGTTTCTAGCCGCAAAGTATCTGCTTCTTCTTTCTCTTCTGGAACTAGTTACTGCTTTGCTACTGGTTCTATGTCTCAGGCATGGGACGCTGTACGTGACTACTACAACAGTCGCGAGTGGAACTAAGTAAAATAGTTCTTGACAACTATCACATTCTGTGCTATAATACAGATACAAAGTAAAGAGAGGTAACAATCATGTACGAATTTGGTATTCTGAACATCAATACTCAGGAAGAAAGAATCATCTTTGGTTATAACGGAATTGACGCTTTCCGTAGAAGCGGACTGGACGCGGCTGAATGGAAAGTCCTGTATTCTGAATACGTTGATTAAGAAAGAGGTAAATAAAATGGTTGGTCTGATGAAATACGAATGTGGTCTGAAATTCACAGGAATTGTATTTGAGGACAAAGAAACAGCTAAAAAGTTTATTCATGATAATGGATTAAATCCCGAAGCCTATGAGCTTATCCCTGTCGCAGGTTATTTCAAAAATGGCGAAATAAAATAAAAATAATGCTTGACAAACCGCAATCTTCATGCTATAATTAAGACACAAAGAACAAAGGAGATAACAACAATGGCTGACAACTACACCAACTACTACAACAAGTTTATGGGCATGAAGAAAGCGGAAATCATCCGCGAGGGTCAGACGTGGGATGTTTGGGCAAACTGCCAGAGCACCGCGGCTTGGCTGATGAAACAGTCAAAGACTTGGCTGGCTGGTGTTCTTGCTGGTCGACTGTGCCGCTTGGAAAACCGGGGCTATTAAGCCCCGGAGAAAGGAAGTAAAAACTATGTATCATGTTTATGAAAATGATTATGAGTTCCCGCTTCACTGGGATTCTCTGGATGATGCTATGACATTCGCTCAGCGCTGTTCTACTGGTAGAAAGCACCATTGGCGTAACAAGTACATTGTTGTTGATAATACAACCGGCGAAGTCATCATTATTTTCCGCTGTGGCTTCGGACTTCTGAAATAAAAAGTTGCCCCAGTTTGGGGCAACTTTTTTGTCTATTTTGCCTATTGACAAATCCAATAGAATGTGATAAAATGGGCGCGCCGGCCACAATCGCCACTGGCCGGCATTTTATTATAACATACCGCCAGCCAATTTGTCAAGGAGAAAATCGCACAAATATTACACAAAAAATTCTCCCGAAATTTGTGCGTTTTGCCAATAGACAAACAGAATAGTATAATGTATAATAAGGATACAAAGTTAAGGAATGAGGTAATTCACAATGACTAAAAAGGAATTTGATGCTAACTTGGTTATGCTTCAGGAACAGGATAAAGAGCTTGCCCGCATTTTCACGGTTCGGGAATCTATCAGAGAAAAATGTATCAAAGAGGGCGGTTATCCGCTTTATAACAAAATGTGGGAAGCCTTGCTTGCTGACCATGAAAGTCATTGGAGTTTCTAACATGAAAATGTTTCAATACTTTATAGCTTTTCTGGTATTTCTTGCCGGATTTGTTATTATTGACGCGAATGTAAATGGCGCGTTTAGGCACACTGTAATAATGGGAACTATCGGCTATGTGCTGGTAGTTTCCTCTGCCGCAATAATTTTCTTATAAAAAGGCTTGACAAAGCCGCTATCATGTGATATAATCAATACAGAAATTAAGGAATGAGGTAACTACAATGTTTACAAATCCGAGCTTTTACATCGTATGGGCAGTTATGGCGTTCTTCCCTCTGATGATTGCTATTCTCGCGCCTGAGACTTGCCGTGGCAAAATCATTGCCATTCTGGTTGCGCTTGCTATCGCTTTTGGCGTTGCGACTCTTTTGTATAAAGACGCAGAGGGAGACCATGACCGTTGGAATAATGGTTACTGCGAATGCGGTGGTCAGTATCAGTTCTCTAGCGCCACTAATTATCGTGGCTCAAAAGATTATTATTACACCTGTGACAAATGTGGTCATACAGAAGAATTTCACGCAATCATGAAATAAGGGCTTGACAAACAAGCCCTTACATGATATAATTAAGATACAAATTAAGAAAGGAATTGAATACAATGGATTTCAAGAAAATGAGCACAGGCGCAGCAATCGGCACAATTCTTTACACGGTTGGCAAGTGGTTTGTAACTGCCGCGTTCATCTGGTGGGGCTGGAACATCTTTGCATGGCATTTCGACCTGCCGCAGTTCGAGTACATGGAAATCTTTGCCATGCGTATGGCTCTGACCTCTGTTATGAAAATTTTCTGGCAGAGAACTGAAAAAGGGGATTGACAAACAATCCCCTATGTGCTATAATAGGTACATGAAATGGAGGTAACAAACAATGACAGATAACATTGCTAAAAGACTTCAGACAATTGCCGATGAAATCTACCAGTTGTCCGTGGATGTAGCGGCAAGCAAGAAAGACGCGGCAGAGGATGACCGTGAAGACATTCAAGAATTAAGCGATAATCTTTTTGACATTCAATCGCGTATGAGAACCGGATTTTTTTGGTTAGCATCAGAAATTTGGGATGAATAAAAATAGGACTTGACAAAAGCTCTATTACCTGCTATAATAAATTCAGAAATTAAGAAAGGAATTGATAAACATGAAAGCAACAGGCATTATCCGCAGAATTGACGATTTGGGGCGCGTGGTTATCCCCAAAGAAATCCGCCGCACATTGAAAATCCGCGAAGGTGACCCACTGGAGATTTACGTTGACCGGGGCGCGGTAATTTTCCAGAAGTACGAAACAATGGGAAGTATCGAAACTCAGTGCCGCGCAGTCTGTGACACATTCCAAAGAATGGATTGCGCTTGCGCAGTCTTCGACCGGGATGGTGAATCGTTTATGCTGAATACCCGATTCCGTTCTGTGTTCTCTGCTACAATGCCAGAGCTGCCCGAAGATTTGATTGGCTGTAATGGGAGCGTTCAGCGCAATCACATGATTTTCATGCCCATTATTGATGATGGGGAAATGTTGGGAACGCTGGTTGTTGAAACTGATAATCGCGACATGGTGGAGTTCGCAGTCAGAAATTTAACTGAGCAGGCGAGAAATTAACACTTGACAAACCAGCCGGTCTATGATACAATAATGTTACAAAAGAAAGCGAGGTACTTAAAATGGAAATGGTTATCTTCACTCTGGTAATTGCTATCCTTGTCATTGACTGGCTGGTTGCTGTCCTGAAATTCGCTACTGGACACAAGAAAAGCATTGTTGATGTTATCATCCGTTCGTTCGTTCTTTTTGCCGTGCCTTTTATCGTCCAGTGGTTTTAACTGCTGGGCGATAAAATTCACTATTGACAAAATAATAAAAATGTGATATAATAATTATACGATAAAGAAAGGAATTGATAACATGAACATTATTCGAGAATTTCCCATTCAATTTAGCCAACTAAAAAATGGTGATTGCTTCTATCCTGTTGGCAACTCCCATGCGCTTTACATGAAGATTCCAACTTTCGATGATAAAGTCATTGGAGAAATTAACGCTATCAATTTGGAAGCAATGGGTTACAAGCGATTCGATTATGAATGGCATGTTTTTCCAGTAGAAGCAGAAATTCATGCTAAATATTGAAAGGAATTGATAACATGAAAGTTGTATGTAATAAGAAATCCCCTGTTGTCTTTAAGAATGTAGCAATCGGTACTTGCTTTGCTCCGTCTAATAATGCGGAACGCATTTACTTGAAAATTGCTAATGAACTTCTTCCACTAATGGATGAAGATGGAAGTTATGTAACAGCCATCGACATTGAAACAATGGAATGGGAATTTGTTCGAGGTGACCAGGTCATCTATCCCTATGAAGCAGAAATCCACATTCTGTAAATTAAAGCCCATTTGGGCTTTAATTTTTTATTCAATTTGTCTATTGACATTTTCAACTGAGTATGTTATAATTAAAGGATAAGGAAATTGCGGCCGCCCGCCAACGTTTGCCAGCCCCGGTATTTCCATTATAACACCGGCCAGTCATTTTGTCAAGCGAAAAATTGAACAAAAATAAAAAAATATTTTATCCCGAATTTGTGCATTCTGCCAATAGACAAACATGATTTTATACTGTATAATAAGGGTACAAAGTTAAGGAACGAGGTAATTACAATGAAGAACTTCACTATTGACGCTTACATCAAACAGCAGCTGATTTTTGCCGAAACTATGCCCACCGATACTGAGCTTTTTGAACATAATGCTTATGGCGCTATTCAGTGGAACGGTTACATGAATGGCACTGACCCCGAACTTGAGCGCCGTTGGAACGAAAACTACAAGCCCGCATTTGAAAAGATTATTCGAGGCTTTTTCCATGGATGATTTGAAAAAAGGGACTTGTAAGGATTTTACAGCGTGGGACTTAAATTGTCCCCGCTATGTAAAACCTGATAATAAATTGAGAAAAAAATTCGTGCGGAAATATCGCAGAAAGTCAAAATTAGCTCTTGACAAACAGAGCAAAGCGTGCTATAATCAAGATACAAAAACGAAAGGAAATGAACAAAATGATTAAGGAAATCGTATTCGATATGGATGGAACTATCGCTGACCTGTATGGCGTTGAGAACTGGCTGGAAATGCTCAGAGCGTCCGACCCGACTCCCTATGAAATCGCAGAACCCCTGACCGACATGGAAGAACTTGTCAATTTGCTTGCTCAGTGTCGCGTTATCGGAATTGAAATTTCCGTTGTGACTTGGCTTAGCAAGGTTTCCACTCCCGACTATGACAGAGCGGTGAGAGAAGCAAAAAGAGAATGGCTGAACAGTCACGATTTTCCCTTTGACCATTTCCACGGTGTAAAGTACGGAACACCGAAACATCAGGTAATCAAGCGGGAACTTCCAGAAGATGGAACAGCGCTGATTTTTGATGATGATGCGCGAGTGCGGAACGCTTGGACGCTTGGCGAAGCGATTGACCCGACAAAAGAAAGCATCATTGAAACCCTGCGGAATATTTTGGAAGCGCACTGAGCGCTTCCAAAGAAAGGAAGTAAAAAAATGGTTCCTAAAAAAATTACTGTTAAGTATGGAGGCGTCGATGAAAAAGGGCTTGGCTATACTAATGAATTAAATTTTCAAACTGAACGAGACGCAGATATTTTTATTTCAGAAATGAAAAAATATATGATGGGTGTAAAATACCTTACAAAAATTATTACTTGGGGATATAAAGGAGAAGAATAGAATGAATGACGAACAGCTTGATATTTTGCTTGAAGAAGCAACTGATATTAGAATTTTAATTGCATTGGGGTGATATTATGAAAGTTATCGTATCTTATCCGGCAAGAGTTGAAAAAGAAATTGAAGTTGATAGAAAATGGGATAAGCTGGTAAGTGATTGCGAAAATTATCCAGAGTTTTACAATGCCCCGGATGAAGCCGTTGACTATTACAATGAACATGCCGAAGAGTTTCTTGAAGAAATCCGGGCAAAATTTCCTTATGATGGACTGTGCGTTGATACAGTAAATGGAAATTCTATTTTTGAAATGTGAAAGGATTGGTAAAACATGACAAAATTCAAAGCGTATGTCGCGGTAACTGTTCTCGTTGAATTTAGCATTGATGACGAATGGAAAAAGATGGAAAAATACGCGGACACTCCATTTATGGAATTGACCCACGAACAAGATGATTGGTATGCGGATAATGACATAGCTTTTAAGAAAGCTGTTGTCGAAGAGCTGACCAAGTTGGGCTATGGAGATGGAGAACTCCAGCAGGTTTTTACAATGGCTGGAAATAATGCCTACGACATCGCTTTTGAGTAAATTTTTGGGAATCCAAATTCTGGATTCCCAAATTTTTTTGATTCATTTTTCTGGAAGTAATTGTAAAATTGCGGCCGCGCGGTCACGATTGTGTGGCCGCGCCATTTTGTCAAGAGGGAATATTCACTAATTTTTTGAGCGAATTATTGTGTAAAATGCCAATAGACAAGAATCCTGAAATGTGATATACTCTATAATGTCAAGAGGGAACAGCAACTAAAGTGCTTGGCATCATTAGCCGGGCTACACAACTTCCGCGGTTCGTGTGTAAAATAAATAAATTCCCTCTTGACAAACAGCACAGAATGTGCTACAATAGATAATGTCAAGAGGGAACGGCTCAATAATGAGTAGCTAACATTAGGATTAAGCCGAAAAAATTTCAAAAAAAATTGAAATTCCCTCTTGACAAACCCCGGCTGATGTGCTATAATCAATACAGAAATTAAGGATAGGGGAAACGATGGTAAGCCCCATCCAAAAGAAAGGAATTACCAAAAATGAATAAAAATATCTATTGTACACTGGACACTGAAACCGTAGGCGGTAGCTCCAATCCAACCGGAATGTATAACGCGGGTGCTATCATTCACGACAAGGATGGTAACATTCTAGCAACAACTTCCATTCTTGTCATGGAACATTATGACAACATCAACAAGGATGACTATGCAAAGAAGCATTTTCCAGTCTATGAAAAACGCTTGACAAGTGGTACAATTTCCGCAGTTACCACCGAAACCGAAGCCGTGTCCATTGTCCGCAATCTCTGCCGGTTCTATGGTGTAAAGTATGTTATGGCATACAATAGCTGTTTTGATTTTATCAAGACGCCATTTGCTGAACTTCTGGACGAATTTGAATTTATCGACCTTTATTTGATGGCTTTACAGACCATCACGCACCAGAAAGGTTTTGACAAATTCTGCCATGAACATGGTATGCGTTCCAAGAATGGTGGCAGGTCTTGCGCAACAGGTGTTGAAGCTGTTTATGCCTACATCACCGGAAACCCTGATTTCGAGGAAGAACACACCGCGCTTTCCGACGCAATGAATGAAATGGCAATTTTTGTTAAGTGCTATTCACTCCACAAAAAGTTTACCAAGAATTGCCACCAGTGGAATTGCCGCGAAAATAAAATGTTCCCCAAGTGGTAAAAACCACTTGACAAACCCGACCGAATGTGATACAATAAATTCATCAAGTGAAGGACACACTAAAAAACCAGAAAGGAATTGATACAAAATGACTAGAATCAACTTTACCGATGCCGCTAACCTGACTGAAGCTGTCTGCCGCATTAAGGAACTTTTTGGCACTAACCCCTTTACTTCCAAGGAATACAACGCCGACCGTCCCAAGGGTGCGGCTCTGCTGGACACTCTTGTAAATCACAATGTTGTCACCATTGCCAAGGTTGAAACCTTTGAAAAGGAAGTAAATTCCTGCTATGGCGCGGAATACGTTCTGAACGCCAACAACGAAAGTATTATGAAGCTGGATGATTTTAAGGCTCTGCCGCAGTTCGTCCAGGAAATGATTACCAAGGCGGCTGGCGGTGTCCACATCGAATACCGCGACGTGGAAACTATTACCTGTAAGCGGTATTATTACCAGCTGAACCCGGAAGCTTATGAGAAGTACCTGAGCAACCGCGTAACTGAATGGCGGCTTGCGATTGAAAAGAAAGAGCGGCAGATGGCAAAACTTGCCAGAGAAGTTGACACTCTGAAAAAAGTTGTCGGCTGACGAAAAAAAGTCTTGACAAACTCCGCAAAGTGTGATACAATGTAAGTGTTCCAAGGGGAGATGAACTTCTCCCCAAGGTCACGAAAAAAAATCTTAAAAAGGTATTGACAAGTCGAAAGATTTGTGATACAATAAATTCATCAAGTGAAGGACACACTTAAAAAACCAGAAAGGAATTGATACTATGGCTACTAAGATGACTAAGAAGGATTGCTTCAACGCTCTGCTCCAGATGAACGAAGTCCAGTCGAACCCGACCATTGTTGATTTCATCAACCATGAACTCGAACTGCTGGCGAAGAAGAACAGCGCGGACAAGAAGCCGACCGCAACCCAGCTCGCCAACGATGGCTTCAAGAGTGCCATTCTCGCCCACATGGGCATGAACCCCGACCAGCTTTTCACCATCACCGACCTGATTAAGAATGTGCCGGAGATTACCGACCTGACCAACCAGCGTGCCAGCGCGATTGTTCGCCAGATGGTAGAAGCTGGAAGCGTCCAGCGTGTCGAGGATAAGAGAAAGGCTTTCTTCAAGATTGCCTGACCGAACGGGGGAGCATTGCTCCCCCACTCCAAAAGGGGGTAAAAAATGGAAGTCGAAGAACTCGCCAAGCGCCTGAACATCACAGTTGACGAAGCCAGACAAGTCCAAGAGGACGACAAGAGAATTGACCGAGGAGAAAAGCTTTTCGAGTTGTCACCGGAACTTGAGGCAGGCGCAAAAAAGGCACGACAGACCGGAACGCGCAAAGTCACCGAAGTAAAGCGGGAACGCAAGCCCGACGAAGACAAGCGCGACTTAATCCAATATCTGGAAGACAAGCTGGAAGATGCCCACCATTACGGCATGGATTTGGATAACATTACCATCACAAATCCAGAGCGTGAAATGGAATTTACTTACAATGGAAAAAAGTACCGGCTGACGCTCGCTTGCCCCAGAAAATGACAGAAATCCCTCCCAGAAAATGGGAGGGATTTTTTTACCCAAATTATTTGGAAATAGATGGAAATCCGGCCGCGCGCTCACAATCCAGTGGGCGCGTCATTTTTGTCAAGAGTAACATTCAACAAATTTTCCGCACGATTTTTGTGTATTCTGACGATTGACTTTCTTCCCGAAATAGCTTATAATGTTGGTACAAGGTTAAGGGAGGTAATACCTAATGTATGTTGAAGTAAATACAGACCGTCTGACTGACTGCTTGGAAAGTTGGGTTGAAACGTTCAATGATTGCGCTTGCTGTCCACTGTATTCTCAGTGCGACGAAAGAGACATTGATTGTATAGATTGCGCAGAAAAGATTAAAGATTGGATGGAGGACTAATACAATGAAAAAGATTTATGACATGAACATTTTCATGGATTGGGGCAAAGAAGAAAGCAAACTTTTAACATGGCGTAGCTATAACCTGCTTGTCAGAGATGAAAAGCCGCAAGACCGCGAATTTTATTGTCAATCGTTTGGCGACCTGCTGGATTTACTGGATGAATATTCCATTCCCTGTCTGGAAGTACAACAAACGCTTTTCCGCAAAAAACCTCGCGTTCGCGCTGTGATTGGCTTTGATACTTACACTTTTAATTGGACAAATTACAAGCCGGTTACAATCACTTACAAATTCAGTGAAGTTCATCCCACCATGGAAGATTTGGCAAAAAATCTCAGCGGTGAAGATTTCATTGAATGGCTCAAAGACCGCGGTATTAACTGCGTATCTATCAAATAAAATTAGGGGTTGACAAACAACCCCTAATGTGATACAATAAGTCTATCAAAGGAAAGGAAGTAAATCAAATGAAAATCTACATGGCTGGAGCATTTTTCCGCCCTGAAACTAAAAAAAGAATTGATTCCTATGCGGCAGGTTTCCGGCGGCTTGGACATGATGTGTATGTGCCGCAAGAGCACACTGTCCCGAATGCTTGGGATATGTCGCAGGAAGATTGGGCAAGGGAAGTTTTCAAAATGGATGTGGCGGCAATTCAAGATTGTGATATCTTGTTTGTTGTATATGATGGTCTGTATTCTGATTCTGGAACTGCTTGGGAAATCGGATATGCTTATGCCCATGGAAAGAATATCCAAATCAGCGTAAATAATGGTGTAAAAGATATGTCAATTATGCCATTCGCAAGTGCCTGCGTCATTGAAAACTATAAAAATATTAAATTGGTGTAAAGAAAGGAATTGATAAAAATGACTATTGATGCTGCTATGGTTGAAGCAATGAATTTGCAGGACTTGTACACCTATATAAACAATAGAAAACCGGAAGAATTGCAGACGCTTATTGACCTTGCGAAGAAGCGAATGAACCAATTAGACCAAGAGAAAGAAGCAAAATACATGGCGGCAATCATTGCCGCTATTCAGGATTATCTGGATAATGTTGGAGATTTAACATTCCATGTTGAATACGAAGACAAAGATGGAGAGGGCGAAGCAGAAATTATCTGCGATAACCTGAATCCGCCTGCTGGTGGTCAGGGAACTATTTGGCTGTAAGCGCGTTCACCGGCCGGGAAAAATAAAAATCCCGACCGGCTTGACAAATAAATAAAAATATGTTATAATATTTATAGAAATTAAGAAAGGAATTGATACCATGACAGAATGGAGCGTTTATAAGTGCGATTATTGCGGGCAGGAATTTGATGATGCCGAAGACTGTCGCCGCCATGAGTGGGGTTGCCGCTATAACGACCTGATGCTTGGAGACGACAACCGACTGGAAATCTATAATCAGGCGGGTGACCGGATGGTATTTACTACCCACATTAGTCCTGATGACATTTGGGCAATTCGCGTTAACAGTTATGCTGATGCGCAGTTCATTGATGATTTCTTTGAAGAAAATGGCTATGAAAAGCCCATTAAAATTATCAATGGTGTATTCAATTCACCCGGATTACATTATTTCTGTGAAGACGGGTATGGAACATGGAAATATTGGATTGAAGAGCATGAAAAACTGAATGAAATTAAAAATAAATTTTCCACAGGGGCTTGACAAAGCCTCTGTGGTGTGATACAATATAATCAATCCAAGAGGAAAGGAATTGATACAATGAACAAACAGGTTATTTTCATGGACAGCGAAGGTAATATTCAGGGTGGTATCTATTGCCCCGATCTTCATGGCGTTATCTGCGGTTGTTGTGGTGGTCTGTTGGATGATGATGATATTGTCATTATTCACTGGTACGAAGATTGGTTGAACATTTCCGAAGAAATCTGCGGAGACGATGGCGCAGTTCTTAATGAGCTGGAAGAAAAAATCGATAGACTGACCACATCAGAAATTGAAGCAATTCTTGACGGAAAGAAGGACTTTAACGCATGAAAGGAAAGAAATTTAGAAAGGGCGATTACATCGCTCAAGCTATCCAGTGGGACCATTACGAAGCCCTTTGGATTTGTAAATTCGCATGGGGCGAGTTCTTCTATGAGAGTGATGAATTTATCAGGGAAAATCTGGTGGAGGGTTAAAAATGGAATTTTTCATTCGCGTTGTGCGCAAATGGTGTGAAGATTATCGTCAGCCATTCGCCCTGTATGGGGCGGATGGTGCACCAATTAGTTATTGGAACACTGAACCAAAGGAAAATTTTTTCCCACCTAAAATGGATGAAATCCGCAAGATTGGAGATAACTGGTGTTGTTATCCAGTAAATGTCAATGGTGAATACTGTGGTTGCTTCTGCTGGGAAGAAGAGTTGGAAGGTATTGATTTTTATGACATTATCATGCTTTGCCGACTTCTGGAAACTGCGTGTGAAGTTGAGGAATAAATTTCCTCAACTTTTTTCACCTTTTTAATTGGGAATTTTTGGGCGCGGCGCCCACGCATGTGAGGCGCCGAATTTCCATTATACCACCCCGCCAGCAATTTGTCAAGAGAAAATTTACACAAAATAATCTTTTTATTTTATCCCGTTTTCGTCATTTTGTCAATAGACTTTTCAAGGGGTATCTGCTATAATACATAATGTCAGGAGGGAACAGAGAGTTCCCAAGCGACCGAAAAAAACTTTCGGAAATCGAAAATTTCCTCTTGACAAAGCCCCTCAGATGTGATATAATGAGGGTACAAAAGAGAGAGAAAGCAACGGCGAATACGACCGCAGCCCATGAGAGCGATGTAAGACTTTCTCGTTAGAATCTTCCGCGCGGAGTCCTATTGCTGCGGGATATAAATGTGAACCAACAGCTACCATTTGCTGGAAGGTAGCGGCTGATAGGATGGCAAAAAAAATTCAAATTAGGTATTGACAACCGCAAGGCTTGTGATACAATATATTCATCAAGTGAAGGACACACTTAAAAAACCAGAAAGGAATTGATACCATGGCTAAGACTACTTCTAAGATGACCAAGCGCGACTACTTCAACATTCTGCGTGAAGCCTATCCGCAGACCGCGGACAACTATGATGCCGTTATCGGTTTCATCGACCACGAGCTGGAACTTCTTTCCAAGAAGAACGTGGCTGACAAGAAGCCGACTGCGACTCAGGTGGCGAACGACGGTTTCAAGACCGCGATTGTTGCGGTGATGTCCGCAGAGCCGACCCGGCTGTTCACCATTACGGAACTGATTAAGTCCGTTCCGGAAATCGCAGACCTGACGAACCAGCGTGTTTCCGCTATCGTCCGGCAGATGGTAGAATCTGGTACGCTCGACCGCGTTGAGGAAAAGCGGAAAGCTTATTTCCGCATTCCCCAGTAATTGCCAATCGGGGCGGAGAAATCCGCCCCATCCAGAAGAAAGGTGGAATTAAATGGCATTAAAGGAAAAAGAGAAGCAAGCGTGGATTGACAAAAATATGAAACTCATGGGCTGGACGCAAGAAGAAGCCGAAAGCGTGTGGGAAGCCGACCGCGCTATTGACAAGGGCGAACGTGTCGAATTTGATTTATCGCCCGAACAGGAAAAAGAAGCCAAAAAGTACATGAACGCGGGAACGCGCAAAGTGCCGACAAATTACAAATTTGACCAGCGCAAGCGCAAAGAAAACCCGACGAAAGCGGGAATTATCGCGGAATTAGCAACTTTTTTGACTGAAAACAGCGAAAATGCGTGCGAAAACGTGGAAATCACGAACAAAGAGCGCATGATTGCGTTCAAAGTGGGCGAAAATTGCTATGAATTGACGCTCACGCAGAAAAGAAAGCCGAAAAGTTAAGAAAATGGGCGAGAAATCGCCCATTTCCTAAGCAAAAATTGCGGAAAAGTTGGGCTTGACAACGGTTTTTTTGTGTGGTATAATGTCTATACAGTTAAGGGAGCGGATAACCCAACCAACCGCAGAAAGGCAAAGCGTATGTTTGAATATTTTTCCAAGGAAATCGACCAAATCGAAAGTGAAGATTTGCGGATGTTCGTCAAGTTTTATCTTGATGAAAAAGTGCCATCCTATTTCTGGAAAATCGGTGCTTCAAGTTCTGGAAAGTTTCATCCAGTTTTTTCTCAGGGTGAAGGCGGTTTGGTTCGCCACACTAAAGCGGTTTGCGCGTTTTGTGAAGAACTTTTGAGAATGTCTCAATGGGCTTACATGAAAGACGAATACAAAGACCTTGCGCGTGTCGCTTGTATTTGCCACGATACCGCGAAATACGGGTTAGAAGATTTTGACAAGGAAGAATATCCCAATCATGCCGCAAATGCCGCGAAACTGGTAGATTTTGCTTGGCGCGAATATTTCAATGAACCTGCTCCGTTTCTGCTTACTCAGGCTATCAAGTCCCACATGGGACAGTGGAGCACCGATCGCGAGGACAGACCTTTTACAAATATTGACAGGCTTGTCCATCTCGCAGATTACATCGCTTCCAGAAATTTCATCGACATTCCTGAAATCACCAGCGACTACAATTCCACATTTTCCGGCGAAGAAGATTTGCCATTTTGAAAAAAAGGGGCTTGACAAAAGCCCCTTTTCATGCTATAATCGAAACATACCAAGAGAAAGGAATTGATAGTATGAAAGATTTTGACTGGACTGATGTGCGGTGGGCGGTTGTTAAGGGAGACGGAACTTTTGCGGGTGTGCCGTGTGCGAGTTATGGAGAAGCCCGCGACCTTGCGGCTCAGCATGAGGGCGCAAAAATCTTCTTTTTGGCTTACGAACCTGACGAAGATGATGAACCCGATGACATTGACAGCGATGTAGGCTTTGACCCTTACGCAGGCTGTTTCACCGATGATTGTTAAGGAGGTAAAAAAATGATTATCAATGTAGGCGCTATGATTGCTACTCAAGTCGCTTGTACGACTGCTATGAATACCATGCGACGAAATGCCCGGAGACGCGAGGAAGAAGAAAAGGAGCGTCGCAGACGTCTTGCGGAAATGGAAAAAGAGCGGCGAGAAAAAGAGGGGGAATAACCTCTCTTTTTTTTTGTTCATTTTGCCTATTGACAAATGCGGCCTGGGGTGGTATAATATTTATAAGGGATAGTTCAACGGGCCGGCGCCGGAGGTGTTGGACCGAATTCCCGATCATTTACCCCATATGGAAAATTTTTGCTCAATCCAGCAGCCTCCATATGCGACCCAGCTCTCCCGAAAGTCATGCCCCCGCAGGGCGCCGATCGGTACTATATCATATGCCCGGCATTTGACAATATAAAAAAAATTTGTTATAATATTAAAAAAACGCATTTTTAGCGCGCGGCTCATTTAGACAAACCGCCCATTTGACATTTTTAAAAAAAAATGATATAATATATTTAGAAAGTGAGAGATCACTTTACTATTTAAATAAAGAGGTAACATATATGTTTGCTAAGGAAGATATTATGGCTCGTCTGGCTAAGGGTGAGGACGCTCAGTCTATCGCAGATGAAATGGCTAAGGTTCTGAACGATGCGGTCCAGGAGACTAAGGAACAGGATAATAAGACCGACCTGCGCGCTTCTATTAATGAGAAGGCGACTGACCTTGTGAATCTGCTGCTAGAGTATTTTGATGTCGATGAGACTTGTACTGCCGAAGAGATGACCGAGCTGACTGACCAGTTCCTTGATACTATTGAGGCTACTATGCCCCTGCTTGAGGTTCTGGAAAAGTATGAGAATAAGGATGCCCCTATCCGCGTGACTGCTAAGACTTCGGATAAGGCAATTTCGGACTTTTTGAAGATGTTCGTTGATTAAAACGAACACTTCTTCGGGTGGGGTAATTTTCATCCTAAGAATTGGAAATCTGAATACAAATTACTATATTAAAGAGTGAAACTCAACGTTTCACTCTTTTTTTTATTTTTATTACGGTGACGATAAGGATGGAATAATGAGAGGTTTGTATAGGACCGATCGGCACGACACTCCCACAATTTTCGCATTTTTCATCATTTTTTTATATTTTATTTATCTCTCCATTACCTTCAACTTCAATCCTCTCCTATCCAATAGCCATCAAATAAATTATAACAACTATCTAAAAAATTTTTATATTAAATGTTATAATCCAATAGAGAAAAAACTGCCGAACACTCTTAGCAAAATTAACACTTACTATAAATTTCTTAACAAAATCTTGACAAAAGAAAAAATTTATGATATAATATAATTACAAAGTAAGGAATATAACCTCCATCCTTTCAGTTTTATTTTCTTTCTACCTTACTTTGTATTACAATTGAATAAAAAAAAATAACCGCCATTTCGGCGGTTATTTTTTTATCTTAACAAATCATCAATGCTCAAAGCACTATATTCTCTGATTACAGCTTCCGCAAGAGTATGCTTATCTTCTGTCATACACTCATGCTTATCACAAAGAATATCATCCATCCCTTGCGGCACTACCGCACCTTTCTTCTTAGGTGTATATCTATACTGACTTACCTGCTTAATACCACCATCTCGCTTAATAGTACCTACTACAAAGCCTTTATAGACAAGCTTCATACCATCATCATACATAATAAAGACCATATCATCACAGTCTTTATAACTATAAGTAGAAAGAGCATATACAGGCAATCCTTTATAAGTACCTACTCTTTCATCATTATCCTTTAAAGTTTCATAACAAAATTCCATTTCAGTTTTCTCTAAGGGTCCCTTTAAATTTTCATTTCATTTTTCGTCTCGGGTACTGCGTACCCTCGCCATAGGGGTACCCCTGATACTCCTTTCTTATTATATCTATATTATAACATAATTATAAATATAAATCAAATAAGATATTATAATTCATCACCATATACTTCATGGTAATAATCATACATATTATACTTGGTTGTACTATATCCATCTATCCAAGTAAGAGGATTACTATCTGTATATATATTATATGTTTTCTAACTTTCTTTACGTACTAATGCGGTTGGATTTATACATTCAATTACTCTTTGTCTATAAGTTTTAATACCTTCATCTTCAAATGGATAAATACCTAAATCTAATCCTATACTCATAATAGTTGAATCACTTAATTTACTTTCATTTAATTGTATCATTTTATCTCCTTTAACTCCCTCAAAAAATTTCACGTATAGGATTTAAATGGCCCGAAGGGACATTTAAAGCCTATACAATACTCTTATTTATCTATTATTATTTATCTATTATATATAAGGTACGCGTACATTATTTATTATATGAATTGTCATAACCTTTTGTGCTTTGTTAATTGGTTTTTGGTTGTTTTCGGTCAATTCTTGAGTTGAAAAGAGTGTGTATTTTGTTGTTTTCTTTGCTTTTTCTGACTTGATGTGCGTCAATTCTTATTTCTGCTTTCAAATATTTTCGAATATTTTTCTGCCTTTGCAACAAAGTATGTTTATTCAGCAAAATAATACACGGATATATCGGAAATTATGCCTAACTTTGCAACCGTAAAACAGAATGTTTAACTAACAAGATTACCAACGACAATATGAATCATCGTATAGCAAATGTTTTTAGGTTAATAATTATAGGTGTTCTGATGAGTGTGCTGGGGACTTCAAGCCTCAGCGCACAAATCAGAGGAAACAACATCGTGGTAACGGTAACTCCTGACCATCAGGACTGGAATTACCGGGTAGGCGAGAAGGCTAACTTCACGGTGAATGTGAGAAAGAGCGGTACGCTACTCAATCAGGTGAAGGTAGATTACGAAGCCGGACCGGCGATGTTTCCGGAGGTGAAGAAAAGTACCACTCTCAAGGACGGAACCATGAAATGGTGCGGCAGTCTGAACAGACCGGGTTTCTATCGCCTGAAGGTTATCGCTCATGTTGATGGCAAGGATTACGAGGGACTTTGCACGGCAGGTTTCTCTCCTGAGAAGATTCAGCCTTTCGCACAGGAACCTAAGGATTTCGATGCTTTCTGGAAGAAGGCACTGGATGAGGCAAGACAGAATGACCTCAATCCTACCAAGGTGCTTCTGCCTGAGCGTTGTACCAAGGATAAGAATGTATATGAAATCAGTTATAACAATAATCGTTGGGGCTCTAAGATGTATGGCATCCTGAGTGTGCCGATCAAGGAAGGTAAGTATCCTGCTTTGCTCCGTGTACCTGGTGCGGGTGTCCGCCCTTATTCCGGCGATACTTATACGGCTCCTGCTGAGTGCATCGTACTGGAAATCGGTATTCACGGTGTTCCTGTTATCATGCAGCAGAAGGTTTATGATGATCTCGGCAAAGGCGAACTGAACGGTTACTGGGATACTAATCTTGAAAATCCGAACCGCAATGCTTACAGACGGGTAGTTACCGGTGCGGTTCGTGGTGTGGATTATATCGCTTCACTTCCTGAGTGGAACGGCAAGACTATCGGTGTTACCGGTTCTTCGCAGGGTGGTTTCCTTTCCATCGCTGTGGCAGCTCTCGACAAGCGAATCACATTCCTGGCTCCTGTTCATGATGCCATGTGTGATTATGAAGCTGAGATTCATGGAGTTGCAGGCGGATGGCCTCACTACTTCTATAAGGAAGACAAGGCGCAGGGGGCTGCTTGGAAAGAGCAGAAACTTACGGATTTGGAAAAGGCAAGACTCGAAGGTGCACGCTATTATGATGGCGTCAACTTCGCCCGTCGCATCACCGTTCCTGGCTGGTACAGTTTCGGTTATAATGATGAGGTGGTTCCGCCAACATCATCTTACGGCCTTTATAATTCGGTAAAAGCGCCAAAGACCTTGAGTCTGTACCAGATGACTGGTCATTACTGGTATCAGGAACAGTGGGATGAGTGGCAGGCTTGGATAATTCAGCAATTAAAGAAATAAAAATATGTTAGGAAAAAGAATACTGATAGGTGCAGCTTGCCTTATGGCGATGCAAGGAGCTGTGGCACAGATTGATGGCGTTACGGGCGCATCAGTCCAGACTGCCAATACTTCCTGCTGCAAGGGTAAAAAGCAATGTTGCAATACTCCGGCAGAGCAACTGAAGGCAAGACTGCAGAAATTACTGAATAAGGGTGTCATGCTCGGACATCAGGATGATCCGGTGTATGGCACTACTTGGAAATGGGATGAAGGAAAGAGCGATGTACTCCTCACTACAGGTGATTATCCTGCTGTGATGGGTTTCGATCTTGGAAAAATAGAGTTGGACAGCAAAGAAAATCTCGATGGCGTCTCTTTCGATCGTATGCGAAAAGAAATCATTGCCCAAAATGAGAGAGGAGGCATCGTTACTTTGAGCTGGCACCCTTGGAATCCGGTAACAGGCGAGAATGCCTGGGATCCGAAAGGTGATGCTGTAGCTGCTGTCCTGGATGGTGGCGCCCAGCAACAGAAGTTTGAAGGCTGGCTCAAGAAGGTTGCCGATTTCATCCTTTCTTTGAAGACAAACGATGGTAAACTGGTTCCTGTCATCTTCCGACCATGGCATGAAATGAATGGCGGATGGTTCTGGTGGGGCGTAAACAGTTGCACTCCTGCACAATATAACCAACTATACGTAAAAACCCTAGATATACTTACTAAAGCAGGGTGCAACAACATCGTTTGGGCTTGGTCACCTAATCTCGGCAGCGAGAAGACAATAGAGAAGTTCCTGGAGCGATTCCCGGGTGAGAAGTATGTGGATATGCTGGGTGTTGATGTCTATGAGTTCGACAACAGCGATGCCAACTATCAGCAGAACCTTGCTGCTACACTCGATGTGCTGATGGAGGCAGCCAAGAAGGTGGGCAAGATTCCTGCCCTCACCGAAACGGGTTGCAGGGGTATCTCCAGCAAGAAGGACTGGTTTACCCAAACCCTTTGGCCTGTACTTCAGAAGTATCAGTTGAGTTATGTACTCTTCTGGCGTAATGCCTGGGATAAACCTCAGGAAGAGGCTTATCTCCCTGGAGTCGGTGACGGGGATATCGTCGAGGATTTCAAGGCATTCAAGAAGGAAAAGAAAGTCCTCTTTGCCAAAGATATTGTAAAGGTTAAATAAATGTTGAATGTTGAATGTTGAATGTTAAATTGGCATTAGTCCAATGTGCATTTTATACTCAACATTCAACATTCAACACTCAACATTAATATAAAATAAAATATGACAACATTTCAAGACAAAGTGAAAGCACTTCGCGCTCATCATGAGGAACTGTTGAGCCGTAAGAATAAACCCGTAGAGTGGGGAAATGGTATCTACGAAAAGTATAAGAACCCAATCCTCACCGCAGAACATACACCATTGGAGTGGCGTTATGACTTCGATGAGAAGAGCAACCCTTATCTGATGCAGCGCATCATGATGAATGCTACCCTCAATTCGGGTGCCATCAAGTGGAATGGTAAGTATCTCCTCGTTGTTCGTGTTGAGGGTGCTGACCGCAAGAGTTTCTTTGCCGTAGCAGAGAGTCCTAATGGTGTTGACAACTTCCGTTTCTGGGATGAGCCTATCACCATGCCTGAGGATGTAGTTCCTGCTACCAACATCTATGATATGCGACTCACAGCTCATGAGGATGGTTACATCTATGGTGTGTTCTGTGCAGAGCGTCATGATGATGATCAGCCTGGCGACCTCAGTGCTGCTACTGCTACTGCAGCCATCGCCCGTACCAAGGACCTGGTAAACTGGGAGCGCCTTCCTGACTTGAAGACCAAGAGCCAGCAGCGCAATGTGGTTCTCCATCCGGAGTTCGTTGATGGCAAGTATGCTTTCTATACCCGTCCACAGGATGGTTTCATCG
>ERZ1026864.474-NODE-474-length-23304-cov-4.852940_pt1 | contig 23304 bp, 32 predicted proteins | sample MGYA00380162_ERZ1026864 | MGnify/ENA primary metagenome ERZ1026864 (study PRJEB33269, sample SAMEA4719798) | human gut metagenome | biome: human-associated habitat; feature: organic feature; material: feces | place: Cameroon | collected 2013-10 ... | reverse complement strand
GTCATGGAGCCGTTATCGGATGCCGAGCGAGGCCGTCTTTTCACCGCGATGCTGCAATACGCATTGACGGGCGAAGCGGGGGCGCTTACGGGAGCCGAGCGTTATGTGTGGCCAACAGCAAAGCAAAATATAGACCGGACGAGGGCGGAAACGGAACGGAATGCAGCTTGCGGGAGTAAAGGCGGTAGACCCAAGAAAGCGAAAGAAACCGACTTAAACCGAAAGAAAGCGGAAGAAACCGAAAGAAACCGAAAGAAAGCCGACAAAGACAAAGACAAAGACAAAGACAAGGATAATAATATTATCCCCCTATCCCCTGACGGGGATACGCCCCCCTTGGGGGGCAAACCCCAGCCCCAGAAGCACGCCTACGGCGAATTTGGCAATGTCTTTTTGACAGATGCGGAGCTGGAAAAACTAAAATCCCGCTTTGTGGACTGGGAGGAACGCATTGAGCGACTATCACGCTATGCTAATAACTACCCGACACGGGCAAAAAAGTACCACAGCCACTATGCCACAATCCTAACATGGGCGGCGAAAGATGCAAAGGAGGACGAGCGCAATGGAGCAAAGCCAAATACTCAAGACTTTAGCGCACTTGGGCATTACTACTAACCACAAGCCGCTATCAGAGATGACAGCGGAGGAAAAGCGCGAACGCGCACAGCGGATGGCGGACAGAGTAAATGCACAGACAGGCACACTCACGGGCTATGATTGCCCGATATGCCATAACAAGGGCTTTGTCGAGACTGTCATAGACAACACAGCGCGATACGGATACCCCAGCTTTGACACGGGATCGCGAGAATGCGCGTGTATGACAATCAGGCGATCTCGGCAAATGCTGAAAACGTCAGGGCTATCACACCTTGCCGACCGCTGCACCTTTGACGCATACAAGGCAACCACGCCTTGGCAAAAGGCAATAAAGGCCAGCGCGGAGAGAGTTAGCGACGCTGATACGGGGTTTTTCTTCGTCGGCGGTCAGAGCGGCGCGGGGAAAACGCACATATGCACGGCCTTGGCGGTAAGCTTTATTAACCGCTGCAAAAGCACCCGCTATATGCTGTGGACAGATGAGGCGGCACGGCTAAAAGCCTGCGCAAATGATGACCAGTATGCAAGCCTTGTGTGGCCGCTGAAATCGGTCGATGTGCTGTATATAGACGACCTTTTTAAGCCCACGGGGGTCAACAGTCAGCCTACATCGGCGGATATACGATTGGCATATGAAATCATCAATTACCGCTACAACGCGGGCAATAAAATCACCATCATATCGAGCGAGCGGACAATCGATGAGATTTTTGCAATTGATGAAGCCATAGGTGGCAGAATCCGCGAATATGCGGGCGAAAATTGCCACAACATAGGGCGCGATAAGGCCAAAAATTGGAGGGCGACCAATGCACACATTTGAGCTAATCGAGATAAACTGCGGCATTGTCCACGTGCTATATACCGCTACCAGCCGTCAAGACCTATACAGGGCATACCGCTCGGCAAGCCAGCGCGGAGCGCTTGTCCGTATGCGGATAGACGGCAAGATAATGCCGATATATCAGGCGGATGCACACGCACCCGCTGAGGCACGGGGAGGCAGAAAGTGAAGCGCACATACACCCCGCCAACCGTGCCGCTTGAAGACGCGGAGCAGCGGATAATCTTCCAATGGGCGGCAATGGAGACCGCCGGCCGCCCCGAGCTGGGGCTGCTGTACGCCATACCCAACGGCGGCAAGCGGGCAATCAAGACCGCAATCGCGCTGAAGGCGCAGGGCGTTAAGTCAGGCGTGCCGGATATGTGCTTGCCCGTGGCGCGTGGCGGGTATCATGGCCTGTACATCGAGCTAAAACGGCAAAAGGGCGGCACGGTGAGCGAGACGCAAAAAAGCTGGATAACCGCGCTTGCGGGGCAAGGCTATAAGGCCGTTGTTTGCAAGGGCGCGGAGGAAGCGATAGGGACGATAAAAAACTATTTGGGGGAACGAAAGGCATGAAATTATATTTTTGCACGGACGATTTGTGGGGGTTAGAGCTATGTGTTGCAGCGGAATCGCGGAGGAAGGCGAAGAGCATGTACTGCGATTATTACGATCCTTCGCTGGATTTTACCATGGTACACACATACATAATGTGCCGCGATTATGAAGGCCCTGCGGGCGCGTATGAGGTGCCAAGTCAGGCGTGCCGCGCTTGCGGAGCAAGGCTATAAGGCCGTGGTTTGCAAGGGTGCAGAAGAAGCGATAGGGACAATAAAGGAGTATCTATGGGAGCATACATCAACAAGGACTTGAAGGAGCTTATCATCACCCTTGCATCCGTGATCGGCTTCGGTGACGTGCTGGTTAAGACCGGACGGCTACACCAAGAGGACGAGGACGCGGCAAAGCTGATGATGGGCGCGGCCACCACGATATCACAGCACCTTTTGCGGGGGCGGGACGCGGAGCAAATAGAAGCCTTGCAGCGTCAGGCGGGATTTTATGAGATTATCGCCGTGCCTAAGACTTCGGCGCGGATAGATAAGGAGTTTTATATCTGCCCGCGCGAGGACTTTGAAGCGCTGGTGATAGACGATTTTTCAAACCCTTGCCCGTTTTGTGAGCTGGAGGGCAAGGAGGTGCGCAAATGTGGCCGCCGCAGGGCATTGATACGGTGCGGCGTGGTCGGGAACACGGAGGGCGAATGCCCGTATAAGGGAATATAAAAATAACGGCGAGAAAAATACATAAAAAGAGAGGTAATGAGTTATGACACGTGAAGAAGCTATTAAATATTGGGAGCTGTTCAATTCGGAGATTGATGATCTTTTACCTGACACCTACGGAGCTTGTAAAAAAGCCTTAAAAGAACAACGTGAAACCGTTGAATTTACAATCGCCGCCCTCCGCGAGCAAAGGGAGGATAAAAGAGTGGATTGGATAAGCGTTAGAGACAGACTGCCAGAGCGCGATGGCGAAAGCATATATGTTGAGTGCATCGTAACAATTTGGCATTACGGAACTGATATTTTCGGTGACCCGTATGAGCGATGCTGTACGACTATTGCGCAATTTGACACAACGCAAAAAATCTGGAGTATCGGGATTGACGATATCTCAATGCATCTAAATGCCCTAATCGGGCTTGATGATTTATCATCTGATTCCTCTTACATTTCACATTGGATGCCCCTGCCAGAGCTGCCGAAGGAGGGAAAGCAATGAGCACATATATACGCGCTGTTGTTGCAGCCAAGGCGATAGCAGAAAAGTACGGTATACCGCTTGGCGATTTGGTAGACACATTCAGCGATATCCCCGCCGCCGATGTTGCGCCGGTGCGGCGCGGACGGTGGATCGAAGAGGATGGCATACAGATTTGCTCAGAATGCGGCGAAGAGCATGAATGGGAAGATTACAGAGCGCCGTACTGCGATACCTGCGGAGCAAAGATGAACAAGGAGGACGTATGAAAATAAACATATCAAATAGTACCAAAGCTGTGTTCAGCTCACTAAGCATAGGCGAAATTTTCATGCTTAATGAAACCGATGTATGCGTGAAAATAGATTATGCAATTGAGACGGACTGCACCCGTGAATACAATGCCTGGAATTTCAGAACAAACGAGCAAGAAAGGATATGGGCTAAGACCATAGTCACCATCCCGAGAACAGTAAACATGGAGGTAATAGTATGACGCAGTACGCAGACGCAGACGAGCTGCTTGCAATGTATACATTTGACGATGACGGCGAACTGAGCGACCTCAACGAGCGCGGCCACGTGCCGCTGCCCGTGATACGCGAAAATATTAAGGATTGCATAGTGCCAGATGTGGAGCCGGTAGTACACTGCAAAGATTGCCGCTGGCGCGGGAGCGAAGAGTGCGCCATGTTTTACCGCTGTGAATGCGGGGAGCAGCATACGTGGGAGACGGATAACGACTTTAGCAGCTACGGAGAAAGGATAAACGCATGGGCAAAGCATTTATAAGCGACATCACCGCGGCGGATTGGGAGGACATTAAGCGGCTACGCGCGGAGGGCGCGACCCTTGACCAGATAGCGGACGCATACGGTATCGTGCGTAGCACGCTGAGTGTGCGTGCCAAACACGCTGGCGTGGATATGTCACCTCCTTCCACCGCGACTGATACCAAAGCGGCACGAGTAGCCGAAATCAGCGACCCTGAATGGGTGGGATGGCGAATGGTGCTGCAAATGCGCGAAGATGGCGCGAGCTGGGCAGCAATATGCCGAGAAGTTGGCGTATGCGTAAGCACCCTGCGCGGAATCATGAAACGCTTGGGGTTAAGGACTGCTGCGGGGACGCGGCGAAACAGCAACGGCAATGGCGGGGGGCGAAAGTAATATACGCACAATCGCTATGTTGGTCTTGCGCCAATGCTGTGCCGGACAAGTACGGCAAGCGCGGGTGCGCATGGAGCAGGGACTTTAAGCCCGTCAAGGGTTGGGACGCGGACGAGACGCGGCTATACAGCGACAAGCCGACGCAATCGTACCATGTGCGGCAATGCCCAGAATTTGTGCGGGGATAGGAGGTAGAAATGAAAACACTTAGATACGAAACACGGGATGCAGACGGAAATGACATTATAAAGGATGTCGCAGTGAAGGAATTTGCGAGTGCCGAGGCGGAGTTTAGATGCCACGTTTGCGGACGGGAATGCAGCCAGGGCGTTAGAACGACGGATATTATCTCGGGCTCATTTACGGACTACGCGCTCATCGGGGATTATGTATGCAATGACTGCGCAGACCTTTTTAGCCTGTACTTTTACAGTTACATCAAAGACGCTGACGGGATAAGGCTGCTAAATGTACGGAGCATTCGGGACGAGATCACGCAGGAACAAAAGCCGCCGTTTATGTTTGTGATAACTACATCACAAAAAAAGCATCTATTTTATCGAGCGAGAATGAATCATGCGCCGACACCGTTCGCGGTGCAGCTTGAGACCGAGACGATATACACCACAACGAGCAGGATGCGGACGCTGTTTGATTTTGTTGAGTCGCTTATGACACTCGGACAATCAAAAAAAGCGTTGGCGGATGGGGAGATGCGCTATGAGGTGATGCAAAAGGTCGGCGCGGGCGCATTTAGCTACCTTCGGCGCGAGCTGAGAGCATCACGGGAGATACAAATACCAATCTACTGCGGACAAAAAAGAGATATAACAGACGAGGAGGCAATATGTTGTATAAATTCAATACTGACAGCGTAAAACACGCGAGTGCGGCGCTACTGCTCTACGCAATGTACCGCAGCCGCAACAAAAACAGCCCGCTGAATGGGTTGGAGACATGGGACAGGTTTAACAGCTACATCCGCGGAGCTTGCCTAAAAAGCAGCACCACGGCAGAGTTTATGCAAAAATTCTGCCGCGCGGCGAAGATAGACAGCGTTAAGCCACGCTATTTGTCAACCGACGATCCTGTGCTAATGCCTGCAACCGGTGAACTGATAATGAGCGATGCTATAAAGGACTACAGAATACCGATTATCGAGGATAACAGTCTGCTGCGCATAATGTCGGATGAATCAATTTATCTGTGTATGCTTGTACGCGACCGCATTCAACGCGAAAAGATGGAGTATAAAGAGGAGGAGGCCGAATATGAATACTAATATAAAATACAGGCTGCTTTCGCCTGTTTCGCACATTGGCGAGACCGCCAGCACCGGTAGCTATTTTCAAACCGTTCTCACGACACAAGGGAGATTGCCTGTGATAACCGGCAACAGTACGCGCGGTCAGATCAGGGATAGCGCAGCGCTTCACCTTCTAAACACGCTCGACATAAAAGTGGACAAAGAAATATTCAACGTGCTTTTTTCGGGCGGCAACCTCTCCGGCACGATGCGGGACGATGTAGAGCGGGCGAAACAAATTCGTAATTACTATCCGGCGGTATCACTCCTTGGCGGCGGTATGGGGACGATGATCATGGCGGGTAAGCTGCTGGTATCGTTTGGATACCCTGTATGCGCGGAGAGCGAGCAGTTTACGGGCATAGACAGCGCCCAATCTTGGCATGAGATGATTGAAGAAATTGAGTTTACACGCACCGACGACACCAAGAACGATGTAAAAGCCGGCCGAATAGTTAATATAAACGATGATTCAGGGGCGGGGACAGCATCAACGCAGATGCGCTACTCCGTACAGTATATTGCAGCGGGCACGGAGATTGTACAAAACCTTATTACACTTGATGGCACAACGCCTCTTGAAATCGGCGCACTGTATGCAGCTATATGCGAGTGGTTTAAGGTGCCGAGGCTTGGCGGCATGGCGGCAAAAGGGTTTGGCTTGTTCGATGCTGTTGTCGGCGACCGCGATATAGTCCTTAGCGGCGGCAGGATAACGCTAAAACCGCAAATTGCAGATCTCATCGATGCATATGAGACTTTTGTCCGCGAGGAGGGCGGCGAGCATTTATCGCTCCTTGCCGCACCGAAAGGAGGGAAGAAGGGTGGCAAAAAAGCCAACAACGCCGATTAAAGTCACGGCGCACCTGCTTGACGGCAGAGTAAATACAGCAGACGGGATCATCATGCTGGACGCGATATTGTATCATGCGTGGTTTAGCAGACACAAGCCGGAGGTCCTAGAGGGCTGCGGCAGCACGCAATATGACGGATATACGGGGCTGCCGTTGCGGCAGCTCCCCGATAATAGATGGGCGGCAAGCAGAGGCATATTTAAAACCGAAGGCAAAAACATCGAATACATAAATAGGAGACCCAACTTTTTCGATGCGGACAAGATCGGACATCTTGACATGGAGACGGGTATAATATCGGACAGCGTAGGCGTATATCGGGCGTACCGTATACCGCGAGTTGTCAGCACTGTCAGCGATATAGAGTTTTATGCCATGGGCGACAAGGCTAAAGTGCAAGACCTATTGACGGAGATCCCGGCCGTAGGCAAAAAGCCCGCGGTGGGATATGGTTTTATAGCCGAATGGAGTGTGGAGAACTGCGACGAGGATTACAGTCTGTGGCACCCTGAGTACGGACTTATGCGCCCGGTGGTGGTCGGCAGTGACGAGGCAAAGGGGCTCGACCTTAGTACATATCCCGTTATGCAATACGGAATAAAGCCACCCTACTGGAAACCCTGCAATATGCGTTTGTGCCATGTGCCGATTGCTACGGCGGAGAATGCGACAACATGACTATTGACGATTTTGTTAAGATAGGCGCGCTCAGGTCAGGCATGCGACAATACGCCGAAAAGCGAGATAGAGCAATAAGGCTTTGCGAAGAGCAATTCCGCACGCACAAAAGGCCGTATGTTGCAATAAGCGGCGGCAAAGACAGCGTTGCTATGGCGTACATTGTGGATGCTGCGGCAAGACGCGTCGGGGCGGATTATAGATTGTGGCTGCATTGCTCGGATGCATCGTTCCCCGGCACGGTAGAGACATGCCGCAAGGTGGCCACGGCGGTTGGTAGAGAACTTGATGTATTTGAAAGCAAGGATTCTGCGTTTGACGCGATAGCACGTCCGCAAAAGGCTGCATTTGGGAAAAGCGGCGTATTCTTCAACTCGGTGCGCGAGTACGCAAAGGACAAAGATTTATGCTTTGTGGGCGTTCGAGCTGCGGAGAGCCGGAGACGGATGCGTGCCGCTAAAGCACACGGGCAAGTGTTTGACAGCGCATCAATGGGCGATGTGACGGTTTGCCATCCGCTCCTATGGTTTACCCTGTATGATGTCGCGGCGGCGCTGCATGAGTACGATGCACCAATACACCCGATATACAAAAAAATAACAATAGAGCGCGGGGAAAACCGGTGCGGTGAAGAATCGTTTATCCGGCTCGGTTATATAACGTCACGCGACCTGCTCAACAAAGGCACAGCGGTGTTTCTGCGGATAAACTACCCGGACGAGTTTAACAGGCTTGCAGCCGCGTATCCAGAGATACGGCTATGGGTGTAATCGAGGTGGCGGGAGGGGGTATCAAAATCCCTGCGCCGTGGCGGCCCGTACCGCGGGCCCCTCAACGGAACAAAAAAATTTCGATTTTTGCGAAAAATCAGGCGAGGTAGTAGGATGGATATAAGCGCTAACGAAAAGAGACAAAACGACCGCGCGGCAGTGCGGCGGCTGCTTATGTACTGGGGCAATGCAGAACGCACGCGCACGGACAAGGAGCGGCAGCTTGTGACGGTGGATGAAGAGATAGAAAGCCAGTACGACCTTCACCCGCAGCGCCTTACGGGTATGCCGCACGGGAGCGGGGTATCTGATGCCACATATAATGCGGCGCTAAAAGCCACACGCGAAATAAAGCGGCTCGAGCGAAAAAAGCAGCGCCTTGAAGCCGAGCTGCAAGAGCTGAATTATCACGCGAGCATGATAGAATTTGAGGTGATGTGTCTGCCGCCGTTGGAGTGCGAGGTGATAAAGCTTAGGTATGTGGAGTATGGTGTCGCGAAAAGCGGGTATTGGGAAAAGGTGGCGCAGCGGATGCACGTATCGCAGGATTGGGCAAAGGCTTTGGAGCGGCACGGCGTGGAGCGGCTCATAAATCGCATTGCCCCATAAAAGTCAACACGATACAACACGATTTATGTGATATACTACTAACATCAAAAAAGAAGGCTTCCGTAAGGGAGCCTCTTTGCTGTGTGCGGGACATGGGAGGGGCTAATCACCCCTCCCAACTAAGTGAAAGAGGATACATATGCATATAATAAAATTTAAGCACGACTTTGCACAGGTAAACGGTATGTATGTCACCAAGGACATTATCATGTTCCGGCGACCGATAGAGCTATACAACCTCAAAACGGGCGAAACGATTGCAACGTTCAGGAGTGTAAACGACGCGCTGAAATTTGAAGTTGCCGGGCGTACTATCGCCGAAATCGTGGACGGTATGGACGAACTGGCAGCGCCAAGCGACGAAGGCGGGCGAGGAAGCTCGTCACCCGACCCATTCGAGGGGCCGTGGGGCGGAGGCGGCGACGAAGGGGATGACGATACCACGGACGACCTCCCAGCACGAATTAACACCAAGATTAGCACGCGCAGAACATACGACGACATACTTAGGGCATTTATTGATGAACATGGGAATGCCAGAAGAGAACACGGAATAGTCGTGGACATGGAAGGGTTTGTAACCAAATATAAACATGGGAATAGAGGATCTATATCGGGGCTGACAGGTAAAAACACAGAGATTGCAATACACAACCACCCGCGTAAGGGGTGGCCGCAGTTTAGCAAGGCGGACATATTAAACACGGCCTTATCGTCTCGACGGGGTATAGTTGCCGTAAGCACGATCGATGGGCGCACCAAGAGATATGCCGAAACCGCCAAGTATGCCGGAACGTATACGTTTATCAAGGGCGGTCACTTTAAGGCAACGGAGTTTGTCAAGGCTGTGAACGAGGCATACATTAAAGGCAAAGACTATAATGACGCTGTAGGCAAGTGGCTGAAGAAAAACCAAAAGAAGTACGGGTATACATACACGTACCAACGTAATAAATAAACAGCGGAGCGTGAAAAATGCGTAATGAATCGGACACCACAAAAAAAGGAGCGCACGAAATTGTCCGCTTGCGCATGGACGAACTGACACTATACGCACAAAACGCAAAGCGACACCCAGCCAAACAGGTTAGACAGATAGCCAACAGCATAGAGCGGTTTGGCGATAATGTCCCTATAGGGGTGTGGGGCGCGAATAACGTCATAGTTGACGGGCATGGACGGTATCTTGCGAAAAAGCTGCTGGGGCATGAATACGCCGATTGTGTGCGGCTTGACCACATGACGGACGATGAGCGCAAGGCGTACACGCTGGCGGTTAACAAGGTGGCACTTAACAGCGGGCTTGATGACGGCATAGTGCAGCTCGAACTGCAATCCATCGTTGGCATAGATATGGCCGACTTTGGGTTTAAGCCGCCGAAGGTCGATATCGGCTACTACGGAGATGAGCGCGAGCGCACAAACGACGCTTACAATCTCAACTACTTTCGCCCGGACTTGGCGGCGGGCGACTGGCAAATACCTAAGCTTGCACGATGCGACTATATCCCCAAAGACTTAATTGGGTTTAATTATGCGCTGACTTCAACGCAAAAGAATGTAGGCGTACACTTTTTTGTTGACGATTATCAATTTGAACGGGTCTGGAATCAGCCCGAAAAATACGCGCGGATATTAGCGCAGTACGATTGCGTGCTAACGCCTGATTTTTCACTGTATATGGATATGCCGCGCTGCATGAAGTTGTGGAATATCTATCGCAGCCGCCTTATCGGGCAAATATGGCAGGATGCAGGGATGAAGGTTATCCCCACAATGTCATGGGCAGAGCCCGAAACGTTTGAATTTTGCTTTGAGGGCATACCGCAGGGCAGCACCGTAGCGGTTAGCACAGTTGGGGTATTGCGCGACAAAACCGCCCGCGAGATATGGCGGCAAGGAACAGATGAAATGATGCGGCGAATACAGCCGCAGACAGTAATATTGTATGGCAAGGCGATAGATTATGATTGGGGTAAAGCCAAAGTGGTAAGCTACCAGCCTAAAGCATTTGCACAATAAAAGGAGGTGGCGACTTGGCAAAATATGAAGCGTGGACGCGCCCCACTGGCCTTGTGTTGCTGCAAGGCTGGGCGCGGGATGGCCTGACAGATGCCGAGATTGCCGCCAAAGTGGGGGTAAGCCGCAGCACACTCGCCGAGTGGAAAAATAAATACCCAGAATTAGCGCAAGCGCTATCCCAAGGCAAGGACGTTGCGGATTATGCGGTCGAAAACTCCCTGTATAGACGTGCTCTTGCGGGGGATATTACAGCCTGTATATTTTGGCTTAAAAATCGCAAGCCCCATAAGTGGCGCGACAAGCCCGAAACAGGCGAGGGAACGGAAATTGAAGATCTTACGCCGCTGGCAAATATGCTGAAATAGGAGGGCGGTACGCATGAAAAAGACCGCCACCATACCGTGGCAGCCGTTAAGCGAGAAGCACAAGGCATACATTCTGCGCGGCATGAACGCCCGAATGTGCGTGGCAGAAGGCGCGATAAGAAGCGGAAAGACAATAGACCATTGCATAATGGCGGCGGCATATTTAGAAACCTGTCCCGACAAGATACACTTAGCATCAGGCAGCACCATAGCAAACGCCAAACTAAATATTGGCGTTTGTAATGGTTTTGGCCTTGAAAACCTTTTCCGTGGGCGTTGCCGCTGGGGGAAGTACAAGGAGAATCAAGCGCTATTCCTTGCCACTCAGACGGGCGAAAAGATTGTCGTATTTACGGGCGGGAAGAACTCGGACAGCTACAAGCGGATACTGGGTAATTCCTACGGCCTGTGGATAGCAACAGAAATAAATGAACATTACGACAGTGACGATAGCCGCGAAAGCTTTGTAAAAGTGGCTAATGGCCGCCAACTTGCAGCCGTGCGGCCTTATACGCTATGGGACATGAACCCTTGCAGCCCGCGCCACCCGATATACACGGAGTACATAGACAAATACCGCGACAATGGCATGAAGGGCTATGTATATGAGCATTTCACAATACGGGATAACCTATCGATAAGCGAGGAACGGCAAGCGGAAATAACCGCGCAGTATGACCCTAAAACCGTATGGTATAGGCGCGACATACTGGGCGAAAGATGCACGGCGGAGGGGCTTGTGTATCCGAGCTTTGCCGACACGCCCGAAAGGTATATCATCGATGCGCCGCCCGCAATTCAGTATGCCAATATCGGCGTGGACTTTGGCGGGACTAAATCCGGCCACGCCTTCACGCTAACGGGCTTCACGCACGGATATAAAGAAATTGTGGTACTGGATGAATATTACCATGATAACGCCAAGGATGGCCGCTTCAACCCCGACCAGTTGAACGCGGCCTTTATAGACTTTGTGCGCAGGGCACAGCAAAAATACAAGGTTGCAATCGCCCGATGCGATAGCGCGGAGCAAACGCTCATTGAGGGCTTACGCTCAGCCGCAAGCAGGGCGGGCGTGCCAATAGGCATTGAAAACGCAATCAAGGGCGCAATAAACGACCGCATAGCCTTTTACAACTCATTAATGGCGCAGGAGCGGTTTAAGATTATGAGCCATTGCAAAGCGACAATAGAGGCGTTGCAAACGGCCATATATGACGCGGATAAGATAGACGATGAACGCCTGGACAATGGGACAACGAACATAGACAGCCTTGACAGTATGGAGTATTCGACAGAGGTTGAACAGTCGTCGATTATGTATATAAGGAGATAGCATGCAAGCAATAACCAAATATTTGACGCGCAACGGGTACACGGCGGTTGACGATGCCTATTATGCGCAAATCGCCCTGTGGCAGTCGTGGTATCAGGGCAAGGTAAACAGCTTCCACACTTACAAGCAGTACAACGGACAGCGCAAGGTAACAAGGCAGCGCAAGACAATGGGAATGGCTAAGCGTTTCTGCGAGGACTGGGCGGCATTGCTATTGAACGAAAAGGTGCGCATAAATGTAGGCAATCAAACGGCACAGGCCGCAATTGATGAGATACTAAAAAACAACCGCTTTAGTGTGCGGGGGAATCAGCTTATAGAGCTGGCTTTCGCCCTTGGCACGGGCGCGTTTGTCGAATACCTTGACAACGGCGAGGTGGTAATTGACTATGTGCGCGGCAGTATGGTGTATCCGCTGGCGTGGGACAATGGCATTATAACCGAGTGCGCCTTTGCGTCCGAACGCAAGCAGGGCACGGAGAAATACATATACCTGAATATCCACCGCAGGGACGCGCAAGGGCGGTACATCATTGAAAACAAGATGTTTAAGCGCAACGGAGAGACGATAGACCCCGCCGACTTGCCCGAAGGCGTGGCGGAGGAAGTTGCGACGGGCTCAGAACTGCCCTACTATCAGATAATCATGCCGAACATTGTCAATAATGCGGATTTATCATCCCCCATGGGTATATCGGTGTACGCTAACGCCATAGACAATTTGCAAAACATAGACCTTGTGTTTGACAGCTACGATAACGAGTTTCGACTTGGCAAAAAGCGCATATTAGTGCCGCTGACGCTGACACAAAGCACAATGGCGGACAGCGGCGTGACGCGCCCCGTGTTTGATGATAATGACGTGGAGTTTTACGTTATCGAGACGGGCGACCAAAATGCGCAAAAAATCGATGAGATGAACGGCGCGTTAAGGTATGATGCCTTTGAAGCCGGAATTAAGACCGCCATAAACCTTGCGGCCTATAAATGCGGCTTTGGTGAAAATCGATACCGCTTTGAGGGCGGCACGGCTATGACCGCAACTCAGGTAATATCACAGGATAGCGACCTTTTCCGCAATCTGAAAAAGCACGAGCTTATCCTTGATGCCGCCTTGCAGGGGCTTGTTAAGGCCGTTGCACAGATGGCGGGCATAGCCATTGGCGAGATTACTATCGAATTTGATGATAGCATAATCGAGGACGAGGACAAAGAGCGTCAGAGGTTTATGCAAGAGATACGCGAGGGACTTAGGCAGCCGTGGGAATACCGCGTCAAGTATTTCGGCGAGGATGAGGACACGGCGAAGGCCATGACGGCGGTCTCCACCATCGACGAGGGGTATAGCGAGTAATGCTTACGCCTGAATACATAGACCACGCGCCTGACGAGCTTGTGGAGCTGTACAGACAGGCCGAGGACGATATATTACGGGATATGGCAAAACGCATTAACGACGCAGACCTATATATCCCGTCCACGCAATGGCAGGAGCGGAAGTTACAGGCGATGGGCTTAACCCATCAAGAAATAGTGCGGCGGCTGGCGGCATTAACCCGCAAGAGCAACGCGGAAATAGAGAGCATCATAAGCGATGCAGGAGCGCGGGCGTTAAGCCTTGACGCGGACGTTATGCAGACTTATAAGGGCATATCATCCGCACCATGGGTAAAAACGCTGATTGCAACAGGCATAACGCGGACGCAAGGCACGTTTAAGAATCTTACCCTTACCACGGCAAAAACCGCTACAGCGCAATTTGAGCGGGTTTTAGACCGCGCGTATATGCAAGTCAGTACGGGCGCATTTGCGCAGGACAAGGCTATATTGATGGCAGTCAAAGACCTGTGCGCAAGGGGCGTTGAAGCTATTACATACCCCACAGGCCGCAAGGAATATGTTGATGTTGCTGTGCGGCGGTCGATAATTACGGGGCTAAACCAGACCGCGGGGGAAGTATCCGACAGGCTTGCAAAGGAGCTGGACTATGACCTTGTCGAAGTATCAGCTCACGCGGGCGCAAGGCCGTCCCATGCGGAATGGCAAGGAAAGGTATACAGCCGGAAGGGCAAGACGGACAAATACGATGACTTTTACGCGGCGACGGGATACGGGACAGGCGCGGGCTTGTGCGGATGGAATTGCCGCCACTCTTTCGGCGCATATCGAGAGGGACAGGCGCGGGCGTACACCCCCGAAATGCTGGCTAAGTTTGAAGCGAAGGATTACAACTATAACGGCAAGGCCATTACGGAGTATGAGGCCACGCAGAAGCAACGGTATATAGAGCGGCAAATAAGGCGCTACAAACGCGAGGCAATAGCTACAAGGGACATAGGACAGGACGCGGATGCCGCCGAAGCAAAGGTACATGAATGGCAAAAACGCTTGACCGACTTTTGCCGACAGACAGGACTTAAAAAAAGTTTCCCCCGCGCGGTTGTGCCGGGGTATGGGCGCGATTAACACCGCGCTTTTTCTATGCACAAAATCCCGTTCAGGGTTTTGGATATATCACGCGCAAGCGGGCTGACGAGCATTGTACGGACTATATAGCCGACGGGCTAAAAACGGATAAGGAGAAAAATGGCAGAAGAAAACAACCAGAACCAGCAGCAGAACCAGCCGAGCGCGGAGCAGATAGCGAATAGCATTGTGGCCGCGATAGAGGCAAGGAGCAGGCGGACGGAAAACGGCATAGTGAAAAGCTATGCGGAGCAGTACGGCATGACAGAGGCTGAGATCGCGCAAATACTTGACAGCGCGAGGAAGCAGAAGGCAGCACAGCCGACACCGGAGCAACAGGCCGCAATGGACAAGCGGCTTGAGATGGCGAACGGGCGTTTGATATCTGCCGAAATAAAGGCTATCGGCGGCACTCTTGGCCTTTTGGACACGGACGCGGCGAACGCGCTGATGGACAAATCTAAGGTTAAGGTTAAAGACGATGGCACAGTTGAGGGCATCAAAGAAGCTCTTGAGGCCCTAAAAAAGAATAAGCCCTACTTGTTTAATGCTGCACCCCAGAAAACGGGAATGCGGCAGAGCGGAACAGAGGGCAACACGTCACCGCACGCGGAAGCAAATGCAGCTTTGCGTGCTTGTTTTTCGAAAGGAGTATAAAACTACATGGCAATAATCAACAGAAGCGCAGCCGAAGCCCTGATTCAGGAGCAGATAGTCAGCGAAATTTTCCAGAAACCCGTACAGGAATCCACGTTCCTGCGCCTTGCACGCCGTATGCCGGACATGACCTCCAACCAGACCCGCATAAGGGTGCTTGATACCCTGCCTATGGCATACTGGGTATCCGGTGACACGGGCTTTAAGCAGACCGCCGAACAGGCGTGGGACAACGTATATATCAACGCCGAGGAACTGGCGGTTATCGTCCCCATCCCCGAAGCTGTGCTTGACGATGCGTCCATCGACATCATGGCGCAGGTAACTCCGCGTGTGCGCGAGCAGTTTGCCCGCATGGTTGACCTTGCTACCATCTTTGGCATCAATAAGCCTGCATCTTGGCGTGCTGACATAATCACCACCGCCCGACAGGCTGGCAACAATGTGGCTGGCGGCACGCTGACCTATGACAAGCTGCTTGGCGAGGGCGGCCTGTTTGAAAAGGTTGAAGCTGGCGGCAATGCTATAAACGGCGTTGTGGCGGCGCTGACTGCGCGTGCCAAACTGCGCGGCATAAAGACTACGGACGGCTTACCCATATTTAAGGCGGATAGCATGCAGGGCGCGACCAACTACGCCCTTGACGGTGCGCCTGTGTATTTCCCCGTCAACGGCGGCTTTGACCCCTCCGTTGCGCTTATGATAGCGGGCGATTGGAATCAGGCGGTATACGCTATCCGTCAGGACGTGACCGTTAAGATACTTGACCAGGCGATTATACAGGATCCGTCCAGCAAGGCTATCGTCTATAACCTTGCCCAGCAGGATATGATTGCCCTGCGTGTTGTGTTTAGGATGGGCTGGGCGCTGCCTAACCCCGTATCCGCGATAGACACCAACCGCACGATGTGCCCGTTTGCCTATATCGGACCCGCCACGGCGGCGACCACGCAGAAAGTTACCTTTACCGTGACCGATGGTGCGACCCAGCCCGCCGCGATAGCTGGCGCGAAGGTTGAGGTTGACGGGGTGCGCAAGATTACCGGAGCAGACGGCAAGGCCGAATTTAATCTGCGCAAGGGAACTTACGCCTACAAGGTGAGCAAGAAGGACGCGACCACCGTGACCGGATCCGTGACCGTTGCGGCGGCTGCCGTCAATGAAGACGTTACCCTGAAATAATCTTTGAATGCGGCGGGGCTAAAAAACCCCGCCGAGTTAAGGAGGTAAAGATGTGCCCGAATATGTATTTGAGCCTACAGGACTATATCCGTTTTGGGGGTAATGTATCCATACACGCGGAAGAATACAGCCGCATTGAATACGCCGCCCGCAGAAGGATTGACCTATACACCTTTGGGCGCGTAAAACATATGCGGGAAGTGCCCGAAGCCGTAAAGCGGCTAATGTTCGAACTGATATACCCGCAAGCAACGAGCGCGGGAACAGCGAACAGTACCGCGCCCGTTGCGTCTTTCAGCACGGACGGATATAGCGAAACCTATGTAAACACGCATACCTCCGAATATCTCAGGTATAGCGGTCAGAAAGAGAAAGCGCTCATATACGAGTATTTGGCGGGTGTGACCGATGATAACGGCGTTGCCCTGCTATATAGCGGAGGTGCGTGAAATGCAGCTGTGCAATGATACCGCAAGCCTTTTCAATAAGCTGCCCGATGGTCAGCGCGGGTACACATGGCGAAAGACCCTGCTACGGGGCGTATCATGGTACGCCAAGGACATATCCAGCGTGACCAATGACGGATTACAGACCGCGCGGCAATTCATAGTCCGCATACCCGACACAACAGGATACGGGGACAAATGGACGCTGCACACGGGCGATTACATGGTAAAGGGGGACGTGGAATACACCCCCGCAATGGCCGAGGCATATGCGCCCGATGTTATGACCGTGACCGCCGTTATCGACAACCGCCGCGTCCCGAACGCCCCGCATATAAAGGTGCTTGGCGCATGATTATAAAGGCCAAATTCAAGTGGAACAAAAGCGTTGAGCAGCTTTTACGCGACCGCAACCTTGAAAGCGGCGGCAAGGTGCAAGCGGCGATTGATAATGCCGTTTTGCGGTACATAGACCCATATGTGCCTATGGAGACGGGCGTTTTCAAGAGCAAGGCGCGGCAGGATTCAAGCCCCGGCAAAATCGTGTACAATGACCCACGGGCGCGGTATTTGTACTACGGCGAGGTATACGGCCCCAATATCCCGCGTTTTGAGGGCGGGGAGCTCGTAGGCTTTTTCTCGCCAAAGGGACAGCCAAAGCACCCGACAGGGCGCGAGCTGCACTACCGCGGGGAGCCGATGCGCGGGGCGTTTTGGTTTGAGCGCATGAAAGCCGACCACGGCAAGGACATTTTGAAGGAGGCGCAGGATGCCGCAAATAAACAATATTAGTCAGTTGCGGAGCTGGCTTTCCGGTTGCCCCGCCATACCCAAAAATGCAGCCATATCCATTGATTACATGGACGGCAGCGCGGCTGAGTACGCGATATATTCCGTGCCTTCAAGCATAAGATATCACGAAAACGTCCTTGGCGAGTATGTGCCCGATGATATACAGTCCGTGGACTATATCTTGTGCTCAAGCGAGAATTACGGCGCGGACATAGAGCGGAACGCGGATAACCTTGGGATATATCAGAAAATTGTGAGCTGGATTATAGCGAAGAACGCGGCGCGTAAATTCCCCAAATGGGCGGACGGGACTATACAAAGCCTTGTCCCGACACTCACGGCAAACCCGACACAGGCGGGCGCGAATGTAGCCCGCTACCAGATAAACATCAAAATCACATACAGGAGGCAATAATGAAAAAACCCAGAAAAGCATTTTTGCAGGCCGTGGCATACAGCACGGACGCAACCGTTTCCGTTGAGAAGCTTTCGGCGGCGCAGTGGAGCGTGCTCGGCCACGATACGGACGATTTGTCCCATGAGATGAACCCCGACACAAGCACCAGCAAGAATGTCCTCGGCGAATCGCGCTTTGTGCATAATGGCTATGAGCCGGAAGTATCCGTTGACACCTTCTACGCCGATGCGGATGAGGCTATCTATGAAACTCTGGTCAAGAACGCCATGACCGAGGATTTCAGCGAGGCAAACAACACGGGCTATTACGCCAAGTGCGAACTCGACACCTTCACCGAAGGAACCACCACGGCCACGGGCACGGCATATGTGCAGCGCTGCTGGATAATCCCGCAGTCCATGGGCGGCGATACTTCCGGTTTCCAAATTCCCTTCAACGTCAACCCGTTCGGCGCGGTGCAGAAGTTTAACGTGTCCTATAACTGGACTACCTACGCCGTGACCTTTACAGCGGCTTCCTAAGGAGTTGCAACGGGGCTGTACGGTGTTTATCCTCCCGCCATGGCATAAATCCCCGCTTGACAACATACCCCCGCAGGGTCGATAATAAGGCATCAATTCTGTGGGGGTAAAGTCTTGTGAAGTGTAAGAAGTGCGGCGCGGAGGTCAAGGGCAACTATTGCCCGAATTGCGGGGCGAAGGTTGAAAAGTCGAATGCAAAGACGGTGATTATAATTGTTGCGGCGGTATGCGCAATAATATTGATACGGGCTTGCATGTCGGATATTGTAATTGCCGACCTTAACGAGCCTGATAAAACGCCGTTGCCGTTGACCACGGCTGAACCGACTGCTGAGCCCGATATATACGTATTGGAGACAAGCGCAATCAAGGTGCAATATGTGTCGCATGAGCTTGTGACAAACCACGATAACGAGACGCTCTTATTGGTCAAATTTGAGTATACAAACAAGGCCAAAAAACCGAAATCGTTTGGATGGGCAACAACTATTAAGGCATATCAAGACGGCGTTGAAATTGAGAGTAGCCCCATATCATGGTTTAAGGACGAGCTGCCGGAAGAATGTCAAAACCGATGGTTGGAAGTGCAACAGGGCACGACGATAACAGCTGCCGAGACATTTAAGCTGAGAGATATGGAATCCCCTGTGGATATAACGGTAATGGAATGGCCAGGCATAGGGAGCGAAAAAACAGAACTGACGTTAGATATTAAGTGATTGGGGAATTAAACTGTGAGAATAGTTGAATTGAAGTGCCCGAATTGCAATGGCGATATTACGTTAAACACGGATAGAAACTTTGCTTTCTGCCCATACTGCGGGACGCGGTTAAAGGTTGAGGAGGCGCAGCAAATCCCCGACACAATTAAGGTTAATCGTGAATGGGAAGCTAATAACTACGTTCTTCGGGCGCAGGAATATGAGCGTGTCGGGGATATAGATAACGCGGAAATTTACTATAACCGTGCGCTTGACGCTGACGTTAATAATGCGAGGGCACGCGACGGCTATAATCGTATGCAACGAATTATAACCGAGCACAATGTATCAATACAGTATATCCAATCGAGTTCCGACCCGCTTGTAAGGCTGATTGTCAAAGAGGCGGGGCAGACCTTATGCAAGATAAGACGCGGTGAAGGGATGAACCTTTTGCTGCCTATCGGCGAACACCCGCTTTTGTTTTATCAGGGCGGCAGCCCTAAAGCATATGTACGAGTAACAATTAAGACCCGCCACGACAGAGCCAAGATATACACTCAGGCGGGTATGTTTTGGAATAAGACTTCTGCGGAAGGTGTGGCCGAGGTAATGGCTAAAAAAGCAATGTATAAGATAAGAAACTAAGGAGATAACATGGCAACACTATCTTTTGAAACTGGCATAAAAACATTTGACATAAACGGCGACCCGAACAGGGTCGTTTCTTTTAACCCTTCTGACCTTAATTTTATCCATCGTCTGTACGATGGATACATGAAACTTGATGCTTTGCAGCGCAAGTATAGCCTGCAAGCGGATAAGGCGCAAGAAGCAACCAAGATGATGGCAATAGCACATGAAGCCGACATCGAAATACGGAAGGTTATAGACGGCATATTCGGCACGCCCGTATCGGGTATAGTGTTCGACGGGCAAGCAACAAACGCCATTACTGGGGACGGTTGCCCGCTGTGGCTTGGCTTTTTGGTAGCAATAATGGCTAACTGCGACGAGACAGTAACCGAGCGCGAAAACGCGAAAAACCCCAAACTTGAAGCCCTCATTGCCAAGTATAATAAATGAACTACACGCTCCCGACGAGCGTAAATATTGACGGAATTGAACATCCCATCAGGTCAGATTATCGCGTCATATTGGATATAATATCCGCCTTGAACGATGATGATTTTACCGACAGAGAAAAGGCCATCGCCATGATGCGCCTTTTTTTTGTTGACGCTTACGCGGTAACGGACTGGGAGAAGGGGCTAAAGGCGGCAGCGGAGTTTATAGCGTGTGGGCGGGACGAGGGCAACACAAAACGCCCGCGCGTTATTGACTGGGACAAGGATTTCCCCTATATGGTATCGGCTATAAACAAAGTTGCAGGGCGGGAAATACGCGCCGATGAATATTGCCACTGGTGGACATTTATCGGCTATTTTGACGCCATAGACGGCGAAAGCACCTTTGCCAACATCGTCAATATACGCAATAAAAAAGCCAAAGGCAAGAAGCTTGAGAAATGGGAACAAGAGTTTTATAACGCGAACCGTGACTTGTGCGACATAAAGAGTAAACAGCACGGGACGAGCAAGGAAAGCCTTGCAGCATTATGTGAAGCATTGGCGGCAGAGGAGTAAATAAAAATGGTAGACGGCAGCATTATTTTTGATACCGCGTTGGATACAGGCGGCTTTGAAAAAGGGGTGCAGCAACTTGGGAAAACAAACAAAGCCGCCGCAAATAGCGTGAATGAAACATCACGAGCTATAGAGGCACAAGTAAAAAAAGTCGAGCGGCTTCGCCAAGAACTGTTGCTTGCGCAAGATGTTTATAAAGAGGCAGAATATAGAGGGTTTAACACCGAGAATGCCGCCGTTGGCGTATATAACGCAAAACGCGCGGTAGCAAGTGCAACGGCTGAACTAAGAACAATGCAGAAGGCCGCAGATGATGTAGCCGCAGCTACTGATAAACTCCCAACCAGTGCAGAAAAAGCGGCAGAAGCCGCGAAGAAGGCAGCCAAGGAAACCGAAGGAATAGGCAAGGCGGCAAAAAAGTCCGAAAACCAAGTGAGCGGGCTTGAAAAACGGCTCGTTAGGCTTGCCCGGCGGGTTTTGGTATTTAATGTTATCTTAAAAGCCTTGAACGCGTTTCGTGACTATCTGGGGAAAGCCCTAAAAACATCAAAGGAGTTTACGGCGGCATGGAATAATCTACGCGGGGCATTGCTCACGGCATTTCAACCGATATGGGAAACCATATTGCCGTGGCTGACAAAATTTGTAAATGTGCTTGCCAAGGTTATAACGTGGGTTGCGGCGTTTTTTTCGTGGCTCACTGGCAAGAGCCTTGCGGCAAGCTCAAAAAATGCGAAAAACCTATACAAAGAAGCTAACGCGATAGAAGCCACTGGCAAGGCGGCAGACAAGGCCAAACTATCCCTTGCGGCGTTTGACGAGATAAATAACCTATCATCCAACAAGGATACTGGCAGCGGTGGCGGGAGCAGCGGTGTTACAACGCCCACGTTCGAGGTTGATACAAGCTATCTCGAAAAAGTTGAGGGCATAATGAAGAAAATCGGCGGATGGGTGCTTGCCATAGCCGCAGGGCTTGGTGCGTGGAAGATAGCAAGCGCATTTGGCGCTGACCTAAAGAAGTGCATAGGATGGTTTATGACAATATCCGGCCTTGTGCTTGGCATTACCGGCTTTTTAGACGCATGGAATGAAGGACTTAATTGGGATAATTTAATCCAGATACTCACGGGGGCGGCCTTGTTTGCTGGCGGCCTTGCTGTGCTGTTTGGCAAGGTTGGCGGTGCTATCGGGCTTATAATTGACGGCATTGCACTTATTGTAATAGGCATTAAGGAATGGGTTGAACAGGGCGAGCTAACAGACCAAGCATTTGTAGCAATAGAGGCGGGAATAATCGCAATAGGCGCGGCACTTGCATTGCTGATTAGCCCGTGGGCGTTGGTTGTCGCTGCGATCGCCGGTGTTGCGCTTGCCGTATACAAATACTGGGACGAAATATCCGCATTTTTCCAGGGCGTTTGGGAGAAAATAAGCGCCTTTTTTGTCGGCATATGGGAGAAAGTCAAAGAGATTTTTGCGCCCGTGGTGCAATGGTTTGACGATAATATAATAACTCCCCTTGTCGATTTTTTCAGAGGTTGGGCAGAGAGGACGGCAGCGGTATTTGAAGGCTGCTGGATTATTATTCAAGCCGTCTGGAAAATCGTTTCGGAGTGGTTTGACCAAAACGTTATCCAGCCCGTTGTGACTTTTTTCAAGAAGCTTGGCGAGGACATTTCCCGCATATTCAAGGAGGCGTGGGAGGTAATAAAGCCAATATGGAACGCCGTGGCGGGGTGGTTTAACCAACACGTAATACAGCCAATAGTTAAGTTTTTTACCTCCGCATGGGACAAAATCAAAAATGCGTTTGTTACTGCTTTTGAAGCTATTTCGGCATTTGCAAAGAGCATTTTTAATAGCGTTATATCCATGGTGGAGGGTATTGTGAACCGCGTTATTAAAGCTATAAACGGCATAATTGGCGGGTTTAATAAGGTCGTAACGTGGGCGGCTGGGGTTATCGGCAAGGATTGGGGAGGAGTTGCGCTCCTGCCGGAAGTGCATTTGCCGAGACTGGCAGAGGGCACGGTTGTACCCGCAAATCGCGAGTTTTTAGCCATGTTAGGAGATAACAAACGCGAAACCGAAATTGTATCGCCGTTATCAACCATGAAACAAGCGCTGAAAGAGGCGTTAAAGGAAAGCGGCATGGGCGGCAACATGAACG
>ERZ1026864.463-NODE-463-length-23748-cov-23.162284_pt1 | contig 23748 bp, 24 predicted proteins | sample MGYA00380162_ERZ1026864 | MGnify/ENA primary metagenome ERZ1026864 (study PRJEB33269, sample SAMEA4719798) | human gut metagenome | biome: human-associated habitat; feature: organic feature; material: feces | place: Cameroon | collected 2013-10 ... | reverse complement strand
TGGCAGGTGCGAGAGCTTGCCGCACATGAAATATAGGACAGAAGGCGACATCTCACATTTAATGCTAAATCCTGCATCCGCTTACAGCCGGAGCGTCAACGAGCGGAACCATCTCCAAAAACCGCAAGTTCACAAAATTTCTCCTTGCATTTCCATATGCATGCGAGTACAATAAATCCTAGCATAAATAGTTCTTCGGGGCAGGGTGCAATTCCCTACCGGCGGTACAGTCCGCGAGCCGTGTGGCATGATCCGGTGTGATTCCGGAACCGACAGTATAGTCTGGAGGAAAGAAGATTCTCGCATGCATATCATGAATGACCCCGGAATCAGATTTGATTCCGTTTTTTATTTATACGGCTTTGATATGGTTTGTAACAGGATTTGAATCAGCTCCGCGGACTGCGGGGCTTTTATTTATGCTTGAAGGAGGAATATGAATATGAAATTAGCTATATTTTTCCCCGGAATCGGCTATCATACAGATAAACCACTCCTGTATTACAGTCGTAAGCTGGCCAGACTGGCCGGTTATGACACCATAGATGTTTCCTACGGCGGTTTTCCATCCGATGTAAAGGGGAATCCCGAAAAAATGACTGCGGCTTTTCAAAGTGCACTCTCCCAGACACAGGAGTGCTTAAAGGATGTTGATTTTTCTTCCTGTGAACAGCTTCTTTTTGTATCAAAGAGTGTCGGCACCGCTGTTGCTTCTGCGTTTGCAACAGAGAAAGGACTGCATCCGTTTCAGATCTTTTATACTCCGGTGGAGGCTTCCTTCCGGTTCATACAGGGTGACGGCATTGCTTTTACAGGCACCCATGATCCATGGGTCGATACTGCAATCGTTGAGCTGAACTGCTCTCGTCTGAACATCCCGCTCACCATTATTCCGGAGGCCAATCACTCTCTGGAAACCGGCGATGTCCAGCAGGATTTAACCAACCTGAAACAGATTATGGAAGTTACCGAGGCTTATTTGTTACAGAAAGGAGACCACTGATGACAGAAGAAGAAATCATGCGTCGTGCCATTACTCTGGCACAAAAAGCCGTTGGCAAAACGAATCCCAATCCGATGGTCGGTGCCGTAGTTGTGAAGGACGGACGCATTATCGGTGAAGGCTATCATATGCATATCGGCGGACTGCATGCCGAGCGAAATGCTCTGGCAAACTGCACAGAATCTCCGGCAGGTGCAACTATTTACGTCACTTTGGAACCATGCTGCCATTATGGCAAGACACCACCTTGTACCGATGCAATTATTCAGAATCATCTGGCTAAGGTTGTCATCGGCTCGCATGATCCGAATCCCAAGGTTGCCGGTAAAGGTGTAAAGTTGCTTCGGGATGCAGGTATCGAAGTCGTAGAAGACTTCCTGTGCGAAGAATGCGATGCTATAAATCCTGTATTCTTTCATTATATAAAAGAAAAACAGCCGTATGTCGCATTGAAATATGCAATGACGGCAGACGGCAGGATTGCGATTGATTCCGGTGAATCCCGTTGGATTACCGGCGAATCGGCAAGAGAACATACACATCAGCTGCGGAATTATTATAAGGGCATTCTGGTCGGTATCGGCACTGTTCTGCTTGACAATCCGCTCCTGACCTGCCGGATTCCGGATGGCCGGACACCTGTCCGCATTGTCTGTGACAGCCACCTGCGAATCCCTGTAAACTGTAACCTGTGTAATTCTACAGATCAGGGTCCGGTGATCGTGGCGTATCTGGATTCCATAACCCATATGCCGGATGCTCCTGTTGATCTATCGGATAAGATGCAAATCCTGAAGCAAAAAGGGGTAACCCTGCTGCCGGTAAAGGAAAAGGACGGTCATATCGATGTCACGGACCTTCTCACACAGCTTGGACAGATGGACATTGACGGAATCCTGGTAGAGGGCGGAGGAACCATGAATGCCGCATTTATCGAGGCCGGTCGGGTCGATCATGTTTACGCCTATATCGGGGCTCAGATTTTCGGTGGCTCCCATCCTTACACACCTGTGAAAGGAACGGGCATCGTCTCCATTGAAGATAGCCTGAAACTTACAAATCCTAAGATACAACTATTCAATCCGGATGTTCTGATTGAATATGATGTCTTGGAGAAAGGATAGATTACAGATGTTTACTGGTATTATAGAAGAAACCGGAACCGTTAAGAAAATTATCGGGCAACAGGTATCCGGTTCCATTGAGATAAAAGCGCATAAGGTTCTGGAAGGAACTAAAATCGGCGACAGCATTGCCGTCAACGGTGTCTGTCTGACGGTGACGAGACTTCAGCATGATGGTTTCACAGCTGATGTTATGGCTGAAACACTTCGCCGCACCAATCTGGGACAGCTTCCGATCGGCGGTGCCGTGAATCTGGAACGAGCTATGGCTTCCGACGGCCGCTTCGGTGGTCATATCGTCAGCGGCCATATTGACGGCACCGGTACGATCCGGTCTCTCCGGAAAGAAGGAAATGCCGTATGGGTTACGATTGCAGCTCCTGCATCCATTCTGGATTTGATCGTAATGAAGGGATCGATTGCCATTGACGGTATCAGCCTGACCGTTGCCTATGTTGATCCTTCGGTCTTCAAGGTATCTGTCATTCCTCACACCGGTGAAGAAACGACACTGCTTTCCAGACGTCCGGGAGATATCGTCAATCTGGAGAATGACATTATCGGCAAATACGTGGAGCGCCTGCTCCGGCCATACATTCATTCCGATGAAGCTTCCAGCGAGACTTCTACAAAATCCACAGGACTTACTTTGGATTTTCTACGTGAGCATGGATTTTAAATTTAAGATACATTATTTATGATAGGAGGAATTACTATGGATTTCCAATTTTCAACCATAGAACAAGCATTAGAAGCACTGCGTGCCGGAAAGATCATTCTCTGTACCGACGATCCGGATCGTGAAAACGAGGGCGATTTCATCTGCGCCGCAGAACACGCCACCGGCGAAAACATTAACTTTATGGCAGTCCACGGCAAGGGACTGATCTGCATGCCGATGTGTAAGGAACTTGCCGACAAATTAAATGTACCGCAGATGGTATCCGAAAACACCGATAACCATTGCACGGCCTTCACCGTCAGCATCGATCATGTGGATACCACTACCGGTATCTCCGCATATGAACGTTCCATCACTGCAATGAAAGCTGTAGAGGATGATGCGAAGCCGGATGATTTCCGTCGTCCGGGACATATGTTTCCACTGGTTGCCAGAAAAGGCGGTGTTCTGGTACGAAACGGACATACCGAGGCAACAGTCGATCTGATGCGCCTTGCCGGTCTGAAACAGTGCGGTCTTTGCTGTGAAATCATGGCAGATGACGGTCATATGATGCGTACGCCGGAGTTAAAAGTAATTGCGCAGAAATACAATATTCCGTTTATTACGATTAAGGATCTACAGGACTATTGCCGGTTACACGAGAATCATGTCAGTCGGGAAGCAACCGTCAATCTTCCGACCAAATACGGCACCTTCAAGGCTTACGGATATGTCAGTGATATTACCGGCGAACACCATATTGCGTTGGTCAAGGGCGAGATTGGAGACGGTATGAATGTGCTGTGCCGTGTTCATTCGGAATGTCTGACCGGAGATGTATTCGGTTCTCTTCGCTGCGACTGCGGAGAACAGCTGACAAATGCCATGAAACAGATTGAAAAAGAAGGCAGAGGGGTGCTGCTTTATATGCGCCAGGAAGGACGGGGCATCGGTCTGATCAATAAGTTAAAAGCCTATGAGCTTCAGGAACAGGGCCGGGATACCGTGGAGGCCAATCTGGATCTCGGATTTGCTCCGGATCTCCGGGAATACTGGGTCGGCGCACAGATTCTTCGGGATCTGGGAATCAAGGAGCTGCGGCTCCTGACCAACAATCCAAGCAAGATCTATGGTCTGGACGGCTATGGTCTGACCATCAAAGAGCGGGTACCGATCGAAGTGCCGGTGCAGAAGTTTGATAAGTTCTATATGCAGACCAAGGAACAGAAAATGGGTCATATTTTCACACACCACATTGAGTAATAACCTTAGCTGATAATTTAAAAAATAATAAATAATTATATATTCACAGGAGGATGATTATGAATACTTTAGAAGGAATGTTAGTTGCAAAAGAAGGAATGAAAGTTGGTATCGTTGTTGCCCGTTTTAATGAGTTCATTACCAACAAGCTGTTAGGTGGTGCCGTAGATGGACTGACCCGTCACGGTGTAGCCGATGAGAACATCACAACCGCATGGGTGCCGGGTGCATTTGAGATTCCGTTGATCGCAGAAAAGATGGCAAAGTCCGGAAAGTACGATGCTATTATCTGTCTGGGCGCCGTCATCCGTGGTGCTACCAGCCATTATGATTATGTCTGCAATGAAGTATCCAAGGGTGTTGCTCAGGTCGGTCTTCAGGCAGAGATTCCGGTTCTGTTCGGCGTTGTAACCACCGAGAATATCGAGCAGGCAATCGAGCGTGCCGGTACAAAGGCAGGAAACAAGGGCTACGATTGTGCTCTATCCGCAATTGAGATGGCAAACCTGATCCAGCAGATCTAAGATTTCATAATCTTTTATTGCGAATACAATCGCAGTAAGTAGTAAGAAGCAAGAAACCATAAAAAGTTATAGCAAAGCACCAGCGGATACCATATCAGGCACTCCGTCGGTGCTTTATTTATTGTAATCATTTATTGATCGTTGCAGGATTATTTTTTAATTACATTGTGCAGGATTTAACCGGATTTTACATAGATCTGATACAAACTACTTATAAAGGAGATAGAATATAGAATTAATGATTAAAAGTATCCGAGGTCTATCCATGAAAAAGAAACAAACTATAACATATGGTATTATCATTATCCTGACTCTAATATCGATTGTTGGCATCGCACTCGGCTGGCAGGATGTAATCCGGGTTCTGTTTCATAAGGAACATCTGATGGGAACTGTAGCAGAATCCCGCCTCTACCGAGACGATAGTTTCTCAGATTTTCTTTATGATAATGCACCTTCCAAGCAATATCTAAAAGTACAGTTGGACAAAGCATACGGAGATACCACAACCACTCTGGAAATTTGGGTCAAAAATGATCAACATAGCTATGATACCGGCGACAAAGTCATGGTTGTCTTCAACAATGAAGACCATCCGAAACCGGTTTCCGTTGTCTGGTTATGGTATGGGATTGTGGGATTCGCAGCATTGATCATTGCGATCATCATGACTGTTGTTGTTTTTTCTAAATTGGATGATACAAAGCTCCCGCATTCTATACCAAAAATATGATTATGGATACTATCACTCACAAAATTTTTAATGACAAATTCATACTAAGTGTGCTATGCTTAACACAAAGAAACCTGGCAACCGAAGAAGATCGCCTTTGGCAGATTGATATCTGGGCGGAACTTTTCAAAGCAAAAACATGGGAGGATATTAAGATGATTGCACAAACAAACCACACTCTAACTAACGCTGCTGAATCCCTGTTTCAATACAATAGCGATGACATCATCCGTCAGCGTTGCCGCGCTCGCGAAGATTACGAGCGACATGAGCGTACCGTTAATAAGAAGATTCAGGACTTGATGCAGGCATTGGAAGAGTCTGAGAATGCCCGCATTCAGACAGAACATTCCTATCAGCAACGTATCGCTGAATTGGAAGCGCAACTACAGGCTCACGGTATACAACCATAAATAACAGGAGTCTAAAATCGCTTACAGTGGCCTCAGACTCCTGTTATCTAATATAATTTCTAATCTTAAACTATTGTTTCTACTTTAGGATACTATTTACTTTTTCTGTATCCATTCTACAGACCAAAGCTCTTTACGATCTTCTGGAATTCCGGGCAACCGGCAAATGCTTCTAATACACGCTTCCGACTTTCACCCTTGTTCAGTCGTCCTACCCAGTAGTTTAATCCTCCCTGATCTGCCTTCCGGCCCATAAAGGTCTGGTACAGCACCCTTACGTATGCTGTATTATTTAACTTCTTATTTGTAAACTCCGGTGCAAAGAAGAATGCTTCCGCCACCTGTACCGGTGTCTTTCTCTTTGCATTAATCTCACCGGTCCAGTATTTCAGGCCTCCAATTTCCGGATTTCTCCCTAATGCCTTGGTATAAATCCGTGCTACATAAGCTTCCGTCTTCGTGTAATTACGGACCGTAATCTTACAGGTTGCCTTCTTACCACTCCCATCCTTGGCAGTACAGGTAATGGTAACTGTGCCGACTGCTTTAGCTGTTACCTTACCGGTACTGCTGACGGTCGCTATCCTCGTATTCGATGACTTCCAGGTCACTGCCTTGTTTGTCGCATTGGTCGGGGTTACCGTTGCTTTTAGTGATATATTTTCACCCTTGACTAAAGTCGCCTTTGTCTTATTTATGGTAATCTTTGTCACCTTTACTGTCGGCTTTATTACCGTAATCTTACAGGTTGCCTTCTTACCACTGCCATCTTTGGCGGTACAAGTAATGGTGACTGTGCCGGTTGCTTTGGCTGTTACCTTACCGGTGCTGCTGACGGTCGCTATCTTCGTATTCGATGACTTCCAGGTCACTGCCTTGGTTGTCGCATTGGTCGGAGTTACCGTTGCCTTTAACTGTAATGTTTTCCCCTTTTCGATACTTGCATTCGTCTTATTCAACGTAATCCTTGTTACTTTTACTTCCGGCTTCGTTACCGTGACCTTGCACGTTGCAGTAACGAAGCTGCCATCCGTTGCACTACACGTGATGACTGCACTGCCGGCTGCTACTGCTGTTACCCTTCCGGTACTGTCTACCGTTGCTACTGCCGGTGCTGATGACTCCCAGTTCAGTTTCTTATTCGTTGCATTCGCTGGGGCTACTTCTGCTGTAAGCTGTACTGTCTCTTTTTCCTTCAGACTTACTTCTGTTTTATCCAAAGTAATTCCTGTTATCTGAGTCTCCTGTCCCTTACGATCTACAAATTTAAATCCCTTTTCTTTTGCATATTTCTCCGGATAAGTACCACTTATTCCATAAATAACAGTCTGTTCCGGGGTGTTAAATGCATCATCTGCAATACTGGTAATATTAGCACCCATATAAATCTTGGTTAAATTTGAACAATATTTAAATGCTCCTGTATCAATTATTGTTACAGTATCCGGAATTTCTATGTTTTTCAATTCTTCAAAACCTAAAAATGTATATCCTGCAATATATGTAATACCTTCTTCAAAGTTTATTGTTTTGAGCATACTGCAACCGCTAAATGGTCCCTTATATACTTTATTTTCATCATCTAAATATGCCATACACCGCTTCAATGTCTTTGGTATTGTTATACTAGTAATCGATGTGCCACTAAATACACTTGTCCCTAACGTTGTTAATTCATTAGGTAAATCAATTTTGCTCAAATTTTTACAGTTTGAAAATGCTTCATCTCTAATCTCTGTTACACCAGCCGGAATCTCTATACTTTCAAGATTGGTACAATGCTCAAACGCACGCATTCCAATCACTTCTACACCAGCCGGAATTATTATTTCTTTAAGATTTGTACAACTTGAAAATGTGGCAATTCCAATTTCTGTTACTACATCCGGAATCGTTATTTTTTTTAGACTTTCACAGTTTGAAAATGCTTCATTTCCAATTTCCGTTACTGTATTCGGAATCACTATACCTTCAAGATTTGTACAGTTTGCAAATGCTTTATCTCCAATTTTCGTTACAGTGTCCGGAATCGTAATATTCTCAATTCCTTCACATCCTTCAAACGTACATGCTACAACCTGCGTAACACCTTCTTCAAACTCTACCGTTTTCAGTTTTGTACACCCTCTAAACGGTCCGTCTGCATTATCATCATCATTAAAATAATAGCCACTTACACACAATGATTTCGGTATTGTGATACTACTTATTGCTGTATTTTCAAAAGCTAAGGCTCCTATTTTCTTTAATCCACTTGGAAGACTTACCGAAGTTAATTTTTCACAATTTTGAAATGCGCAATACCCTATTGTCTCTAATTGTTCTGGCAATTCTATATTTTTCAGACTTGTACAACCATTAAATGCAAGGCTTCCAATATAGGTCACACTATTGGGAAGTGTTATTTCATCGAGATTTGTACAACCTTTAAATGCCTCCCTTCCAATTTTTATTACTGTATTCGGAATTTCTATAGTTTCAATTCCTTCACATCCAGAGAACAACCCTCCTACAATTTCCGTAACACCTGCCTCAAATTCTACTGTTTTCAGCATACTACATCCATTAAATGGATCATGCCACACAAAATTGTCATCTTCTCCACCACACTTCTCCAATGATTTAGGTATGGTTATTTTAGCAAGCGATGAGCCAATAAACACATTTCCACCTAACTCTTCTAACCCTTTAGGTAAATCAATTGCACTCAGATTTTTACAATTTGCAAATGCATTATTTCCAATCATAGTTACTGTATCCGGAATTGTTATAGTTTCAACCCCTTCGCATCCTGCAAATAGATAGTCTACAATTTGAGTAGCGCCTTCTTCAAAGTTTGCTGTTCTTAGTGTACTGCACCCACTAAATGGTCCCTTATATACCAGAACATAATTTTCATCTTCATCATATACCCATTCCTCTGATTCCGCACACTGCTCTAATGATTTCGGTATTGTGACACTGACAATCGAAGTACCACTAAATACTCTTGTTGCCAATGTTGTTAAGCCTTTGGGTAAATCAATTGAACTCAGATTTTCGCAATTTGCAAATGCATAACTGCCGATTGCAGTTACTGTATCCGGAATCGTTACAGTTTCCATTCCTTCATATCCTGCGAATAAATAAGATGCAATTTGGGTAATGCCTTCTTCAAAGTTTATTGTTTTCAGCGTACTACATCCACTAAATGGTCCCTCATATACTATGCTACCATCATCCCTCTCTGTTTCCCATCCATTACATTCCTCTAATGTTTTAGGTATTGTTATACTAGTCACAGACGTGCCACTAAATACTCTTGCTCCTAATGTTGTTAAGCCATTGGGCAACTCGATTGCACTCAGGTTTGCACAATCTGCAAATGCATAACTGCCGATTGCAGTTACTGTATCCGGAATCGTTACAGTTTCCATTCCTTCATATCCTGCGAATAAATAAGATGCAATTTGGGTAATGCCTTCTTCAAAGTTTATTGTTTTCAGCGTACTACATCCACTAAATGGTCCCTCATATACTATGCTACCATCATCCCTCTCTGTTTCCCATCCATTACATTCCTCTAATGTTTTAGGTATTGTTATACTAGTCACAGACGTGCCACTAAATACTCTTGCTCCTAATGTTGTTAAGCCATTGGGCAACTCGATTGCACTCAGGTTTGCACAGTCTGAAAATGCATCATCTCCTATCACAGTTACCATATGCCCATCGATAGCATCTGGAATGTTTATAGTAGTTGCTTCTCCTGCATAATCAGTAATTGTAGCATTTCCCTCTTCATCTACTGTATACGTATAAGTTCCATCCTCTACCGTATATGTATAGGTTGTATCATTTTCTGCATCTGCATTTATCGCTATGTCTCCCTCTGTCAATGCATCTGCTTCCGCCATTGCCTTTTTTTCTTCTGGCCCAGCCGTTTCTGTCATTACATTCTTTTCGGTCGGCTCAGATGCTTCTGTTGTCGTTTTCTTTTCATCCGGTTCAGCCGCTTCTGTCATTACATTCTTTTCAGCTTCAGTTGCTTCTGTCCCCGTTTCTTCCTCTACATCCATTGCATATACCCTGTTATCCACAGGTACTACGGTCAGCATCATTGCTCCGGCTAACAGGACTGCCAGACTCCGTTTTGCCATTGTACTATGTTTCCTATATTTCATCCCCTATACTCCTCTCTCTTTTTTCTTATTTAAGCATTTTATAAGTGCTTAATTTCTGTTAATTATACTACACCCTTATTTTATTTTGGTCTTTTCATCGGCGACATTTTATAGGGTTATTTTAACTTCTAATGTTTTATCTACTTCTATTTTCTTGTTCCCAATCCTCTATTGTCACTTTTTCCATTTTATATTTAGGCAGTATGCTTGTTATATTTGTTTTGCAAACATCTCTTTATTTTTACTAACTTTCCCTAATTTGCCCAAGAGAATTTTATGTCACATTCTTTTACCTCTTTGGCAGATTGATACCTGGGCGGAACTTTTCAAAGCAAAAACATGGGAGGATATAAGAATGATCACACAGACAAACCACACTCTGACTAATGCGGCCGAATCCCTGTTTCAATACAATAGCGATGACATCATCCGTCAGCATTGCCGCGCCCGCGAGGATTACGAACGTCATGAGCGTACCGTTAATAAGAAGATTCAGGATTTGACGCAGGCACTGGAAGAGTCTGAGAACGCCCGCATTCAGACAGAACAATCCTATCAGCAGCGTATCGCTAAATTGGAAGTGCAACTACAAGCTCATGGCATACAACCATAAACAACAGGAGTCTGAAATCGCTTACAGTGACCTCAGACTCCTGTTATCTAATATAATTTCTAATCTCAAACTATTGTTTCTACTTTAGGATACTATTTACTTTTTCTGTATTCATTCTACAGTCCGAAACTTTTCACAATTTTCTGGAATTCCGGGCAACCGGCAAATGCTTCTAACACACTCTTTCGACTTTCACCCTTATTCAGACGTGCTACCCAATAGTCCAAACCGCCCTTATCATACTCACGCCCCATAAAGGTGCGATATAACACTTTCACATACTCGGTGTTACTTAACTTCTTATTCACAAACTCCGGTGCAAAGAAGAACTCTTCTGCCACCTGTACCGGCGTTCTCCGCTTTGCATTGATTTCTCCGACCCAGTAATTCAGTCCGGCAGGCTCCGCCTTTCTTCCCAGTGCTTTGGTATAAATTCGTGCTACATAGGCCTGCGTATTATTATAGACTGTAATCTTACAGGTCGCTTTCTTGCCACTGCCATCTTTTGCCGTACAGGTAATCGTCACTGTCCCGGCAGCTTTTGCTGTCACCTTCCCGGTACTGCTGACAGTGGCAATCTTTGTATTCGATGACTTCCAGGCCACTCCTTTATTCGTTGCATTTGTCGGTGTTACAGTCGCCTTTAAGGTCAGTGTCTCCTTCGGCGACAGAGTTGCAGTTTTCTTATTTAGTGTGACCTTCGTTACTTTCACAGTTGGCTTTACAGGCGGTTTGGGCTCTGTAACTGTTACTTTACAGGTAGCCTTTTTCCCGCTATCAGCTTGGGCCGTGCAGGTAATCGTCACGGTTCCGGCAGCTTTCGCTGTTACCTTTCCGGCACTGTCCACTGTCGCAATCTTCGTATTCGAAGATGCCCAGTTTACTGCCCGATTTGTTGCATTTTCCGGTGTTATCATGGCTGTCAATTGCAACGTTTTCCCCTTTACAAGGCTGGCATTGGTTCTATTTAATGTAATCCCTGTGATCTTTACAGTTGGATCCACCGGTGGTGTCTCCTTCAGATCTGTAAATGCTTTAATTCTACAGTTTTCGCCATCTTTTGAAATATCTATCCAATCATAATAAGGAATATCTCTGTTTACTAAAATATAGCTTTCTCCCGGTTCAGCCGCAGATGTACTGGTCAAAAAGTCATCATCTACAGTTTTATCAATGGAGGCTTTCACGCTTTTCCCATCTGCACTCTTACACTTAATTACAACCGAATATTTCTCACCCTGTTTCAACTCCACCGTTGTCGATAACGGAACCGTATGATACCCGGCATATGGCTCTGTCACTGTTATCGTACTGACCAAGGTTCCTTTTGCCGGCCATTTTGTACAGTCCTTATACACTTCAATCGTGCAGGTATACTGCGGATCCAGTGTATAGAAACCTACCGCTTTCAGACTCTCATCAGCTGCCGCAGTGAATACATTCGCCGAATCTGTCGCAAAGATATATGCCTTTGACAAGCCTCCGTCATACTGATAGTTATGGTCATAATTATCCGCTGCTCCATAATCAAAGAAATAACCCTCTTCCCATGCCATGACTGCATCTTCATAAGAAATGTAAAACAGTCCCTCTTTACTAAAGGAAGTCCCAAAGCTATTCTTACATAACCAGGCACCATCCGCTGCCGGCTTATTTGTGCCGAAATTCTCACGGCTGTAATGATCATCCCACCCAATGATTGTAATCGCATGGTTGACTGCCTGAGTGCCATCCGGGCAATAATAAGCAACCCGTTCTTCGGTTTCATTCGTAAACGGATTGTTATAATACATATAGGCATCATAGTATGCCGTTGCACACGCGCCATATTCCAGAATCAGCCGCTTAATCTGCTCTCGCTCTGTCATCGGTATCCAGTATGCATTCTCCAGATGATAACTGTCCTTTCCATATGCAAGGGATGAATCCAACGTTGCCGTTACATCGGATGCGATCGTACTATAAGGTGCATTTTTCTCATCCGTCACGCCAACCCAGGATGCCAGACGAAATGTAGTCAATCCTTGTTGTCCCCCTGCCTGCAGATAATTGTTTTTCAGAATTACCTGATCGCCCTTCGTTCCTCCAAGCGGATCTGTCACCGAATTTCCCAGAAAATAGGCAATCTGCCACTCTGACAGATCAATGCTTCCATCCGCTAATCCCTTCTTCCAGATATTGGATTCTGATACTGCCATGGCCGCAAATGCCCAGCAGGTCCCATATGGGCTCTGCCTCTTAATTGACGTAACATATGGTGAGGTATATTCCTCCGGAAGCGCTGATGCTTCTGATTCTCCTTCTGTTGCCAAAGCTTCCGTATCAAAGGTTTCCATAATCTCTACATCAGGCATACCTGACGCATAAACTGCATTGCTATTCCCTGCCAATAATACTGCCGTCATAAATGCAAGTATTGTTTTTCTCATTCGTATATTCCTTTCTCATCTCTCATATTTTCGGTGTGTATAATAAATATAATTTTATTATACTGTATTGGTTTCATGTTCGGCAATATGTAATTGTGAACTTCTATTTCTTATTTTGTAATTTTACTATTGACATATTTCTCACATAGGACTGCATAAAACAGAATCCCTTTACATGTCTGCTACTCCCTCATCAAGTTGCGGTTTGTAGAGATGGTTCCACTCGCCGCTCCGGCTGTAAGCGGATGCAGGATTTAGCATTAAATATGAAATGTCGCCTTCTGTCCTATATTTCATGTGCGGCAAGCTCTCGCATAAAGCGGAAGTCCTGTGCATATCCGCTTCCCCTCATCAAATTCGGTTTGGGGAGATGAAAAACTGTAGCAACCGGAGCTTCTGTCATATACTCCTGTGGGGCTCTAGAAGCACGTTGGCACTTAGGCTGTGTTCTTTACAGCCTTACGTGCCACTACGTGCTGGCAGATGCGAGAGCTTGCCACACAGGAGTCATATGACAGGAAGCGACGACGGACGGAGTTGTCTCCACAAACCGCAATCTGTCTCCACAAACCGCAATTTGCATAAAAAAATCACCCTAATCCATCTGAATCAGGGTGATCCTATGTCTCTTATTTCGCCAGTCTCTGTCTGACAATTGCCCGCTTTAATGCCAGTTCCGCACGATTCATATCACCATCCTGGCTTTGCAGTCTGCGTTCTGCACGAATCTGTGCTTCCTTCGCCCGGTTTGCATCGATTTCATCCGGCCATTCTACAGTCTCCGCCAATATCACAACCTCGTTTGGAAGAATCTCAGAGAATCCCTCCAACAATGCTGCCTCTTTGATTTCACCGTCGGTTGTATGAATTCGCACAACACCCGGTGCAATAATAGATGTCAGCGGAATATGCCCCGGATATACACCGATCTCTCCTTCTGTTGTCCGAAACTCTACAAAAGGGACATCATCTTCATAAAAGATTCGCTCCGGTGCTACGATTTTCAATCGGAATGTTTTATCTGCCATAATGCACCCGCCCTTTCATATTATTTCTGAACTTTTGCGAGTACATCCTCGATACTTCCGGCATTCAGGAAATAACTCTCCGGAATATCATCATGCTTGCCTTCCAGAATCTCCTTGAATCCCTGAATGGTATCCTCGATCGGCACATACTTACCTTCCAGACCTGTAAACTGTCCTGCTACGAAGAACGGCTGTGACAGGAATCTCTGTACCTTTCTGGCTCTGGATACTACCAGCTTATCTTCCTCTGATAACTCATCCATACCAAGAATTGCAATAATATCCTGTAACTCCTTATACTTCTGCAGAATCTCCTGTACACCACGCGCTACCTTATAATGCTCCTCGCCTACAATTCTCGGATCCAGAATTCTGGATGTAGACTCAAGCGGATCTACCGCCGGATAAATACCAAGCTCTACGATTGATCTGGACAAAACCGTGGTTGCATCCAGATGTGCGAATGTGGTTGCCGGAGCCGGGTCTGTTAAGTCATCGGCCGGCACATATACAGCCTGTACAGATGTAATAGAACCATTCTTTGTTGATGTAATACGCTCCTGCAATGCACCCATCTCTGTCTGCAGAGTCGGCTGATAACCAACCGCACTCGGCACACGTCCGAGCAATGCAGATACCTCAGAACCTGCCTGGGTAAAACGGAAAATATTATCAATGAAAAGCAGTACATCCTTACCGCCCTCATCACGGAAATACTCTGCCATGGTCAGTCCCGAAAGGCCAACACGCATTCTGGCTCCAGGTGGTTCGTTCATCTGACCGAACACCATGGTTGTCTTATTAATAACTCCGGAATCTGTCATTTCATGGTACAGATCGTTACCCTCACGGGTACGTTCTCCAACACCGGTAAATACAGAATATCCACCATGCTCTGTCGCAATATTTCGGATCAGCTCCTGAATCAGGACTGTCTTACCAACACCTGCACCACCGAACAAACCGATCTTACCACCCTTCTGATACGGACACAGAAGGTCTACGACCTTAATACCGGTCTCCAGCATCTCAGTTTCAGTTGCCTGCTCTGAGAACTTCGGAGCCGGGCGATGAATCGGATAATGCTTTTCTACTTCCGGTGCCGGTTTATTATCAATCGGCTCACCCAGGACATTAAACATTCTGCCTAATGTCTTCTCGCCAACCGGTACCATAATTGGATTGCCGGTCGCAACCGCATCCATTCCACGTACCAGACCATCCGTTGGTCCCATAGCGATACAGCGCACGGTATCATCTCCCATATGCTGGGAAACTTCTACCGTCAGCTTTTCGCCATTCTTACGTGTGATCTGGATTGCGTCATTGATCTCCGGCAGCTCGCCCTCTGCGAACTTGATATCCAGTACGGCACCGATAATCTGGGTAATTTTACCTATATTCTTATCTGCCATCACGTTCTCCTTTACTTATATTCATACTCTTAGCTGATCGCCTCGGAACCTGCAATAATCTCTGTCAGCTCCTGTGTAATGGAAGCCTGTCTTGCCCGATTGTACTTCAAAGACAAATCAGCGATCATATTATCTGCATTCGTAGTTGCCGAATCCATAGCCTGCATTCTGGCACCGTTTTCACTTGCCAGCGCTTCAATAAATGCTCCATAGAGCAGATTGCCTACATACTTCGGTACTAATGCATCCAGAGCCTCATCCGCCTCCGGTTCATAGTTCATCAATACATGATCATCCTCTTCCTCTGCCGGAAGTTCACCCACATTCAGCGGAAGCAGCTTGATCAGCTTCGCCTCCTGGGACACTGTATTTTTGAAATTTGTATAGGCCATGTAGATTTCTCCTACTTCACCTTTTGTATAAGACTCCAACACCCGCTTGGTAATATCCACCGCATCCTTATATAGCGGATCATTAATCGCTTCCGAATCATCCTCTACAATCCGATACCCCTTCCGGGCCAGTCCTTCTACGCCTTTTCGTCCGACTGCATAAATATCTACATCCTCTACCGGAAATCCTGTGCCGACTACCTCCTTTATGACATTGGAGTTATAGCCGCCGGCCAGTCCCTTATTGGATGTAATGACGATCATTGCTTTCCGGCTGCTGCCGTTGTCCATCATATACGGATGCTCCATCCTCTCTGTCTTGGACAGGATGGAACAAATCGTCTTATACAATGCATGGAAATACGGCTTATTCCGCTCCGCCCTTGCTTTCGCCTTCTGCAGCTTTACGGTAGAAACCAGCTTCATTGCCTTGGTGATCTGCTGGGTACTGGTGACACTCATCTGTCTTCGTTTTATATCACGCATAGATGCCATAATCTGTCACCTCCGCTACTTCACAAATTCAGCCTTGAACTCTGTGATTGCCTTAACCATCATCTCTTCCAATGCGTCATCCAGCTTCTTGTTGGTACGAATGGTCTCAAAAATCTCCGGATACTTGGTATCAATGAAATCAAACAGCTCTTTTTCAAACTGCTGGATATCCTCTACCGGAATATCAAGCAGATACTTCTTTGTTGCGGCATAGATGATCACTACCTGCCGTTCTACCGGCATTGGTGCATACTGCGGTTGCTTTAACATCTCCTTGATCCGCTCGCCCTGTGCCAGCTTCTCCTTGGTATCTGCATCCAGCTCGGAACCGAACTGTGAGAATGCTGCCAGCTCCCGATACTGCGCCAGCTCGACACGGATCGGAGCTGCAATCTTTTTCATTGCACCGATCTGCGCGGAACCACCTACACGGGATACCGAAAGACCTGCATTTACCGCCGGCCGGAAACCTGCATTGAACATCTCTGTTTCCAGATAAATCTGACCATCTGTAATGGAAATAACATTGGTAGGAATATAAGCAGATACATCACCTGCCTGTGTCTCAATAATCGGAAGTGCTGTAAGCGATCCTCCGCCTAATTCATCGGATAATCTGGCTGCACGCTCTAACAGACGGCTGTGTAGATAGAATACATCACCCGGATAAGCCTCTCTGCCTGGTGGTCTCCGGAGGAGCAATGAGAGTGTACGATAAGCAGTTGCATGCTTACTCAAGTCATCATATACAACCAGTACGTCCTTTCCTGCTTCCATCCACTCTTCGCCGATCGCACAACCTGCATATGGTGCAATATACTGCAGCGGAGCCGGTTCGGAAGCTGTTGATGCAACAATGGTCGTATAATCCATTGCGCCGAATTCCGTTAATGTCTTAACGATCGATGCAACCGTAGACGCTTTCTGCCCGATTGCCACATAAATACAATTAACGCCCTGTCCCTTCTGGTTAATGATCGTATCGATCGCGATTGCCGTCTTACCTGTCTGACGGTCGCCGATGATCAGCTCACGCTGACCTCTTCCGATCGGAACCATGGCATCAATCGCCTTAATACCGGTCTGTAATGGTGTATCTACAGACTTACGGCTGATAACACCGGATGCAACTCGTTCAATCTGTCTTGTCTTGGTTGTCTGGATCGGACCCTTGCCATCAATCGGCTGTCCTAATGCATTTACAACTCGTCCAAGCATTGCATCGCCAACCGGAACTTCTACTACACGTCCGGTGGTCTTTACGGTGTCGCCTTCATTTACGTTACTGCTGTTTCCAAGTAAAACCGCACCAACGTTATCCACCTCTAAGTTCATGACCATGCCATATACATCATTCGGAAATGCAAGAAGCTCTCCCTGCATTGCGCTTTCCAAACCATGAATACGGACAATACCATCTGCCACCTGAATAACCGTACCTACATCGGCGGTTTCCAAATGAACCGAGTAATTCTTAATCTGCTCTTTGATGACAGAACTAATCTCTTCTGGTCTTAAATTCATGGAGCCTTGGCACCTTCTTTCTTCTAATATTCTATCCCTGAGAGAGTGCCGTTGACATTCTCTCCAGCTGTCTTTTCACACTGCTGTCTACTACCCGGTCATCGATCCGGATCACCAGTCCGCCGATCAGAGCCGCATCTGTCGAATAATGCATCTCCATCTCTGCATAACCGGTTGTATTTAACAGTTTTTCTTCTATTTCCTTCTTCTGTGCAGCTGACAGTTCAAATGCGGAAGTTACATATGCGATTCCAATATTCTTATATTCCTTAATTCTGGAAATCACATATTCGCAAATGTGGATCAGTTCACTGCTTCTGTCATTTTTCACTACGATCAGAAGCATTCCCATGACTGCATTGCTGACTCTGCCCTTAAAAATATTCTCAAGCATCTGCTCCTTGTCCTCTTTCAGGATCTCAGGATGTGTCAGCACCTGAAGAAGTTCTCCGTTTTCCCGCAGTATCTGAAGTAACTCTGTGATCTCTTCCTGAATGGAATCCACCCGGTTCTCTTCTACCGCCAGTTCAAAGAGTGCATCGCCATACGTAGTATTTACCTGCTTAGCCATGTATCATCACCCATTTCCTTCAAGGTCTCCTCAAGGAGTGCGTTCTGCTGCTCCTCCGTCAGGCTCACCGTTACGATTTTACCCGCCATTGCAGTTGCAACCTTGATGATTTCCTGACGGATCTCATCCTCTGCCTTTGCCTTCTCCAGCTCGATCTCCTGCGTTGCACGGTTCTTCACTCTTGCTGCCTCTTCGTTTGCCTCATCTATGATGTCGTTTTCCCGTTTCTTCGCCTTTTTACGTGCTTCACTTAATATTTCCTGTACTTCCGTATCTGCTGTCTGAATCTTGCTGTCATACTCTTCCTTCAGCTTCTCAGCTTCTTCCTTATCCTTCTTTGCACTTTCGATATCGTTCTTGATCCGTTCTGTCCGGTTATTCAGCAACTTCTTGGTTGGCTCAAACAGAATGTATGAAAGAAATGCAAACAGGATAAAGATTGCAATCGCCTGAAGCAAAACGTCTGCTGCCAGCTGTGCATCCAGTCCGAAAACTCTTCCTTCCAGCACTGCAGTCATACCGTTCATCATGCATATATTTAACACGTCCCAGCCTCCTTTCCGTCTGTTCGGGAATTATGTTCCCTACAGCTTCAGGAATCTGCTTAATAATGGGTTTGCATAGAACAACAGCAATGCAATAACCAGACTGTAAAGACCGGTGGTCTCGGCAACTGCCTGTCCTAATAACATAGTTGACATAATGTCGCCCTTAGCACCCGGATTCCGTCCAACAGCGGCAGCACCCTGACCGGCTGCGATACCCTGTCCGATACCAGGACCAAGACCGGCAATCATGGCAATACCTGCACCGATGGCAGAGCATGCTAAAATTAAACCTTCGTTCGTAATCTGATTCATTTTTAATTCCTCCAATTTCTTTTTTCGTCTTCTTACTATGAGGCAGTAATACACTATCCCTCTATCTTATTGGTAATAAATACCATAGTCAGCATAGTAAATACATACGCCTGGATCGCTCCGGAGAACACATCCAGATATGCGTGCAGCGCTGCAGGAATACCAATCTTCACAAAGACCGGCAACAGCGAATAATACAGTGTGATCATAACGGTACCTGCCAGAATATTACCGAACAAACGGAGTGACAGAGATACCACCGATGACACTTCACCAATTACATTAATCGGGAAGAACAGAAATACCGGTTCAAACAGACTGGTAAATGCTCCCCATTTATTCCATTTAATATTATTATACTGTATCATGATTACAGAAATCACAGCCAGACACAGCGTTGTTCCATAATCCGCTGTAGGTGGCCGCAAGCCGATCAATCCGGAAATATTACACAGGAAGATCAGCAGGATGATCGTTCCGATATAGTTCACATAGCACTTCGTACCATGCTTTCCCATGGAACCATACACATATTTCTGCAACATCTCCACAAGCAGTTCCACAACATTCTGGAATCCTCGCGGGACTTCTTCTGCATGCATAATTTTATGTCTTGCGATCAGGGCAAATACAATGATGCCCAGAATAATGATCAATTCGCAGACATGCGTTGTTGTAATATATACTGTCTGGCCAAAAAAGTTATACGGAATCAACTCATGGATAAAGAAATCCACAGTCTTCTCCGCCGCCAGAATCGCCATAGGTTCACCTTCCTTCCTTAAATAATTTCGAGGTAATCAGTTTATGAATGGTCGGCTGCAGAAATGCTGATACTTTCAGCCCGAATACCATGATCAGCATTGCAATCACATTCATCTGTGGCACATATGCTACCAGACATGCAACCCCCGCAACAATCACATAGCGTATAATGTTACAGGTCATACTGTATTTAACCGCCTTCGATGGCTCCATATCCAGTGCCTTCTCCAGTGTCAAATACATATGGCAGGTAATAAACACCACACAAACATAGCCCACAAGAATTCCCAGACTATAAGCCAGACGATCCTTTACAATAAACAGACCGATCACCTCTGCAAGGACTCCATACAGCAAGCCTCCAAACAGCAGATCTCTAACGGTCGGATCCAGTCTCTTCATCATTCTGATTCTCCTTCTTCTTAATGAACTGTTTGATCAAAGAATAAACCGCGCGATAACCACCCGCCACTCCAAGTATCAAAAGAGGCAGAAACAGATGGGTTCCAAAGCGATCATCAATAAGATACCCAATCAGTCCACAAATAAAAACAGATGATAACATGGTTATTCCGATCTGGGAAATCAATGCTATCATCTTGAAAATTTGATTATGTTCCCTCATGGTTCTCTCACCTCGTAGTAAATTATACTAAATGTGACGGTCAAAGTCTATAAAAAATACGTAAATTTTCCCAAAATCGCACAACAATCACATGCGTTTTCGGTTCTTTTTACCAAAATATCCGGACTTAACTTTAGCTTTCCCCATGAGGGTGTTTCTATTCACTTCTTACAACCGTTTCCGCTTACTCTCTATCTCCATGTTCTATCCTGATCATTCGATCATGGAGATACGACGGACATGGCGTTCTTCATTTGAAAACGGAGTATCCAGAAATGTATCCACGATCTTCAGTGCGAGCCCCGGTCCGATCACTCTGGCACCCATTGCCAGAATATTGGCATTATTATGCTCTCTGGTCGCCTGAGCACTGAAGCAATCATGGCAAAGTGCCGCCCGGATACCCGGAACCTTGTTTGCAGAAATGGAAATGCCGATACCGGTTCCGCAAATGATAATACCAAACTCACACTCTCCGCCGGCAACTGCCTCTGCTACCTTCTTTCCGTAAATCGGATAATCACAGGACTCTTCGTTGTAGCAGCCGTAATCCTTGTACTCGATACCGCGCTCCTCCAGATGCTTGATCACTTCCTGCTTCAATCCATATCCACCATGGTCACTTCCTAATGCTATCATATCTGACTCCTCTCATACTCCTTAATTATTGATTATATCGTCGGTGCCTGAATCACGCGATGTCCGGCCGCCTTGATCAGCCGGTTCATGATCGCATCACCCAGTCCGTCTCCTTCAAAGGACTCCGAATATATATAATCCACACCTCTGGCATCAAACTCACGCAATGCACGATACAGGTTCGATGAAATCATCAGTTCATCTTCCCGGTCTCCGATCACGATCACCTCATCTGCCTCATATGCAGATGCATTTCTTCTGGTTGCCAGAACACCGACCTTGCAGCCCGCTGCCTGACGCTCCTTTACCATTCGGTTAATGCAACGGATAATCCCATTGGCAGAGCTTCCTTCTACAATATACATAATGCCCTTTGGTGCATAATGCGTATACTTCATACCCGGTGCCTTTGGCCGGATATTCAGCGACGTACTCTCAAGTCCCGGATCCACCTGGACCTTCCCTACAACCTCTTCCAGCATATCCCTGGTGATATAGCCCGGTCTTAAAATAGTCGGGACATCACTTGTCATATCTATAATAGTTGACTCAATTCCATAATGACAGGCACCGCCATCCAGGATCATATCGATTTTGCCATCCAGATCCTCCTTTACATGTGCGGCATCTGTCGGACTTGGTCTTCCGGAAGTATTCGCACTCGGTGCCGCCAACATGATTCCGGAACGTCTGATCAGCTCATATGCAACATGATGGGACGGCATACGCACGGCAACCGTTTCCAATCCTCCGGTTGTCGTTGAAGGGACCAGCTCGGTCTTATTAAAGATCATGGTCATCGGCCCCGGCCAGAACACATCCATCAACTTATAGGCAGCCTCCGGAATATCCTTTGCAATCTTCTTCAGATCCCCTTCATTGGCAATATGAACGATCAGCGGATTATCCGATGGCCTGCCCTTTGCCTCATAAATCTTTCTTGCCGCATCCGGGTTCAGAGCATCTCCCGCCAGACCGTATACAGTCTCTGTCGGAATCGCTACCAGTCCGCCTTTTTTCAATATTTCTGTTGCAGCATCCAGTGCTGCATTGGGTTCATTGCCTGTAATATGACTGTCAACTTTTTCAATTATCGTATCCATGTCTTTCTTTCGCACTCCATCAAAAATATTATTCACCTATCGGAGCATTTCATCCTCAAACAATGTCGCTGATACGTGCATTAAAATTATACCACAAGAATATACTATAACGACAGATTTTTTATAAAATTATTGAGGCAAATATGAAAAAATATCACCTGCCCGCACTTTTGACCGTATTTCTTCTGCTGCTATTGGCAATCTGCCAGCATTTCCCTCTGAAACAGGTTCTGCAGACATCCCGGAAAACAGCGGTCGTGGTCATAGATGTCGGTCACGGCGGTTTTGATCCGGGCAAGATTTCTGTTGACGGCACACCGGAAAAGGATATCAACCTCGCAATTGCCCTGCGTCTTCAGAAGTATCTGGCTGCCACAGACTGCCAGGTCTATCTGACCCGCGAGACAGATTGCAGCCTGTCAGATCCTGATGCCTCCAATAAAAAGCAGTCAGATATGAAAAACCGGGCAGCTTTCATAGAGCAGCTCCGGCCGGATCTTATGATCAGTATTCATCAGAACAGCTTCCCTTCTCAGACGGAATACGGTGCTCAGACATTTTATTATCATACCTCCGACAACAGCAGTCAACTCGCCGGTGCGATCCAGACCTCTCTGATCGAGACTGTCAACCCGGAGAATCACCGCCGGGAGAAGTCCAACGACTCTTATTATATGTTAAAAAATGTCAGCTGCCCTGCCGTGATCGTGGAATGCGGATTTCTGTCCAACCCAACGGAAGCGGCTCTGTTAAATACGGAATCCTATCAGGAGCTGATCGCTTATGCGATTGCCCGTGGTGTACGGATTTTCTTAAATACGGCAGACACCAATGGGACGGTGTCTGCCCGTCATCGCCAATCTGTATGCTTGACCTGTTGTTTTTAAAATAATTTATGTGTGATGTTACGATTTATGCAGGCTACTTCTGTGTGAGCCATATCAGATTGTCGCTGCTGATGTTTATTTCACTGTATAATCTGCCGATCTGTCACCTCCCTTCCGTCATCGGCATCGGGATTTTATACCGGCATGTATCAAAATCCTGATGCGGACAAGCGGCTTACCTTTAAGATTACCGTGTGTCAAATGCAAAGACTAATTCCCCTGCTTCCGGGTACCGTGAGACATATTTTCGGTTATTACGCACCTTTTCCGCCACTAGCCGGAGCTCTTACCGATAATGCCGCTTATCCTTACTATGGTATTGTTCTTTGAAAATCGAGATAATACGAACAAGAAAAAATGAAATCTATATAGAAAATAGATTCTTAGATTGATTATCTCTAAGCAATAGTATAAATTATTTTTTGACATAGTTCAAGGAAATTTTTATATTTTTTTATATGTTTTACATATTTACCGTATAAATCCTCTTTACTTATGAGCATTTTGTGTTAAAC
>ERZ1026864.457-NODE-457-length-24022-cov-3.630617_pt1 | contig 24022 bp, 18 predicted proteins | sample MGYA00380162_ERZ1026864 | MGnify/ENA primary metagenome ERZ1026864 (study PRJEB33269, sample SAMEA4719798) | human gut metagenome | biome: human-associated habitat; feature: organic feature; material: feces | place: Cameroon | collected 2013-10 ... | reverse complement strand
ACTGTTCTCCTTATTTTAGGTAGTCGGAGATGCAAGGGTATGGTCCTTGTTTATTAAAAAAGGCTGCTGGTGCAGACAAGCTTCCTGCTGAGAGAGAAGCTGAAGTGAGTGCTCGGGCTTTCGCCGCGTTCATAGCTCAACCAAGACGGTAGTTCGCATAATGTGTAATGTGTGGGCAGATATGGCATATGCCACATCTGCCCACACATTATCTTCTACTTAGGATCCTTCTGGTGGATGAATGGAAAGCTGCTACATAAGGAGTGCCAGTGCGAGGAAGAATCCTGTAATACCCGTGGCTATCAATACGGTGATGGTGATGATTCCGGCGAAGATACGTACAGCCAAGATCTTCCTTCCATGACTCGAGGGGTTGGTTGCGGCTAATTTCGTTATTCCAACCACAGACCAGCAAGCTATGCCCAGTGCCAGTGTCAAAAATTCTCGAAACCATTCCGCCTCAAGCAAGGGAAGGCCGACAATCGATGACGGATCGCTTGCTAGTTTTGGCGGAATGGCGCATAGGATACGTTCCAACATCAGGTAAGGGCCATCGAAATGGACCAGATTCAGAGTGAATGGGAGCAGCAGCACCAGTCCTATCCACCATAGGATGCGCCGAGTGATTATGAGCTTGGCATCCAGTGTCCCGGCGTCGCCCTTCGTCTTGATGCCGTCCGTTGGTCCGGTGTTCCCGCGCTCATCCGCTGACTTGTCCATGTCCCCTCCGATCAGCCGAGGTGCCCCGTTCCGTGTGCGTCCGTTCCGTGTGCGTCCGTTCCGCACACCCGCCCGGCGTGCCCCGCCGCCGGCCAGTCTAGGGCGGATGACGCGAGCGGGGAGGCCCGCGCCGTCGATCGGCACGGAACCTCCCCGCTCGCTTTTGTCAATCGGTCATCCGAAGATCAGCCCGTGTTCTGCAGGCCTGCGGCGACGCCCGAAACGGTGCACAGGATCAGATAGGTGTAGTTCTCCTTCTGGCCGTGCGTGAGCTCTTCCTTGTCCACGCGCTTGCGCAGCGAGCCGAGGGCGAGCACCTGGGTGACGGACAGCGCGTCCACGTACGGCGAGCGGATGCGGATGGCCTGGCCGAGCACGTGGCGGTGCTGCAGCGGCCATTCGTCGCCGACGATCTTGAGCACCCACTTGCGGGTGAGCTCCATCTCGTCGAGGACCTTCTTGTTGAGGTCCTCACGGTCGCCGAGGGCGAGGTACATCTTGGCGATGCGCTCGTCGGTCTTGGCCAGCGACATTTCGATGTTGTCGATGAACGTGGAGAACAGCGGCCACTCCTCGTACGCCTGACGCAAGGTGTTCAGGTCGCCGAACTGCTCGCACGCGGTGCCGAGGCCGTACCATGCGGCCAGGTTGATGCGGGCCTGGGCCCAGGAGAAGATCCACGGAATGGTGCGCAGGTCGTCGAGGGACTTGGCGCCCAGACCACGCTTCGCCGGACGGGAGCCGATCGGCAGCAGGCCGATTTCGGTCAGCGGCGTGACGGTGGAGAACCACGGTGCGAAGCCGTCGGTGTTCAGCAGGTCGAGGAAGCGGTTGTGCGCGGCCTCGTCGAGCTTGCTGGCCATGTCGGCGTACTTCTTGGTCATATCCGTGTTGCGCTTCTCAACGCTCGGAGCGGACTGCAGCAGCGTTGCGGCTGCGACGGACTCCACATGGCGGATTGCAAGCACCGGGTTGCCGTAGCGGGCGAAGATGACCTCGCCCTGCTCGGTGAGCTTGAAACGGCACTTCACGGAGCCGACCGGCTGTGCGAGCACGGCGCGGTTGGCCGGGCCGCCGCCACGACCGACGGCGCCGCCGCGGCCATGGAACAGGGTCAGGTCGATGTCGTGCGATTCGGCCCACTTGGCGATGCGCTCCTGCGCGGAGTGCAGGGCAAGGGTGGCGGAGGTCGGGCCGGCGTCCTTCGAGGAGTCGGAATAGCCGAGCATGACTTCCATCTTGCCGCCGGTGGCCTTCAGACGAGCCTGGACCTCCGGGATCTTGATCATGTCCTCGAGCACGTCCACCGAGTTCTGCAGATCCTCAAGCTGCTCGAACAGCGGGATCACGTCGATGGTCGGAACATCCTCGGGGTGGGCGAACGCCAGACGGTTCAGTTCGTACACGTCCTTGATGTTCTGGGCGCTCTTGGTGAAGGAGATGATGTAACGGCGGGCAGCCTTGATGCCATTGCGCTTCTGGATGGAACCGAGCGCGCGGAAGGTGTCGAGCACCTCGTGGGTCATCGGCTGCAGCTCGCCACGCTCACCGTGCAGACCATGCTCGCGGATGTCCTCCAGAGCGCGGGAATGCACGACGGAATGCTGACGGAACTCCATCTCCACCATGTGGAAGCCGAAGGTCTCGGCCTGCCAGATGAGGTCCTGCAGCGGGCCGTAGGCGGAACGCTTGGCGTTGGCTTCGGCGAGGGAACGCTGCACGGTCTTCAGATCGGCGATGTAGTCCTCGCAGGAGTGGTACATGAGGTCGGCGTCGCGGTCGATGGTGGCCTTCAGACGGTCTGCCATGACCAGCATGACGGCGCGGTGCAGCTCCTTGGTGGAGATCAGCGCGGCCTTGTCGGTCAGACGCTCGCTCATTTCCTTCTGGTGGTTCCACAGGGACTTGAGCTCGGCGCTCGGCGGGGTGGTCTCGGCCTCCATCGTCAGGTTCTTGCCGACGCGGCGGGTTTCGATCTCCAGCGCGCCCAGCACGTGGTCGCTGAACTTGCGGGCCACCTGACGGCTCACCTTGGCGGTGACGTTCGGGTTGCCGTCGCGGTCGGAACCGATCCAGCTTCCCGGATGGAAGAACGCCGGGCACACCGGCGGCACGAGGCCGGCCTTGTCTCCGAGGACCCAGTCGTCGAAACGGCGGTATACCTGCGGAATGGTGTAGAACAGCGTGTTGTCGAAGATATCAAGAATGGTGTCTGCTTCCTCAACCGGAGTCGGCTTCTTCAGCGCGATCGGAGAGGTGCGGAACAGGGCGTCGATCTCGTTGAAGAGTCGACGGGAGTTTTCCTTCTTGTCCGAGCCGCCGAGCAGCTTATGCGCTTCGAGCAGCTGGGAGATACGGCGGATCTTGCCTTCCACGGCCTTACGGCGGGCTTCGGTCGGATGCGCGGTGAACACCGGATGGAACTCGAGCTGGTCGAGCAGCTCCTTGGCCCTGGCCGGACCCATCTCGTTGATGAGCTGGTGGTAGGCGCAGGTCATTTCGTTCACCGGATCGACGGCCTGATCCTCATCCACGGCGGCCTCGCGCTGGTGCAGCACGGAGACGCGGTAGTTCTCCTCGCACAGGTTGGCCAGATGGAAGTAGGTGGTGAAGGCGCGAGCCAGCAGCTGTGCCTCATGCACATCCGTCTGGTCGATGATGTCGACGACCTTCTGCAGGTCATCCTGGTCGGGATTCGTATCCGAAAGAATGCCGGAGAAACGTTCGGCGCTGGCGTTCAGCGCGTGTTCGCGCACTTCATCGAACTTGGCCAACAGGTTTTCATCGAACTCACCGAGCACCTCGCGAAGAATCTGCAGACACAGATCCATTTCCTCTTTGAGGGATGCGGGAAGATCACGCTCCTCAGGGCCCTTGGTGCCGGTGCCGGACGAGACGATAGCCGCGTCCGCAGGCGTGATCTGTTCGTTTTCAGTTGTCATCAGACCTCCTTCTCCAAACCATCGGGTTGCTCGGTCTGTCGGTCCTTCGCGGCACCTCCGCGATTGTTTTGGCCGTCTGTTGCGAGCCCACAGCCCTAAGCTTGGTGGGTAATGCGTGCCCATTGTAAGCGCGGCAAATCGACAGTTTGGTTACGAAAAAGTCGGAAAAGTTCGCATTGTGGACATCGACTGTCCGGAACATGAAACCGATGGGGCGTCGTAAAATTTCCCGACCAGTCCACACGTTAGACCTGAATACTGTGAGCGCACTACATGAACATGACGAGAATGCTGAACGTGTTGACAACAGCGCGAAGGCAGTCAGCAAATTCCACACACACTCCATCCCGCTCGATATGGAAGACATCGAACGCGATTGGGACAAGCCGGTCACCGAAGCGGGAATCGCAGCGAAAGCCAGCGTGATCGTCCGTGTCGGCATGCTCGACCTTGGCGCCGGAACGGGAAGCTTCCGCGTCCGCGAAATGATGCACCGCATCGCCTATCCGTTAGGCGTGCACGTGCGCGCCGACGTGAACCTCACTGACATCGAGGCATCCTGCACGGACGGCAAGGACCGCATCACCGAAGTCGTCGACCTGCCGACCACCGGCGTCAACACCGAACGCATCTGGCTGCTCGAGCACTTCGCCGACTGGTTCAACGTCAACCTCGGCAAAGGCTCTATGTACCACAGCCAATCCGACGTTTCCGAAGGGCTGATGCAGCATCTCGACAAGCGCGACGCCTCGCAGGTGTCGGCCGAACTGTCCAAGCAGCTCAAGGAACGGCAGAAGGCCGAGCAGAACCAGGAAGGTTCCGACGATCCCGTGCTCGACGCGCTGGAAATGGTCACGGAACGCGCGCAGGAAGGCGATTCCACCGCACGTCCGCTGCACATGCGCGATATCGAGGCGGCGGCCGCGGCCGGACGTAGCAATGGCGATTCGGTCGCGGAAAAGCCGCGTAAGAACCGCAACTGCAAACCGCCGAAGGAATATGCCGAGCATTTCGACCATATCGGGAAAGCCGCGGGCGAATCGCAAGGCGTCACCGTACGGCAGGCGCACGAGCGACTCGACATGATCGAACGTCGCAAACCGCTGTATTCGCCGGCCTTCGCGGGACTCGCGTCCGCCTGCGCCTGCGCATCCTTCGTGTTCCTGCTCGGCGGCGGCCCGTACGACATGATCGGCGCGTTCGTTGGCGCCGGCCTCGGCCACTGGCTGCGTCGCCGCCTGTTCGCCCACCATCTCAACCAATTCTTCGTGACGTTCGTCTGCGTGGCCGTCGCCGCGCTGGCATGCACCGGCATGCTGCGACTGATTGGCCTGTTCGATCCGATCGCCTTGCAGCACGACACCGCGTATATCGGCGCGATGCTGTTCGTCATCCCCGGATTCCCGCTGATAACCGGCGGACTTGACATGGCGAAAATCGACTTCCCATCAGGCGTGCAACGACTCACCTACGTGCTGTGCATCATTCTGATGGCCACGTTGGCAGGCTGGATGGTCGCTTCGATCGTGCACCTGAATCCGCAGGGATTCGAGCCGCTCGGACTGAACCCCGTCATCAACTGCCTGCTGCGCATGCTGTTCGCGTTCATCGGTGTGTGGGGCTTCTCCGTGATGTTCAATTCCCCGCAGCGCATGTGCCTCGTCGCCGCCACCATCGGCGCCATCACCGATACTTTGCGATTGGAGATCGTCGACTTGGGCGTGCCCGCGGAAGCCGGCGCGTTCATCGGCGCGTTCCTTGCCGGCCTGCTCGCCTCCGCATGGCGTTCGGCGGTGCGCCACGGCCTGCTTGCTCCGCATTTGGGATATCCGCGCATCTGCCTGACGGTTCCGTCTATTGTGATCATGGTGCCCGGTTTGTATATGTACCAGGCCATGTTCCACCTCGGCCAGTTCGATACGCTGAACGCGCTCGATTGGGCGTTCCGTGCGTTCATGGTGATCATCTGCCTGCCGATCGGCCTGGCGATGGCACGAGTAGTGACCGATAAATCCTGGCGCTACGACATTTAATAACCTGCAGAAGGGTAAAAACACTTGGTAACCAAAGATTTCTGGGTGCTGCTGGCCATGGTCTTGTACTTCGCGGCCATGCTGACCATCGGCTTCATCTACTCCAAGAGGTCCAATTCCTCCACCAAACAGTATTTCGCGGGTGGGCGTGGCGTCGGACCGTGGCTGACGGCATTGAGCGCGGAAGCCTCCGACATGAGCGGCTGGCTGCTTATGGGCCTGCCGGGCGTCGCCTACTTCACCGGCGCGGCCGACCCGATGTGGACGGCCATCGGTCTGGCGCTCGGCACGTACCTCAACTGGAAACTCGTCGCACGCCGTCTGCGCCGCTACTCCGTGGTGGCCGGCGACGCGATCACCATTCCGGACTTCTTCTCCAAGCGCTTCCATGACGATCGCAATATCGTATCCACCATCGCTGCGCTCATCATCCTCGTATTCTTCTGCGTGTACGTCGGCAGCTGCTTCGTGACCGTCGGCAAACTCTTCTCCACGCTGTTCGGCTGGGACTACCACCTGACCATGGTGATCGGCGCCGCCATCGTGTTCGCGTACACCATCATCGGCGGCTATCTGTCCGTTGTCGTGACCGACTTCATCCAGGGCCTGCTCATGTTCTTCGCGCTGGCTGTGGTGTTCATCGGCTCCGTGGCGTCCGCCGGCGGCATCGACAACACCGTCGCCTTCCTCAAGGGCATTCCGGGATTCCTCGACGGCACGCATGTGGCCACGCCGATCCTCAACGACGCCGGCGAGCAGATCGTCAAGGCCGGACAGGCCATGTTCGGCGCGCCCGCCGACTACGGCATCATCACCATCATCTCCATGCTCGCGTGGGGTCTGGGCTACTTCGGCATGCCGCAGGTGCTTGTGCGGTTCCTGTCCATCCGCAGTTCCGAGGAAATCAAGAAATCCCGCATCATCGCCACCACGTGGTGCGTGATCTCGCTGGCGTGCGGCGTGTGCATCGGCCTGGTCGGCCGTGCCATGATGCCGACGCAGTTCGCCACGCAGGCGGCCGCGGAGAACATCTTCATCGTGGTGTCGCAGGCGCTGCTGCCGAGCTTCATGTGCGGCATCGTCGTGTCCGGCATCTTCGCCGCGTCCATGAGCTCCTCGTCCTCGTACATGATCATCGGCGCCTCGGCCGTCGGCGAGAACATCTTCCGCGGACTGCTGCACCGCAAGGCCACCGACCGCCAGGTGATGATGGTGGCGCGCATCACGCTGCTCGTCATGTTCATCTTCGGCATCGTGGTGGCGTTCGACCAGAACTCCTCGATCTTCCAAGTGGTCTCGTACGCGTGGGCCGGCCTCGGCGCATCCTTCGGACCGCTGATGCTCACCTCGCTGTACTGGAGGCGCACCAACAAGTACGGCGCGATCGCGGGCATGCTGTCCGGCACGGCCACCGTGCTCATCTGGCACAACCTCGTCAAGCCGCTCGGTGGCATCTTCGCCATCTACGAGCTGCTGCCGGCGTTCATCGTCTCGCTGCTGTTCATCGTGGTGATCTCGCTGCTCACGCCTGCGCCAAGCGCGGAAGTGCTGCACGAATTCGACCACTATCTCGACGATCCGGACGACCGCCACGTGGACGACGACCTCGTGGCCGCAGAAATCGCCGCAGGGGAGAAGCGCTCGCAGATCTGAATCGCCCCGCGGTGGGTGTTGCACCTCCTGCAACGCCGAAGGTCGGCCTTTGGTGCCATGTCGCTTGTTTATGGCAGATTCCGACAACAGGGAAATGTCAAGTGGCTTGTTTGTGGCACCTGATTCAGGAAACCCCGTGTATGTCCATTGGAATTCCGACGGACATACACGGGGTTTCCCGTTTTCCATGCCACAAATAAGCCACCTAGCAGAACGGTAGCCTCTGAATCTGCCATGAATAAGCGGATTGGCCGTGCTCCCGGAGGAACACGGCCAATCCGCTAACGCGTCAGGATGCCGATTGCAAACTTAGTAGCGCATGCCCATGGCGTCGCGCACCTGCTGCAGCGTCTCATTGGCGATTTCGTTCGCGCGCTTGTTGCCGTCATGCAGGATGTCGCGGATGGAATCCATATCCTTGGCCAATTCGGCGCGGCGCTCGCGGTGCGGGGCCAGGAACTCGTTCACGGATTCGATCACGTACTTCTTCAGCGCGCCTGCACCGGAGTCGCCGATTTCCTCGGCGATGTCCTTCGGATCGCGGCCGGTCACCAGACCGGCGGTGGTCAGTAGCGCGGAGACCTGCGGGCGGGCAATCGGGTCGAAGGTGATGCGGCGCTCGGAATCGGTCGGGCTCTTCTTGATGAGCTTGGCGGTCTCCTCCGCGGTGGCGCCCAGCATGATGGAGTTGCCGTAGGACTTGCTCATCTTGCGGCCGTCAAGACCCGGGATCTCCGGCGCTTCGGACAGGATGGCGCTCGGCTCCGGGAACACCGGGTTCTTCTTCGCGTAGCGCTCGTTGAAGCGGCGTGCGATGGTGCGGGTGATTTCGACGTGCGGCAGGTTGTCCTTGCCGATCGGCACCACGTTGGCCTTGCAGAACAGGATGTCGCAAGCCTGATGCACCGGGTAGGTGAGCAGCAGGCCGGTCAGCGCATGGCCGGAAGCCTCCATTTCGGACTTCACGGTCGGGTTGCGGTGCAGCTCGGCCTCCGTGACCAGGGATAGGAACGGCAGCATGAGCTGGTTCTCGGCCGGAACGGCGGAATGGGTAAAGATCATGGTCTTGTTCGGGTCGATGCCGGCGGCCATGTAGTCGAGCACCAGGTTGAGCACATTGTCCTCGATGTGCTCGGTGGTGTCGCGGTCGGTGATCACCTGGTAGTCGGCGATGATGATGTTCGAGTTCACACCACGGTTCTGCATGGCCACGCGCTCGCGGATGGAGCCGAAGTAGTGGCCGAGGTGCAGACGGCCGGTCGGACGGTCGCCGGTGAGCATGGTGAACTTGCCCGGATTCTTTTCGATTGCGGCGAGGGTTTCATCGGAACGCTTCTTTGCGGCGAGGAAGCTCGCGCTCATTTCATTGCCGACAGCAGTGATCTGCTGCTCCTGGGTTTCGTCCGTCATACGTGTCCTTTTCTTAAGAAAATCAACGATTTTATCGTAAAAGTCTGAGCCGACAACGAAATAATGCGCAATAAGTGGTACTCTCTTGTTTGATGAATTGATAGCACAGTAATTTCAGGGGGTCAGATGGGCCGCGGACGTCAGAAAGCCAAACAGCAGAAAATAGCCCGAAAGCTCAAGTACCTGACCACCGACACCGATTACGATGAGCTTGCCAAGGAGCTCGGTGCGCAGGAGCCCGGTTCTGGTTCCTTCGACCCGTTTGCCGATATCGAAGCCAAGTATTCTCACGATGTGGACGCCGAAGATGAGACCGTTGGGGACGGTCAAACGTCTTCCGATTCCGCCGATGACCTTGACGAATACGCCAAGTGGGCCGCGGAAGCCGCGGCGAAGGCCACGAGTGGCGAGTTTCCGGCGGCAAAGGCCGCGCCGAAGCCGCACAAGCCCATCCCGATGCCGGTGCCCAGCGCGCTGAAGCCGAAGAAGCAGGACTGACTGCACAGATTTTTTCAACGAATGGCTCGTGGTTTCAACCACGAGCCATTTTTTATTATTTCGATTTCGATTGTCGGGCGATTGTCGTGCTCGTCCCGCCAACCATCGCAGGTCGCGCCGCGCCGCGACCTATTCCTATGCCAGCGGCAGCAACCCGCTCAGATCGTCGCGTTCGCCGACGGCGGTGATGCGCCCGGCGTCCTTTTCCTCGTCCCAGCTGGTGATGCCGGTGGCGAGCCTCATCCACACGTCGGGGTCCAGTTCGATGACGTCCGGCGGCGTGAGATTGTGCGGATCGGACGCCGGCCCGTCGAGGATCTTGATGGCGCCCCACGGTGCCACGCGCACCTCCACGCCTTCGCCCGGCGCCTTCTTTTCCAGCAGGTATAGCGAGTAGCGCACCGCCATCGCCCACAGCTGGCGCGGCAGACGCGGCGAGAAGTTGAGCCGGAAATCGAAAGCGGCGTCGTCATCGGCCGGCAGCTGCTCGCTGAAAATGTTGTGCGCCGCGTCCTGCCACTGTTCGAAGGCGGCGCGTCCTTTGCCCAAGTCTTGTTCTCGTATGACAGCCATACCGGTATTGTGCAGCCCGCAAACGACTATGATGGAACTTTGCAAACGATGTAGTCGTAACTAAATAGGGGTTTGAGGGGCGATTTTCCTGCGATTGTGGTGCCCTCGCTTAATGGGCGCCATACGTTGCGTTTGCAGTTTTTGCAATGTTTTTTGCAAACGAATGCCTGCTTACGATTGCTAGGAATTTCGTCTTTTTATGATTACGTAGTATGCTGTACATGAGAACGTATGCATGATGTTACTTAGTGTTCATGCGGCCGCAAATGCAAGGACGCTGAAGTAAGGCATAATGTTCCTGGAGAGTATCCGTCAAAGGGAGTCAATCAATGACTGAAATTACCGCACCGAAGTCCGCGGTCACCGCGGAACAGTTCGCTGACGAGATTCGTGAGCAGCTGAAGTACACCCAGGGCGTCACCGTCGAGCAGGCCAAGCCGGCCGACGTGTACGTTGCCGCGTCCGCCGCAGTGCGTCGCCATCTCGTGGATTCCTGGATGAAGACCCAGTCCGACATGGTCAACGGCAACACCAAGGCCGTGGGCTACCTGTCCGCTGAGTTCCTCATGGGCAAGCAGCTCGAGAACGCGCTGCTCAACGCCGGACTGACCGACCAGTTCAACAAGGCCGTCAAGGACCTCGGATTCTCCGCCCAGGAAATCATCGACGCCGAATACGAGCCGGGCCTCGGCAATGGTGGCCTGGGTCGTCTGGCCGCCTGCTTCATCGACTCCCTCGCCTCCCTTGGCGTGCCGGCGTTCGGTTACGGCATCCAGTACAAGTACGGCATCTTCAAGCAGGAATTCGACGAGAACGGCAAGCAGATCGAGACCCCGGATTACTGGCTGGCCAACGAAGAGCCGTGGGGCCACATCGATTACAACCGCGACCAGAAGGTCTCCTTCGGCGGCGAAGTCGTCGAAGAGAACGGCAAGAAGGTCTGGAAGCCGGCTTGGTCCGTGCGCGCCGTCCCGGTCGACTACATGGTTCCGGGCTACGCCTCCGGCCGTGTGAACACCCTGCGTCTGTGGACCGCCAAGAGCTACGACGAGTTCGATCTGCTCACCTTCAACAAGTCCGAGTATCTGGACGCCGTCAAGCCGCAGGTCGAGGCTGAGAACATCTCCAAGATCCTGTATCCGGAAGACTCCACCCCGCAGGGCAAGGCTCTGCGCCTCGAGCAGCAGTACTTCTTCGTGTCCGCCTCCATCCACGACGCCATCCGCGTCTTCTACCCGGGCCAGGACAAGCCGGATCTGACCACCTTCGCGGACAAGATCACCTTCCAGCTCAACGACACCCACCCGGTCATCGGCATTCCGGAGCTCATGCGCGTCCTCATGGACGAGTACGGCTACGATTGGGACACCGCTTGGAAGATCACCAACAAGACCTTCAACTACACCTGCCACACCCTGCTTCCGGAAGCCCTGGAAGTGTGGCCGTCCAAGCTCATCGGCGAACTGCTGCCGCGTCACCTCGAGATCATCGAGAGGATCAACGACCAGTTCGAGGCCGAGCTCAAGGCCAAGGGCGTCGACGAGGCCACCATCAAGGACATGGCCATCTACACCGGCGACTCCGTGCGCATGGCGTTCCTGGCCTCCTACGGCGGCTCCCACGTCAACGGCGTGGCCGAGCTGCACTCCCAGCTGCTCAAGGACGTCACCCTGAAGAACTTCTCCGACGTCTACCCGGACAAGTTCACCAACGTGACCAATGGCGTGACCCCTCGCCGCTTCATCAAGCTGGCCAACCCGCGTCTGTCCGACGTCATCACCGAGGGCCTCGGCACCGACAAGTGGCTGTCCGACCTCGAGCTGCTGCAGGGTCTCGTCCCGCTGGCTGAGGACGCCGAGTTCGTCAAGAAGTTCGCCGCCGTCAAGCAGGCCAACAAGGTCGACTTCTCCAACTTCGCCAAGCGCAAGTACGGCTTCGACATCGACCCGAACACCATGATCAACACCATGGTCAAGCGTCTGCACGAGTACAAGCGCCAGGCCCTGAAGATCCTGTCCGTCATCGCCGACTACGCCGACATCAAGTCCGGCAAGGTCTCCGCCGACGACATCATGCCGCGCACCATCGTGTTCGGCGCCAAGGCCGCTCCGGGCTACTACCTGGCCAAGCAGACCATCCAGCTGATCAACAACGTCGCCCGCGTCATCAACAACGACCCGGACGTCAAGGGCAAGCTGAACGTCTACTTCCCGTGGAACTACAACATCGAGCTGGCCATGAACCTCATTCCGGCCACCGACCTCGACGAGCAGATCTCCCAGGCCGGCAAGGAAGCCTCCGGCACCGGCAACATGAAGTTCGCCCTCAACGGCGCTCTGACCGTCGGCACCCTCGATGGCGCCAACGTCGAGATCCGTGAACGCGTGGGCGCCGAGAACTTCTTCCTGTTCGGCATGACCGAGCCGGAAGTCTCCGCGCTGTACGCCAAGGGCTACGACACCAAGGGTCTGTCCCGCGAGTACTACGAGAAGGACCCGCAGCTCAAGGCCGCCATCGATATGGTTGCCGACGGCACCTTCTCCGACGGCGACAAGGACACCTACAAGGACCTCGTCAACGATTGGCTGAACAAGGATTACTTCATGACGCTCGCCGACTTCCGCGCGTACATGGACATCCAGGCCCAGATCGAGGAAACCTACCGCGATCCGATGAAGTGGAGCCGCATGGCCGTGCTCAACGTGGCCAACTCCGGCTACTTCAGCTCCGACCGCTCCATCGAGGATTACCTCGAGCGCATCTGGCACACCGGTCCGCTCAAGTGATTATGAAGCGGTCATGAAACGTCGCCGGCATCGCCGACGTACGCATGATCGCTTCCGTTCCGTCCGTTTCGCAATGGGCGGATAAGTGATGACGACGAAGGCCCTTGGGATTTTCCAAGGGCCTTTTCGTATGTTTTTCGCATGTCCGATTGCGTATGCCGGTAGTGCCCGAACGTACGTGCCGGACGTACGTGGCAATACAGTGACAGTACGACGGAAGGCCGCAAGCCAATCGCAATCGCAAAAGCAAAAGAAAAACCCTGTATCGCAAGATACAGGGCGAAGCAACAAACCCAACGCGGCATAGGTGTGCCGGGAAAGGCAGAATCAGGCGGCTTCCGGCTCAGCGGCAGGAGCGGCGGCAGTGGCGTCGGCCTCCGGCTCGGCGTCCTTGGTCAGGCCCAGGTCGACCGGCGAGGAGCTGTTCTCCCACGGTTCCTCCCACGGGTCATAGTCGGGATTCTGCTGCTTGTAGATGTACAGACCGACGACGCCAGCAAGCAAAGCTCCGAAGAGCAGTGCGAAGAACTTCCAACCGTTAGAAGACTTGTTCTCCATGACGGCTCCTTTCAAGGTTTCCAAACACTGGCTGACCTGCTCGTTCAAGCCAGCTCTGTTCCCTATCTTAATTCGTGGAATGTGTCGATTGGGTGGATTTACGCGCCGGAAAATACCGCATGTGCCGGTAGTGTTGAGCTATGGCATACCAACGATTCAGTCTGTTTCCCGATTCCCCATCGTTCAAGGATCTGTTCTCCGCCCGATCGCTGCGATACCGGTGGCGCAACGGCGACCCGGTCATCACCACCGCCATCATGGCGATCTGCATCGTGGTGTGGGCCATCGAAGCGGTTCTCTTCCTCGTCTGGCCCGAAGGCGGCAACGCGTTCGTGAACGCCGGCATGCTGCTGCCCGCCACGGCCGTCCGGCACCCGTGGACCTTCATCACCTCGATGTTCCTGCACCAGCCGACCTCGCTGTGGCACATCCTGTTCAACATGCTTACTTTGTGGTGCGTGGGGCCCGTGCTGGAACGCATGATGGGGCATTGGCCGTATCTTGCGCTGTACCTGCTGTCCGGATTGGGCGGCGGCGCCGGACTGATGGTGTGGGCCGTGTGCTCGCCGTCGGGATGGATGACCGCCGCATATGGCGCGTCCGGCGCGCTGTTCGGCCTGTTCGCCGCGATTCTGGTGGTGTACAGGAGAATAGGCATCGATATTCGTTCGATGCTGATTTGGATGCTGATCAACTTCCTGATGCCGGTGATCACGCCGGGCATTGCATGGCAGGCGCATGTCGGCGGATTCATCGTCGGCGGCGTGCTTGCGTGGCTGCTGGTCACCGGCCTGCATGCGTTCCGCGGCAAAAGCCTGACGTGGCGCACCACGGTGTACGGCATCACGGTGTTCGTGGTGGTCGTGGCGATCATCGTGGGATGCAACGCCGGCAATCCGCTGATGCATATGTCACTTCTGTACCAGTAATGCGGGAACTACACACATGTAGTTTTCCACATCCGTGGATAACTTTGTGGATAAGTGAGGTCAGACCTGTGGGTAAGTCGGGGATAACGTGGTGGATTATCCACAAGGATATTCACAAAATGGCGGAACATAAGGAATTTCCTATGTGAAAATTGTGGATAACCGATATCCACACCCCACAAAAATGGGGAAAATCGCCGCCGATATTTCGTGGTGCGACGTTGACTCAGGCACAAAATATGGGCGTTATCCACATTCATCCACATTTGTCCACTTGTTATCCACAGGAAAGATAAGATGACGAAGGCAATCGACAAGGACGCAATACCGATGCGCCACGGACGCAGGATACGCGTGCGACGATATGCGTGCGACATGGCAGATACTCGCGAAGAAGGGGAGAGGAACCATGAGTGACGGACCACTGCTCAACGACGTGACGCGCGCCTTCGCCGAGGCGCATCGCAATGAAGACGTGCGTGACCTGGCGCTCAAAACCAAACGGACGGCGGACCTCGACCTGCCGGCCGCGCTCGACCAGATCGCGGGCTGGCAAATCGCCCGCAACAAACTGCCGCAATGGGCCGCCTGCGCGGATATCGTCTATCCCGCGCATATTTCCATGGAACAGTGCTCATCGCAGTTCACAGCGCAATACAAGGCCGAAATCGCCCGGCGTCTGTTGCGATCTCTGCCGCAATCGGCGGGACAGACGGCCAACGACGCGACCATGACGGACCTGACAGGCGGATTCGGCGTCGATTTCTCATATCTCGCCCGCGGATTCGGTCACGCCACGTACGTGGAACGCCAATCGCATCTATGCGAACTGGCCGCGCACAATATGGCGGCGCTGGGCCTCACGCAAGCACAGGTGGTGTGCGGCGACGGCGTCGAATACCTACGTGCGATGGAGCCGGTACAACTGATCTACATCGACCCGGCCCGCCGCGACGAGCACGGCGCCCGCACCTACGCGATCGAGGACTGCACGCCCGACGTGCTGGCGCTGCGCGATCTGCTGCTGGCTAAGGCACGATATGTGATGATCAAACTGTCGCCGATGCTCGACTGGCGCAAGGCGGTCGACGATTTCGCGGGCACTGTGGCCGAAGTGCACATCGTCTCCACCGGCAACGAATGCAAGGAACTGCTGCTGGTGCTGGACGGCAAGGTTGCCGGGATAACGTCCGATGCCGCAGCGGCAGACACGCGCGCGCCGCACGTGTACTGCGTGAACGACGATCAGCGGCTCGACTACGATGCGGCCGCCTATACGCGCGGCCTGCGCATCGGGGACGCGCCGCTGCCGCACGAGCTGCGTTACCTGTACGAGCCGAACGCGTCGATCATGAAGGCCGGCTGCTTCGACGTGGTGGAAGCGCGATTCGGGGCGGTGCAAATCGGCCCGAGCAGCCACCTGTTCGTATCGGACGAGCCGGTCGATGGTTTTCCGGGGCGCGGTTTTGCGATCGAAACGATTGGCGGTATGGGCAAGAAGGAGCTGAAGCGATTGCTGTCCGGCTTGGACCGTGCCAACATCGCCGTGCGTAATTTCCCACTCACCGCGCCGCAATTGCGCAAGAAACTCAAGCTCGCCGACGGCGGCGACGCCTACCTGTTCGGCACCACCATGCAAGGCGGCGACCACGTGCTGATTCGGACGGCGAAAATCAGCAGATAATCGGCGGGTAAGCGGCGGCTTTCCGGCCCACGGGCAACCGCTTTGCCTAAAGCTGAAGCGGGGCGATGCAGACGCGGTAAGCAAAGTGGATGAAGTGGATGAAAAAAAGACGCCGGATCGCAAAGAACCCGGCGTCTTTTGAATAAGCCTCGATGGAATAGGCGAAACGGAGAAAACCGACTCAGCGCCACCACATGGTCATAATGAAACCGACCATGATGATTGCGAACGCGATGGCCAGGTTCCAAGCGCCGATGTGCGGAATCGGATAATCGGTGGTCAGGTAGTAGACCACGGCCCACACCAGACCGATGATCATCAGCGCGCAGAACAGCGGCACGAACCAGCGCGGGTTGGACTTGGTGCCCTTGATGCTTTCCTCCACACGGCGGGTGTTCTCCGCCTGACGGTTCATCATGCGTTGCATCTGCGGTGACAGCGAATCCTTATCAACGGTGGCGTTCAGCACCGCTTCGACACGGTCCATAGGAATATCGAGATCGTCATCGTCGGACTGTTCCTCGTCAACGGAAGTCTTGTCGACGACATCTTCGGTGGTTTCCTCGACGGCAGCGGTGTCGTCGGCGGACTGCAGATCCTTCTGGTCATCCGCGGTGGTTTCGTGCAGCTCTTCGTCAGCCATCAGCATGTCTCCTTTAATAGGCTAAAAGTCATAATAGTGGGTAGACTCGAAAGCGGCGAACCCACGGCGTAAAACTGTTCAAAATCAGGACAATTGTTCAGTGAAACCCGGCGGATTCAGGCAGGTTTGGAAAGGCGCGTATGGCGAAGCATACCGGAAAGCACAGCGCGAAACGGTCGAAGGCGGCCGGCGTCGCGGCGTTCCTCGTGCTGCTGTTCTCCGGATTCCTGCTGTCCACCAACCTGCGCGTCAACCGTTCCGTGGTGGTGAGCAACGATACCGCCGAACTCGTGGAACAGCGCGTGAAAAAAGTGAACTCGCTACGGTCCGAAATCGATGCGCTGAGCACCAGAGTCAACGATCTGAGCAAAACACTCGACAGCCAGAACGCCGACGGATCGCAAGACAGCGAAAGCGCCGGCAACGGCACCATGCTCCCCGCCGTGGAAGGCCCGGGACTGGTGGTGACGCTCGACGATTCGCCGCTATGGGAGAACATGGTCGACGCCAACGGATCCAGCGCCAACATCAACGATTACGTGGTGCACCAGCAGGACATCGAAGCCGTGGTTAACGCGCTGTGGGCGGGAGGCGCCGAATCCATGCAGATCATGGACCAGCGCGTATTGTTCAACTCCGCCGTGCGCTGCTCCGGCAACGTGCTGCTGCTGCAAGGCAAGAAGTATTCGCCGCCGTTCAAAATCTCGGCGATCGGACCAGTGGAGGGCATGAGAAAAGCGCTCGACGATTCCGAGGAAGTGTCCATCTACAAGCAGTACGTGAGCGCGTTCGGCCTGGGATGGCAGGTCGACGAGAAAACGAAACTGCATTTCGACGCGACCGACGCGTTGCAGCAGCCGTTGCAGTATGCGAAAGCGCTCGAAAACGACAAGAACGGCGACTCGCAAGAGGGGAAATAACAATCGATGAAACATGTGGCAAGCCGTGGCGGACGCACCAAAAGCGCGCTGTGGACGATACTCGGCATCCTCGCCGAACTCATGCTGACCGCCGCCGCCATCTGCGCGCTGTACATCGCATGGCAGATGTGGTGGACGGGCGTGCAGTCGGAGCATAACCAGATCGAAACCCGCCAATCCGTATCCTGGTCTGATCCAGGAAAGTCCGGCAACGTCACCGTGGCGAAGGCACAGCAGGGTGACCCGCCTGTACAGCCGCAAAGCGCCACGGAAGGCGAACTCATCGCCCAAATCTACATACCGCGATTCGGCAGCCAATGGCAGCGCAACCTGGTGGAAGGCACGGACCTGACACAGCTCAACAAGCACGGATTGGGCCATTACACGGATTCGCAGATGCCCGGACAAATCGGCAACTTCGCCTTCGCCGGCCATCGCAACGGCTACGGGCAGCCGCTCGGCGACGTCGACAAACTGCAGGAAGGCGACCCGATCATCGTCCGCACGCAGGATTACTGGTACGTGTACCACTACACCAGCTACAAAATCGTGCTGCCGACACAGACCGAAGTGGTGGCGGCCAACCCCGAAAACCCCGGCGCAGCACCGACCAAACGCATGCTGACCATGACCACCTGCGAACCGAAATACTCCACGCCGACGCACCGCTGGATCAGCTACGCCGAATTCTCCTACTGGGCGAAGGTCGCCGACGGCATCCCACAGGAACTGGCCTCCCAAAACGCCAACGGCACAGTCAAATTCGTCAACAACGAACAGTCGTCGTTCCTGTCGTCGATCGATACGCTGAAACCGTGGATCTTCGGCGCGCTCGCCGCATACGTGATCATATTTATTTCCGCCGCCGTCGCCTGGCGATGGCCGTATCTCGCCGACGTGCGCGCAGGAAGACGAAAGAAGGCCGATTTCAGCCTGTACGGCAGCCTGGTGCGACTGCAGCCGGGCGTGCTGCCGATCCGCCTGCTGCTGGTGCTGCTGCTGGTTTTCGCAGCGGCCGCATCGTGCTTCGAATGGCTGTTCCCGTGGGCCGCGTCGACTATTCCGATGCTGCAGGAGATGTCGAACTACACGGCCATCTAAAGGCTGCCGCTGCGTGAGACGCGGACGTTGCTGCGGCACGGAACGCACGTACACTGCTGTTCAAACATTGATTGGAGCATGATGACCGATTCCGCACGCATTCTGGTCGTGGACAACTACGATTCGTTCGTTTACACGATTGTCGGCTATGTGAAGACGCTTGGTGCCACAGTGACCGTGGTACGTAACGATGCGATCGACCCGTCCGCCCCGGGCGTGATCGACGACTACGACGGTGTGCTGATTTCCCCCGGTCCTGGCGCTCCATCGGAATCCGGCGCTAGTGAGGACATGATTCGCCTGTGCGCGGCGCAGAACAAGCCGATGTTCGGCGTGTGCCTCGGCATGCAGGCATTGGCCGAAGTGTTCGGCGCCACAGTGAGCCACGCGCCGACCATCATGCACGGCAAGACCAGTTTGGTGGAGCATATCGACGATGAGATCTTCGACGGCGTGGCCAATCCGATGACCGCCACGCGCTACCATTCCCTGGCTGTCGAACCGGATTCCGTGCCGGACGAGCTGGTGGTGACCGCGTGGACGCAGGACGATCATATCGTGCAGGGCATCAAGCATCGCGACAAGCCGATGTATGCGGTGCAGTTCCATCCGGAATCCGTCATGACCCAGGACGGGTATCGGCTGTTGGCGAACTGGCTTAAGGTGTGTGGGCAGGAGTCGGCAGTGGAGAAGTCGATTGGATTGCAGCCTAAGGTGAGCGAGTAGTTTTCTTTTTTGAGCTTGCTGAATTGCGATTTTTTGCGATGAATGAGTGAGTGATGAAGAGTGGTGAGTGACGGCGATGGCTGTTGCTTGCTTTTGTTTGCTTGCGGTGCCGCTTTGCTTCCCGCAGGTCCTGTTCACGACACACTCAAGGCCGTTCGGCCAAGCTTACGGTCGTGAACAGGACCTGCGGGAAGCAAAGCTCCTTTGGCTTTATGGAGCTGCCTTCGGCTGCTTTTGTTTTTTGAGGGAAAGAGAAAGGGGAGGGAGCGGCTTTGAGCCGCTCCCTCCCCTGATTTTGTTAGTTGCCTTGTTGGTTGTTGCTGTTGTTGCCGTTACTTGTGTCGGTGCTGGGGGTGTCGCTGGATGACTTCTTGGTGGTCAGCGTGATGGTCGATCCGCTGTCGGCCTGGCTGCCGCCATTCGGAGACATCGACACGACGGTCGCATCGTCGTCCTGTGGCCCGTTGACGCTTACCTGGAATCCGGCGGCCTCCAAAATGCTCTTTGCTTCGGCAAGTGTGGAGTTGGCAACAAACGGCACGCTCACCTGCTGCTTGCCGGTGGACACCCAGATGGTCACGGCCGTTCCCGCCTCGACGGTGCTGCCGGAACCCGGATCGATGCGGGTGACTGCACCGGACTGCACCGAATCGGAATACTCGCTTTCGATGGTGATCTGCGTCAGACCAGCCTGCTTGAGCTGCGCGATGACCGAATCCTTGGCCTGGCCTACTAGACCATCCGGAATCTTGGTCATACCGGACGAAATATACAGCGTGATGATGGTGCCCTTGGTCTGCTTCGAATGCGCGGCCGGATTGGTGTTCACCACCTTGTCTTTCTCGATGGAGGCACTGTCCACGGTCATGACATTGCCGATCTTGAAGCCTGCCGCCTCAAGAATGCCCTTCGCTTCCTCCTGCGTCTTGCCGGACACGTCAGGCACGCTGACCGCCTGCGGGCCGGTGGAGAACCATACGGAGACGGTGGAGCCCTTCGCCACCTTCTTGCCGCCCTTCGGGTTCTGTTTGGTGATGGTGCCCTTCGGTTGGCTGGACGTGGAATCGTCACGGGCGTCAAGCTTCAGACCAAGGGCCTTAAGCTGTTCTTCCACACGCGCCTGGGAAATGTTCGACGTGTCGGTGAAGTCCGGCACGGACACCAGATCCGCAGTGTTCTTATGCCCGTTCAACGCGAAGAAAATACCGATGACGGCCAGCAAAACAACGATGCTGCCGATTACGGAAGCGATGATGATCTGCTTCTTCTTGCGCTCCTGCGCGGCCTTGGCACGCTGTTCCGCACGGGTCTTCGTTTCGACTCCGCCATTCGGATTCGGCACGGCCTCGAACTGGCCGGTGACCGGGTTGAACGCCTGCGTCGGCGCCTCCGTCGCCGGCGCCATGGGCACGGTGGCGGCATCCATTTCGGCCTGCTTGCGGGCCTTCATGTTGGTCAGGTCGGTCAACGGGTTGAACGCGGCAGCCATCGGCACACCGCCGTTCATGAACGTCAGCAGATCGTTCTTGAACTCGGAAGCGGTGGCGTAACGGTTCTGCCGATCCTTGGCCATCGCCTTCGCGCAGATCGAATCCCACATCTTCGGCAGGCCCGGCACGATCGTGCTTGGGGGAGTGGCGACTTCCGACACATGCTGGTAGGCGATCGCCACCGCCGAATCACCGGTGAACGGCGGCCGGCCGGTGAGCATTTCGTACAGCACGCAGCCGGCGGAATACAGGTCGGAACGCATGTCGACGCTTTCGCCGCGCGCCTGCTCCGGAGACAGGTATTGCGCGGTGCCGACGACGCCCTGCGACTGCGTCATCGTGGCCGCGGAATCGTCGATCGCGCGGGCGATGCCGAAGTCCATGACCTTGACCACGCCCTGCTCGGAAATCATGATGTTGCCGGGCTTGATGTCGCGGTGGATGATGCCCATGCGGTGCGAGTATTCGAGCGCGTTGAGCACGCCCATCATCACCTGCTCGGCGTCGCGCTGGCTCAGCGCGCCATTCACCTTGAGGATGTCACGCAGGGTCTGGCCCTTGACGTACTCCATCACCAGATACGGCAGATGCTCGATCTCGCCGGTTTCCGTGGTGACGGTTTCCTCGCCCGAATCGTAGATGTTCACGATGTTCGGGTTGTTCATCTGCGCGACGGAATGGGCTTCACGGCGGAAACGCTCAAGGAAGATGCTGTCAGTGGCGAAATCGGCGCGCATGATCTTGACGGCGACGGTACGCCCCAGACGCGTGTCGGTCGCCACATGCACTTCGGCCATGCCGCCACGGCCGACGAGTTGGCCGAGCTGATAACGGCCCCCGGCCAGAGAGGTAGGCATGTTGATGTTCATCCCTGTTCCTTCCAATCATTGCTCACGGAGATATGGGGTTTGCTGACCACACGTCGGGGAAGCCTTCCTCCCGAAGAGACGACCATCGTGTCGGCCAGCTGCGTCTGCTGGTCGAGCAGACGGCGTTCGATGCGGGACAGGGTGCGTGACACCACCAGCGCGTCCTTCGGACGGTCCAGCGGGTCCTTGGCCAACATCGACATGACGAATTCACGCAACTGCACATCGACGGTGTCGGGCAGCGGCGGAACCGGATTATTGACATGTGCTGCGGCGATGTCGACCGGTGTGGCGCCCGTGAACGGACGGTGTCCGCACAGGCCCTCATAGGCGACGACGCCAAGCGAATAGATATCGGATTGCGGCGTGGCATGCTTGCCCTGCGCCTGCTCCGGGGAAATGTACTGCGCGGTGCCCACGACCATGCCGTCCTGCGTGATCTGCTCCTGATTGGTGGAGTAGGAGACGCCGAAGTCGGTGATCTTCACCTCGCCGGAATCGGACACCATGATGTTCGCCGGCTTCACGTCACGGTGAATCACGCCATGGGAATGCGCGACGAACAGGCCGCGTGCGGTCTGAATGAGAATCGGCAGCAGCTTGATCGGGTCCATCGGGCCGTTCTGCTCGTGGTACAGGTCTGCAAGCGACTTGCTCGGCACGTATTCCATGATGAGGAATCCGATGCCGTCATGCTCGTAATATTCGAACAGCGCAGCGATGTTCGGATGCGCAAGATTGGCGGAATTATGGGCTTCCGCGCGCAGACGAAGCAGTTTGGCCTCCTGGGTGACGCCCAAATCGCCACGTAGCGCCTTGATGGCCACCGGACGTCCAAGTTGGATGTCATAGCCTTTCCACACTTCACCCATACCACCTTGGGCCAGGCGGGAATCCAACCTGTAGCGTCGGTGGATGAGCTGTCCTTCAACCAGTTTCATTCTGCCAGCGCCTCCTGCATCATTGCTTTCATAATCGGTCCTGCCGCGAACGAGCCGTACAGGTCCACGTTATGCACCACGACCGCCACCGCGATCTTCGGATCGTCCGCCGGTGCGAATCCGATCACCCAGCCGTCGATGGACGTATTGCCGTTTCCAATCTGCGCGGTACCCGTCTTGACGGCCACCTGCACGCCGTTGATGGCCAGATTCGTGTTCTCCTTGGTGACCACGGCCTCCATCATTTGGGTGAGCTTGTTGGCCGTATCCGCACTGAACGCATGGGACATGACCGTGGGCTTGGTCTGCGAAATGACCGACAAGTCGGCGGAACGCACGCGGTCGACCAGCGTGGGCTGCATAAGCTTGCCATCATTGGCTATGGCGGCGGCCACCATAGCGTTCTGCAACGGGGTCACCACGGTGTCTCCCTGGCCGATCGACGCCAATGCGAGCTTGTCGTCGTTGATGTCGGTGGGGAACTTCGACGTGACCGACACCCACGGGGTTCCGGTGTAATCGGAACCGTCCACGGTAATCGGGCTGTCAAAACCAAGTTTCTTGGCCATGGACGAGACGGCGTTGTCGCCCAACGACACGCCCAACTGGGCGAACGCGGTGTTCGACGAATACGCCAGCGCGTCCTCCATGGAGATCTTGCCGTCAGCGCCGTCGGCCTGCGGTACGGCGTTGGTCAGTTGCGTGACGGTGCCGGGGAGCGTGTAGCTTGCTCCTGCCGGAATCTGCGTATCCGGCTGGTATTGGCCGGTTTCCAAAGCCGCGGCGGCCACCACCGTTTTGAACGTGGACCCCGGAGGATACAGCTGCGAAGTGGCTCGGTTGAGCATCGGATTGGTGGCGTCCTGGGACAGCACGCCGTAGTTGCTGTTCGCCTGGCTCATGTCATGGCTGGCCAGCTGGTTCGGGTCGTAGCTGGGCGTGCTGACCATGGCGAGGATACGGCCGGTTTTCGGCTCGATGGCCACTGCGGCGCCATCCGTGCTGCCGAGGCTGTTGTATGCGGCCTGCTGAATCTTCGGATCGATGGACGTTTCGATATTGGCGCCCTTGTTCTCCTGCCCGGTGAACAGCGACTTGAACCGCTGCCAGAGCAGCTGCTCCGACTGGCCCGACAGCAGCGAGCTGCGGGACGCTTCGACGCCGCTCCAGCCACGCTGGCTGATGGAGAAGAATCCGGTGACTGGCGCATACAGTTCGCCGGCGGAATAGGAACGCTGGTACGAGAACGAATCGTTGGAAGGATCGGATTTTGCGATGACCGATCCGTCCGCGGCGAGAATGGACCCGCGCGGTGCGCCGTATTCGTGGTACAGCGCGCGGACGTTACGTGCGTCGTTGGTGAGCTGGTTGGCTCGGATGGCCATGATGATGGTGGTGGACATGCCCAGAATGACGAACAAGGCCACCACGATGGTGAACAGCTGGCGGAGCGACTTATTCATGCGATGCTCCTTGCTGGTCGATCGTCGGCAGGACTCCGGTTATCGGAATCGTCGGATTGGATTGATCGGTCTGGCCGGCTTGG
>ERZ1026864.456-NODE-456-length-24027-cov-8.681378_pt1 | contig 24027 bp, 19 predicted proteins | sample MGYA00380162_ERZ1026864 | MGnify/ENA primary metagenome ERZ1026864 (study PRJEB33269, sample SAMEA4719798) | human gut metagenome | biome: human-associated habitat; feature: organic feature; material: feces | place: Cameroon | collected 2013-10 ... | reverse complement strand
ATTTGTGCCAAGGCACATCCTTTTTACACCGACAATGGGAATTTCCGCCATGAGGAAGTCTGTTGCAGCAGGCTGAGATTGGGATTTGTCACAGTTTACATAGAAAGCGCAACTTTTGCAATGATATTGACAAAAATTCATATGGAAAATAAAAAAATATGTGGTAGAATAGAGTCAGAGTTAAGAAGTAATATATTAGTATAATAGTAATATAAAACCAAAACAGGAGGGTATCATTATGCATTTACTGGACAGCGAACTGAAAAACAAAGAACAGTGGGAGAAAGCTGAGATCAGTCTTCCACAGTTTGACCGTCAGGCTATGAAGGAAGAGACAAAGAAGAACCCACAGTGGGTACACTTTGGCGCAGGTAATATTTTCCGTGCATTCCCAGCTGCATTACAGCAGAAACTGTTAAATGAAGAAATTGAAAAAACAGGTATCATCGTAGCAGAAGGTTATGATTATGAGATCATTAAAAAAGCATACCGTCCACAGGATGATTTAAGCCTTTTAGTTACCTTAAAGGCAAACGGAACCATTGAAAAGACCGTGATCGGAAGCCTTGCAGAGTCACTGACTGTAGACCGTCATGACGCAGCAGACTGGAACCGTTTAAAAGAGATCTTCGCAAGCAATACCCTTCAGATGGTAAGTTTTACCATTACTGAAAAGGGCTACAGCATCACTTCTCCTGACGGTGCATTCCGCGCAGATGTAAAGGCTGATTTTGAGGCAGGTCCTGAAAATGCAGACAGCTACATCGGCAAGCTGGCAGCATTATGCTACTGGAGATATACCCAGGGCGCAGCTCCACTGGCACTGGTAAGTATGGACAACTGCTCCCACAACGGAGACAAGCTGTTTGCAGCAGTAGATGCTTATGCAAAGGCATGGACTGAGAACGGGAAAGCAGAGAAGGGCTTCTTAGAGTACATTGAGAATCCTGCAAAGGTTTCCTTCCCATGGAGCATGATCGATAAGATCACCCCACGTCCTGACGCAAGCGTAAAGAAGATGTTAGAGGATGCTGGCTTTACTGATACCGAAAGCATTGTAACAAGCAAGAATACCTACGTAGCACCTTTCGTAAACGCAGAAGAGGCTCAGTACCTTGTAATTGAAAATGCATTTCCAAACGGCCGCCCGGCATTAGAGAATGCAGGTGTTATGTTCACCTCCAGAGAGACTGTAGAAAAAGTAGAGCGCATGAAAGTATGCACCTGCTTAAATCCTCTGCACACTGCACTGGCTGTATATGGCTGCCTGTTAGGTTACACCAAGATCAGCGATGAGATGAAGGATGCTGACCTGGTTAAACTGGTTGAGATCATTGGATACAAAGAGGGACTTCCGGTTGTTACAGATCCTGGAATTCTTTCTCCAAAGAAGTTTATTGATGAAGTACTTCAGATCCGTGTACCAAACCCATTTATGCCTGATACTCCACAGAGAATTGCCTGCGATACTTCCCAGAAGCTGTCCATCCGCTTTGGTGAGACCATTAAGGAATACATGGCAAGCTCTGAACTGGATGTAAAATCCTTAAAGTTCATCCCAATGGTACAGGCTGGATGGTGCCGTTATCTGTTAGGTGTAGATGATGAACTGAACGCATTTACAGTAAGCCCGGATCCAATGTATGAGGAACTGGCTGGCAAGCTGGCAGGCGTAAAGGTAGGAGAGTCCTGCGACGTACACGCTGTTCTTTCTCCAATCTTAAGTGATGCAAAGATCTTCGGTGTAAACTTATATGAGGCAGGTCTTGGCGAATATGTAGAGAGCATCTTCGCAGAACTGATCGCTGGAAAGGGCGCTGTAAGAGAGACTTTAAAGAGACATCTGGCTGAGGCATAAGATAAGGCTTACCTGCATCAGCAGGTAAATAAAAATTTATATTATAAACAGGTTAGAATGGGCCGCGGCAGAAATGCTGCGGCCTTTTTGTGCCAAGGCACATTCTTTTCTGCTGCCCATGTATCACTGACTGCCATGCATCTGAAAGAAGCGCCTTTTATATTCCCAAGACATGTGTTATACTAGCAGGGAAACATATGTACGGACAGAAGGAGTATAACCATGAACAGGATCCCACAGCCTGGAACTTTTTACAGGCATTTTAAAAATAAATTATATCAGGTCATTGCAGTGGCCACTCATTCAGAAACAGGAGAGAAAATGGTGGTCTATCAGGCTCTCTATGGGGATTACCAGGTGTATGTAAGACCGTTGGAGATGTTTATAAGCCCGGTAGACCGGGAAAAATATCCGGATGTGGAGCAGGAATACCGTTTTGAACAGGTATTTCCAGGACAGATGGACGAACTGGAAAAAAATGGAAATAAGCCGGCCACCGGAAACCTGGCAGGATATGGTCAGATCCGGCAGCCAGAAGAACCGATGGGCCATGAATGGCTGGAACGTTTCCTGGACGCTGACCGCCCGGAAGATCAGCTGGCTGTATTAAAACAGATGGAAGGCCATGTAACACAGAAAGAACTGGACTGTATCTTTCTGTCTTTGGACCTGCAGCCGGAAACAGGAAAGACAAAAACAGAGCAGGTAATGGATCTGCGCCGCCATATACAGCTGCTGCGCCGGTATGACGGCAGCAGACTGCGCTGATGGTTAAAATGAGGTGAACGAATGCTATTTGATCTGGAAGAAGAACTGAAAAAGCTGCCTGCAAGCCCCGGTGTATATCTGATGCACAATAACCGGGATGAGATCATTTATGTAGGCAAGGCCATCAGTTTGAAAAATCGTGTACGCCAGTATTTTCAGAGCAGCCGCAATAAAACAGCCAAGATCCAGCAGATGGTATCCCATATTGCATGGTTTGAATATATCCTGACAGACTCTGAGTTGGAGGCGCTGGTCTTAGAGTGCAATTTAATAAAGGAACACCGTCCGCGATATAATACCATGTTAAAGGATGATAAGACCTATCCTTATATCAAGGCAACGATCTGGGAAGATTTTCCAAGGCTTCTGTTTTCAAGAGATATGAAAAAGGATGGCAGGAGCCGTTATTTTGGCCCTTATACCAGTGCCGGGGCTGTAAAAGACAGCCTGGAGCTGATCCACAAACTGTACCGTATCCGCACCTGCAATCGCAGTCTGCCAAAAGATACGGGAAAAGAGCGGCCCTGTTTAAATTATCACATCCATCAGTGCGATGCCCCCTGCCAGGGGTATATTTCCAAAGAAGAGTACCAAGAGTCTTTCAAAGGGGCACTGGACTTTTTAGGGGGCCATTATGAACCCTTACTGAAATCTCTGGAAGATAAAATGTATGATGCTTCTGAAAAAATGGAGTTTGAAAAGGCCATTGAATACAGGGAACTTTTAAACAGTGTAAAACAGGTGGCCCAGAAGCAGAAGATCACCAGCAGCGGCAGGGAAGACAGGGATATTGTGGCTATGGCAAGAGCCATGGAAGATGTGGTGGTCCAGGTGTTCTTTATCAGGGAAGGAAAGATGATCGGCAGGGACCATTTTTACATCCAGGCGGGAATGGCAGAAGAAAAAGGAGAGATCATCAGCGGGTTTGTAAAACAGTTTTATGCAGGAACTCCTTTTATCCCAAGAGAAGTGTGGCTCCAGTATCCCATTGAAGACGAGGAGATCATCAGCCAGTGGTTATCCCAGAAAAAGGGACAGAAAGTAAAACTGGTGGTTCCGCAGAAAGGGGATAAAGAGCGGCTGGTTGAACTGGCGGCCAGAAATGCAGCTCTGGTACTGACACAGGACGAGGAAAAGATCAAACGGGAAGAACTGCGTACCATAGGTGCCATGAACCAGGTGGGAAGCTGGATCGGGTTAGAAGGGATCCGCAGAGTGGAAGCATACGATATTTCCAATACCAGTGGTGTAGAGTCGGTAGGTTCTATGGTGGTCTATGAAGACGGAAAGCCAAAGCGCAGCGATTACCGCAAGTTTAAGATACGTACTGTCCAGGGCCCCAATGATTATGCGTCCATGGAAGAGGTGCTTACACGCCGTTTCTCCCATGGAATACAGGAAAGTGAAAACTTACGTGAAAAGGGAAAGGATATTTCCTATGGAAGTTTTACCCGCTTTCCGGATCTGATCATGATGGATGGCGGACGGGGACAGGTAAATATTGCCCTGGCAGTCCTTGATCGTCTGGGGCTTTCAATCCCTGTGTGCGGTATGGTAAAGGATGATAACCACAGGACCAGAGGACTTTATTATAATAACGTAGAGATCCCCATTGACCGTCACAGCGAAGGCTTCCGGCTGATCACACGGATCCAGGATGAGGCCCACCGCTTTGCCATTGAATATCACAGAAGCCTGCGGGGAAAAGCCCAGGTAAGGTCTGTTTTAGATGATATAGAGGGCATCGGGCCAACCAGGAGAAAAGCCCTTATGCGCCATTTTAAGGATATAGACACCATACGCAGTGCCACTGCAGAAGAATTAGAGCAGGTGCCTCAGATGAACCGGAAAGCAGCGGAGTCTGTGTATCTTTTCTTTCATAAGCCGGAAAAGATACAGGAGGACAATGCCCAGGCTGGTGCCGGAAACGAAAATACATGACAATAACCTTAAAATGTGTTAGTATAGGAATAAATAATTGGTGAATATTGGTAAATATTGGAAAAATCAAAAGTACAATAAAGTAGAATAATCACATAAGGGGGAAACCATTATGCATGGAGTTACTATTACAGAGCTGATCGAGAAAATGAACCTGCGAAATTCCACACCGCAGATCGATACAGACAAGATCGTGCTGACCCACCCGGATGTAAACCGTCCGGCACTGCAGCTGACCGGATTTTTCGATCATTTTGACAGAGAACGTGTACAGATCATTGGATATGTAGAGCAGGCATATATTAAGACTATGGAGCGTGATGTAAAGCGTCAGATGTTTGATAAGCTTACTTCCAGCCAGATTCCATGTCTGGTATTCAGCAGAAGCCAGGAGCCGGATGACGATCTCCTTGAGTACTGCAATTACTACGGTGTTCCATGTCTTGTCTCTGATAAGACTACTTCTTCCCTGATGGCAGAGGTGATCCGCTGGTTAAATGTAAAGCTGGCACCATGTATCAGTATCCACGGTGTACTCCTTGACGTATTTGGTGAAGGTGTTCTGATCATGGGCGAGAGCGGTATTGGTAAAAGCGAGGCAGCTCTGGAGCTGATCAAGCGCGGACACCGTCTTGTTACCGATGACGTAGTAGAGATCCGCAAGGTCAGCGATGATACACTGATCGGAAGCGCACCGGATATCACCAGACATTTTATTGAACTTCGCGGTATTGGTATTATCGACGTAAAGACACTGTATGGTGTTGAAAGTGTTAAGGATACCCAGTCTATTGATATGGTCATCAAATTAGAAGACTGGAATAAGGATAAAGAATATGACCGGCTGGGACTGGAAGACCAGTATACAGAATTTTTAGGCAACAAGGTAGTCTGCCATACCATCCCGATCCGTCCGGGACGTAACCTTGCCATTATCGTAGAGTCTGCAGCAGTTAACTACCGTCAGAAGAAGATGGGCTACAATGCGGCACAGGAACTGTACAACCGTGTACAGGCTAATTTAAAGGGAATGTCTCCGTCAAAATAGGCAGCAAAGAAGAGTAAACGAGTAAGAGAGGAATAAGACCCCATGTCAGAGTTTTGTGAAAAGCTGGAAGAAAAGCTGAAGGAAGTTATGACTTCAGAGAGAGGAAGCTTCCGCTTTATGGAGCCTATGAAACGGCACACTACTTTCCGCATTGGAGGACCGGCAGCTGTATTTATCAGTCCCGGTTCCGAAGAAGAGCTGAGAGAGGTCCTGAACCTGTTAAAAGAAGAAAATATCCCCTGGACCATCCTGGGAAATGGAAGCAACCTGTTAGTCAGTGATGAAGGCTTTAAGGGAGCTGTTATTTCCATGTCTGAAGGCTGGGCCTATTCCGGTGTATTAAGAGAGGATGAGAAAGCGGGAAAGACCCTTATAAGAGCAGGAGCAGGAGAGCTTTTAAGCCGTACCGCAAGACTGGCTATGGAATGCGCTCTGACGGGAATGGAATTTGCTTCCGGTATTCCCGGTACCATTGGCGGTGCCCTGGTGATGAATGCAGGTGCCTATGGCTCAGAGATCTGTAATGTCTTATCCAGAGCAAAGGTTATGACAACAGAGGGTGAGATCCTGGAACTTCCTGCAGAGGAACTGGAACTGGGATACCGCACCAGCTGTATCCCGAAGAAAAATTATATTGTATTAGAAGCTGTGTTTGAACTGACCAAGGGAAGCAAAGAAGCCATCAGCAGCCAGATGCGGGAACTGGCAGGAAAACGCAGGGAAAAACAGCCCTTAGAATACCCAAGTGCAGGCAGTACCTTTAAGAGGCCAGAGGGATATTTTGCCGCAAAGCTGATCGAGGATGCCGGTTTAAAGGGCTTCTCAGTAGGCGGTGCCATGGTTTCCGAAAAGCACAGCGGTTTTGTGATCAATTACAATGATGCCACAGCAAGTGATGTAATGGAACTTTGCAGACAGGTAAGAGAAAAAGTCAAAGCCTTAAGCGGGGTCGAGCTGGAAATGGAAGTAAAAAGGCTGGGAGAATTCAAATGAAACTTGTGATTGTAACCGGAATGAGCGGGGCAGGAAAGACCATTGCCTTAAAAATGTTGGAGGATATCGGTTTTTACTGTGTGGACAACCTGCCAATCTCTCTGGTGGATAAATTTGTACAGCTTGTATCAGAAGGTACCAGTATTGAAAAAGCAGCTTTAGGTCTGGATATACGAAGCGGGGAAGAGTTGGGAAATCTGGATGAGATCCTGGAAAACTGGCGCAGCAGCAATGTGGATGTACAGGTACTTTTCCTGGATGCCAATGACGCAGTCCTTATTAAACGTTATAAAGAGACTCGCCGTACCCATCCTCTTGCAGGTGCGGGAAGACTGGAAAACGGCATTGAAAAAGAACGGGAAAAACTGGCATTTTTAAAGAGAGAAGCAGATTATATCATTGATACCAGCATGCTCCTTACCAGGGAACTGCGAAAAGAACTGGAAAAGATCTTCTTACAGGATGCCAGATATAAAAACATGTATGTTACAGTTCTTTCTTTCGGCTTTAAATACGGAATACCGGAAGATGCAGACCTGGTATTTGATGTGCGTTTCCTTCCAAATCCATATTATGATGAACACTTACGGCCTCTTACAGGTCAGGTGCAGGCAGTACGGGACTATGTGATGCAGGGCGGAACAGCGGATGCTTTTTTAAAGAAACTGTATGACATGATCGATTTCCTTCTGCCAAACTACATAAATGAAGGAAAGAACCAGTTAGTGATCGCTGTGGGCTGTACAGGAGGAAAACACCGTTCCGTTACTATTGCAAGAGCTTTGTATGAGCATCTGGAGGCAGCCGGGGAATACGGGATCCGTATCGATCACAGAGATATTGATAAAGACAACAAGAAGGCATAGAGCATTTGATTTGATGCAGCAGTGAGGTAAAAATGTCATTTTCTTCCACAGTAAAAGAGGAACTGTCCAGGCAGCTTACCACTGCCAGACATTGCCAGATCGCGGAAATGGCGGCTATCTTAAGCCTTTGCGGACGGGTGAAGATATCGGCATCCGACCACTTTGCCATTGCCATCCATACAGAAAATCTGGCAGTTGCAAGAAAATACTTTACATTATTGAAAAAAACATTTAATATAAATACTGATGTTTTGATCCGTCAGGGCCTGTTACCGGCCCGGAGCAGGACTTACGTTGTAGCAGTGAGAGAACATGAAGATGCCCTTCGTGTTTTACAGGCAGCGAAATTACTGGATGCAAATGGTGAGATCGCAGAAGACCTGTCTTTAGTCCACAACGTGATCGTGCAGAACACCTGTTGCAGACGGGCGTTCATCCGGGGAGCTTTTCTTGCAGCAGGTTCTATCAGTGATCCGGAGAAGTTTTATCACTTTGAGATCACCTGTGCGTCTATGGGGAAGGCAAAGCAGCTTCAGGGACTTATGGCGTCATTTGCTATTGATGCCAGGATCGTATTACGCAAGCGTTATTTTGTGGTATATGTAAAAGAAGGCAGCCAGATCGTTGACCTCTTAAATATCATGGAAGCACCGGTCGCTTTAATGGAACTGGAGAATATACGGATCGTAAAAGAAATGCGCAACACAGTAAACCGTAAAGTAAACTGTGAGACCGCAAACATCAACAAAACAGTTTCTGCGGCGGTGAAGCAGATGGAAGATATCCGCTATATATGTGACACAGTGGGGCTTGAATCTCTTCCGGATAATTTAAAGGAAATGGCTAAAATGCGCCTGGAACGGCCGGAAGCCACTTTAAAAGAGCTGGGAGAAGCTCTGGAACCGCCTGTAGGAAAATCCGGTGTTAATCACAGACTGAGAAAATTAAGTCTCATAGCACAGGATATCCGCGAAAGGTCTTAAACAAGGTACCTGGATGGGAAGATCCCATTGGCAGGAATGAGGAGGATAATTATGGTCAAGAAATCTATTAAAATTGAGTTGTCTTCAGGTCTGGAAGCACGTCCGGCAGCTATGCTGGTACAGGTTGCAAGTCAGTATGACAGCAAGATCTACCTGGAAGCTGATTCTAAGCGTGTAAATGCAAAGAGTATTATGGGTATGATGACTCTTGGTCTGGTAACCGGTGAGTCCATTACCGTAGAGGCAGATGGTACTGACGAGGAGCAGGCTGTTGCTGAGATCGAGAAGTACCTGCAAAATCAGTAAAGAGTGTGGGAGAGACAACACTTTTATAGTACGATATAAACAGGCAAAAGAGGCTGCTATGAACGGGCGGTCTCTTTTTAAATTTTAGAAGTATTTCACAAAGGAGGGTTTATGGCATTTACGCATCTGCATGTCCATACAGAATACAGTCTTTTGGACGGCTCTTCCAAGATCAGAGAGCTGACCGCCAGGGCAAAAGAGCTGGGAATGGACAGCATGGCAATCACTGATCACGGCGTTATGTACGGCGTCATCGATTTTTACCGGGCTGCCAGGGAAGTGGGGATCAAACCCATCCTTGGCTGTGAGGTCTATGTGGCTCCCGGTTCCCGTTTTGACAGGGAAAATGGTGCCGGCGAGGATCGGTATTACCACCTGATCCTTTTGGCGGAAAATAATACAGGCTATAAAAACCTGATGAAGATCGTTTCCAAGGGCTTTGTAGACGGTTTTTATTATAAGCCAAGAGTGGACTTAGACCTTTTAGAAACTTACCATGAAGGCATTATCTCATTAAGCGCCTGCCTTGCAGGTGAGGTACAGAAATACCTGGCAAGAGGCATGTATGAAGAGGCGAAGCGGTCTGCTTTAAGATATTCTGAGATCTTTGGGAAAGACCATTTTTATCTGGAACTTCAGGATCATGGTATACCGGAGCAGAAAATGGTAAATCAGGGACTGCTGCGCCTTTCTCAGGAGACGGGGCTGGAACTGGTGGCTACCAACGACGTTCATTATACCTTTGCGGAAGATGCCAAGGCCCATGACATTTTATTGTGTATCCAGACAGGCAAAAAGGTAACAGATGAGGATCGCATGCGCTATGAAGGAGGACAGTATTACTGCAAATCCGAAGAAGAGATGCGAAAGCTGTTCCCTTATGCACAGGAAGCCATTGACAATACTCATAAGATTGCAGAGCGGTGTAATGTGGAGATCGAGTTTGGTGTTACCAAGCTGCCAAAATATGAGGTACCGGAAGGTTTTGACTCCTGGACTTATTTGAACCACTTATGCCGGGAGGGATTTAAGACCCGTTATCCGGATGATGACGGCACGTTAAGCCGCCGTCTGGATTATGAATTAGGTGTTATAAAAACCATGGGCTATGTGGATTATTTCCTGATCGTGTGGGATTTCATCAATTATGCCCGTTCCCAGAATATTATGGTGGGACCGGGGCGTGGTTCTGCGGCAGGAAGTATCGTTTCTTATACGCTTGGCATTACCAATATTGACCCGGTGCGCTATAACCTGCTCTTTGAGCGTTTCTTAAATCCGGAGCGAGTGTCCATGCCTGATATTGACGTGGATTTCTGCTACGAGCGCAGACAGGAAGTCATTGACTACGTTGTGCGCAAATACGGCAAGGACCAGGTGGTACAGATCGTCACTTTTGGTACACTGGCAGCAAAAGGTGTAGTCCGTGACGTAGGCCGTGTGCTGGATCTGCCTTATGCCATGTGCGACTCCATTGCGAAAATGATCCCCAATGACCTGGGAATGACCTTGGATAAGGCTCTTACGGCCAATCCGGATCTAAAGAAGCTTTATAATGAGGATGAGCAGGTAAAATATCTTATCGATATGTCAAAACGTCTGGAAGGACTGCCAAGGCATACCTCCATGCATGCGGCAGGCGTTGTGATCGGCAGCCGTTCTATTGATGAATTTGTGCCTCTTTCCAGGGCAGCAGACGGAACCATTACCACCCAGTTTACCATGACGACCATTGAAGAGCTGGGATTGTTAAAAATGGACTTCTTGGGCCTTCGTACACTGACGGTGATCCAGAATGCAGTGCGTCTGGCAGAAAAAGACTACGGCATAAAGCTGGATATGGATCATATTGATTACAATGATAAAAAGGTACTGGAGTCCATTGGTACAGGCCGTACAGAAGGCGTGTTCCAGCTTGAAAGCGGCGGTATGAAAGGGTTCATGAAGGAATTGAAGCCGGAGAACCTGGAAGATATCATTGCCGGTATCTCCCTGTACCGTCCGGGCCCTATGGATTTTATCCCACGCTATTTAAAGGGTAAAAATGATAAGACCTCTATTACCTATGAGTGCCCTCAGCTGGAGCCCATCTTAAGCCCGACCTATGGCTGTATCGTTTACCAGGAGCAGGTTATGCAGATCGTCCGTGACCTTGCTGGCTATACCATGGGCCGAAGCGATCTGGTGCGCCGTGCCATGAGTAAGAAAAAGACGGCTGTCATGGAAAAAGAGCGTCAGAACTTCGTTTATGGAAATGAGGCAGAGGGAGTAAAGGGCTGTATCGCCAATGGGATTGATGAAAAGACGGCAAACCATATTTACGATGAGATGATCGATTTTGCAAAATATGCATTTAATAAGTCTCATGCTGCAGCTTATGCTGTGGTTTCTTATCAGACGGCTTATTTAAAATATTATTATCCAAAAGAATTTATGGCAGCACTTATGTCTTCTGTTATGGATAATGTAAGTAAATTTTCGGAATATATCCTGACCTGCCGCCGTATGATGGATATTGCCATCCTGCCGCCGGATATCAACGAAGGAGAAAGCGGCTTCTCTGTATCAGGAGATGGTATCCGTTATGGACTTTCTGCGATCAAAAGCGTGGGAAGGCCGGTCGTAGACGCAATCCTGGAAGAACGGAAGAAAAACGGTATTTTCAGTTCCATGGAAGATTTTATCAACCGTATGACCAACAAAGAGGTGAACCGCCGTACCATTGAAAACTTTATTAAGTCCGGAGCTATGGACTCGCTTCCTGGCACCAGACGGCAGAAGGTGGCAGTGGCGCCGATCCTTCTTGACAATAAAGCAAGGGAGCGCAAAAACGCCTGGGAAGGCCAGATGAGCCTGTTTGACCTGGTATCAGAGGAAGAGAAAAAGGAATATCAGGTATCTTTCCCGGATGTGGGAGAGTATTCCAAGGAAGAGCTGCTGGCTTTTGAAAAGGATATTCTGGGCGTATACATCAGCGGTCATCCATTAGATGATTATGAAGGTCTCTGGAGAAAGAATATCACTGCCACATCTGCTGATTTTATTGTAGATGAAGAGACAGAAGAAGCAGTGGTAAAAGATGGCATGAAGGTGGTAATAGGCGGTCTGGTGGCCGGAAAAGTGGTAAAGACCACAAGGAACAACCAGCTGATGGCATTTATCACACTGGAAGATCTGATGGGCTCTGTGGAAGTGATCGTTTTTCCGAAAAATTACGAAGCGGACCGGGATGTTTTAACAGAAGACTCCAAGATCTTTATCAAGGGCAGAGTGTCCTTAGGAGATGAACCGGTGGGCAAACTGGTATGCGAGCAGGTGATCCCATTTTCAAAGGTTCCAAGACAGCTGTGGCTGCAGTTTGAAGATAAAGAAATATATCAGGCCATGGAAGGGGAAATTTTAGGCATTTTAAAAGAAAGTGAAGGCCCGGACAGCGTAGTTATCTATTTAAAGAAGGAGCGGGCAAAGAAAATACTGCCTGCAAACTGGAAAGTAGAGGCTGCAGGGGAGCTGATGGAAACATTGATTTGTAAACTTGGTGAAAAAAATGTCAAGCTTGTAGAAAAAAACTTGATTAATCTGGGAAAATGAATTAGAATAGCGTTGTGTATTTATTTAAGAACAGAAGCAACGCACATCAGACCTGGAGATGTGCTTAAAACAAGGAGGTAGATTGGTATGGCAAAGTCAGTAAAGACCATTGGAGTATTAACCAGCGGAGGTGATGCTCCTGGAATGAACGCGGCCATTCGTGCGGTTGTAAGAGGCGCGATCAATAAGGGCCTGAAAGTAAAAGGTATTATGAGAGGATATGCCGGACTTTTGGATGAAGAGATCGTGGATATGGATACTACCAGTGTATCTGATATCATTAACCGGGGCGGTACCATTCTTTATACAGCAAGATGTATGGAATTTACAAAACCGGAAGGACAGGAGAGAGGCGCAGAGATCTGCCGCAAGCATAACATTGACGGTATCGTAGTCATCGGCGGTGACGGATCTTTCCGTGGTGCAGGAAAACTTTCTGCACTGGGCATCAACACCATCGGACTTCCTGGAACCATTGACCTGGATATTGCATGCACGGATTATACCATCGGCTTTGATACAGCTGTAAACACAGCTATGGAAGCCATTGATAAGATCCGTGATACATCTACCTCCCACGAACGCTGCAGTATCGTTGAGGTTATGGGCCGTAATGCAGGCTATATCGCGTTATGGTGCGGTATTGCAAACGGGGCCGAGGATATTCTTCTTCCGGAGCGCTATGACGGCGACGAGCAGGCTCTTATCAACCGTATTATCGAAAACCGTAAGAGAGGTAAGAAACATAACATCATCATCAATGCAGAGGGCATCGGACATTCCGGTTCCATGGCAAAGCGTATTGAAGCAGCAACCGGTATCGAGACCCGTGCTACCATTTTAGGCCACATGCAGCGTGGCGGTACACCTACCTGTAAGGACCGTGTATACGCATCTATTATGGGTGCAAGAGCGGCAGAACTGTTAGCAGAAGGAAAGAGCAACCGTCTGGTAGCTTACAAGCATGGTGAGTTTGTAGATTACGATATTCAGGAAGCACTGAATATGAAGAAGGATATTCCTGAAGAGCAGTACGAGATCGCAAAGCTGCTGGCAAGATAATAAATGTCTGGTCTGCCAGTTGTATGATAAGAATACAAAGTCCGCCGTTACCGGCATCTGCCGGTGCAGCGGACTTTCATGTGTTTCATAAGCCATTAACGAACAAACCGCCTGCGTAAACAGGCAGTAGAGCACGTCAGTGCGGATTTGTGAGTGTGGTGGGGTGATGTATAGAAAGGAAAGAAAATATGACAGATAAAGTAGTGCTCTGCGGAGCCAATTCCTATGAGCAGAAATACTATTTCAACGAGGAATTCCAGTCCCTGCCTCAGTCTGTAAAAGATGAACTGCACATTATGTGCGTTCTTTTTACAGAAGATGTAGGCGGTATCCTTACTATGGAATACGATGAAAAGGGAAATCTGGATTTTCAGGTCATCTCTGAAGAGGGAGATTATCTCTTTGATGAGATCGGAAGTGTATTAAAGATCAAGGAGTACCAGGAGACAAAGAAAGAGCTTCTGGAAGCGTTGGAGCTTTATTACAGAACCTTCTTTTTAGGGGAAAATGTAGACTGGGAAGAGGAAAAAGAGGACCAGGAAGGCGACGATAAGGGAGAAACAGATGAAGTTTAAGATCGGTGATACCCTTTTAGATAACAACGTATTTCTGGCACCTATGGCAGGCGTGACAGATCTGCCTTTCCGCCTTTTGTGCAGGGAACAGGGGGCTGGAATGTCTGTGACAGAAATGGTCAGTGCCAAGGCTATTTTATACAAAAACAAGAACACAAAAGAGCTTCTGGCAGTGGATCCGGCAGAAGGTCCTGTTTCTGTACAGCTGTTTGGCTCAGATCCGGAGATCATGGCAGCGATCGCAGCCCAGATCGAGGACGGGCCCTATGTTGCCATTGATGTAAATATGGGATGCCCGGTGCCAAAGATCGTCAACAATCACGAAGGTTCTGCCCTGATGAAAGATCCGGCCCAGGCAGAAAAAGTGCTTACTGCTATGGTAAAGGCAGTGAAAAAGCCGGTGACTGTAAAATTCCGTAAAGGCTTTAATGACCAGAACATTAATGCCGTTGAGTTTGCAAAAATGGCAGAAAGCTGCGGCGTAGCAGCTGTGGCAGTCCATGGCCGCACCAGGGAACAGTATTATTCCGGAAAGGCAGACTGGGATATTATCCGCCAGGTAAAAGAGGCGGTAAAGATACCGGTGATCGGAAACGGGGATGTATTTACACCTGAGGATGCAAAACGACTGTTAGATGAAACCGGCTGTGATGGTATTATGGTAGGCAGAGGAGCCAAGGGAAATCCCTGGATCTTTAAACGCATTACCCATTATCTGGAAACAGGTGAACTGCTGCCGGGACCTACCCTTATGGAAGTACGGGATATGATCCTGCGCCATGGAAAGATGCTCACAGAGTACAAGGGCGAGATGATCGCCATGCGTGAAATGCGCAGCCACATGGCCTGGTACACCAAGGGAATGCGAAATTCCGCGGCCCTGCGCTGTGAGATCAACCAGGTAGAGACATTGGAAGGTCTGGCAGAGCTTCTGGAAAAGCGGATGGAAGCAGAATAAGAGCTGGTAAAAGAAAAATAAAACCAGGAACAGGTAAAAATAAAAAAGCGTTATTTAGATAAAAATATAACGAAATGACAGCAAAGAGCAGGCAGGACAGAAGGAAAGTCTTACCTGCTTTCTTTCTTTTTTAGAGATATAACTTATTTTAATTTAATACATGTTATGAAAATAAAGTAGAACAGCACATGTCTTAATTAATACAAGTTATGGCGGAATAAACCAAAGGAAAATAGAAAAAATAGGGGGTTTTTAGAAAAATGTGCCTAAAAAATGAAGGAAAAGTTGTTAAAAAGATAAAAAAACCTAAAATACACTTGACTTATTTTAATACATGGTGTATGGTTATTGCACCATACAGTTGCAGACAGGAGAGGAGGCAACACTGTGAATAAATTATCAAATAAACCTTTATATGATCAGGTGTTTGACCAGATCAAAGATATGATACGCAGTGGTACCTACTGCGCCGGGGATCAGCTTCCCAGCGAAAAGGAACTGATGGAACGTATGGGAGTCAGCAGAGTAACTGTCCGCCAGGCACTTCGTCTTTTAGCTGATGCAGGTATTATTGAGACCCGCAAAGGAAAGGGAAGTATCGTCAGCGTTGACTGGAAAAATTTGCTGGATCCCGGAGAGTTAAAGGACCAGGCAGAAAAATACTGGCATCAGTTTGAACTCTCCACAAAGGCCAGAAGGCTCATCGAACCTGCTATTGCAAAGCAGGCGGCGTTTATGGCTACACCGGAAGATATTGCCAGACTGGAGCGTATTTACGAAAACGACCAGGTGGTGATCGAAGGCCCGAATTTGTATGTGGAAGAGGGCAGAGGACTTCAGTCCTTTCACGGCTGTTTATGGGAGATCGTAAAAAATCCCCTGTTAGAGCCGGTATGGAACGCGGTAGTCCTTCCTTCCAATGAGATCCGTACACTGCCTCTTATTTTCCCTGTAGACCAGGAGTTAAACAGAGAACAGGTACGTATCCAGCATGGAAATATTCTGGAAGCGGTGAAAAACCATGATGGTGAATACGCATATTTTCATATGTTAGTCCACTGCGACTGGATCTATAACACATATAAGCAATATTTTGATGAATTCTGCAGGTAAACTTTGATACCGGATTGCTACGTGCTATGCACTCTCGCATCTCCGCTCCGCTTCGGTCGGTGCTTGACATGTGCCACTGGCACATAGCACCCTTAAAAACATTCGTAATCTGCTCATTTTTCTTCAAAAAATGGCTACTTACTCATGTTTTTGGCAGGTCCCAAGTTCAAAAAGCCTCCTGCAAGCAAGCTTGCGTCGGTTTTTCGACCTTTTGACCCTGGTATCACATATTCTTTGGCTGTAATTTTCCCGGACAGTGCAGGGCTCGTACTAACTGGGATATAGCATAGACATTTAGTTTTACATCATTTTGGAGGTGCAGTAATGAAGTACGATTTTAATAAAGTACAGGACCGTATTGGCTCTGACTCCATTAAGTGGGAAAAACAGCTGAAATTCGGAACCAGAACAGGACTTCTTCCTTTCTGGATCGCAGATACCGACTTTGCAACATTGCCAGAAGCAGTAGAGGCAATGAAGAAACGTCTGGAACATCCGGTTTTCGGTTATACCACTACCGGAGAGAGAACTTTGGAAACAGTAAGAGGCTGGTATAAGCGCCGTCATCAGGTAGATCTGCCTGTCAGTGCTTTTTCTCCTTCTGAAGGTGTTGTTACATCTATCTGGTTCTCAATCCGCGGCTTTACACAGCCGGGAGACGGAGTTTTAGTGTTTACTCCTGTATATGACCCATTTTTCGCTGTGATCAACAACCAGGGAAGAAAACAGGTTGACTGTCCACTGGTTTACAGCGAAGGCCGTTACACCATTGACTGGGAAGATCTGGAAAAGAAATTAGCCGGTGGTGATGTAAAGGCCATGATCTTCTGCAACCCCCACAACCCGGTAGGCCGTGTATGGACAGAAGATGAGGTCAGAAAGATCGTAGAACTGTGTAAGAAATATTCCGTATGGCTGTTCTCTGATGAGATCCATGGAGATGTAGTCCTTTACGGACATCAGTATACTTCTGCTGCACGTTTCGCTGATGTGTACGATCATATGCTGGTCTACACCGCGATCAGCAAGACCTTTAACATGGCAGGTCTTCATTCTTCCTGTACCATTATTCCAAATCCGGAGTACAAGAAGATCCAGGAAGACACCCTTCGCCAGGCATGGCTTATGAGCCCTAACTGCATGGCAAACAGTGCCATTGAAGCCTGCTATACATATGGTGATGAATGGGTAGATGAACAGAATGCATATCTGACAGAAAATGCTGAATTTGTTACCAGCTATCTGAAAGAGCATGCACCACAGATCAAGCCTGTTAAACCAGAAGGTACTTACCTGATGTGGTTAGACTGCAGCGAACTTTCCATGACTTCCGAGGAGATCGTAAAGATCCTGGCATCTGAGTATAAGATGGCAGTAGGAGGAGGCGCCGGATATCAGGGCAATGGAGAAAAATTCCTCCGCTTTAATATCGGCTGCCCAAGAGAAACTCTTGAAAAAGGTATGGAAATACTGGCACAGTTTGTGGCAGATAAGAAAGGGGTATAACTATGGACAACAAAAAACTGAATTTCTGGGAATGTATGAGTTTCTGCATCGGCCAGATCGTTGGTTCCGGCGTATTCGTACTGACCGGTATCGTAATCGGACTGACCGGACACGGCGCACCTTACGGCTTTGCTCTTGCAGCACTGATCGCTGTATGTCAGCTGGTTCCAATGGCAACTCTGGCATCCAGTATGCCTGCAACCGGCGGCAGCTATGTGTATGCTAAGAAACTGATCGGACCAAGAGCATCTTTCGTATTCTTAATGATGTTCGTTCTTCAGCAGGTACTGATTGCAACCTTCGCTATTGGCTTTGCAAGCTATGTAGCTGTTATCTTCCCTGATGTAAATCAGAAGTTAGTTGCACTTGGCGCATTGACTCTGGCAGTAGTAGTAAACATGATCGGTCTTAAGACTTCTGCAAAAGTACAGAAGGTCATGGTAGCATTATTACTTGTTTCTCTGTTTGTATACATTGTATTCGGTCTTCCTAAGGTAGACTGGTCTGCACTGGCATTAAACAGTGAAAACATCATGCCAAACGGCCCAATGAAATTCCTTCGCGGCGCTGCAATGCTTTCCTTCGCATGTGCAGGTGCAAAGTTCTTAGCTGAGAACGGCGGTGAAGTAGAAAATCCTGGAAAGACCATTCCAAAGGCCATGGTATTATCTACACTGCTTGTTGCAGTTTTCTATGCATTAGTTGGTATCGTTGCTGCCTGCGTTCTTCCTGTTGAAGAAGTAGCTGGTGTAAACATTTCTGTAGTAGCAAAATCTGTATTCCCTGCACCTGTATACCTGTTCTTCGTAATCGGTGGTGCATGGTTCGCATTACTGACAACCTTAAATGGTACCTTATCCTGGACCACACGTTCCCTGCAGAGAGCAGCTATGGACGGATGGCTGCCAGAGGCCTGCGCAAAGGAAAATAAGGGCGGCACACCTGTTATCCTGTTATTATTCTTCTTTGTAGTTGGTATCATCCCGATCGTAACCGGTATGAACACTTCTGATATTGCAAATATGGGTACTGGCTGTGGTAAGCTCACTGACCTGTTAATGGTTTATGCATGCTTCCGTCTGCCTAAGGTATTTCCTGAGGAATACAAGAAATCTGCTCTGTACATGAGCCCTGCAAAGTTAAATGTAGCTTTAGCTGTTGTATTCGTTGTACTGGCAGCTACCTCCTATGTCAGCCTGTCCAGCTTAAATGCAAGACAGTTCCTGTATATTGGCCTGTTTATCCTTGCAGCAGTTGTACTGATGTTAGTCCGTTATAAGAACGTAAAAGAAAAAATGGATCAGCAGTAATCACTGTCTGATACCGGGAAAACGCGGTGGGGTGTTGCGGCAATAACATTCTCACCGCGTTCCCTGTTATGGGAGGTAAGACTATGAAATATGCAGTAGTAGGCTTTGGTACAGCCGGCTACCATGCAGTGAAAAAGATCCGTGAACTGGATAAAGAAGGATGCATTGATGTATACAGCAATACAGGACGAGCTCCTTATAATCCTATGCTGACGACTTATTATGCTTTTGGAAAGCTGGAATATGAGGGAATGTTTCCTTTCGGCGATTTGGAGCAGATACAAAAAGAAGTGGATTTTAACCTTCGCAGGGAACAGGTGATCAAGGTTCACGGATTGGAACATCTGGTAGAAACAGAAAATGGATCAGAGCAGTATGACCGCATTCTGATCGCAACAGGCGCAAGGGCCTTTGCTCCTCCTGTAAAAGGACTGGAGCCAGAGGATGCATTTTTAATGCGTACAGTAGAAGATGCCCTTCGTTTTAAAGACAGACTGAAGAAAAATGATATTAAACATGCCGTTGTGATCGGCGCTTCCATGGCTGGTATCAAGGTAGTGGAAGTCCTTCACAAATATGGCATCGAGACCTGGCTTTTAGATCTGGCAAGCTATATTTTCCCTCTGGCTGCCTACAAAGAAGTAGCAAAAGAGATCGAAAAGAGAGTAGAAGCCCAGGGCGTTCATCTGATGTTTGGGGTCACCATTGACCATATGGAACAGGAAAACGGGGAAAAGACAGCTGTTTTAACAGATGGAAGCCGCATTCCTGCTGATATCGTTGGCCTGTGTATTGGTACAAGAGCCATTACAGAGACCGTTCAGGGAGAAGTGGAGATTGGAAGAGGTATTGTGGTAGATGACCATATGCGTACTTCTGTTCCCGGAATTTATGCTGCAGGTGACTGCTGTGAAGGCAACAACCTGGAAAGCGGCCAGAACCAGATCATTGGTCTGTGGGCCAATGCCAATCACCAGGGTGAAACTGCCGGTATCAACATGGCGGGGGGAGATATGGTCTATAAGGGAAATATCCTTCACAATATCACCCATTTTATGAATATGGATTTTATTGGTTTTGGAGACAACCGGATGCAGGGAGAGGTCCTGGAATACGGTTCTCTTTCAGAAGATCTGTATATCCGCCTTGTATTAGACGGAAAGCGCATTGTAGGCGCTAATATTTTAGACAATTATCGTGTCAGCGGCATTGTTAAAAACTATATGCTGCGGCTGTTTGCTGGTGAACAGTTTGTTCTGCCGGATTATCAGCGGGCTATGCTGGTAAAAGCGGGACTTTCCGTTCCTTTTATAGATGAAGTTGAGGAGAAGATTCATGGATAGTTTAGAGGCTTTAAAAAAAGCAAAGATACCGGGACCGGAGACCGGCATTGAAAAAAAGAATACGGTCTGTGCTATCTGTTCTCCGGCATACAACTGCGGTGTATGCGCTTATGTAAAAGATGGAAAAATGGTAAAACTGGAAGGTCTGGATGAACATCCAAGAAATAAGGGATGTCTATGTACAAAAGGACTTTCCGGCCGTGGTTTTGCTTACAGAGAAGACCGTATCAAGACACCTCTTCGCTGCATTGGCAAAAGAGGAGAAGGAAAATTTGAACCGATCACCTGGGATGAAGCCTATAAGGAGATCGCTGAAAAGCTAAATCACATTAAAGAGACAGATGGTCCTCAGGCAGTAGCATTTTTCGGCGGTTACAATAAATGGTTCCGTCCGTGGCTGCGTCGTTTTGCCCATTCTTTTGGAACTATGAACTATGGTACAGAGTCCAGCACCTGTATGACGGCTGGCTGGATGGCATGGAAAACAGCCATCGGACAGCTGGCAAAGCCGGATATGCCAAACTGTGACCTGCTTCTTGGCTGGGCATTTAATCCTTATTATTCCGGTTACTTAAAGGCTCAGGGAGCAGAAAAAGCAAGAGCAAGAGGTATGAAAGTCATTGTAGTAGACCCAAAGATCACGCCTACTACAGAAAAAATGTGTGATCTGCATCTGCGTCCTTATCCGGGAACAGACGGCGCTCTGGCCCTGTGCATGGGAAATGTACTGATCCAGAAAGGCTGGATCGATAAAGAATACATTGACAAGTATGTACATGGTTTTAAAGAATATGCCCAGTATGCAGCGGGATTTAATGAGACCAATGTAGAAAAGCTAACAGGCGTTCCCTATGAGTTAGTGGTAAAGGCCTGTGAGATGATCCATGAAAGCAAGTCCATGGCCATTAACGAAAACAGTGCGCCTATTCCACACCACAAAAACGGTTTCCAGAATTACCGTGCCATTATGGCGCTTTCAGCTTTGACTGGCAATTTTGACCGCAAAGGCGGACAGCTGCCGGGAGAACATACATTTACTCACCAGATCGCGGGTTTTACTACCCTGGAAGATGAATTTGCCGACGGCACAGAGCCAAAGGATGCAGTCCTTCCAGTAGGAGCCATCAGGTTCCCGTTGTGGTATCATATGGAAAGGGAGATGCAGTGTGTGGACCTGCCAAGACAGATCCATGAGGGAACACCTTATCCTGTTAAGGCATTATTTGCTCTGGGGTTAAATTACCGCATTCTTCCAGATGACCAGTATTTTAAGTCTGCCATGGAGAAACTGGATTTTTTCGTAGATGCAGACCTGTTTATGACTGACGTTGCAAAAATGGCAGATATTGTCCTTCCGGTGTGCACTTCCTATGAAAGAGGAGAGTTAGAGACTTATCCAGGCGGCTATGCATGGCTGACCAAACCTGCCATTGACAGAGTAGGAGAGAGCAAGTCAGATGCAGAGATCCTTTGTGATCTGGCAAAAGTAATGAATTTAGGGGATAAGCGTCTGGAAGAAGGATATGAGAAAAATATTGAAGAGATCTTATCCAACTTGGATATTACTATGGAAGAACTCCGCTCCAGTGACCTGCCTGTAAAGGTAAGGGGCGTAAAACCTTATGTTCCGGGAACGATCCTTGAAAAAGGCTGCAAGACTCCAACTGGTAAATTTGAGTTATATTCAGAACTGATCGCTTCTCATCCGGAATGGCACTTAGATGCCCTTCCAACTTATTGCGAGCCAATGGATGAAGCAGATGAAACCGTATATCCGTTTATTCTCTGCTCCGGCGGAAGATTGCCAAATGCTATCCATTCCCGTCTCCATAAGGTACCGTGGGTACGCAGCCTGCGTCCGGATCCTATGGCCGATATTTCCATAGAAGATGCACAGGCATTGGGCTTAAAAGAAGGAGAGGATATAGAATTGTTTACAGAGAGAGGAACCATTTCTGTAAAAGCGCATCCAACACACAGAGTGCAGAAAAATGTGATATTCTTCTATCATGGATATTCCGAAGCAGATGTGAATTCCCTGATGTCAGGAACCCACGTAGACCCATATTCTGGTTTTCCGGCTTATAATTCTACCAGATGTGGTATGAGAAAGAAGGTGCAGCGATGAAGAAATATGCAATAGATCTGGATATTACCAAGTGTATTTCCTGCGGAGCCTGCTCCATTGCCTGCATGGATCAGAACGACTTTCAGGTAAAAGAAGGGCAGAGACCTTTCAGAAATGTATTTGACCTGGAAATGGAGCAAAAAGGAGAGGTAAAATACAGCCACCTGTCTTTAGCCTGCATGCACTGTAGCGATGCGCCTTGCATTACCGCCTGCCCAAGCGCCTGTCTGCGCAAAGATCCGGAGACCAACCTTACAGTTTACGATACCACTAACTGTATCGGCTGTCACAGCTGCGCAATGGCATGTCCTTATGGTATCCCTTCCTTTGGGGAAAATGGCAAGATGATTAAATGTGACGGCTGCTATGTAAGAGTCCATCACGGAATGCTTCCGGCCTGCGTAAAAGCATGTCCGGTAAAGGCACTGCAATTAGTAGATACAGAAGCCAAAGAACCGCAGATCCCACCGGAACATTCTTTGAGGATGACAAGTGCAGGAATGTTGAAGCAGCAGGTATAAGTAAAAATAAGAATGATGCAAGTTACACATCTGTAAAGAATATATTTAAGATAAAAGAAATGTGGAAGGAGAGGCTGCCGCATTAGCAAAAATATTTGCTAATGCGACGGCTTCTTTTTTTTCGGGAAATGTATTAGATGTGTCATATTATACAAATTCCAAAAATTTCTGGATCATTGGATTTTCAGCGTGTGGATTATAAATGGCTGCAATATCGATCCGATCGGATTTTTCATCCAATGGGATTATAACAAGATTATGGGCACTGCGGCAGGAAAAAGCAGCATAGGAAGGAACGATAGCAATTCCCATACCTGCACACACCATAAGCGCAGTAATGTTAAAATGTTCGGAATGGTGGGTAAATTTAGGGGTAAAACCTGCTTTGCTAAAGTGAGACATGGTACTTTCAAACTGGCCAAACTGTTCCTCAATTCCCCAAAGTCCGGTAAAGATGAAATCTTCATTTTTTAACTCACTTAGATCCAGCTGGCTTCGGAAAGCAAGAGGGTGGTCCGCAGGCATCAGAACCATTAAAGGGTAATTACAGATCAGTTTGGATTCCAATCCAAGTACATCCAGATGCGTGAAAGGAAAGACAACATTCAGTGTAAGATCCAGAGTCTTTTCCAGCAGCATTTTGTAGAGAGTTTCTGTATTGGTTTCTGTAAACTGCAAAGAGACATTGGGATAAGCAGTACAGAAATTGTGGATGACGTCTGGAAGGTATGGATTATCATAACCTTGTATGATCCCCAGTTTTAAGGACCCTGTAAGTCCGTTTGCAGCCTGCCTTGCTTTTTCTACAGCACTGTCCATACGATTTAAAATGGCCCTTGCCTCTCCTAAAAAGATACTTCCGGCAGGAGTCAGTTTCACACTTCGTTTGGTGCGGTTAAAAAGAGTTACTCCTAATTGTTCTTCCAGAGCCCGTACCTGCTGGGTAACGGCTGTCTGGGATATATAAAAAGTTTCGGCTGTTTTTGTAAAGCTAAGAGTTTCGGCAACACATACAAAATATTCTAGCTGACGCAGGTTCATAAACAGATCCTTTCTTTAATTATTATTTTTGTATTCCTCTTTCCTTATATATTCTTATTTTATCTAAATTTGTCTTTAAAATCAATAATAACTTTTTCTTATATAAACCACTTGAA
>ERZ1026864.455-NODE-455-length-24099-cov-6.821619_pt1 | contig 24099 bp, 28 predicted proteins | sample MGYA00380162_ERZ1026864 | MGnify/ENA primary metagenome ERZ1026864 (study PRJEB33269, sample SAMEA4719798) | human gut metagenome | biome: human-associated habitat; feature: organic feature; material: feces | place: Cameroon | collected 2013-10 ... | reverse complement strand
ATCTTTAATGCTTGAAACTTGCTGTCCATAGACCAGATTATTTAAATTGCTGTTTATTTGCGCAATACCGGCAGCCATCGTCCCCTCTATGTTCGGATTCGCCTGCCGCGCGTCTAATGCACTCCCGGGTTCTGTGGTGGTGTTGTTGTTCACTATTGCTGGCTTGCCATCCAGATCACTATATTTTCCGGAAAATGCGACCGTCTTTAAATCCGTAAAGAATTTAGCAATCTTCCCCAAGATCTTCGGCATTTTTTCCTTGGATGCAATGTTTTCTCTTTTTTCTGCCACTGTAAACTCCGGCTCCTGTAATGCATCCGTTGCATTTTCTCTGGTTTTCATCTGCTCATCAATCTTTTTCAGATTGGCATTCACGACTTCCACATCATAATCATCCTGCGGATCATCCATCTGCAGATCATAATACTTTGTCTTTGTCATGGCAGAACCTCCTCTCTCAGCTGTCTGTGTGTATAGTTATGTAACTGTGCATGCGTAAATTTGTGTAAAACTGCATGCGTATTATAAATAAGAAGAACTTTGTAGCATATATCCTCTGGTGACATACGCCGGATCAGTTCTTCAACAACTCCGACACGATCCGCTACATTCAATTTCAGATGCACGAGTATGTAATAATGCTCCTCATCTGAATACAGATCATAATTGTTTTCTCCTAGGCTGGCATTTAAACATTTTACAAGTGTCGGATGCGTATACGGTATCCGTTCATTCCACCGCATTGACACACGCGACCGACGGAGTTCTAAATTTTCACCAGCACCTGGAATGATATGTAAGATTCTTTCGAACCGCTCGATGCCTTCTGCATCTGAAGTCTCTATGAATGCATTTCGTAATATTTTAGTAGTATCCATGTTAAGAGCCGCCACCTGCTTATCCTCGCTCTGCATCAATTGCTTCATTTCTTCAAACTGTTGCATAAACGGTGGCAGATAATCAATCATTTTTTTAGCCACTTACATCACCCCTTACCGGAATTGCATCCTCATCCAATGTTACATTTTCAGATGCACCATTTAGTTTCACATCTGTAATATCCAATATTCCATCAATCAATAATAACCGGGATTCAATCTGGCTCTTACGCACCACCAGGTTATCCTCATTACTCCAATCAGCAGAAAGTTCTGTAAAATACCCATCAATCACCGATTGCATATCAGATTTTAAAGATTCAAATGAATATCCGTTCTTATAAACCGCAGTAACTGTCACAACAACAGGAACTTCTTTCACTCCCATAACCTTTACCACATGTCCGATAGGTGCCAGCCCATATCCCTCCCCGGTCTTATCATCCGGGTCAACATCATTCTGCACTTTTTGTACCAGCGTAACGGATGGTGCTTTGTATTCCGATGATATGATATACACCCGAACAGTACCACCCACTGTAAAAAGTTTGTCCTTTGCCGCATCATGTACCTCTTTCAGCCATGCATATACTTCCGCCCCAACGGTTTCCGCAGACTGCTTCCCAATCCACTCCGTAACTGCAGCAACAGGAATAAACTTTACCGGATCATATCCTTTTTCCCACATCCGGATAACTTTGCATGCACCAACTCCATCAATAGCCGATACACGCTCCTTATAATCCGGACTATTTCCACAGAAGCTTGTATTGGAAAATCCCTCGTAATAACGTTCACGGAAATCTTCCACATCTTCCTCATCCTCGCCGGGAATCAAGACTTCGGTCAATTCCGCTGTTTCCATATCATTCAGATCATTCTTTGTTTCAATCGTAAGCAATGATCCCAACTGCTGATTTCCAACAATACCGGCAGTCTCACATGTTACCTGATACTCTCCGGTTGCTGCATCCATTACAGATGTTACCTCATAGTTCAGATCACCAAGGTTAAACCGGTCCCCGATCGCTATGGCTGTATCGGACGGACTAACAACCATCTTGCATACCGCATTGGTCTCTTCTTTGGGATATACTCCGTTTTCAGCTGCACGCTTGATCAAATAATAATAGGATGCTGTATCTGCATATACCTCATTCACAATCATATCCATATCGATATACGTCTGCGCCAATTCCATGGCAATCGGTGCTATTGCATCATAAATTATCGATCCCTCGCGCTTGTCCAGCTTATCGCTTACGGATGCAAGCATTTCTTCCATGATAGAGTCGAAGTCTTTGTTTTCAAACACTAATATTCCACCTCCATTTCCAATCCACTTACTTTATCACCTTCTGCCGTAATTACAGAGAACGTAACGTGCAGAGCTTTCTTTCCCACCGGTTCCATCTCAAAATCTTCACAAGATTCAAAACGATCATCTGCAGTAATTGCATCCGTAATCCGATTTGGCACTTCTGACATAACATAAGATAGAGACTTCCCCCTCAGATCCTGAAGCTCCACTCCATAATCCCATGAATAAATTACATTTTCATATCGCTCTGTGTTCAAGATTTTCAATATTGCCTGCCGGTTTGCCTCTTCTCCGTCTGCTTTGCCAAGAAAAATGCTTGAATCGTTCTCAATGGTTCCTATCTGCATTGCATATGTAAGAGACGGGTCACTTTCCAACTCGAAATCTGTATCCTGTTCTTCTTCATCTTCATAGTTAATTGGAACCATCAGTTCACCACCCTGTCTATAATTATGTATTCCTGCCCACCGCTTTTTCGAAGCATAAGCACCTTTTCTCCAACCTTAAGACTATTCAGTACTGTTCTACTTTGAATAACATCTCCAATTTTTATTTCAACTTCATAATCTGTGACATTTCTACTCAAATGCAAAAAATCTTCATCAATTTCCAAAGTATTTGACATTTTAATTATAAGCGGAGACACACCTGAAACTGTACCAATCTTATAATCACTCATTTTCGCTGATCTTACGGCATCCATCGCAATTTTCTTAATTAACTGTACCAAACTATCACTCACTAAAATCTCCTCCAGACACAACTAAGTCCATTGTGTACTCGCAATTTTTAAATGTATGCGTAACTTTATCTACCAGCATATAGTTTGCCACTGTGATATCACCCAAATCTAACATGACCGGAACCAGAGAACCACCACGTACATTTATATTTCCAATCACACCAGATATGGTCAATGTACGTTTCTTCTTATCATACAGTTTTAACAATGCCTTTGATTTAAGCTTTCCAATATCCGGATTATCAATTTTATCCAAATACTGCAAAGTTCCCCATTTGCCTATGTTTTTTGAGTCTTTTGTTACATATAAATCGAATGTTCCTTTTTCCTTGTTTTCATATACCAGCTTTATTTGGTTATATACATCACTGTCAATGGTTGTTTTATAAGAATAATCTTGTCCGGTCTCAGCATCCACCAAGCAAGTGTTGACTTTCATTTTTGCTACATCTGTAAGTTGAAGTTTTCCTACCTTATCGTAGAGCACATAGGTCTTCCCCTTTGTTATCAGAGTATCATCAAGCGCATTTTGGATAATATCAAATAATGTAGTATTATCTTCTATGGCTGATCTGCGCCATCCAGTGTCAGCAAGCGTACCATATTGCAAATTAAATCTCTTAGCCAAAATCTTTATCAACTCACCGGCTGTTTTCTTTTTGTACACAATTGTTTCTTTATTTTTTAAATATCTGAGCTGATCATATACTATATACGATTCCATCCCGTCTTTCTTACCTTCTTTTGTAAATATAAAACCATAGAAAAACTTCTTGCTGTCCACAGTAACAAGAACTTCATTTCCCATTCCTATGGAAAATCCTTTTTCAACTTTTGCTGTGAAAGTAAATTTGCCAGGTGTGCTGTCTCTTTCCCATACAACCTTTGCTCCCTCTTCCGCCGGTACTGTAAATTTCTTTTTTCCATTATTTACAGTAATCATTACATTGCCAGCCGGTATTTTTCCCGTTTCTGCTTCATCGGCTTTTATGGTTTCCGCTTTTGCCTCGTGACGTGATAATATTTTCTGTAAATATTGCAGTTCCTTTTTGGAATCCTTTTTTCCACTACCAGATGAACCATTTTTGGTGCTTGTATATTTCGGCGTACCATAGCCAGTAATTGTGGCATTATTCAGAGAATATGATCGCCGTGCTACCTTATCAGATGTATTTCCTTCAATAGTATGTAACTGTCCACCGCTGACGCTCTCAACAATGCCTACATGGCTTCGGCCAGTTTTAAAATAAACAATATCACATCTCTTCGGGGTATATTTGCCTTTATATTTGAACTGCCCACGCTTTTTAAACCACTGCATCCCATAGGTTGTAGATGCTGTTTTCGGAACAACCGAAGTCGATACTCCAGCCTCGTGTGCACACCAGGAAACAAACGAATGGCACCATGCAGCACCATTCGCTCCTGTATATTCTCCGTATTTTGTTCTGTTGTTGCCCTGCTCCCGGTATCCAATCTCACTAATAGCAACATCAACAATATCCTTCATCAGCTACCACCTCCCGGAAGCTTTAAAACTGTGCCAGCATAAATATAGGCTCCATTTGATGAAGATTTGCGTCCATGCTTACGCGCTGCATTTTCAATCGTTTTCTGATTTAACTGATAGATTTTCTTCCATGCAGATGTATTATTCATCTGTTTCTTTGCAATTTTCATAAGCGTATCACCAGATTTTATCTTGTAACTTTTAGCTATAGCTTTCGTTTTCTTCCGTTGTTTTTTAACCGTAGCAACCGTTTTCTTTTTTCCGGATTTTGTCTTTTTGCTTTTAATTACAAGTTTCTTTGCTCCCCAATGACGATACTGCTTCATGTTAAGCTTTACGCACACATCTGATCCGTATTTATCTACATCTTCCATGATTTCATAATCTTCGATGGTCACGTCTGTTGTAATATCTTCAATGAGATGTTTTTGAGAAACTTCATAGCGTAGGAGTTTAAATACAACTGGTTTCTTCTGATTTTTCCATTTTTCTAATTTGGAAAGATAATATGCAGCCCCCACTTTTGCTTTTTCTTGTGAAAAAGGATATTTATGGATTGGCAATAAAAGCTCCGGGATTGTAATATCAGACAATCCCGGAGACTTAATGTAGTTAACCTCTCCCTCATTTATGAGAGTTATGGTCTTATTTTTGTTATTGGTCTTGATGTTAAGAGATCCTGGGGTCACCGGAAAAAGAACCCCATCAATATATAATTCATACATCTTTAGTGTTCTCCTTCCGCTGCTGCATTCATTTCTTCCTCAATTTTGCTACGCAAATGCTCTGCCATTCCATCTAAATCCATGTCATTGTTTACGTTGTTGTGGTTGATCATCTCAACCTTGATCTGTGCTGTTGTAAATTTATTCACGTACTCGCGATCGGCGATATCTCTTAAATACTTCAGATCTTCACTGGATGCGGATAGTGTATTGGCTGTTTTAGCTGTATTCTTTGCAGTATCTGCCGTATTTGCCGCTGTCGCTGTTGCTACGTTACTGGACGCAAGCGCATTTGGATAATTATTCGTGTTTGGAGTATTGGTAGCGTTGGAAGATATGGAATTCTTTATTTTACTGGTTACACCATCTCCCCATGCCGCCCCTGCAGTATATGCATCGTTGACCCATCCTTTCTGGTAAGTGTCATACGTTTTTACTCCTTTACTAAATGCAGCCGGCACGCTGGCATAATCTTTTGTATTCCCGGCAGCTGCTGCCGCTTTTGATGCATAATTATCTGCTGCCCCCGTAATTCCAGAATAGTCAAAGTCTACAAAAGGAAGTTTATTCAATGCCGAACAAATGCCAGATACTACCGTAAGTGCTGTAGACAGCATGTTGTACCAGAGCGCCTGTACATGACTGATCGCATTGTGAAAAGCAATTTCAACATTGGTTGCACATGCTCCCCCTGCGTTCCATATTCCAATGAAAATATCTGCAACTGTTAATCCCCAATTTTTAAAATACTGGATAACAACATTGATTCCTCCGCAAATTGCACCAAATGTACTTTGGGCAATATGTCCAGTGCCCGAAAAATGATTTGCAAGAATAATCAATGCTGTAACAGCAGCCATTATTCCAACAACAATCCAAGTTAATGGACATGCAAGTAACATCGTATTAAATCCAGCTTGTGCAACAGTCGCTTCTGCTGTTTTGACCGTTTGAGCAGAATATGCTGCTGTATTTGCCAATACCGCTTTAGCATTGGCATATTCCTGTGCTGTTGATATTGCTTTTTGAACATTAGCAATTATTTGCATTCCATTATAAGCTCCAAGTGCAACATTATAAGCAATAAGTGCTGCTGCAGCTACTCCGAGAATAGGACCTATAGTTTCCCAATGTTCTGTTGCAAATGAAGCTATCGATCCAATTCCTTCAAATATATCAAGAACTACACCGGCTACCACTGCAAGGTCATTTATTGCATTCGTTGTAAACGTTTGGAAGCCATCTGTATTTGCGAGATCATTAAGTCTCTGTAGAACCGGCTGAAATGCCATAGTGGCATTATTTTGAAATACCGTCCACATTTGCCCCCATGTCATAGGCATAGATTCAAAATTAGCATTTATCTCATCTGTTGCCGCAAATACTGCTTGTTTCACAACATCTGCCGACAGTTCCCCATCTTGTGCCATACTTCGAATCTTACCTATCGGGACATCAAGATAATCTGCAATATTCTGAATCAGATTCGGTGCCTGTTCAAAAATACTGTTCAACTCATCTCCACGCAGCACACCAGATCCTAACGCCTGTGATAACTGCAATTCTGCATTTGCTGCTTCCTGCGTAGACGCTCCCGCAATTGTCATCTGCTTTTGGACTAAATTTGCGAACTGGACAACTTCTGCACTGGAACTAAATGCATCTTTCGCATTGTTACCAAATCGGGCAACCACACTTGCCATACCTCCTAATGATCCTCTGGCATCGTTTGCAGCCACATAAACCATGTTGTACAAATCGGCCGTACTCTGCAATCCGTCATTCATCATATTTAATCTGGATGTGGTCTGTGTGATCTCATCCGACATCTCCAAAATTTTTCCAGCCGTCTGAATGCTCAGGTACGCCCCTACCATTCGTTTAATTGCCGAAACTAAATTCGATGATTCACTTGCACCGTTTTGCAATGACTGATTAAATTGTTCCTGTCTTCGAATATTATCATTGATCGGACTACTCGCCTGTTGCATTGTTTGATTGAATTCTTCTGCCGCTACAGTTGCCTGTGCAATTTCATTCCGGGCAGCGGATAATGATGCTGTATTAACCCCAGCATTCATGGACTGATTCATATCATTCATAGCAGATATGGTCATATTTACAGCACTTACAATATGCATAAGAGGAGCACTAAAGTTGTCCGCCAGCTGTATTCCTGTTGTAATTGTAGCCATATCATCACCGCCCTTCTGCTTCCTTGGCTATTCTCTTTGCCTCTTTCTTTTCCGCTTCTACCCTTATATCTATACAGGCAATAATAAAAGCCTTTTCTTCCTCTTCTAATGCGACCCACTGGGAAGGAAGAATGTGAAGCTTATGTAACGCATAATACGCATAATTAGCTTCAACATCCCCTTCCTCAATTAGTTTTTTGCCTCGGCCTTTTTATCGTCTAAGGTACTGAATCCATGATAGTTCTGCACCCATTCGGATAAGTCCTGATATTCTCCCGGCTCATCAATCATTGCATATAACAAATCTCCCGGTGTTTTCACTCCATAAGAATCCTGAAGCTCTGCATTATACAAATCTGGTTCGACCACACTTTCCGCGATCAGTTCATTCAGATATCCTGCTGTATCTAATTTAGGCCGAAACATATTAGGTTTTCCATTGATTTGTACATCCTTGGTGTGCTTTTCTCTAATAGTTTCATTCTCCTTTGATGATACCGGACGAAATACAAAATCGAGTGGATTACCTTTTTCATCAACAAAAGCCTTTGATGGTGCATATGTTCCATTCTCTTTCTTAATTTTGTTTTTTTTGAAAAATCTACTTAAATTTGACATATGTTATCTCCTTTTTCTTTCCATATAAAAATCCCCTCATGCAATGCACAAGGGGAATATATTACGCTGCTAATCCAATAAGTTCCTCAAATTTCTTTGGCATATCGAAATCATCAAATGTGAAATCAACATCTTCATCCAAATAAGAATCTGACGAAGCATCAAACTTTGCAAGAATTCCTCCATCAATATTACACTGCAACAGGGTAATGGTCTGCGATCCTGCATCACTCGATGGATCATCATTTGTAATCTCCATTTCAAAATACACATCATCTCCGGTATCTTTGAAATTAAGCATCATTTCGCGAAAAATACTGGTATTGTAATGCATCGTGCAAGAACCAGTTCCTTCCCACGATACGGATTTATTTCCTTTACCGGTTTTTCCAAGCGTAGGAATTTTCACCTTATTTTTTTTGAATTTCGCTTCCATCTTAATCGCTGTCATAAGGTTATATCTCCGCTCTCCAATCGTGACATAACACTGGGCAAGAGCTGCAGAAATGGAATCCTTTGCCAACATTACATTAGACATTTACCTCACCTCCTCCTATTTCACCACTGTAGTCATGTACATAATACTCATGGTGTTTACCACCTCAACAGCATTCTCGACAACTACAGATTTCTTTGTTTCGCCTCGCATCACAGATACAAAATCACGCTTGAAATTTTCAATTGCACGTAAATTCTGTAATTTTTCCCGAATTTCACACAGCCCACTTTTTAAGCTGTTCCGCCCTGGGGCATCATTCGGAAACTTTCCACGGAATCTTGTTTTAAAGAGCAGCGCGTCATCATTTGCTAACTGATCCGCAACACGAACCGTCTGATTATCGCAGAAGAACTCATTGCATTCCTCTGTAATCGTCACATGTGTATTGATATCACTAAGGATTTCAATTTCATCATCATTTCTGTCAAACACAAGCTGTCCCTTTTTGATATAATCTTCCAGATCATTGTCAATTGGCTCAATGGAAAATTCACCATCGTACACTCTGCCCTCGCAGGACTTGTTTACTGCCGTAGCACACTCAGCCCCGGTCAGCCAGTATACTGCAGATGCTTCGGACCATCCTTCATCTGTCGTTTTGTTTGGTGTAGAAATAACGCCCATATAGTCAGCATCCGACTTGTAAAGCACCAGCTGGAACTTCTTACCAACCTCATCACGCATACGCTTTACATATGCCACATACAGCTTCTTGGTTACCTCGTCAGTAATCACAACGCCCATGGTATTGAATCCATATGCTTCTGCCTTTGCCAGATACTCCGCATGCGCATCACCATCGACCGTACCATTAGTTCCACCGGTCAGTGCCGCGGATGCAACTGCTGCAAGTTCCATGGATTCTGTTTTAAAAGAAACATAATCATTGTCTTTCAGATCAGCCGCTTTCTTGACATTCTGCACCTCAATACGGGATGTATCAAGATATGTTGTTACATTCCATGAATCCGGATCATCTATATCCTTTGCAATGGAGATCTTGATATCATTTCCGCGGATACCGGTGTACTTTGCCGTAGCATAGTCATTAGCCGCTTTTACCCCACCGCCGTTTAACCGGTATGCATACAGTACCAAAGTCCCACCGGCAAACAGATCCCTCAGACCTTTCATTTTTTCATCGGTATATCCATATCCGAAGATCTTTTTCGAATACTTCTGCATATCCCCTGTGGTAACTTTAAAAATTTTATCTTCTGGTCCCCAGTCAAGTTCCAGCGGCATTGTTGCAATACCACGGTCCGACAGTGCCGCGGATGCAATCCCTGCACTCACGACATTGATATACGCACCCGGGATTACTTTGTTCTGGGTTACCCATGTTCCTCCGCCAAATGGCATTTATCTCACCTCTTTCTTCAAATAATCGCCGATGATCTTATCCACCTGCACGATCGTATATGTCTTTCCGTTTTCCAGCAGCGCTTCCAACAGATCCCGCTTTTTCTTATAGCGTTTGGATTCTGCCAGCTGCTGTTTTGTAAATACATCCGCAGATACCTGTGGTTTTACTTCTGTATTTGTTTCACCCATATCGCACCTATCCTTTCAAATGTAATATTGTTGTCATAGTTTCCATAAGAGGAGCCGGAGTCTCTACCTTGCGGACAAAATAATTGTAATTTACAAAAAAATTCAACACTCCGTCTGTAATCTCATGATGCATGTCCGTCCCGCGTACCGGCCTATCTGCATCCAAAGGCGTAATATTCTCCAACGCCCATAACATACGATCAGCTACATCGCGGCATTCACTATTCGGATTGTCCTCCGATTCCGGGAAATACTGTATACAAAATGGATTGTCCATCAAATACCGTTTGGATGGGAAATCTGTCTTGGATGGATTTAAGAGGGTAATAAAAAAGCAAGGCTCTTTCAAGTCCTGCTTTATTTCTTCTATATAAATTTCGTAATCATCCCCGAACTCTTCGTTTAGGGAAATTGCTATCCCGGCTATCACGTTGTTAATCATTAAATGCACCTCCCAAGAACTCTTCCAGTCTCTTTTCCAGTAACCCAGGAGCCATACGTTTGATTTCATTTTCAGAAATAGTCATCATAAACTGTCCTTTAACCCATCCTTTATGGTTTACTGTTCGATGTCCGAATTCTACAAAACTCGCATACTCAGTTGGATTCGTAATTTTAATGGTGTACTGGTTCCCTGATTTTGTAACTTGAATGCTATCAACAGCCGCCTGTACTCCTTCTTTATCACCTGCAGTCCACCCTCTTCGAAGAGTACCACCAACCTTGCCTGAACTTGCTGGATATTTTCCTACAGGTGTCCTTTTGATTACCTTTGTGAGCAATCTGGCCGCAAGTTCCTTTGCACATGATTTGCAAAAAGAATTCCTTGTAGCCTCGCTGCCTGCCAATCTATTCAAATTTTCCTGAAACTTCACCAGTTCCCGCATATCCACGTTTCCCATTCCCATCATGCATACCTCTCTGATAATTGCAAAACTATCTCCTGATGTGTCGGATATACTGCTGCCACACTGCCGCATTCATACGTCCGTGTTCTTCCCGCCTGTGTCACCATGATCTTGGCTCCCGGCTTGATCTGCACGTCCGGAGATAAAAACAGCTTTGTGACTTGTGCCGTCTTTGCCACTGATTCCGTCTGATCCACAGCACTGACACTGGAATATGATAAGCGGCATGGTTCATCTTCCAATACCACAACATCTTTTTCCGTGGTAATCTTCGTTTTTGGATCTTTTGCTTTTTGATGTTCCATAACCGTGCATCTGCCATCATATGTGGCTTCTTGGGCTTTCCTTGCAAGTGCCTGTGCCTGTTTGATTGCATCCGCGATCATTTCCACGCCACCTTCCTGTATCTGTTTAGTGAGGACTTATAATTTTTCAGCACTGTGTCTTTGAAATTAGCATCTACATACTGCTGGAAAGATGTAGAGGTATCTCCCTCAGAAATGGAAGAAACCGCTCCAACTGCTGCCGTCTCGCTTCCAATATTCTCATTCCGGTACAGATCCATCGCCATGCGGTATCCGGTGTTCACCAGTCCATCCGGCATTTCCTCCACATGACAATAGTTCTTTATGGTCTCCTCTACGTCCGCAATGACAAATTCAAGAATCACATCCTTGGAATCATCCTCAATTCCAAGAAGTGCCTTTAACTTTGCCAGATCCATAGGCTTACCCAATCTTGTGTTTGATAGCCACGATTCTAAGCTGCTTCGGCTCATATACCGGCTTCCAGTTCTCTGCCATTGCAAGTTCTGCCCTAGTTGGAGTTTCCACATGCTCACGTTTTGCACCAGTGTATGCAATTCCTCTCGGATGCAGGATAAACGCTTTACGGTTAATCAGATAATCCACACCGCCACCTGTCTTCTTGTCACGATCCGTCTCAGTAGCTACATGGCCGACCGGAGAACCATTACCATAGGCAACCGCTCCATTGCCAAAAAGATATGTTGTGTATACTCCATCTGCAACCGGGCAGCCATCATCCACGGTCACACGTCTTCCCTGGTAAGTATCAAATTCCACGTCGGTAGAATCACGCTCGGTCTCGATCAGATTCAACTTTTTCAGATAAGACTTTGTTGCAGAGTGCATCGCCACACCAGTAAGCTGTGCCTGTGCATCTCCAAGCATCTGACACGCGTCAATAAATGCGGATGCGCTGATCTGCTTTGCTGCATCTGTCTTTCCTGTGGACAAATCGAGAATATGATCCGCCATTCTGGTCTCTGCTTTCGGTGTTCCGCTTGGATCTGCCGTGGTGGTTCCAAACACCCCAGCAAGAATCGCAATCAATTCTTTCTGCATATCGCGCGCCCAGTACTGTGCCACCAGATCACCGATTGCTTTCATCGGGTCCGCTCCGGCAAGTGCTGCGGACAGGTTAGTTGCTGCCCACATCTTCTGACGAAGGATTGTGGTGGATACATCTTTGTTAGAACCGATCTTTGCCGGTGTCATTTCTACATCCTCAAGTGTTGGTTCAGATTCTCCCTGTAAATCCTCGAAAAACGGCATGTTGTGTGTTCTTGCCGCCTCAGATGCCAGTGCATCAAATTCCGGGCTGTTTACCACGATCCCACTCTGGAAAAACGCGGACAGCTCCATCGTTCTGTTGATCACATACCGGTTAAAAAGCTCCGGTACGATCACGTCTGCAATTTTTGTAATTGCCATAAATATTTACCTCCTTAAATTGTTACCCCTGCGGCTGCAGCCATTGCTTTTGCCTGCTCCGGGTTTGATTTTAAAAGTTCACCCTGTTTAGTCAGATTGAACGTCTCTTTTGCAAATGGGTTTGTAGATCCGGCTCCCCCAGTACCGCCCTGTGGATGATATGGTGGTTTCTGTTGCTCCTGTTTGAACAGATGTGCCATTGCCTTATCTTCCTTATACGGTTTTACTGCATCCTCTACACCAACCGGTTTCCCTTCCTTGTCAAATGTAAACTTGTCAAGCCCACCAGCTTTGTAGATCAGATAATCCGGATCAAGAACCCCCTGCTTTGCAAGAGATTCCTTCAAAGCATAGGTCTTTGAGGTGTTTTCAGCAGTTTTCTTAAGATTTTTGATTTCAATCTCATAATCTCCGATCTTTTTCTGTAACTCCTCATTATCCCCATTGGATTTCTTTAACTCCTCGATTGTTCCATTTGCGGTTTTCAATTCCTCGACTTTTGTATTAAAGTCGTCTTTTGGCACTGCATACTTCGGAAACTCTTTCTGTGCCGCATTCATGACTGCATCTACATCCAGCTTTCCATCTTTAATTTCTGCCTTTTCCAAAATTGCCTTTAACCATTCCATTTTCTTATCCTCCATAGATTTTTATTCCCGCTCTCCGGGTATTGGGATTCTCTGTTTATTCTCCAGATGAGTATTACTGTTCTTTAACGCCTACAGAAAAAGGCATATAAAAACAGGACTACCAGAGGAACTTACTTAGCGTCACCTCTGCGCCGTTCTGTTCATAAATTTCCGGTTGTCCTGTTATTACCTATTTTTGAGCACAAAAATACCACCATATCATTTCTGACTGGTGGTATCTACTTCTTTGCTTTTTCAAAATGTGGACATTTTACATTTTTCCCATTCCATACTTCCGGTGGTATTCCGTTTTTCTTCGGATAGGCTTCACATGAATACGGAATTCCATCAAACTTAATTTTATTACAGTCTTGGCAAATGGGAAATAAAGATTTCAATTGATATCTATCTATTTCTTGCGACATTCGATTCATCTCCTCTCAAATCTAGGCTTTACCCCGTATAATTTGTATAGCTCATTCCAAATTTCTTCGCCAAGTTTTACAAGCACTTCCTGTTCATTATGTCCGTTATAATATTGCTCAATTATTTTAGGTCTTAACTGATATAACAGTCTGTTATAATCGTCACTAAATTGATCCATTGGCGGAAGGTACTGCATATTTTTATTATATTCTAACACATACGTGCCATTTTTCCCACAGGTTCTGAAACTTTTGACTTTATAATTTACTAGCAGATACAGATCTTCTGGGGACGGCGGCGTACTCATTGGATGATTATGGGTAACATCTTTTCCCTTCATCATTTTAAGCTGATATTTTGTAAATTCTATAGTATCTTCATTTCCAAGCTGACAATTTACTGCTTTCCCATTATCAAATATAACTCCAACCTCATGGTCAAATTTGCAGATTTCCGACTCAACCGTATCCACATTTTTGCCCTTGAAATCATAATAGTTCGGGTTACTTTTATTATTATTTGTAATAATCCCCAACCGGTCTTTCGCCGCATTGTTACTATCTGCAAAAGAGGATTTCCACTCTTCATATGTCATATTGCCCAGTACATAATATGTTTTTCCATCTTCACCACGCGCCGCACGTTCTCCCGGCACTCCAAAATCATCTTCAAAGTATGGGCAGGTACACCCACGGCAGTTCGGATGGAACGGCGGGGCTGTCACACCGATTTCATACTGGCTCATGGGAAAATGTTGCCCGTCCATAGAACCACAAAGGCTGCATGTGAAACCATCCAATGTCTCTAACACCTCAAACTGCTCCACTCCAAGTTCTGCAAAACAATCCTTTTGCGCTGCATTGGAAAAAGCCGACTGTTCTGTCATAACCAAGCGGCCCGCGTTCTGTTTTGATACATTCATCTTCCGTGCCAGGGCATCAATCGTCTTCTGCGGGTCAGCCCCGGTAATGATGTTCTGTACCATGGTGGTGTTCAATTCATTGACCAGCTTCTGTTTGTTCGTCCAGATCCGGTCTGAAAACGTTTGTCCGTCTGCCGCCCAAGGCTTATGGATCACTGTATCAATCAGCCGATCGTTCGGAGATGCAAAACTCCATCCGGTTCCAATCCCCTTCTGAATCTCATAGGCAGTATGGAGAAAACCGAATTGGTAAACATCACGGATTGTAGAATCAACACTATCAAGCTGATTACCGAACATCACTTCCAATGACTGCTGCATTTGAAGCTTCAATGCCTCCAGCCGATTGATGTGTACTTTTGCGGAAGCATTTTCCAGTTCCTTCATCCACTGACCATTGATAGCATTTTCTTTTCCGTACCGTATGTACTGCACGACATCCCATTTCAGTTCATCCAATTCACTGGAATTTAATAACCGGCGTGCTTCCACAAGAGAAATCTCGTTATTATTTGCAAAACGCTGATACCACGCATTGATTTTCGCTTCCATCTGCCGCTGTGCTACAAGATATTGCTTTTCGATGTCCGCATAGCACTGCAGCACTTGCTGATGCTGGGATTCCTCTATTTGTTTGAAACGTTTTTTCCAATATGCACCGTTTTTCATTCATCCTGCCCCGTATCGCCATCGTTGTTGTCCTGATTGTCATCTGTTTTATTCTGATTCGTAAATGCTCCCGAATACAGATCAGCCTTTTCCTGCGCTTCTTTTTCTTCTTTTTCGATCTGCTTCAATTCTTCATCTGCATCTTCCACAAGCGGATGATTTTTCAGAATCGTCTTTTTACTTACAATTCCTACGGAATCCTTGCAGATCTGCGCCTGCTCCGTATCATTCTTGATACAGGTACGGGTCCATGTCTGGATAATCGTGCCACACTGAATACCAAGCACTTTGCAGATTGCCCGCACCAACCGTGCGAATCCAAGTCTGAACTCTGTTTCCATCAATCCGGTTTTCATTTCCAAGAGCGAATACATAAATTTCAAAGCTTCTCCCGACTGATTGCCGAAGTTCTCTGGCTGCGGATCAAATCCCTGTCCCTGTTCGAAAATTGCCTTTCTTGTGGCTTCCAGTACACTGTTCCGGGCTTCAATCGGAATTTCAATATTAAGGGTTGACACTGCGCCACCCTCATCCCCATCTACCTTAATAGTTTTGTATTTTTTCAAATCCGCTAAGAAACCGTTCAGATCTTCACCTCCATATCCGGACAACACAAAAATCAGTTCCTGAATATCGTCCAGATCATTGATAAAGCCACTGTAGACCTTGTCATATACGTCTATCAGTGGCTTAATATTCCGCAGATCATCCGTATGTATATTGTTGTTGTAAAACGGGATGAACGGTACTTCCCCGAAATCATGCCGGTAATCCGCTACCATCTCGCCACTCTCTGGATCTATGAACATATCATAATATGTCAAAAGATCCAATTCATCCCCGGTTCTCCGCCGGAATGCCTGGCACTCCACATCCGTCCAGTATTCGTACACGGTATAATTGTCACCTGTCGCATCGTCAATGTCCGGGTACACCCTCATTAGTCCGATCAGCCTGCGTTTCAGGCTACGGTCAAACACTGGGATGATCTGCTCAGATGGAACAACCGCCCATTCAAAGCCATTATCGCCCTGCCAGTAATGCACCCAGCCGATGGAAGTATTGGCAGCATTCACACACAATTTCATGCAGTTCTTGGCATACTCATCACCCAAGGTTTCCGTGATACGCTTATTGCTCGCCGTACTGCCTACGTCGAACAACGGTGGTGCGGTAAACGCATAGGACGCTTTCTGGTTCACGATCAGACCATGAAAGTTCCGGGGAATCCGGTTGTCTGCGTTGCGCAGCGGATTGTCGGGTTCCTCTTTTTTCTCATTTTTCTGCTTATCACGAAACAGTATGTCCGTCTCATTACGGTAATAACGTTCTGCTATATCCGCACGTGTCACAAATGCCGCATGGCCGGGCTCATATTTTTTTATCAGTTGCTTCATTGTATCAATATCCATTGTTACCTCACTTCAAAATACCGATGCTTCCCGGCTTGCGAATAATTGTATAGCAGAAGTACCGCAGTGCATCCATTGCATGATCGTGCTGCTTCACCGGTTTATCCTCTCCACGCTCAGATGCTTTCTGATCCCATATGTACGATCCGAATTCTTTGATTGTATTCGGGCATTGGTCACTGATCGCAATTTTCCCCTGATTCAACAAAGATGCCACAAAACGGATACCATCCAGTACATCATTTTTCGCTTTCTTGATCGCATAACCACGCTTTTTCAATTCTGCTATGAACGATGCTGCAGATGGATCAATCACAATCTTGACTGGCTTTATTCCATCGAGCCACCTCTCCAGGTCATCCGCATACTCGGTATCTGTTTTCTGCCTTTCTTCATCGCGACCGGAATAATAATACTCACGGCAGCATACCCACCGCCCGGAACGTTCTTTGCACCACAACAAGAATACTGTTGCATTCTGTGTACCATAGTCACAGGACACATAATAATTTGTATTGGTCAGATCAGCCAGACTGGAAATCACATGCTTGGCAGTGTCGAACATATCGTAAATAATGCCCTCTGCCATCGCCCATAGTCCAAGGATGTACCGGCGGTAGAACACGCCTGTGTACATGCTGCGGTATCGCGCCTTGATTTTCTCCGGCAGACTCAAGTTATCATCCATCGTGAAATGCAGATACAACAGATGCTTTTCTTCTCTCTTATCAATCCATCCGGTCTTGAACCAATGGTATGGTCCATCCGGGTTACAGTTGAACCAATATTTTGAACCATCAACAGAACATCGTCCGGTTGCCTGGTTCACGAAGCTTTCCGGCATCAACGCAACTTCATCAAAAAAGACCCCAGCCAAGGTAATACCCTGAATGAGATCCTGTGATCGTTCGTCTTTGCCGCCAAATATATAGAAATAGTTGGTCACATCTCCTTTTGTGATGATAACCAAATTGTCAGCCCTGTGATCTGCCACCGTATAACCGCGACTTCGTAGCATCAGCTTAAGCCAAAATAATACATTTCTGCGGAAAGAACCGATTGTCTTGCCGCACATACCGAAATTTTCGCCGTCAAATGAGCTCATCGCCCACATAACAAACGAAAGTGACATACTCACTGTCTTTCCAGATCGAATAGCACCATCGGCGATAATACCATCCTTATCTTTAACCGGAGAATCTTCACACCACCAGTTCAATACCTTGCGCTGTTTCTTGGAAAATGGCTTGAACTTGAAAATCCGCTTGATCTTACTGATTCTCTTCATCGCCCCAGTCCTCCGCGGCAGTACCATTCAAAGCTTCAAGGAATCCATCATCTGCAACCTCATCGCCATCATCCGTCTGAACTTTGGCTTTCAGTAATGCAATCTCTGCTTTCTGCTTCTCAGTGGCAAGATTCATGTGATCCGAAAGCCACTGTAAGGCTTTCATGCGATCGGCGAGCTTTATCTTTACCCCGCTCTGCGTATTGCTCACTTCACTGACAATAGTTCCATCAATACCGTCTTTTGCTGTGACAAAACCAGCACTGATATCAACAAAATCGTTTATGTCAGCAAATGCAATATCCATGTACTTCTGGAAGATGTCGGATTCACTTAAGAACTCTCGATTGAGCCGATCCTGTTTCAGCTGTAGGATTTCTTCTTTTATCCGAGTGTTTCCGAGTAATGCAGGTCCATTTGTAACCGCGGTTGTATATCCACACCCATATGCTTTCTGGTATGCCTTGGTAGCATTGAAGCATCGGATGTAATGTATACAAAAAAGCTGTTGCTTATCAGTCAAGTCGGTATTCTGTATCACCTGCTTGACTTCATCAGCTACAGCCTTTTTCGTAACGCTCTTTTTACTTTCCGAACGTTCGCTTTTCTTTTCCGAACGCTCGCTTTGTTGCTCGCCATCCCAATGGTATGTACTTTTCCATCTCCGAACTGTCCCGGCAGGAACATCTAGTTGACTTGCAATCTCAACCAGCTTCATTCCACCCTTATACAGTTCTCGGGCTTTTTCTGCCTTTTGGTTCGGACTCCTTGCCAATAATATCACCTGCCTGTTTCTTTTATAGGGAGAAGTGGGACACCCCTGTGTTTCATGGTGCCCCAGTAGTCAAAAGACGAAAAAGCGCAAGGGAAACATTTCCTCTTACGCTCTTCACATTTTATACTATATCACATATTCAGTATCGCATTCTATCGCCAATTTTATAATTGGAAGTTTTTCAAGGCTCTGGCATGGATCTTATGTATATGCTGCCAACTGTATTCCATCTTTACTGCTATATCTTCCCATTTCATCAGACGAATATAGCGATACATCAGCACATCCTTCTCATCTTCGTTATCCATGCGCTCAATTTTATCCGTGATTTCCTTACACATCTGGATTCTTCTATAACGTGCTTTCATATATCGCCGCTCTTCCGCATCCATCAATGCAGCATATCCTGACAGATCAGAGTTATTATGAGCATGTGGCATTCCATCATTACCCGCAGATGGCATTATCTTTCCAAGATGAATTTCCAACATTTTCTCTTCACTGCGCTTCATCTGACGCACAGCTTTCTCGTATCCCCGTAGGTACTCCTTTTTCAATTCGTTTTCTTTTTCCACTCTTCTCCCTCCCTGTTCGATTACTACTCTATAGTAATTTTAGCATGGGAATTTAGCGGATTTGTACCAAAATTCATGCTCTATAATATTTAAAATAATCCCCCATTTCTAAATATCATCTACTCAAAATTTTTTTCTCGTCTTTATCCATATTAACTAATGTAGATTCATTTCGGATTGAATTTGACGGTTCTACCGTGCCACCACACGAAAATGTCGACGAATTTCCAGAACATCCCCCGTGCCTACTTGCCGCTCCCCATAGTGAATAATTGTTCAGATGCAAAAAATAAGGATTATTTTTCTTCAAATCACTTAACTCGCTCTTTATTTCTGATAATGCGGCTGAGAGTTCTATAGATTTTTCTTGCGGGACATTAACTATATTATGTTCTGTAAGCGCATCTGTTATTGGATTACTAACTGGTATTTTGAAATCTAAAGTCTCTACCATCTCTTTCAGTTTTTGCTTTAATTCTTTCGCTCCACACATATCATCTTCGTACTGTATAGTTCGCTGATCATTGACATCAAATGGCAAATCATTCACATCCTCAGCAATATGAATAATAGCCTTGCCAGACGCATGCCTTAACGCAACCTCATACATAACATTAGGATTATTTCCTGTAAGATTAGCAATTACCAAATCGCTATTATAAACTCGTTGAATAATTGTCGGAGTCATTGTACCACTTTCACTAATTCTATGGCTTACTTCAACCTTATAGCCCAATTTTTTCATAACAGGTTCAATTACTTCATCTATAAGTCCGTCAACTTTTCTACGAACTGAAGAATTTGCTGGTCCTATTGGTGTAATTACAAAACAATTTTTATTAGTGTTTTCCTCCATGTTTGCTTCTCCCTTTTTTGCTTTAATTATATCACCTGATATTGCAAGGTTCAAACAACTTTTTTTGCTACCACACTATTCTCAATTGTCCGTTCTTTTCCTCCACGATCCGCCCCATCCTCTGCTTCATGATCTTCTGCACAATCCGCCTCCTCCGGTAAAAGCAATTCCTGCTGATCGGAAGAATGCCGTGGTGCGCTTCCAGCATATCGTAGCTTGTCCCGATCACGATGGATTCTGTCAGATATTCCGCAATGAAGCTGTCTACCTGGTTGCAGATCTCGAATACTTCCTTTTCGTCCACAGGCATTCCCCCTTTCAATTTTGCAAAAAAATACCAACCATCGTATTTGACGGTTGGTAAAGTTCAATTCACTCTATTTTTTAGTATGTTGTATACTTTTTATAATTTCTACCCTCTTTTCATTATCAATAAGTCCTCTTTTTTCAAGTTCTGCCAGCACTTTGTCTTGAACTTCAATATCTTTTATTTCTTCTGCTTGCATCATAAGATTTAATTGTTTACTTTTTAAACCTTTTTCTCTTCTTTTGAACTCACTTCTATTGTCTCGATATTCCATTACAGACACAGCAATAGTAAACATTAGTACTGTCGTTGTGATTCCATCTCTATTAGCAGAAAATATAATAAGCACAAACTGAATTGAAAGAACTACGACCAGGCATAAATAAGTAACTGCTTTTGAAAAATATGTATATGCTTCTCTCCACAATTCATATAGATTATTTTTATCTTCATCTAACAATTCTATCATATCACCATATTTTTTCTTAGATAAATTTGACATCATATTCCTAGCGCTCATTTCTCCAGTAAAAAATGACAACACAATAATTATAAAGTTAAGTAATAGATATTTATCAGTAGATATAAATTCTTGGTACCATACCATAAATTTTTGCAAATTCATACCTTCCATAATGCACATCTCCTATGTCTATTATTTATATAACTTTACCATTTTAACCGTCAATATTCAATTGTCAATGTCCACATTTTTCAGCAAATCTATTATATTTGCCACTAAATTACATTCCAAACGAATAATTATCATTCCATCCACATACACTAGATAGCAGGAGGTGCTATATGATCGCTTGGTTTTGTTATCTAATTCTAAAATTCAAAGATTTTTCGCACACTTTCACCGCAGACGCATAAAATATATAAAACCTCTCCGGTGATCCCATGCAAAACTGTTCAAACCTTTATTTTCTTTCAACACTTGCCTGCCAGCTTGCCGGCTGCATGTCAGATGATGAAATTGCCATCCTCGCTGCTGATCTGGTGGTGCTGAGTGATATGCTGGCAAATATTGCTGCCAGAAATGCGGTATGTGAAAAGGAATAATTACGCAAACCGGAGCTGTCCGGTCTGTTCCTGCGCAATTCTCATGTTTCCGGTGCGTTTTGCCACACACAGCTCCGGTAAGTTTGCCTTTACCAACGCGGCAGGAATCGGCGGGCAAACCGCATTCCCACACCGTTTTACCTGCTCACTTCTCGGATATGTCTTTCCGGTATAATCATGATCGATTATGTAATCATCCGGGAATCCCTGACATCCATACAGCTCTTTCGGTTCCAGCATCCGCAATCCAATATCTAAAATCTGATAATCCACGCCCTTAATGGTAACCAAACCAAATCTGTCCTTGGTTGTAACGGTATCGAGTGGTTGCTCTATATCCTGTCCTGTGGCATCTCCATAGTATTTGATCAGAAATGCCCCGGTGATGTAGTGATGGTATGTAATGGTTCTCTCATATCCTGCCCGGTGCCGCTCTTATAAAATTTGCTTAAAAACGATGTAACCAATCCGTACCTGTTCGAGCCATCCACAGTCATGATCGGATCTTTAATCGTCTGTCCCCGGACTTCTCCCTGTGCTGTCTCGGAATGATACTGGATCAGTGTCGGAACCACCAACCTGTTATGATCTACCGTAGTAATTGTGTCTATTGGCTCATCTACCCTACTTCCATTCCCTTGGTAATTACCTCCATATGCCTTATCGATAATCGGTGCAAGAGTTGGTTTGACAATTCCGTACCCATGTTTTCCGGTGATAGTCGGCATCGGCTCTCGGATGTCGTTCGGTCTACGCTCGCCTCCGTGATTGCACTGAATAATGAACGGCTCCGGGTTATCCAAAACGAATTTTTTCAGCCCTCTTGCGATCCGATCCATTGTTTTCTTTGCCAACGGGCGAACCGCCCGGATGCCATACTTTTCTTTGATTTCTTCCGATGTGTCAAAAATGCTCGGACATGGGCGGGTAAAATCAATCTGTGTGTACGCTCCAACGTACGGTTTTAGCAGTCCTGCTTTTACCGCTTCGCTATCTGCCGGTCCGTGTGTCGGTTCCGGCCATACAATCGGCTTTCCGTCACACCTTGCAACCATAAAGAATCGTTTGCGCATGGTCGGCGCACCATAATCGGCGGCAATCAGTTCACGGAACTCTACTTCATATCCAAGATCTCGAATTTGCTGCACAAACCGCTCAAAGGTCTTACCCTGTTTTGCCTTAATCGGATGATGCCGCCGGTTCAATGGTCCCCATGTCTTGAACTCTTCCACATTCTCCAACATGATAACCCTCGGTCTGACAAGCCCCGCCCAACGCAAGGCTGCCCAAGCAAGACCACGGATATTCTTGTCCTTTGGTTTTCCACCTTTCGCCTTACTGAAATGTTTGCAGTCCGGCGAGAACCAGGCAAGTCCGACCGGATGCCCATTACACGCCTTGACCGGATCAACCGCCCACACGTTTTCACAGTAATGTTTTGTATTCGGATGGTTTGCCTTGTGCATCTTAATAGCCTCCGGATCATGATTGATTGCAATATCAACGCTGTATCCAGTTGCCAGTTCAATCCCGGTGGAAGCTCCACCCCCGCCGGCAAAATTATCAACTATCAGTTCTCCGTTAATCATGGCATCACCTCCGGGAAATCTGCTTCAAACGACAGTTGTGCATCAGCGTAATTTAACCACAAAACTTCTTTCCTTTTTACTCCCGCTTCCGCCAATGTATCTTTTTTTATTTTTCTCCACCCCTCAAGCATGGAATTATACAGATCATTTTCATATCCACTTATCATCACTGGTCCCGGATGCTCCGCCAACGCTTTTAACATTTCAAGATGATCCGCATCTGTCATCTCATACTTGTACAAATATTTTTTTCTGGTGCTATGTAAATACGGCGGATCTGCATATATAAAAACATCTGATGTGTTATAGCGTTTGATAAGCTCTATCGCCGGGAGATTCTCTATTTGAACCCCTTTCAACCGCTTTGATGCCTGAGTAATAACATCCGGATATTCCGCCCATGCTTTTGCCGGATTAGGGCTACTCGATTGTTGTCCACTTTTAAATCCATTATGGTACAGGTTCGCGCAGCCAAATCCCTGCCAGCATCTTACACAAAATCGTCTGGCTCTTTCAATTTCACTGACGGAATCCTGATAAGCCAGATCATATTCCTCTCTACTGTATGGTGTAAATTCTATCAGTCTTTTAAGTTCGTCCGGCTTATCTCTCAGCACCCGAAAAAAATTTACTACCTCACCATGCAGATCATTTACTGTTTCTATATGGCAGCGAGGCTTGTTTAACAGTACCGACAAGCTACCTGCGTACGGTTCTAAATACACATTATGTTTTGGCATGTTATTAACTATCCAGTCTGCCAACCGGGATTTTGCTCCCGGATATTTTAATACTTGTTTCATTTTCTTTTCAGGAACCCGATATATCGTTACCCCGGCCGGAGGGCTGACTTGAAAAAGTAAATTCCAGTGCAAGAGTAAATTCCATCGGCTTTTAAAT
>ERZ1026864.450-NODE-450-length-24284-cov-7.572702_pt1 | contig 24284 bp, 23 predicted proteins | sample MGYA00380162_ERZ1026864 | MGnify/ENA primary metagenome ERZ1026864 (study PRJEB33269, sample SAMEA4719798) | human gut metagenome | biome: human-associated habitat; feature: organic feature; material: feces | place: Cameroon | collected 2013-10 ... | reverse complement strand
AGCTCGCGGAGAAGGCTCCGATCCTTCGCAGTGCGAATATGTCGATCGGTGTGAACCTGCTTCTCGAGCTCGTGAAGACTGCGGCGCAGAAGCTCTATGAGAAGGGCTTCGACATCGAGATCGTCGAACAGCACCACCATCGTAAGATGGACGCACCGTCCGGGACCGCACTCGCACTGGCAGATGCGGTCAACGAAGCACTCGATGATAAGCTGACCTACGTTTATGACCGCTCGCAGCGGAAGGCAGCCCGCCCGCACGAGGAGCTCGGCATCAGTGCAGTTCGTGGTGGCACACTGCCGGGTGTTCATGATATCATCTTTGCAGGCGAGGATGAGGTCATCACCTTCAATCACACCGCGTATTCGAGAGCGATCTTCGCAAATGGCGCACTCAATGCGGCCCTTTTCCTGAACGGAAAGGCAGCCGGCATGTACTCGATGCAGGATGTGCTCGCATAAGAAAGCGAAAAATTCAAGGGATGCCGTGGGGGCTGACCCCATAAACTTTATAAAACATGCTTACGGTAAGGAGAAGAACATGGCGGATTACAATCGTTACACAAGCCCACTGACAGGACGTTATGCATCGAAGGAGATGCAGTACATTTTCTCACAGGACAACAAGTTCCGTACCTGGAGAAAGCTCTGGATCGCACTGGCAGAGACGGAGCATGAGCTGGGTCTCAACATCACAAAGGAGCAGATCGATGAGCTGAAGGCACATCAGGATGAGATCAACTATGAGGTTGCGGAGGCACGTGAGAAGGAAGTGCGTCATGATGTCATGAGCCATGTGTACGCATACGGTGTACAGTGCCCGAACGCGAAGGGCATCATCCACCTCGGTGCGACCTCCTGTTATGTCGGTGACAACACCGATATCATCATCATGCGGGAGGGCCTCGAGCTCGTGCATAAGAAGCTCGTGAACGTCATCAATGAGCTCAGCAAGTTCGCGATGAAGTACAAGGATATGCCGACGCTTGCGTATACCCACTTCCAGCCGGCACAGCCGACGACGGTCGGTAAGCGTGCGACGCTGTGGCTGAATGAGCTCGTGCTCGACCTCGAGGATCTCGAGTATGTACTCGGCTCCCTGAAGCTCCTCGGCTCCAAGGGTACCACCGGCACCCAGGCGTCCTTCCTCGAGCTGTTTGACGGCGATCATGCGAAGTGCCGCCAGCTCGATCAGATGATTGCAGAGAAGATGGGCTTCACGTCCTGCTATCCGGTATCCGGCCAGACCTACAGCCGTAAGGTCGATTTCCGCGTGCTCAGCGTGCTTGCCGGCATTGCCCAGTCCGCGCATAAGTTCACGAACGACATCCGTATGCTCCAGCATATGAAGGAGGTCGAGGAGCCGTTCGAGAAGCACCAGATCGGTTCCAGCGCGATGGCGTACAAGCGGAACCCGATGCGTTCCGAGCGTATCGCGTCCCTTGCTGATTACGTGATTTCCGATCTCATGAATCCAATGCTGGTATCCTCCACGCAGTGGTTCGAGCGTACCCTCGACGACTCCGCAAACAAGCGTCTGTCCGTACCGGAGGGCTTCCTCGCGATCGATGGTATCCTCGACCTCTACCTGAACGTCGTCGACGGTCTCGTAGTATACCCGAAGGTTATCCGCAAGCACCTTATGGCAGAGCTTCCGTTCATGGCGACCGAGAACATCATGATGGATGCGGTCAAGGCCGGTGGCGACCGTCAGGAGCTGCATGAGAAGATCCGTCAGCTCAGCATGCAGGCGGGTAAGACGGTTAAGGAAGAGGGTAAGGACAACAACCTCCTCGAGCTGATCGCTGCGGATCCGAGCTTCCACCTGTCCCTCGAGGACCTTGAGGCGAGCATGCAGCCGGAGCGCTATGTCGGTCGTGCACCGAAGCAGACCGAGGAGTTCATCACCGAGGTGATCAACCCGATCCTCGAGAAGAACAAGGATGACCTCGGCCTCACCGCTGAGATCAATGTCTAATACCGTAAACTCCGCAGGGCCCTTTAGAGGGCCCTGTTTGATTGGGGGCATCGATGGATGCATGTCACGCGGAGTGAGGATGGACGAAGCATAGACATTGGCGACATGTGCCGAAGAGAAAGTGTGAATCGAATGGAAAACAACAGTATCCTTCCGTGGATCAATACAGAATATTCCTATCAGCTGGCGAAGCGGATGGAGCAGTTCCGCTCGCATCCGGAGCTCGGCTACCGGCCGGCGGGGTCGGCGGCGGAGGCTGCGACCGGCGAGATGCTGCGGGAGGAGATGGAGCGCATCGGTCTCCGGGACGTCCATAAGGACGAGATCCGCGTGGATGCCTGGGAGTTTCATAAGGCAGAGCTCGTATGGCGGCGCGACGATGGCAGCGTCGGGCTGCGGGCGCTGCTCGGGGGCTATCAGACCACGTTTCAGACCGATGGGCCGCAGGAATTCGGCCTCGTGTATGTCGGGAAGGGCACCGCCGCCGATTACGAAGGGAAGGACGTGAAAGGAAAGCTCGTCCTCGCGGATATCAATCAGCGCGATGAGTGGTGGATCAATTTTCCGGTCTACCAGGCGTATGTTCGTGGGGCCGCGGCGCTGATCGCCGTGCAGGAGGGTGGCTTCGCGGAGATCCAGGATGACGCGCTGAATGCGCAGGATATCGCGGGTCCGGCGGAGGCGGCTGCCTTTTCCATGTCGCGTTCGGATGCCGCCGTGCTGAAGCAGGCCCTTCAGGCGACGCCGGAGCTTCGGGTGACCCTCGATGCGGACAGTACCGTCACGGAAAACCAGCACTCCTACAACATCATCGGCACGATCCCGGGCGAGGACCCGTCGCAGATGATCCTCCTGTCGGCACATTACGACTCTTACTTCAGCGGCTTCCAGGATGACAATACGGCGGTCGCCATGATGTTCGGCATCGCGAAGGCGCTCATCGACAGCGGCTACCAGCCGAAGAAGACCATCGTCATCGCGGCGCTTGCGGCGGAAGAGTGGGGCATCGTGAACACGAAGTACGACTGGTCGACCGGCGCCTACCAGCAGGTCTTCCATGTCCGTCCGGAGTGGCAGGGCAGGGTCGTGGCCGACTTCAACTTCGAGCTTCCGGCCCTTGCCCACGGCCCGAAGGACGCTGTGCGCAGCGTCTACGAGTACGTGCACTTCCTCGAGCAGGCGATCGCCGACATTCCGGTGGACCCGGCGGCGTATCCGGAGGGGCTCGAGGTGCATGCGCCGATCCAGACGATGTCGGACGACTTCTCGATGGCCATCGCCGGCATCCCGTCCATGGTGAACGAGTTCACCGACAGCAGCTTCATGGAGACGCACTATCACTCGCAGTTCGATAACGAGGCATACTATCACGAGCCGGTCTACCGCTTTCATCACCTCTTATACGGTACGCTGATTCAGAAATTCGACCAGCTGATCCTCCCGCCGATGGACTTTTCCGCGCTGTTCGAAGCGATGAACAGAAGCATTGACCTGCGCTACGCCGGCCTCGTCGGTGAACTGGGCGCGGAGCTCGATGCCGTGACGAAGGAGGCGGCCGCCCTCGGACGGAGCGTGTACCGCTGGATCGATTCGGTCAATGCTTCCGGCGTGACACCATCCTGTGCCGGAGAGTGTACCGCGATTCTGATGAAGGCCTTTCGAAAGGCCCAGGACTCCTTCGTGCGCCTCGACTGGCAGGATACCGTCCTCTTCCCGCAGCAGGCGGTACGGCAGAACCTCACGCATATCAAGGATGCCATCCGCTGCCTCGAGCAGGGCGATGCCCGCGGTGCGCTCGATGCCATCTATGAGATCGACAACAACTGCTACGCCTTCCAGTTCGATGAGGAGGTGTTCAACTACTTCACGGACTACGTCTTCTGCCAGCCGAAGGAGCGCCTCCAGTGGGGCGCCGGACGGATCGTGCATCACGAAAATCTGTACCAGCTGGTGCAGAAGCTGAAGGGAAAGGCTGAAGCTGGTACGGCGGATTTCGAAGAGGAACTCCGCATCCTGAACCGCGTACGGAAGAACCAGGAAGCGTGCTATACATCGGATCTCGAATATATGATTCGCGAAACGAACAATATCATCCAGAGCCTGAAACAGATTTCAGCGCTTGCGGATGGAAAGGAATGTTAAACAGGATTTACTATGGATAGTGACAAATTGTACCGCGTTAAGAAGGAAGACATCCCGAAGCTGGAGCGGCTGCTGACGGTCTGCTTTGCGAAGGATCCGCTGTACTGTAAGCTGATTCCGGATGAGGACACGAGAAAGCGCCTGCTGCCGGAGCTGTTCCACTGTGATCTCGAGGAGATGTTTGAGACCTGCGAGATCTTCGCGGACAGCCCGGAGCTGAACGGCATCCTGGTCGTATCCGACGAATCGGAGCCGTATAATTTCTTCCGTTATTATCTGACCGAGCTCCGCGCGAACCTGAAGACCGACGAGTACCTCATCAAGGAAGACCCGAGCCTCCGGGCCTTCTGGAACTTCGTCCTCGGCAAGGACTACCTGAACGAGAAATGGACCGACCAGCTCCATCAGGAAGAGCGCATCCACATCATCTACCTCGCGGTCGATCCCGAGAAGCAGCATCACCACATCTCCTCGATCCTCATGGACGAGGCCATCGCCTACGCCGACGCGCATCACCTCATGATGTCCCTCGAAACCCACAACGAGCACAACGTTGCCATGTACGAGCATTTCGGCTTCAAGCTCTACGGCGTGATGGAAAAGCACTTCGACCTCAAGCAGTACTGCCTCATCCGCGAGGTGCAGTAGACCCCTTGAAATCAGACCGTATTCCCGATATAATATTTTTGTCTGTGCGTAAGCACGATACAGGAGGTAGTGACCATGGAGCTGAAACGAATACTCGCGATTCTCGCACTGGTCATCATCGCGTTTCTCCTCGTCGCCGTACTGTATTTCGCGGTGACCGGAGCGACACAGTATCTTCTGGCCTGTTTATTCTGTCTGGTCGTCGTGCCGGTGGTGATCTACATCTTCATCTGGTTCACGAATCTGACAAACAAAAAATAACACAGGATGTTCTGGTCACGAATCTCTCACATACATCCGGGTGAGGACGCCCGCGATGGACTGTGTCAAAAAGGTGAAGAACATCCATAGTATCCATACGCGGATGCTATCCTTAGGAGGATTCACATGGTAAGAGCAATCGTTGGAGCAAACTGGGGCGACGAGGGCAAGGGCAAGATCACCGATATGCTTGCCGAGACCTCGGATATCGTTGTACGTTTCCAGGGTGGCGCAAATGCCGGCCATACCATCATCAACAATTATGGTCGTTTCTCACTCCACCTTATGCCGAGCGGCGTATTCTATAATCACACCACATCCGTACTCGGAAACGGTGTTGCACTCGATATCGAGAAGTTCTGTGCAGAGCTGAAGTCCATCGTCGACGCCGGCGTTCCGACCCCGAAAATCCTGGTATCCAACCGTGCACAGGTCATGATGCCATATCACGTTCTCTTCGATACACTCGAGGAGGCGAGACTCGCCGGTAAGAGCTATGGCTCCACGAAGTCCGGTATCGCACCGTTCTTCTCTGACAAGTATGCAAAGATCGGTCTTCAGGTAAACGAGCTCTTCGATGAGGAGGTCCTCCAGGATCGTCTGCACAAGGTTGTCGAGATCAAGAATGCGATTCTGCGTGAGCTTTATCATGCACCGGAGATCAGCTACGATGAGCTCCTCGAGGAGATGCACCGTCAGAGAGATATGATCGCACCGTATGTGGCCGATACCTCGAAGTTCCTTCGTGAGGCACTGAAGGAAGGCAAGACCGTCCTGCTCGAGGGTCAGCTCGGTACCATGAAGGATCCGGATCACGGTATCTATCCGATGGTTACCTCCAGCTCCACACTCGCAGCCTATGGCGCGGTTGGTGCCGGTATCCCTCCATATGAGATCAAGGATATCGTCGCTGTAACGAAGGCATATTCCTCCGCGGTCGGTGCCGGTGATTTCGTTTCCGAGCTCTTCGGCGACGAGGCGGATGAGCTTCGTAGAAGAGGTGGCGATAAGGGTGAGTTCGGTGCAACCACCGGACGTCCGAGAAGAGTCGGCTGGTATGATGCCGTTGCTTCGAAGTATGGCTGCCAGCTGCAGAGCGCGACCGAGGTCGCACTGACCGTCCTCGACGTACTCGGCTACCTGAAGGAGATCAAGGTCTGCGTAGGCTACGAGATCGATGGCAAGGTAACTACTGATTTTCCTGTAACACCGCTCCTCAACAAGGCAAAGCCGGTATACGAGACACTTCCGGGCTGGAACTGCGACATCCGCGGCATCAAGAACTATGATGAGCTTCCGGAGAACTGCAAGAACTACATCGACTTCATCGAGCAGCACATCGAGACCCCGATCACCATGGTTTCCAATGGTCCGGAGAGACACGAGATTCTGAAGAGAACCCCGAAGATCTGATCGCAGATCTCTGATTTATAAGTAAACGAGGCGCCCATTGCATCACTGCAATGGGCGCTTTTATGTATTCCCTGGCTTAAAACACAGCTGTCATCCTGCCAATGAAGATACCAGTTCCATCATGAGTATACGAAGTTTATAATTTTTTAATAACAGCATTGTTAAGAATTCTACAACTTATCTTTGACATCTATTTCACAGGATTGTATAATTTAGAACGAAATCTATGATTTTGTATGCACAATCTATAAAATCATATTACAGGAGAGCGTATAAACATGGCTAAGAAAGAAATATCTCAGGCAGTTATCCAGAGACTTCCTCGATATTATCGATATCTCGAGGATCTCATGGATCAGGGCATCGAGCGGATTTCGTCGAACGAATTAAGTAAGCGGATGAAGCTCACGGCGTCGCAGATCCGTCAGGACCTCAATAACTTCGGTGGCTTCGGCCAGCAGGGCTACGGCTACAACATCCGGAACCTTCACGATGAGATCGCGAAGATCCTGAACATCGATGAGGAGCACGAGATGATTATCGTCGGAGCCGGTCACTTGGGACAGGCACTGGCGAACTATACGAACTTCCGAAAGCGTGGATTCATCGTGCGCGCGATCTTCGATCAGGACCCGACGGTCATCGGCACGCGGGTCGGTGATGTCGAGGTGCTTCCGATGGAGAAGATCGACGAGGTCGTAAAGGCGTTCCATGTCAAGATGGCGGCGGTCTGCATCCCGAAGACACCGGCGGTGAAGGTCGTTGAACAGCTGATTGCGGATGGTGTCGTCGGTATCTGGAATTTCGCACACGTCGATCTCGAGGTTCCGGAAAATGTCGTCATCGAGAACGTGCATCTCTCCGAGTCGCTGATGCGTCTCAGCTACCGTATGGGTGAAACCTACGGACGGAAAGCAGCCGGGGAAGAGGCGTAAGATGGTGATCGGTATCGGCACCGACATCCTGGAGATCAGCCGTATCGAGAGTACCCGGCGTACAGGCACGGAGAATCGTATTTTTACGGAGCATGAGCGCCGGCAGGCATCTGGAAGAGATTCCATGCTTGCCGGTGATTTTGCATGTAAGGAAGCGGTCGCGAAGTGCTTCGGCACCGGCTTCCGCGGCTTCCGCCCGATCGACGTCGAGGTGCTCCGGGATGAACTCGGAAAACCCTATGTCGTGCTGCACGGCGGTGCCCGCACGCTGTATGAGCAGCTGGGCGGACGCTCGATTCAGGTCTCAATCTCCGACACAAAGGAGCTCGTCATCGCATTCGCCATACTGGAGGGCACAGATGGAAACAGACAAGACGACCTATCTCAGGAAGATTCCGGCACGCCGGAGCGACAGTAATAAGGGAACTTACGGAAAGATCCTCGTGGCCGCCGGCTCAGAGGGGATGTGTGGTGCCGCTTACCTCGCCGGGCTCGCCGCCTATCGCAGTGGTGCCGGCCTCGTGCGCATCCTGACGCCGCAGTCGAACCGCTTCATCGTGCAGTCCCTGCTCCCGGAGGCGATCTTTACCGGCTACGATACAGACAGTGATTTCCACGCCCTGTCCGAGGCCAATGTCTCCTGGGCGGACATCATCGTGCTGGGGCCGGGCCTCGGCACCGAAGCGCTGAGCGTGACGCTCGTCCGCGAGCTGCTGCAGACCATCGCAGCGGAGTGCGATGTAGCGATGGACGAAAATGGAGTATTACTGAGCGAAGCTGAGGGAGCCGAAGAGGATACGGAGAAGAGCTCGATGTCTGAAAATTCGGCTCCATCAGGCAAAAAACCAGAGCACAGTTTGACAGATGAGCATCCGGAGTCATCCGAAAAAATGCGGTCGAAATGGCTTCGGAAATGCCCGCTTCTGCTGATCGACGCAGACGGTCTCAATATTCTGAGCGCCCGCCCGGAGCTGATGCAGCTCGTCGATCACATCGCGGCCCGGATCCCGGTGGTCGTCACCCCGCACCCGATGGAGATGGCGCGCCTCTCCGCGGCTTCACTGCAGGAAATCCTTCAGTGCCCAGCCCACGCGGCGGAAGCATTGGCCGAAGCACATGGCACGGTGACCGTGATGAAGGGCTCCGAAACCATCGTACTGGACGCAGACGGACACGCCTTCCAGAACCTGGAAGCGAGCCCGGCCCTCAGTAAAGGCGGCTCCGGCGACGTACTGTCCGGCACCATCGCCGGCGTCTATGCCGTCCTGCGCGCCGACCGGATCGACGCACTGAACGAAGCACCGGCAGAAGAGCAGCGCACACTCTGGCGCAGCATGGCCTTCGACGCCACCGTCACCGGCGTGCTCCTCCACGCAGAAGCCGGACGACAGGCCGCGAAGATCCACGGAACACATGGCGTCCTCGCACGCGAAACCGCAGACATGCTCGGCATCGTGATGCAGAGGTGAAGATGAATCCCCGTAACAGTTCATCCGCTCTAAGACGCAAACATGTCAGAAAAGCTTGATTCCACGCCGTTTTTACGTTATAGTACTAGAGTTTGATTTAAACATCGATCGATTTTATATATGTAATTGAGGAGAAGTATTATGTCAGGACATTCCAAGTTTTCAAACATCCGTGCTAAGAAGGAAAAGAATGATGCCGCAAAGGGCAAAATTTTCACCATGATCGGCCATGAGCTCGCACTGGCTGTAAAGGCCGGTGGACCTGACCCGGCGAACAACTCCAAGCTCGCGGCTGTCATCGCGAAGGCGAAGGCAAACAACATGCCGAACGACACCATCAACAGCGGTATCAAGAAGGCAGCCGGATCCATGGATGCGGATAACTTCGAGGAGCTTCAGTACGAGGGCTACGGCCCGAACGGCGTAGCGATCATCGTAAAGGTTCTGACCGATAACAAGAACCGCGCTGCAGCCGATGTACGTTCTGCATTTACGAAGGGTCATGGTTCACTCGCAACCCAGGGCGCCGTTTCCTTCATGTTCGACGAGAAGGGCCAGATCATCCTCGACCGTGAGGCCATGGACGATATGGATAAGGACTTCGACACCCTCATGGATATGGCCATCGAGGCAGGTGCCGAGGATATCACCGACGAAGAGGATTCCTACGTGATCATCACCGATCCGGCGGATTTCGAGACCGTTCGCGAGAACATCGAGAAGCAGGGCATTCCGATGGCAGAAGCGGACGTCGTGATGATCCCGCAGAACTACGTATCCGTTACCGACCCGGAGGTCGTAAAGGGACTTCGCAGAACCCTCGACCTGCTCGACGCATCCGAGGACGTTCAGACCGTATATACCAACTGGGAAGAAGAAGGAGAGGAGTAAATTTTGCATCCGCAAAATTTACGACGAAAGGAAAAAGACCGCATATGCGGTCTTTTTTAATGCGAAAAAGTGAACTTCAGATGCCGTGCCACGGAGGACTGCCACCAGAAACCATACGAAGAGTTCGTGAAAAATCAAAATTGTCCCCCTTAGAACCAGTTGGAGTAATTTTTCCTTAGCACTCTCTGCAACACTGAGTTTTCATAAAGAAAACTCAGTCGTTTGCAGAGAGCCTACTGGTTCTTAGGGGGACGATTTTAGATTTTCCCGAACTCGTAGTACTGTGTTTCTGGTGGCAGTCCTCCGGGGTACAGCGTACTGCATTCCTTGCGGCAGCCACGAACGCGCAGTACTGTGTTTCTGGTGGCAGCCCTCCAGGGCGCAGCACTTCAATCACTCAGCGAGTAAATTTTTCGGCTCCACCGTCACCGACCAGTTCGTATGATAGATGACGAAGCCCGGCGCCTGATTCGGTACCTTCCGGAGATTCTTCCGGATCGTATAATCGACCTCGACCTTCGGATCCTCCCGGTGAGAAGAGAAGTACGCCGCGAGCTCCGCCGCCTCGATGAAGACCCGGTCCGGCACCTCCTCCATCGGCTGCCCGCCCGTCTTCACGATCACATGCGAACCCGTGACCCCCTTCGCGTGGAACCAGAGATCCCCACCGTCGCCGAGCCGGAAGCTCACATCCTCATTCTGATAATTATTCTTCCCGATGAACAGCTCGTAGCCATCACTCGTCACCCAGTGGTACGGCTTCGACTTCCGCTGCAACCGGTTCTTTCCCTTCCCCGGGGCCTTGTGCAGGAAACCGAAATCGATCATCTCCCGACGGATATCCTGCAGATCCTCCTCGGACTCCGCGATGTCAAGCGCCGTTCGGATCGACTCGAGATGCTCGACCTCCTTCCGCGTCTCCTCGAGCTGCACCGTCACGTTCTCCTTCGTGCGCTTCTGCTTCTGGTACTTCTCGAGATAGCGCTTCGCATTCTCCGCCGCCGAAAGATCCTTCTGCAGCGGAATCGTGATCTCACTGTTCGTATAGTAGTTCTCGCAGACCAGATGATCCTCCCCGCCCTGCAGCGAGTAGCCGTAGGTATGCAGCAGCTCCCCGTACACACGATACTTATCCATGCCCTCGGTATCCCGGAGCTGCTTCTCCTGGATCATCAGCTTCTTCCCGGCACGCTCCATCAGCGTCGTCAGCACCTTCCGGAGATCCGTCGAACGCTGGCGGATCCGGGAGCTCTTATCCTTCTCGCTGTAGAAGCGGCGGATGACCTCGCTCATTGAGTCGAAGTGCTCGACCTCGAAGGCGGCGTCCTCCTCATACAGCGTGAGATCGAAGGCAGAGAAGTCCGTCGGTACCTCATCCTGGTAGACGATGACCGGATCCGGCTGCCGCGCGATCGCGACTTCTTCTATAATATGATGGAAGATTCCATACAGTGCGTCCAATGCTTCGGCCGGCTGGCAGTTTGCGGAGAGGTCGGGATCGACCCCGGCACGGTGACAAAGCTCGGAGGTCGTCAGCGGACTCAGTCCCGTGATGTGGTGGAAGAGGGCCTTGAAGACCGGCTCCGGCTGCTGCGCGAGCAGCGCACAGAAATCAGCTTCCTCGAGCGCCAGCGGATTCTTCTTTCCACCCGCATCCGGGATGAAGTACGGGCGATTCGGCAGCACCTCCCGCACTGAGGACTGGGAAGCGGAGATGCGCTTCACGGAATCGATGATCGTGTGGTCATCGCGGAGCAGGATGATGTTTGAGTACTTGCCCATCAGCTCGATCGCGAGGTAGCGCTTTCCGAGGTCGCCCATCTCATCGAGATGCTCGATGGTGAAGATGATCACACGCTCGAGACCGTCCCCGTGCAGCGCCTGGTCCGGCTGTCGTACATCAAGGATCGCACCGTTTCCGATGTGCTTCCGGAGGGCCATACAGAAGGTCGGCGCATTGATCGGCGCCGGCTTCGCATCCTCCGTGAGGGTGCAGAGCGGAAGGGACGGATTGACCGAGATCTGTACCTTCACATTATCCTTCTGATTTCGCACCGTCAGCTGGATCTCATCCTTCTCCGGCTGCGTGATCTTCGCGATCCGACCGCCGATCAGACGCTCACGAAACTCCTTTACGGTCGCTGAAACGACCAGTCCATCATATGCCATAGCACATCGCCTTTCTTTGTCGATAATTATACGTTTCAGTTCAGGCGGGGGACCCGGCTTGATTTTACACGGTCTCTACGTATGGCCTCCGTTGCCGTCCCCTCCGGGTCCCCACGACCTGAACTGTTAAAACTTTACTTCTAAATTATAGTAGACTATAATTTATTACATATGACTAAAAAACGCAAGCCGCCCTCGGGCAGGCTGTGCACATCGAGGTAATCTATGAAATTAAAAAGTATGACCGGATTCGGACGCGCTGAGGTCTCGAACGACCAGTACCGTCTGTCCGTGGAAGTGAAGTCGGTCAATTCTCGTTTCCTGGATCTCAGCATCAAGATGCCGAAGAAGTTCAACGCACTCGAGGCCAATATCCGAAATACCGTAAAGGAGTACATCTCCCGTGGTAAGGTCGACCTCTTCATCACCTATGAGAGTTTTTCCGAGAAGGGAAAGGCCCTCCGGCTCGACCTTCCGCTCGCGAAGGAGTACCTGGAGTCCATGCGGACGCTGGTGAACGCGCTTGGTGTCGAGGACAATGTCAAAGTCACCAATCTGGCGGCGCTGCCGGATGTGCTCGTGCTTTCGGAAGAGTCCGAGGATGATGAGGCCCTCTGGGAGAGCCTGAAGCCGTCCCTCGTCGGCGCACTCGAGCGCTTCTCCGAGACCCGTGTGATGGAGGGCGAGAACCTCCAGAAGGATCTTCTCGGGAAGCTCGCTGAGATGGAGGCCATCGTGAACCGCATCGATGCGCGTTCGCCGGAGATCACGGCTGCCTATGAGGCCCGCCTTCGTGCGAAGGTGTCGGAGCTCCTCGAGGGAACCGGCATCGACGAGGCCCGCATCGTCCAGGAGGTGACGATCTATTCGGATAAGATCTGCACCGATGAGGAGCGGGTACGCCTGCACAGCCACATCAAGAACATGCGGACGAAGCTTCAGAACGGCGGCCTCGTCGGACGTGAGCTTGATTTCGTCGCACAGGAGATGAACCGTGAGGCGAACACGACCCTCAGTAAGGCGAATGACCTCATCGTATCGGAGGATGCGATCGGGCTGAAGACCCTGATTGAGAAGATTCGTGAGCAGATTCAAAACCTCGAGTGAAGGCGTTTGTATCAGACAAACGCCGAAACGATATCCCGCAGAACTCTGTTCTGCGCCCAACGGGCTAAGCAAGGGCTTCTATGGCCCGTAGCTTAGGGCGGCGGAGCGCAGCGGGGATGGCCAGGTGAATCAAGTGATGATGTCACGTCGGAAGCATTGGACTAAAGAGGAAGGAAATACATGGAAAAAGGAGTTTTAGTTGTGATTTCCGGCTTTTCGGGAGCCGGCAAGGGAACGCTGATGAAGCAGCTCATTTCCCGCTATGATCAGTATGCACTGTCGATTTCGGCGACGACGCGTCAGCCGCGCGAGGGCGAGCTCGATGGCCGCGAGTACTTCTTCAAGACGAAGGAAGAGTTCGAGGAGATGATCGCACAGGATGCGCTCGTGGAGTACGCGCAGTACGTCGAGCACTACTACGGCACACCGCGGAAGTACGTTGAGGAGAACCTCGAGGCCGGCAAGGATGTGCTGCTCGAGATCGAGATCCAGGGTGCGCTGAAAATTAAGGAGAAGTTCCCGGATGCGATGCTCATTTTCGTCACACCGCCATCGGGTGAGGAGCTCCGCCGCCGTCTCGTGGGACGTGGTACGGAGACCATGGAGGTCATCGAAAAGCGCCTCCGGAGAGCGATGCAGGAGTCGGAAGGCGTCGAGGCCTATGACTATATATTGGTAAACGATAATATTGACACTTGCACCGAAAAATTGCATAATCTCATACGTGCCGCGCACGAAAAGGGCAGCCGGCACATGGATATTATCGAGAATGTAAGACAGGATCTGAGGAGGATGGAACATGTCACAGCAAACATATAATGACCTGATTGATGCAGCGAAGAATACGAACGCCATTCAGGATGACACAGATAAGCTCGTAGAGAGCCGTTACGCGGCCGTGATTGCCAGCGCAAAGCGTGCGCGTCAGATCATCGACGGCGCAGATCCTGTACTTCCGAATGCAGAGGGCAGAAAGCCGCTTGCAATCGCTGTCGAGGAACTCGCTCGTAATCTCGTGACCATCAAGCGTGGTACCGAGGTCGATGACGATCCGAAGATCGCGGCAAGAGAGAACCCGGGCTTCGCCTTCGCCCTCGACGAGGACAGCGAGGACGAGGACAGCGAGGATATCAAGCTGATGCACGATGCGCATGCAGCTTCCTCCGAGGATGACTACAACTCCGACAGCGAAGCATAATATATGAAGATTCACATGATATCCCTCGGCTGTGATAAGAACCGGGTGGACAGTGAGAAGATGCTTTCCAACCTGCTCGAGAAGTATCCGGGCAGTGAGCTCACCGACGATCCGGCTGAGGCAGATATTACAGTCATCAATACCTGCGCCTTCATCGGGGATGCGAAGGAGGAGAGCATCAACACCATCATCGAGAATGGTGAATATAAAGAAACAGGCAATCTCAAGAAGCTCATCGTGGCGGGCTGTCTCGCAGAGCGCTACCGTGAGGAAATCCGGAAGGAGCTTCCGGAGGTCGATGAGGTGATCGGCGTGAAGAAGTATGTCGAGCGTCTGGATGTGCAGATGAAGCGTGTCGAGAATGCAGAGAACTATACCGCGTATCTCAAGATCGCCGAGGGCTGCGACAAGTGCTGTACCTACTGCATTATCCCGAAGCTGCGCGGACACTACCGCTCGGTACCGATGGAGCACCTCCTGGACGAGGCGAAGCGACTCGTTGCCGAGGGCACGAAGGAGCTGATCCTGGTGGCCCAGGAGACGACCCTCTACGGTGTCGATCTCTATGGTAAGAAGAGTCTGCCGGAGCTGCTGAACCGGCTTTCGGAGATCGAGGGCCTCGAGTGGATCCGTATCCTGTACTGCTACCCGGAGGAGATTACGGAGGAGCTGATCCAGACGATCCGTGATAACCCGAAGGTCGTACACTACCTCGACATCCCGATCCAGCATGCTTCAGATAAGATCCTGAAGAACATGCACCGCCGGACCCGTGAGGCCGAGCTCCGTGAGCGCATCGCGACGCTTCGTCGTGAGATCCCGGACATCGCCCTTCGGACGACCCTGATCACCGGCTTCCCGGGCGAGACCGAGGAGGACTTCGATATCCTGAAGAACTTCGTCACGGAGATGCGCTTCGACCGCCTCGGTGTCTTCCCGTATTCACAGGAAGAGGATACGCCGGCTGCGGAGATGGAGGGCCAGGTACCGGAAAAGATCAAGCTTCAGCGGCAGGATGAGATCATGCGGCTGCAGCAGGGCATCGCCTTCGAGAAGGCGAGGGAGCAGATCGGACGAGAGCTGAGGGTCATCATCATCGGATATGATCCGGAGCATAACGAGTATCTGTGCCGTTCCTATATGGATAACCCGGATATCGACAGTCTCGTCTACGTCGATGCAGGTGAGTATCATAACGAGCTCAGCGGTGATATGATGTCCTGTCGTATCATCGATGCGGATGGTTATGATCTGATAGGAGAGAGAATCTGATGAATCTGCCGAATAAACTGACTTTATTACGTGTTGTACTGATTCCGGTATTTGTGGTACTGCTTCTCCTGGAGGGCGGACAGAATTATACGCTCCGCATCGCGGCGCTGATTGTGTTCTGCATCGCTTCTTTCACGGATTTCCTGGATGGTCAGATTGCACGCCGTAACAATCTGGTGACGAACTTCGGAAAGTTCATGGACCCGCTCGCGGATAAGTTGCTGGTCTGCTCTGCGCTGATCTGCATGATCGAGCTCGGTCAGCTGCCGTCCTGGTACGTCATCACCGTGATCGCCCGTGAGTTCATCATCTCCGGCTTCCGTCTGGTGGCCGCTGACAACGGCATCGTGATTGCCGCTTCCTGGTGGGGCAAGTTCAAGACGACCTTCCAGATGTTTACGGTCATCCTGCTGATCCTGAACATCCCGGCGCTGCATACCGTGACGATGATCGTCGCCGGCATCGCCTTCGTTCTGACGCTAGTTTCCCTGCTCGATTACATCATGAAGAACCATAAGGTCATCACAGAGGGCGGCATGTAAGGAGAGAATCCGATGATTTTTTCTAAGCACATGTACTATGGAAAGCATGCAGCAGAGCACCGGTCCTACATCCTGGATAACCTCCGGAAGGGCCATTTCCAGCCGGGTGCGTACGTGATCGTACGTGCACCGGAGCCCAATCTATATGAAATCTACAATCAGGCCATGTTCCTGAATCCGAAGCTCGATACGGAGACGGTCGAGGTACTCGGAATCGGCTATGGCTATCGGGATGCGATCGACTGCGTCACACAGATGCTGAAGGATCGTCACATCCTGTAAACACGAGGAGGACAGCAGATGCTTTTATTTACGATATTAAAAGTCATCGGGCTCGTCCTCCTCTTTCTTTTGCTGCTGATCCTGCTTCTCCTCGCACTCGTCCTGCTGGTCCCGATCCGCTATGCGGGCGCTGGTCATAAGGGCGAAGAGAAGAGCGATTACGCCGCGCATGTCGATGTGCGCTGGCTGTTCCGCATCGTGCAGCTCCACGCCGGCCTCACCCCGGCGGGCCTCGCATATTACCTCCGTATCCTCTGCTTCCACCCGATAGATAGCCGTCCACCGGACACCCCTGCGGCCAATGTCTCCGACGAAAAAATGGCACGAGACGAGGAGGAGCCGTCGACGGAAGAATCAGCGGCCAATGCCTCGGACGAGACTTCATCACGAAGCGAGGAAGCAGTGTCGTCAGATGATGCAGTGGTGCATTCCTCCGACGAGATTTCAACAGAAAGCGAAGAGAATGCGCTGTCGGACGAAGCATTGACCGCCGCTGGCGAGGATTCAGTCGTACAGGATGAAAATACCGATGTTGCGGAGATTCAGCCATCAGAGGATGAGAAGCCACCGGAAGATGGCGTAACCGCTCCAGAAAATGAAGCGGAAGCACCGAAGAAAAAGAAGAGGAAAAAATCTTCATTTACTGATAGAATAAAGAGAATCTGCGAAAAGGTTTCCTCGCTTCGTGAGGCGGTGGAGGATGAGGAAAATCAGAAGGCGTTCCGTCTGCTGCTGTCCAGGGTGAAGTACCTGCTCCACCATCTTCGGTTCCGTAGGTTTGAGGGAGGGCTCGTGTTCGGCTTCGATGATCCGGCGATGATGGGACGGATTCTCGGCGTGCTCAGCCTGTTCTACCCGCTGTACGGGGAAAGATTCACGATCACGCCGGTGTTTGACCATACGGCGTTCGAGGGGGAGGTCGCACTGAAGGGACATGTGCGGCTCATCCATATCCTGATCGCGGCGATCCAGCTGATGATGAATAAGAAGATACGCGGGCTCGTGCTCGATCGTATATAAGGAGGCTCACTATGAGTGATTCTACGAATGTAAAAGAGATACTCGATACCATGTTTAAGGGCATGGATGGCTTCGTGAATTCGAAGACCGTCGTCGGTGAGCCGGTGAAGGTCGGCGATGCCACCCTGATTCCGCTGATCGAGGTCAGCTGCGGCATGGGTGCCGGCGGCTACGTGAAGGAGAAGAACGCGAAGAACGGCGATGGTGGCGCGGGCGCACTGAGCTCGAAGATCACCCCGACCGCGATCCTCGTGCTTCAGAACGGAAATACGAAGCTCGTCAATATCAAGAACCAGGACGCCATCACGAAGCTCCTCGATATGCTTCCGGAAACCATCGATAAGATCACCGGCGGCAACCGTATCTCGAAGAGTGCCCAGGCGGCTGCGGATGAGATGGCGGAAAAAGCAGAGTCGGAGACCGTCGTAGAGGATGCGGAAACCCTGTAATGTCGGTATCCTGACTTTACATCATGGGTCACAGATGATATTTTAGAAAAAATGCGTAAAAGTACTTGCAATACAAATGGAGATTTGTTATTATAGGCGAGTCGCGAATTCAGGGGCATGATTGTGTCTCGATTCGATTAATTTGAAAGGGAGGTGCAACCATGGCAAAGTGCGCAATTTGTGAGAAGGCAGTTCACTTCGGAAATCAGGTAAGCCATTCACATAGAAGATCAAACAAGATCTGGAAGGCTAACGTTAAGTCTGTTAGAGTAAAGGTAAATGGTGGTACAAAGAAGATGTATGTATGTACTTCCTGCTTAAGATCCGGTAAGGTTGAGCGTGCATTCGGTACAGCCAAGGCTTCAGAGGCAGTAGCTGCAACAGAGAACGCTTAATTTTGAGATCGTTTGATTGAAAGATTATTGGGCATTACGATCGATTCGTAATGCCCTTTTTTCTGTTTTAAGCTCTCTATAGATATGGTATAATCATTTTGTTTATGATTTAATATAGATCCTTATTCAGGAGGTACGATATGAGAGGAACGATTGCATCCAAAATGGGTGAGATTCAGATAACGCCAGACGTTATTGCAGCCTATGCGGGTATGACCGCCGTTGAGTGCTTCGGCATCGTGGGTATGGCGAAGGTTTCTGTACAGCAGGGCCTGGTCAAGCTCCTCAAGCGCGAGAGTCAGTCCAAGGGCATCCTCGTAACGATGGAGGAGGACGGAATCTCTCTGGACTTCCATGTCATCGTTGCATACGGCGTCAGCATTCAGGCGGTCGCGGAGAACCTGATCGAGAACGTTCGGTACAAGGTAGAAGAGTATACTGGTATGAAGGTGAAGGATGTGAATGTCTATGTAGAGGGCGTTCGCGTCATTGACTGAGTGGCTTTACAAGGAGGAATTACCTGTGGGTAATCAGATAGATGCTTTACAGCTGAAAAATGCATTTCTGGCTGGCGCAAACAACTTAAACGCGAAGAAAGAGTGGATCAATGAGTTAAACGTGTTCCCTGTACCGGATGGTGATACAGGTACGAACATGACCATGACCATCATGTCAGCCGCACGGGAGGTCGCTGCGATCGACGCACCGACACTCGAGAATGTGGCGAAGGCGATGGCCAGCGGCTCTCTTCGTGGCGCACGCGGTAACTCCGGCGTCATCCTGAGCCAGCTGATCCGTGGCTTCACGAAGGAGATTCGGGAGCACGCGGACGAGGCAGGAGTCGATAACCTGATTATGGCACGTGCCTTCAGCCGTGCAGTGGAGACGGCGTATAAGGCCGTGATGAAGCCGAAGGAGGGTACGATTCTGACCGTTGCGAAGGGCATGGCGGATCGTATCACCGAGCTTTCGGTGACCGATGAGGATCTGCTGACGATGCTCGAGAAGGTTGTCGCGTACGGTGACGAGGTGCTCGCGAAGACCCCGGAGATGCTTCCGGTACTGAAGGAGGCGGGCGTCGTCGATTCCGGCGGACAGGGTCTCATGACGGTTGTTAAGGGCGCGCTGGCTTCACTTAAGGGAGAAGAGGTCACCCTCGATCTCGGTGATCAGGGTGCAGTGAAGGCCGAGGCTCCGGTGGAGCGGAAGTCCCGTGGCGAGATCTCGACGGCGGATATCAAGTTCGGCTACTGCACTGAGTTCATGGTAAACGGTGATCACGAGTTCACGGACGAGGAAGTCGACAGCCTGCGCGAGTGGCTCGGCGGGGTCGGTGACTCCATCGTATGCTTCTCGGATGAGAATATCATCAAGGTCCATGTCCACACGAACCACCCGGGCAATGCCTTCGAGAAGGGCCTCACCATGGGCTATCTCTCGAAGATGAAGGTCGATAACATGCGTCTCGAGCATCATGAGGTGCTCATCGAGGATGCGTCGAAGATCGCAGAGGAGAAGAAGGAAGAGGCTGCGCCTGCAGCGGCACCGGAGAAGCCGGCTGAGCCTGCGAAGGAGTATGGCTTCATCTCTGTATCGGCAGGTGAGGGCCTCACGGAGATCTTCCGCGGCATCGGCGTCGATTATGTCATCGAGGGCGGTCAGACGATGAACCCGTCCACCGAGGACATCTTAAACGCCTGCGATCAGGTCAATGCAGAGACGATCTTCGTTCTGCCGAATAATAAGAACATCATCCTCGCGGCCAACCAGGCGAAGGATATCATCGAGGATAAGACCATCATCGTCGTTCCGACAAAGACGATCCCGCAGGGCATCACGGCGATGATCAGCTTCAGCCCGGATATGAGCCCGGAGGAGAACCTCGAGGCGATGAAGGACGCTTCCCAGTGTGTACGCACCGGTGAGATCACCTATGCGGTCCGCAACACCACCATCGATGGTCATGCCATCGAGAAGGATGACATCATGGCCCTCGGTGATGACGGGCTGCTGGCCGTCGCGAAGGAGAAGGACCAGGCGGTGCTGGAGGCGGTCAAGGCGATGGTGAACGACGAATCCGAGATCATCACCATCTACTATGGTCAGGACATCCCGGAGGAGGAAGCCGAGGCACTGGCTGCGCGTATCCGTAAGGCGTACCCGCAGGTCGAGACTGAGCTTCAGTACGGCGGACAGCCGATCTACTACTATTTCCTGTCGGTCGAGTAATCGTATGAACGAAGAGGAGCTCCTGAGGAAACTCAGGGGCTCTTTTATATTAAAACATGGAACTTACAGAACTGAAGGGCATCGGCCCGAAAACTGAAAAGCTGTTTCTGAAGCTGGGCATCCGGACCGTGGAGGACCTCGTCTACGATTTCCCGCATACCTATCTCAGCTACCCGAAGACGCAGCCTGTGGGCAGTCTCGTCGATGGCGAACAGCAGGCGGTGATGGGCATGCTCGAGAAGGACGCGACGGTGGTGAATCTCCACGGCCTCCTCATGACGACGGCCTATGTGCGGGATCTCTCCGGAAAGCTGCGCCTCAGCTGGTTCAACTCGGCGTTTCTGAAGAGCACGCTGCGGGCCGGGACCGTGCTGGTTTTCCTCGGGAAGGTCACAAGCTTCAAGGGGCAGAAGACCATGCAGCAGCCGCGGATATTCCGCCCGGAGGAGTATGCGGCGAAGCTGGGTACACTGGAGCCGGTCTACGGGCAGACGAAGGGACTCTCGAACAACACGATTCTGAAGGCGGTTCGTCAGGCGATGGAGGTTGCGGTGATCCGGCCGGATTTCGTCCCGGAGAGCATCCGCTATAACCGCACACTGATGGATATGCGGACCGCGATTCGGACAATGCATTTTCCGGAGAGTATGGACCAGTTCGAAGCGGCCCGGAAGCGGCTCGCGTTTAACGAACTGTTTCTCTTCTCCCTGGCGCTGGCGGAGAAGAAGGCGCATCATGCGGCGGAGAAATCGGCCTTTGTGATCAAGGCGCATCCGGAGGTGGCTGCGCTGGTCGAGAAGCTGCCTTTTCGGCTGACGGAAGGGCAGAAGGCGGCGGTGCAGGACATCGCCGCAGATCTGGGCTCCGGCTTCGTGATGAACCGCCTCGTGCAGGGCGATGTCGGCTCCGGAAAGACCATCGTCGCCTTCCTCGCGATGCTGGAAACGGCGCTGAGCGGTTACCAGGCGGCCCTGATGGCACCGACGGAGATCCTTGCGGAGCAGCACTATGCGAAGATGCAGGCGATGATCGAGACGTATGCCCTTCCGCTGCGGCCGGTGCTCGTAACGGGCTCGATGACGGCGAAGGAGCGGAAGACGCTCTATGAGCGCATCGCCACCCACGACGCGGACCTCATCATTGGCACCCATGCCCTGTTCCAGGAGAAGGTCGTGTATGATCAGCTTGCACTCGTGATCACCGATGAGCAGCACCGCTTCGGCGTGAATCAGCGGCAGGAGCTGTCGGAAAAGGGACAGCGGCCGCATACGCTCGTGATGTCGGCGACGCCGATCCCGCGGACGCTCGCGATGCTCGTCTATGCGGATATGCAGGTGAGTCTGATCCGGGAGAAGCCGGCGGACCGTCTGCCGATCCGGAACGCCGTGGTCGATGAAAATTATCGGAAAAATGCCTATAAATTCATCTACGAGGAGATCCGGAAGGAACGGCAGGCGTACATCATCTGTCCGATGGTGGAGCCGAACGATATGCTTGATCTCGAGAATGTATCCGATTATGTGCAAAAGATCCGTAAAATTTTCCCAAAAGAAGTGAAGATCGGGAAACTCCATGGTAAGATGAAGCCGGCAGAAAAAGAAGACATCATGGCGCGCTTTCTCGCGCGGGAGATCGACCTCCTTGTGTCGACTACGGTCGTCGAGGTCGGGGTCGATGTGCCGAATGCGACGGTGATGATGGTGGAGAATGCAGAACGCTTCGGACTCGCCCAGCTGCACCAGCTGCGCGGACGTGTCGGACGCTCGGAGTATCAGAGCTTCTGCATCTTCGTCGATACGCAGAACTCGGAGAAGTCGAAGCAGCGGCTGCAGATCCTCGCCCACTCAAATGATGGCTTCGAGATCGCAGAGCAGGACCTGAAACTTCGGGGACCGGGCGATATCTTCGGTGTCCGTCAGTCGGGCGCACTGGATTTCGCCATCGCGGACATCTATGAGGACGGCGCGCTTCTTCGGGAAGCAGCGGAGGATGCCGCCTTCGTACTGAAGACGGATGCAGGACTGTCGCTTCCGGAGCACGCAGAGCTTCGACACGCGCTCGACCGCTTCCTCGCGAAGAGCTGTACACTGTAAGGCCTATGCTGTCGACGAAGCCGGGAGGTGGCCTCGATCGGATGCCCGGGATGGGCGATGGAAGCGTGCTTTGACAGGAAGCATATGCATCTTTATATTAAGAAGAAAACAGAAGTGTTTATAGAAAGAGAGCAGAGATGAGAGTGATTTCAGGAAGCGCACGGAGTCTTCAGCTGAAGACCGTGGATTCGATGGATACACGTCCGACGCAGGACCGTATCAAGGAAACCCTATTTAATATTTTACAGTTCGAGGTTCAGGGCATCGACTTCCTCGATCTCTTCGCGGGCTCCGGTGGGATCGGCATCGAGGCGATCTCCCGTGGTGCCCGTCGTGCGGTCTTCGTCGACAACGCCCCGAAGTCGATCCGCTGCATCCAGGAGAACCTCGAGCACTGTAAGTTCACCGACGAGGGCGTGGTGATCGCCTCCGACTATATGTCGGCGCTGAACCGCCTCCGGAATGCAGGCTACCACTTCAGCGTGGTCTTCATGGACCCGCCATATAATCACGGCTTCGAGCGGAAGGCGATGGACATCCTTCACGATATGGATTATGTTGATGAGCATACGCTCTTCATCATCGAGGCGGATCTCGACGACGATCTGACCGAAGACATCGAGGCACTCGGCTACACGCTCGTGCGTGAAAAGCTGTATAAGACGAACAAGCACGTTTTCTTCCGGAAAAAGTAATAAAACGTAAGAAAAACTTCGGAAGATCGGACTTGTCAAGCGACGAAAAAGGCATAAGATAGTAGCCTGGAGAGAAAAACTATATGAAAATCGGAATCTATCCTGGATCCTTCGATCCGGTGACCTTCGGTCATCTGGACATCATCGAGCGAGGCGCGAAAATCGTCGATAAGCTCATCGTAGGCGTGCTTACAAACAACGCGAAAACGCCGTTGTTTTCAAGTGAAGAACGTGTTAGAATGATTAATAATTTGACGAAACATCTCGACAATGTCGAGGCGAAGGCCTTCGATGGCCTGACGGTTGACTTCGCACATGCGGAGGGCGCTACCGTGATCGTCAGAGGACTCCGGGCCGTGACGGACTTCGAGTACGAGCTTCAGCTCGCACAGACGAATAAGGTCATCGCACCGGATATCGATACGATCTTTCTAACAACAAATCTGAAGTATTCCTATCTCAGCTCCAGCACCGTAAAGGAAATCGCAAGCTTCGGCGGCGATATCCATGAATTCGTGTCACCTGAGGTACAGGATAGAATGAAGGAAAAATTTAAGGCGGTTAAGAAACATGAGCAGAATTGAGCAGTTAATCGGTGAGATTGAGGAGTACATTGACAGCTGTAAGTATCAGCCACTGTCGAATTCGAAGATCCTTGTAAATAAAGAGGAGATGGAGGAGCTTCTGGTCGAGCTTCGTCTCCGTGTTCCGGATGAGATCAAGAAGTACCAGAAGATCATTTCCCAGCAGGATGCGATCCTCGCAGATGCGAAGAACCAGGCAGAGAGCATGATTCAGGATGCGAAGCAGCAGACCGAGGAGATGGTTTCCGAGAACGAGATCATGCAGCAGGCCTACGCAAAGGCAAACGAGCTCGTGCAGCAGGCACAGGCACAGGCAGACCAGATCCTCGCAAACGCGACTGCTGAGTCGAACAATATGAAGCTGAACGCGATCCAGTACACGGACTCCATCCTTGCCTCCATCGAGACCCTGATGAGTCATTCGATGGTCGAGCAGCAGTCGAGATACCAGGCGCTCATGGAGAACATGCAGCAGACCTACGATGTCGTTGTCAGCAATCGTCGTGAGCTGAA
>ERZ1026864.449-NODE-449-length-24296-cov-5.906687_pt1 | contig 24296 bp, 18 predicted proteins | sample MGYA00380162_ERZ1026864 | MGnify/ENA primary metagenome ERZ1026864 (study PRJEB33269, sample SAMEA4719798) | human gut metagenome | biome: human-associated habitat; feature: organic feature; material: feces | place: Cameroon | collected 2013-10 ... | reverse complement strand
CGAGATAGGAGTCCGTCTCGTGGGCTCGGAGATGTGTATAAGAGACAGGTGTAAGAAGCACTTTCCCGTTCTGTCTGCTCTGCGGTCCGGACTTCATCCGTGCAATCACATCTTTAATGGTAATACTTCCCTCCACTGTTGCGATATAGATTTCATGCTTTGCATAAGCACGCAGCGACTGTTCCATCATCGCATAACTGGCATCTGCCGCATGTTCGGTTCCATGCCCCATCAAAATCAATGGGAAATCTCCCACCTCTTCCTTCAGCGACTCCCACAGTGCTTTTGCCACATCCTCATAATCCTGCGGTTTTGCCAAAAGCGCATCGGCAACTGCAATCTGTTCGAAAGCACCGGCATATTTTTTCGCTGCTTCCTTGAGTCTGTGATTTTCAATTCCGTCAATCACATGGGTAGGAAATACAGCTACATGCGTCACTCCCTGTTTTTTCATGCTTTCGAGAGCTTCCGTCGGACTCTTTGCTTCTATATGCTCGCGCTTTTTCATTGCGTTACGCACAATCGTACTCGAGACAGCTTCCTCTACCACGGCATCCGGATACAATGCCCGGACCTGCCGCGTGATGGCTGCAATATTTTTCTGCCGGGTATCCGGATAGGTTGTTCCAAAACTCACAATTAAAATTGCTTTTTTCATGTTATTTTGCATTCCTCTCTCTGTGATATAAGCGTGCTGCCTGTACAAAGTGTTCCACAAATGCCGGATTGGACGGATAATACAAATGTGGATAACCCCACCAGTTTCTGTCGTCCTCGTGGATACATGTCCAGGATGTTCCGCTTATCGGTTTCACGGCCACGCAGCTTTCTCCATTGTTGTCACTGTCATAGTAATGAAATTCATGTGCACGGACAGGTTTTCCCGCCAGGAAATGGGACGTCTGTTCCGTCACATTCACATAGCCAAAACGTACAAGTTTTCCCCGGTTATGACAGCTGCCCGTTATGATACCTGCCATCGGCCAGTTTTCTCCTTCTTCATCTGTCATGGATTCATGCAGATACATAAACCCGCCGCACTCTGCCACGGACGGCATACCATTTTCAATTGCCTCCCGGATGGAATTGCGCATGGAGACATTTTCTGAAAGCTGCCGGGCACACAACTCCGGATAGCCTCCTCCCAGAAGAAGCGCATCCGCTTCCTCTGGAATTTTTTCCTGTCCAAGCGGCGAAAACCAGACGAGTTTTCCACCATACGCTTCCAGAAGCCGCAGGTTATCCTCATAATAAAAACAAAATGCCTCATCTTTTGCAACTGCAATAACCGGACATCCCTCCTGCTGTTTTTTCTTTTTCTGTAAAACCCCTTTGTCTTTTCCCGGTTCCTGTAATTTAGGCAGTTTCGTTTTTCCGTCCCGAAACGCATGTAAAAGTGCCCAGCTTTGCAACAGCTGCAGCATCCGATCCAGATCTGCGGTCTCTTCCAGTTTTTCCGCAGCCTGATTGACCTGCTTGCGCAGACCTTCCATTTCCTGTGGCATTTTCAAACCCAGATGCCGGCTCTCCAGATGCAGACTTTTCTGTACCGGAAAGCATCCCAGCACCGGAAGCCCCAGTTCTTCCTCAATCACTGGTGTCATTGTCCGGCAGAATCCCTCCGATGTCCGGTTTAATATCACACCAATGATCCGGTGATCCCTGTCATACTGTAATATCCCTGCCAGAAGTGCAACCATCGTGCGCCCCATCCCACGGGCATCCAGCACAAGCACAACCGGCAGATCCAGGGTCTGTGCCAGATGATAGGCGGAGCCCTCTTTTTGTGTGCCTCCTAAGCCATCGTATAATCCCATGGCTCCCTCGATCACCGAATAAGAGAAGCTCTCCCAGTCATATCCATACAGTTCCCGGATCTGATCTGCCCCTGAAAAAAACGTATCCAGATTGCGCGACGGTACACCAATCACCTGACGGTGAAACATGGGATCAATATAGTCTGGTCCGCTTTTAAACGCACGAACTGCAAGTTTTCTGTTTTTCATTGCTGCCAGCAACGCACAAGTGATTGTCGTTTTTCCACTGCCGCTTTGCGGCGCTGCCAGTACCATTCCACTGTGTAACATAGTTCTCTCCTCATTATGCCATCGTCAGCACACAGATATATACGGGGTTCTCAGCCTGCATCAGATGATAGGTTCCCACGGTTTTTGCCCTGCTGACCTGCACCTGTATGATTTCTGTCTGCATTTTCCCTGCAGCAAGTTCTGTAATCTGAGCCACGGTTTCAAGACTTATGGCATTGACAACCACACGTGTCCGTGGATTCTTCTCCCAGATGACATGCAGAATATCCGCAAGGCATCCACTGCTTCCCCCAATGAATACATGTGTCGGAGGTTCCAGGGATTCCAATATATCCGGTGCTTTCCCATCCACCGGAATCACATTTGCCAGATGAAATTTTTCCAGATTCCGGCGCAGAAGCTGCTGTGCTGTGGCTTTTTGCTCAATGGCGTACACACGAATCCCCGGACTGCACGTTGCACATTCCACTGCAATCGATCCGGTACCACTCCCCACATCGTATACCACAGCATCTTCTGTCAGGCCAAGTTTGCATAATGAAAGTGCACGCACTTCTTCCTTGGTCATTGGAACCGTTTTTTCCCCTTCCACGACACGCAAAAATGATTCATCGGACATCCCTGGAACAAGACGTCTTTTTTGCACATTTTCATTGCATAATAACAGGGTATACAGACCTTCTTCTTTTACATTTTTTGCCTCTCCATACGATAGCTCGCGGATTTTTTCTCTGTCATAAGAGAGCTGAAATCCAGCAATCATGCGGGTTTGCGTCAATTTTTCTTCTTCTATCCAGCATCCGATCCGTCGGACATCCTCCACCCCGGAAACCAGCAGAAACGTCTTGGGAAAATGCCGGATTGCATCGAGAACGAGCGCTCTGGTCTCCGCGGTATCCTTTTTCCCATGAATACTTAAAATTTTTGCATCCTGCCAGGCAATTCCTGTTGCCGCAGAGAGGTAGGAAACGGATGAAATTCCTGGAAAAATACGAATTTTTTTGTAATTATTTTTATTTAATTCTGTTTTTATTTTTTCTGTTCCACTGTAAAATCCAGTATCTCCGGAAAATAATATGGAGACTTTCAGTTTCTGGCCATCCATTTGGGATTCCTTTTGTCTTAAAACCGGTAAAATATCTTTTGCGAGATAAAAAGGATAGGTTTCCTTACTGTTTTCCACCACTTCGAGCATCCGTTCTGCCCCAAAAACCACATCAGACTCTTCCAGCGCTCTTTTTGCTTCCTGTGTCAGTGTCGCCGCACTCATACCGATGCCAATCAGGGAAATTTCCACCTCCGGACGACCGGAAATCGTATGTCCAAGCAGACGGGAAAGTGTTTCGGTTACCTGTGCATAAGACATTCCCTGTTCCTGTTCCTGTTCCTGTTCCTGTTTCCCGATCACGCATGCCGTAATCCCTGCCTTCTGTGCTGCCGCAAGTTTTTCCTGAAATCCGCTGTGCGCACCACTGGCTTTTGTAACCAGATAGCGGATCGAAAACTGATGAATCATTGCCAGATTCATTTCCTCCGAAAACGGACCCTGCATCGCAAGAATCTGCTTTCCGCGGATACCCGCCTTTTCACAGAGACCGATACTCTCCAATCCGGGAAGCACACGCACAAACAAACGCTCCTTCAGGGGTGCAAATACCGCCAGCTCTTTGCTTCCGGTTGTCAGAAGAATGTTTCCGGATGTGTCCGTAAGTGCCTGGACACAGCTTTCATAATCGGCAAACACATGCACGGTTCCAGCGCGCTCTTTCATGCCTTCGTTTTCCGGTATGCTACAGATTCCATCGTCCATTCGCCGCTGGAGCCGCAGATATGGAATTCCACTTCCTTTTGTACTCTCCCGGATGTTGGCAGACACTTCTGTGGCAAACGGATGCGTAGCATCCACGACTGCCGCATAGTTGTTCTGTCCGTTTTTTTTCAGCAGGGCGCGCATTTCCTCTACGTCCAGTCTTCCTACACAGACCTTCACCCCGGCAAGTTCCGGCATGACCATCTGACCGTATTCAGTTGCTACATGCACATCACAGGCAATATGTGCCCGTGAAAGTTCCTGTGCGAGAAGACGACCTTCCGTTGTTCCCGCATAAATTAACACTTTCTCTGCCATCTTATTCCTCTTCCCCGTTTTCTGCTTCTATATATGGTATCCTCTCGGTGTCACAAGCTTTCCATCAATAATTTTTGTCTGGGAATTCCCGATAAATACCGTGGTAAACATGTTCACCGGTGTATGCACCAGTTCCGCCATGGTAAGGGTTACGGCTTTCGTATCATCGCGTCCGATATTTTCCACATACCCACAGGCACGCTCCGGTTCCACCCCGTGTTCCATCAGAATTCTGCAGGCGCGCTCCAGATAGTCTGCCCGTTTATGGCTCGACGGATTATAAATTGCCATTGCAAAATCTCCCTCCGCCGCTGCAATCAGCCGCTTTTTAATCCTCTCCCACGGGGTGAGAAGATCACTCAGGCTGATCACGCAAAAATCATGGTTGAGAGGAGCCCCAAGCACTGCAGCACCGCTGCTTGCTGCTGTTATTCCGGGAATTACTTCAATGATACAATCATCATATAATTTTCCGATTTCCAGCATCAGGGATGCCATCCCGTAAATTCCGGCATCTCCGCTGCAGATCAATGCCACTTTTTTGCCTTCTCTTGCCTTCTCGAAACACATCTGGCAGCGTTCCCGCTCCTGCCGCATCGGTGTAGACAATAATTCTTTGCCCCCGAACCGTTCCCCAAGCAATTTCAGATATACGGTATAACCGATGATCACATCACTGGCTTCTAACACCTGCATGGCTTCCTGCGTCATCATATTTTCCTGTCCCGGTCCCATACCGACCACATAAATCCGGTGTTTCATTTCTTTCTCCTTCCTTTCGTCTCACACAAACTGCAATACGATTTTCTCCCGTTTTGCCACGGCAATTGTCACGCCATCCATAGCCTGCTTATGTATCAGCAAACTACCTCCGTCTGCTGCAGCGACCGCAGCACGCTCACACACATTATCCACTCCCACTGTCTGAGCCACAAACGCGGATGCGGTGAAATCACCCGGCACTTTTTTCAGTTCTCCGGCAGAAAAAACGACAAACGGTACCCGCAAATGCTGTGCCAGCTCCCACAGACCGAATTCTTTTTCCTTCACATCAACCGATGCCAGGGCATAGATATCATCCAGGTCTATTTTTCTGCTATCCACAAATGTTTTTATCATTTGTTTTATCTCGTTATAACTTTTATTTTTTCTGCATCCCATGCCAAGTACGGCTGTTTTCGGAGCTAAAACAAGCGTTTTACGGTCTTCCTGTGGCTCTTTTTTTGTAATCCACACATCCACAGCATGTTCCGCCTGTGCTTCGTTCCACGAAATCAGCTTTACTTCCTTTGGCGGCTGTAATTTTGCCACCTCCTCCGGGGACATACATGCCGGATCTACCGCCATCACAATGATTTCGCCCTGTAACAGTTTTCCGGACACATGCCGGATCGCTTCGGGGTTACACACCCGCAGGCCATTTTTTCTTGCAAACACATCAACGGCAAAAAGCCCATTCACGTCTGTTGCCGTCGTCACAACCGCAGCGGAATGCAATGATTCTGCGATCTGCTTCGCCAGTTCATTGGCACCACCCAGATGTCCAGACAGCACCGGAATCACAAACTGTCCGGCCTCATCCAGCACCAGTACCGGACTGTCCACGGTTTTGTGGCGGATCAAAGGTGCGATGGCCCGTACGGCAATCCCGAGAGCTCCAATGAAAATCACGGGAAACTGTTGTGCAAAAGCCTCTTCCAGAAAATCCGGAAGTGACCGGTTTCCTCTTTCTCTTATCTGTATCTTTGAAACCGCAGGGTGACCACCGTAACGGCTCTGCCAAAATCCATACGAAACAGAAAGTGAAAGTTCCGCGATTCGTGCCGCAAGCTCTCTTCCACGTTCCGAAAACCAGGTCATATACAGGATCATTCCGGTAACTCCTTTCCCGCATCCGTGTCACGCATTAATCTATCGTCTTCTGCGTTTTTTGGTGTTTTTGCCTTGCGGAATTCAGTTGTAAAATCCGGTGCGTAGAGTCTGGAGCGCGTATAATGCTGATTTGATATTACATCCCCGACCAGCACCAGAGCGGTTTTTGTAATATTATGTTTCTTTGCCACCTCCGGCAGCTCCTGCACAGTACAGATATATGCTTCCTCGTCCGACCAGGTTGCCTTGTACACCAGTGCCGCAGGTGTATCCGGCTCATATCCGCCATTTACAAGGCGCCGTGATAATTCCTCCAGCATTCCGGTACTCAGATAAATTGCCATGGAAGCATGGTGTGCGGCAAAACTCTCAATACTCTCCTTTTCCGGTACCGCCGTCCTTCCGGCCATCCGGGTGATGATCAGTGACTGTGACACATCCGGAAGGGTATATTCCAGATTCAGCGATGCCGCTGCTCCAAAACAGGCACTCACACCCGGACAACTCTCATACGCAATCCCCTTCTGATCGAGAATATCCATCTGTTCCCGCACTGCTCCATATATACTTGGTTCTCCCGTATGAAGTCGAATCGTGATTAAATTATTTTTTTCTGCCTGTTCCATCACCGAAATAACCTCTTCAAGTGTCATTTTGGCGCTGTTATGAATCTCACAGCCCTCTTTTGCATAATCGAGAAGCTGTGGATTGACCAGCGAACCGGCATAGATGATGACATCTGCTTTCTGCAGCAGACGCATTCCCCGCACAGTAATCAGATCCGGTGCTCCGCTTCCTGCTCCGACAAAATAAATCATAGCAACCTCCTGAGTAATTCTTCTGCTTTTGCAGTCATCCCAAGCAGCCCGTAGGTATTGGAATAGACAATACAAGCAATCTGTAACCGACCGGCCGCACGTTTTTTCAGATAGAAATCAATTTTTTTCATGATATCTTCCATAACATCTTCTTTTTTACCTTCGGCATCAATAAACGCAAGTGCTTCCTCGGTTGTGACGCAATCTAAAATCTTCTTTAAACATTCTAAAGATACATTTTCACGGATGCCGGCTGCCGCTAAAAGTTCCATCCGACAACCTCCCTCATGGGAATGGGTGTTCATAATGCCTCCCGCCACCTTAATCAGTTTTCCAATATGTCCGGTCAGAAGCATTGCACAAAATCCCAGTTCCGCCGCCATATCGATCGTCTCACCGATAAAATTACTGCATTTCACACTGCGATCAAGATCATATCCATAGGTCTGCTGCATGAAATCCAGTCCATAATTTCCCGGTGAAACTGCCGCAATGGTCTGCCCTTCTGCACGCTGCTGGCGGAGTTCCACACGAATGGTCTCCTTAAGTGCCTGACTGCTCATCGGTTCCACAATTCCTGTCGTCCCCAGTATTGAGATTCCCCCGACAATCCCCAGTCTTGGATTAAACGTACGCTCTGCAAGTGCTTCCCCATCCGGCACAGAAATCAGAATATGCAGTGTTCCGTGAAAATCACAAATCCGGCACACTTCCTGCACTTCCCGGGTGATCATTTCCCGCGGCACATGATTGATTGCGGCATTGCCTACGGGCTGATCCAGTCCGGGTCTCGTCACACGGCCCACACCCTTTCCTCCGTCAATCTGCAGAAGTTCTTTTTCTCCATTCCCACGGTTGTCCGCGGTGACCGTGGCACAGATTTTACTTCCGCTGGTCACATCCGGATCATCGCCGCCATCCTTGACCACAGCGCAGGAAACCTGAGATTCCCCGCGCACGATATCCGTCACTTCCGCAGTGTATGGAATTCCTTTTGGGGTCTCAATCGTTATACAGTTTTTTATTTTTCCCGTCAGAAGCATATATGCCGCAGCCTTTGCAGCAGCGGCAGCACAGCTGCCGGTTGTAAATCCGTACCTCACACCAGATACGCCTCCTTCTTTCCTTTATACCGGCCGGATCTGATATAACAGTGCGTTTACGATTGCTGCCGCTACATTGCTGCCGCCTTTTCTACCGCGGTTGACAATATGCGGCACATCGGTTTTTAAAATCAGTTCTTTTGCCGCCTCTACATTTACAAATCCCACCGGAACTCCAATAATAAATGCAGGACGCCAATCACTTTTCTGCATCAGTTCATAGAGCGAAATCAATGCCGTCGGCGCATTTCCCACGGCAAAAATTACAGGTTTGTCAATATTTGCTGCATGTTCCATGCTGACCGTCGCACGTGTCACCTGCCGCGTCTTTGCCTCCCGCGCCACATCCTCATCTGCCATAAAACAATGCACCGTTCCTCCAAATTCCCCTAACCGTTTTTTGTTGATGCCTGCAAGCGCCATATTGGTATCCGTGACAATGTCAGCGCCACCTGCAATCAGTTCTTTGGCAATCTGCACGGCATGGGGAGAATACGTCATCGTCTTTGCATAATCAAAATCCGCACTTGTATGGATCACGCGCTTTGTCACCGGCTCCTGCTCCGGTGGAAGCACGATACCACGCTCCTTTAGTTCTTCCCCTATGATGGCAAAACTTCGTTTTTCAATCTCTCCCGGAAGAACATATTCAATGTTTTCCATAACGTTTTTCTTCCCCTTTCTTCTTTATATCCAGCAATGCCTCAATCAGTTGTACATTTTCCGGATGACCTTTTACGGCAATTCTGTAAAAGTCCTGTCCCAGTCCTGTATAGTTTGCGCAGTTTCGGATCAGAATTCCTCTTTCCAGCAATAATCTGTACAGTGGAATTTGTGTTTTCAGCAACAAAAAATTAGCTTCAGAAGGAAAAATTTTCATTTGATCTCCAAATATTTTTGTTAACTCGTGTTTTAAAAAGTGCTTTTCTTCCTGAATCAGCCCAATCGTATCCTTCAGATACTTTCTACGACTCCAACCAGGAAGCGAATCATTCAGAATGTCCATGCCGATCCGCTGCGCAACCACAGATACATTCCACTCCGGCAGCTGATGCGCAATTTTTTCACAGATATCTTTCTGCGCCAGCAGATACCCCAGCCGGATTCCCGGAATCGCATAGATTTTTGTATATGCACGCACCACAATCAGATGCGGATATTTCCGGATCCAGGAAGCATATCCTTCCATCCCCGTGAATGCAATGAAACATTCGTCCAGCACCACAGTGATGCGTCTCTTTTCACACACGTCAAGAAGCGTCTCCAAAAGAGACGCTTCCATTTTGTTCCCCACCGGATTCGCAGGGTTCGCCAAAAATAATAAACCGATTCCATCCAGATGCCTGCACAATGACTCCATCTGTGCCATGTCCATGGCAAAATTATTTTCTTCCTGCAACGGGATACTGTATACCTCGGCGCCCACTGTCTGAGCCGCCCAGGCATATCCCGAAAAAGAAGGAGCCAAAATGCCCACCCGCTTCGGGCGCAGTGCATGCACAATCGCAACAAATAATTCGGATGCTCCGTTGCCACACACTACTTCTTCTGTTGAAAAACCATAAAGTGCTGCAAGCCGTTCCCGCAACAGCACATTGTCATACTGTGGATAACGGTTGCTGTGAACCGCCGCTTCCGCCATCCGTTTCTGCAATATCTCCGGCAGCGGCAGCGGATTGGTATTTACAGAAAAATCATATGTGATCTGATTTTGATAAATATCCCCACCGTGTGCGGCCACCGTCATGCTGCGTGTTCTCCTTCTTTCCTGTTTTCCCGTATCTGCATTACTGCTTTACTTCTTATTTTACTACAGGAATTCTTTGATTCCAAGGAAAAATCACACAAACCATTTTTATTGTAGATCTCCAGCCAGCTCCTGCATCAGATGATGTACCGTAGTAATCTCGTGAATCCGTCCCGTATTCGCCCCACAGAATACCAGACCGTTTTCCACATCCCCACGCACGGCATCGATCAACGCTTTCGTAATACAGTAAGGAACTTTCTGCGGACTGCATTTTTCCAGACAGTTGTAACACTTACTGATTGGCAGCTTTGCGCGCTTTACACGATCGATAAACTTATTGCGCAGTGCACGTCCCGGCATACCGACCGGACTTTGGATAATCTCGATATTTTCCTCACTGGCGTGAATATACGCCTCCTTGTATGCCTCCGATGCATCACATTCTTCGGTTGCGACAAAGCGGCTGGCAATCTGTACACCATCCGCGCCGAGATCCAGCGCATGCGAAATATCTTTCTGATCAAATATCCCGCCGGCCACAATGACCGGAATATTTTTCTGATACCGCTGTTCGTATTCCTTTTTGCAGTCGATAATCTGCCGGATCTCTCCGTCAAAATTAATGGCATCCATATGTGCCAGCTGTTCATTGGAAAACCCCAGATGCCCGCCGGCTTTCGGTCCCTCCACTACAATAAAGTCCGCCGTGCGGTCATAGCGGTGCGCCCACATCTTCAATATCAGCTGGGTTGCACGCTTCGAGGATACAATCGGAGCTATCTTTGTCCGGCAGGTTTTGCTGACAAGCTCCGGCAGATTCATGGGAAGCCCGGCTCCACTGATAATCACATCTGCCCCTGCCGCAACTGCTGCCCGGACATGCTCTTTGTAATGCTTTAATGCAACCATAATATTGACACCCACAAGTCCGTTTCCACAGGCAAGCTCCTTTGCTTTCCGGATATGTTTTTTGATGGCTTTTAAGTTACAGCCTGCCTGATCATTCTCGAAGCCTTCTTCATCGTAGCCGATCTGCGCAGTAGAAATGATACCGACACCGCCCTCCTTTGCCACCGCTCCCGCCAGATGGCTTCTGCTGATTCCTACTCCCATGCCCCCCTGGATGATCGGAATTTTTGCAATCAGATCCCCGATCTGCAGTTGTTTCAACTTTGATGTATATGTGCTTATCATGCACGTTTCCTCCATATACTGAAAATTGTTTGACTATCAAACAATTTTCAGTATATGTCAATATAGTTTCTTTGTCAATATGTATTTGTATTCATTTCTTTTACACATAGTTTTCATTACTATATTCATGCAAGAATTTTCCTGCTGATGTCTGGAAGGAATAATAAAAACCGTGGGTTTCCGATTTCATTGAAATCCTGAAAACCCACGGTATCGGGTATGCCATATTATCCTTTGACAGCTCCCACAATTCCGTTTGCGAAACTTTTCTGCAGAACCAGGAAAAGAATGCCGGTCGGGAGGGAACAGATGAGTACCCCAAGCATGAGCACGCCGTAATCAATGCTATAGCCGCTGGAGAGGTTTGCAACCAGCATTGGCATGGTCTGGGAGGTATCATCCATCATAATAACCTTTGGCCATAAGTAATTGTTCCACGCATTCATGAACGTTACTGTCATGGCTGCTGCGTAGGTGGACTTCATGGTCGGCATAAAAATTTTAAAGAAAATCTGAAGTTCTCCAAGTCCGTCGATTCTTGCCGCCTCTATGATCTCTGTCGGGAAAGAGCGTGCGCTCTGTCGGAACATCATGATCAAAAACGGTGTGGACAGCGTCGGCAGTACATAAGCGATCCATGTACTTTGCAGATGCAGTCCGGTAAACATTTTAAACAGCGGAATGAGTGTCGCTGCAAACGGAACCATCATTGCAAGAAGCAAAACAGACATCAAAACGTCTTTTGCCTTGTCATGGTAAATCTCAAATGCATATCCTGCAATGGAACAAATCAGCAGGGAAAGTACACTTAAAATTACCGAATAAAACATGGAATTGGAAAATGCCCTGCCAATCTGCTGACGCGCCAGAAGGTTTGTCAGATTGCTGGCCAGATTTGCTCCAATTGTCAATTTACCACCGAGAATATCGGTACTGTTATTCGTTGCTGCCGCAATCATCCAGTATAACGGAAATACCGAGATGAGGGATGCCAGAATCAAAACGATATATACTGCTGCATTTTTTACTTTTCTCATCTCTTATCACCTACTTTCATCTGAATAAAGGACAGGATTGCTACCAGAATAAAGATCACATAGGACATTGCTGCCGCATATCCGAACTGGGAATTATACTCAAAGGATGTCTTGAAGATATAGTGGGACATCGTAAGTGTTGAGTTCGCAGGTCCGCCGCCTGTCAGGTTTACAGATTCATCAAACAGCTGCAGGGTTCCATTGATGGACATGATCGTTGTCAGAAGGATCGTCGGCCGAAGCAGTGGCAGTGTAATGTGGAAAAATGTTTTCACAGGTCCTGCTCCGTCAATGGTTGCTGCCTCATACAAAGAACCATCGATATTCTGTAACCCGGCCAGATAAAATACCATATTATATCCGGTCCATCTCCAGATCAGTGCAATAATTAAAATTACTTTTGCGGTACTTGTCTGTCCCAGCCAGTTGATACGGGAATGAATCAGGCCCAGATGCAACAGCACCGTGTTGACATATCCATCGTATGCAAATAATGTCTTAAAGATAATGGAGTAGGAAACCAGCGCGGTACAGCATGGCAAAAAGATTGCAGTACGGAACAGTCCCTTACATTTCAAATGCGGCTTATTTAAAAGCACAGCAAGTAAAATTGCCAGAATCAGCATTACCGGTACCTGAATGATCAGGTACACAAAGTTGTTGACCATTGCAGTCTTAAACACGCCGTCTCCCAACAGACGCTTATAATTGCTCAGTCCCGACCAGACCAGATTGTTGCCGATTCCACTCTTAAAGGAGAGGATAAACGCCTGGATCATCGGGTAAAAACTCATCGCAAAGATCAGTATGGTAGCCGGAAGCAAAAATGCCCAGCCGGTCATATTCCTTCTTTTCGTCCCCGTAAATTTCTGTTTCATAAATAGATCCTTTCCTGCCTCATATCTGCGATACCGGCTGTGTTTCCACAAGCCGGTATCTTTCAGACCTTTTTACTGTCCGACATTAAACTCTACTGTACTCTGTGCCTCTTTGATTGCAGAATCCATATCTGCTTTTCCACCGATAATCTGTGACAGAGCCACTCCAAGTGCTTCTTTCTCCTCTTTCCAGTAAATTCCCTTGTTGATGGTTGGAATGTTACTTCCGTAAGATACGATCTTGGAGTAAATTGCCTCATTTCCAAAATACTCGCTTGGCTTATTGTAAGCATCCGAATCTGCTGCCGGTAAATACGTTGCAATTGCACCAAGGTCTGTTAAAATCTGATCATAGAATTCTGTGCTTCCATCCCATGTGGACTTAAAGAAATCAACGGCCAGATCATAATTTTTGCAGGTGGAAGAAATTGCCCATGTAGAACCACCCTGTGCACTGTAGTTTGTTGCTCCCTGATAATCATTCAGTTTTGGCATATTGGTTACCGCCCAGTTGCCTTTCTGTTCTTCCTGATCGGTAGACATAATCGTTGAGCAGATCCAGGAACCATTGATGGTTCCCACAACAGTTCCATTATTGATAGAACCCTGATAACCGGACCAGTCGGTCTGTTCCTGTAAGATTCCTTTGTTTACCAGATCAATATACACATTCATGGCTTCCTTTAAGCCCTCATTGCCGTCTAACGCAATCTTTCCATTCTCATCAAATACAGAGATTCCAGCAGACTGCAGGATCATATTCAGTAAGTCCGGCTCTCCCTGTACATTTGTCAGCATTGGCATACCGGTCTTTTCCTTGACATCCTCACCGATTTTGATGAAATCATCCCATGTGATATCTGTCAGATCATCCACCGTGTATCCTGCCTCTTTCAGATAATCGGTACGGTAGCATGCAATTACGGTGTTGCTGTCGTAAGGAACTCCATAATTCTTTCCATCCACTACAGAGTTAGAAACCTTAGATGGAGCAAAATCGTCAAAGTTGATACCGGAATCGGTCAGATCTGCAAATACTTCCGGATAATTCTGCAGATACTTGGAAAATACCTGATCGTCCATCAGGAAAATATCCGGAAGAGAATCCAGCTCTCCGCTCATCGCATACGTCTGTACCAGTGTCTGTACATCATTCGAAAGTGTCTCCTGCACATCAATCTTGACATCCGGATGATCTTTCTCATAAATAGCTGCCGCATCTTTCATTGCATCCATGTTAAATGCATCCCAGCACCATACCGTCAGGGTATTGCTGTCACCGCTTTTTGCTGCCTTTGCCTGTGTGGAATCCTTATCGGCGCTGTTGCCGCCTCCTCCACAGGCTACCAGTGAAAGTGCCATAGCACCCATAAGCAGTGTTGAAATAAGTTTTTTCTTCATAGTGTTTTCCTCCCAAAAGTTTGACTTGTTTTTAACATGGGTTAAGTTTAACACTTGCGCAACCGTTTTACTTAGAAGTAAGTTATTATAAATTTTCACAATTTTATGGGATTTTTTATAAGATTTGCATTTATTTACGATTTTAGAAATTTTTTACAAAGAAAATGGAACCCGATGAAACATCCGATTCCATTTCACATTTTGCTTCCTGTTTACTCCCGCGCAACCGCCTCCGCCTTCATCTGCACCCTCTTCAGACAGGAATCCATATTTCCATTGGAAAGTTCATTTTGAAACTCAGACTCTAAAATATCCTCTATTTCATATGTCTTGCTGCCATAATTGACCGTGGGCACTACAGATGCAAAACTGTTAAGCAGACGCGTAACGCTCTGTCCGCCAAAAAAATCATCCGTATTGCGATAACTCTCAAGCACCGACAGATCTTTCAGCGATGGCACAATACCGATCTGTTCCACAAGTGTATTCATAAAATCCGTATCTTCGGCAAACATTTCTGTCATAAAATCTGCCGCCACCGCCGCATGTGCGGAATTTTTTAAAATATACCAGGCACTTCCACCCACGTTTGATGCCGGAACTGCATCTTGATTGTTCTCCACCAGTGGGATACGGGTCACACGCCACAGCCCGGACTGTGCCTGATTTTCCTTGATGGAAGAAAGCACCCAGCCGCCACTGATGACAGAAGCCACCTCTCCATTCTGGAAAGCACTGATAAATTCATTCCACCCATTCACACTCATTCCAAGATTTTTCTTAAGAAGTTTTGTATAGATCTCCAGTGCCTGCCGCAATGCCTTATTGTCCCGGATATCTGCTGTCACCCCATCTTCCCCGACATACCATCTGCCACAGCTTTGCATGATGATACGCACCAGGGGCAGATCGGTCGGATCCAGGGTAAGCATTGGTATTCCCGTCTTTTGATACACCTGCTGGCCGATCTCCATATAGCGTGACCAGGTCAGATTCTGCATATCAGCCTCGGAGAATCCCGCCTGTTCTAAAATATCCAGCCGGTAAAACAGAGCCGCTGTCCCACAGTCAAACGGGATTCCATAGGACTTTCCATCATGTTCTACCAGTTTGCGTTTATAATCCACATACTTGTCATAATCCACACGGTCATCCAGCGCAACAAATTCCTCTTCATAATTTTGCAACACATCCTGCACATCATAATCCTCAATCATGATCACATCGGGAAGCTGATCATACACCTGTGAGGACAACAGCAGTTTCACATCCGAAAGAATCTCCTCCCGTTCCTTCGTTGTCACTTCAATCCGTGGTGCCTGCGGATGTTTTTTCCGGTAGTACTCTGCTGCAAGCTGTGCTGCCTTGGCATTGAAGGTATCATCCCATGCCCATATCCGGATGCTGTCATCCTTTTTCTCCACAGACTCGGAAGTGACCTGCGTCCTGCTGCTGCCACAGGCTATCATACTTAACAGTACCGCCACAAGCAGTGCAATTGCCACAAACCTTTTTCTCATAACTTCTCCTTTCGCAATCGTCTGTCATATATTGGGAATACGAATCCGTATCGTAGTTCCATGCCCCGGCACGCTGTCAATATGAATGTAAAAATCCGGTTCCTCCCGTTTCCCGTAAATCAGCGCAAGCCTCTCCTGCACATTCTGCACCCCGATTCCGGAAAAATGTTCTTTCCGGTTTTTCACAATCTTTTTCGGATCTCCGGTTTCCATGCCAACCCCGTCATCCGCTACCTGAACTTCAAGCACTTCATTTGTCTCATCAATCATCACACGCCGCATACGCACACAGATGGTTCCCTGTTCCCCGGAAGGAAATCCGTGAAAAAATGCATTCTCCACAAATGGCTGCAACACCAGTTTGGGCAGATTACAGTTATAGCAGTCCGGCTGAATCTCATATTCCACGCGAATCTGATCTCCGTACCGCGTATGATTAATCAGAATATAATTTTCAATGTTGACCAGCTCCTGTTCCACAGAAACCATTTCCTCCGTGTTGCTGATCGTATTGCGCAACAGGCTGATAAATGCATCAATCGTGCGCGTTGTTTTTTCGGTATCATTCTGATACACGAGCCACTTAATGCTTGCAAGTGTATTGTAAATATAATGGGGATTGATCTGCATCTGCAATGCCTTAATCTCCGCCTTGCGCTGCGCCCGCTGGGTATCAAGCAGTTCCCCGATATAATTTTGAATGTCATCGAGCATTTCATTGTAGGTACTGGCAAGCTGCTGCACTTCACAGGTTCCTTCTACCGGAATATACTCACGGAACTCTTTTCTCCGGCTGATTGCCATTTTGCTGACCAGATTTGACAACGGATGCAGTGTTTTTTGAAGATAAAACAGGCAAAGAAGCATGATAAACCCCGCGGTCACAGCACAAATCAGAATCAGCAACGGCATATTATACAGATCCTGAATCGCCATCTCATTATCAATCACACCATACATATGACAGCCCAGATAAGACAGATTCTGGCTGAGCACCGTATACGTTTTCCCCGATCCTGTAATCTGGTATCTTCCATCCGGTTTTTTGGCAATATTTTTATACCAGTCTTCCTCAAGCTTCTTTCCGATATTTCTGCTTTTGTCTGCACACATGAGGGTTCCATCGGCATCTACCAGATACCAGCTTGTGTGCTCAGACGTAAAATAATCATAAAACCGGCGTATATCATCCATTGCGAGTGTCACCAGAACTACTCCATACGTTTTCTGGCTTTCCGGAAGATACAAAGCTTTGGATGCAATGATCACATCACTGTAACGGCTCGTCATCGTATACGCTCCATGGGAATACGTATAATGGATACTATCCGGTTCTTTCAGCGCACGCACTACCGGTGCACTTGTTAAAATCTGATCGTTGGAAAGTACAACCGTCTCCGTCCGGGACAGATAATTAACACCGTTCATTCCCACCACAAGAATACTCAGGCGGTCAATATCCGTTGCGTTGGCAGCATTTAAATCCTGCTCCATCTGATAAATATTCTGAAATACCTGCGTATTATCACTCTTTTCCTGGGAATCCAGAAATAAACGGAATGCCCAGCTTGAATCAATCGCATCCGTCATTTTCTGTAAACTTGTATGAAAATCATTCAGTTCGTTTTCTACCTGGGAAAAAACCTTTTCCTGTGACTGCCCGTATGTCTCCGTAAACACTTTACGCGACATGGATAGTACGACCGTACTCACAATCACGGCAATCAGGCTGATTCCAAGCAGCACCATCGCAAGTATTCTTCCCGCCAGACTATTTTTCAATGCTGTCCCTCCTCCATTCCGATGGTGTCTTTCCCGTATATTTTTTGAATACGCGGCAGAAATAACTGTGTCCCGAATAACCGACCAGTGCGCTGACCTGCGCTACCGGAACCGTAAGATCCTGCAGGATTTCGCAGGCTTTGTGAATGCGCACACGGTTCAGGTAATCATTGAAGCCCTCGTTCATCTGCTGGTTAAAATACGCCGACAGATAGTTATAACTGAAACCAAACTTCTCCCCAAGATCTTCCAGTTTCAAATCTTCTGTATAATGCTGTTCCATATATGTAAGAATCTGATCCATTCTTGCATCTTCCTTCGTATTCTGTTTTGCAGAAATATCGGCTACTTCCGAAGCGATTCGCGCAACCGTTTGTTCATAAGACAGACGTTCCCCTGCCACATCCACTTCCCGCAGGAAGTATTCCTGTACCCGCAATTTTTCAGCGTCTTCCAGCTGCAGCATATCCAAAAATACCATAAACATATTTTTGATCTGGTTTTTCATCCGGTAGACATCTGCCCTGCTTTCACAAAGCGCATGGTTATATCCGAGTAACTGATCAGCCGCCTGCCGGTATTGTCCTCCGAGCAGCAGACGGTTATAACGGGTAAAATCAAAGCGGTCTATCGTTCCGCCAATGCGGTCTTTTTCATTTTCCATGACAAACAGCTTTTTCCCCGGATAGTAAAAGGACAGATCTGCGCCACGTGCCAGCTCCCGTTGATAAATTTCACGCAGCTGTCCCATACTCTGGCATGGGGTACTGATAATACCGATTGTGTCTTCACACATCAGTCCAATCTCGCCATTTAATTTTTCCAGCTTAATCCGAAGCATACTCCGCTGGGACATTTCATAACCAAACAATACACAGATCTGTTCCTTTTTCATCAAAGCAACACAGCTTTGTACTCCGGAAAATTCACTTTTGGCACGCTGTATTTTTTCGCATAGAAGTTCTGCTGTTTCTGCCGCCCGTTCACTCCCATGCGCAATCGTAACCGCATACATGCAGTAATAGGATGCGGCAAATACCTTTTGCAGTTCTTCTCCTGTTTTTGTTTCCCCGAGCAACAACTCTTTGAGCAGTTCCTCCGCGGTTTCCCCGGTCATTGCATGATCCGGATGCCAGCCGGGAATCCGCGCTGCCGCTTTTTGAAGCACGCCAAGAAGCTCATGCGGTGTGAGGGTTGGCTTTAAGATATAATCCACCACCCCCTGCATGAGCGTCTGCTTTACATATTCAAAATTATCGTATCCACTGAGAATGATCATCTGGACGTGCGGATAGCGGTGATGTACCGCCACCGTAAAATCGACACCGTCCATCAGCGGCATTACAATGTCGCTGAGAACAATCTGTGGCTGAAGCTTTTCGATCTGATCCATGGCATCTTTACCATTTGCAGCTTCCCCGACGATGGTAAATCCCTCTTCTTCCCAATGTATCATATAGCGCAGTCCCTGCCGCATGATAAATTCGTCATCGACAATCAGAACACGGATACTTTCCTCCCCCATAGTAAACATCCCCCCAAAACGGTCTTATCCTCTATCGTGCATTTGCCGGCTCCACGTTGACCGACTTTCCTTTGATCTTTACATTTTTCATGGCTTTTAATACATCTTTTCCATACTCCTGCGGCACCTCGACAAATGTGTAATTATCATACATGTCAATTGCCCCCACAAGTTTGCCCGGAATCTTTGCCTCTCCGGCTACAGCCCCAAGAATATCCCCTGGGCGGATCCGCTGGCTCTTTCCGATGTTAATGAACAGACGTACCATCCCTTCCTCGGCTCCGGTATCTCCTGCTAATGCATCATCAAATTCGTGATCCTCCTTTGATAATTCCACTCCGCCGATTGCCTGTTTTAAAAACGCAGCTGCAATATCCATCGCTGTATAATCAGAGTTGTTCACCTGCTGCTCAATCAGTTCAATCATATCACGCAGATCTCCGTCCTCGATAATCTGTCCGATCCCGTCAAGAATCTTATCTGCCTTGATCGCTGCCACATCATCCGAAGATGGGATTGGCTGCGCCTTGATCTTTGTCTTGCAATAGCGCTGGATCTCTTTGAGTTTGTATACTTCCTTGCCCTTAACGAAATTAAACGCTTTTCCGGTACGGCCGGCGCGTCCGGTTCTTCCGATCCGGTGCACATAATATTCATTGTCCTGTGGCAGGTCATAGTTGAATACCGCTTCCACATCATCCACATCAATTCCACGCGCTGCGACATCGGTTGCAATCAGGATATCTGTTTTCCCATTTCGGAATTTTTTCATCACTCGGTCACGCTGCACCTGTTTCATATCGCCATGAATTCCCTCTGCTGCATAGCCGCGCCCCTGTAATTCCGATGCCAGTTCATCCACCATGCGCTTGGTATTACAAAATACCAGCGAAAGCTTTGGATTATAATAATCCAGCAGGCGTGTCAGCACTTCCATCTTATCATTTCTGCGCACATCATAATAATACTGGTCAATATTTGGAACCGTCAGTTCTTTCTTCGTCACCTTGATCGTAGTCGCATCATGCTGGAATTTTCTTGTGATTTCCAGAATCGGCTTTGGCATAGTTGCCGAAAAAAGTACGGTCTGCCGGTCTTCATCCGGGATATAGGATAAAATTGTTTCTATATCCTCGCGGAATCCCATATTAAGCATCTCATCCGCTTCATCCAGCACAATCGTGTTAATATAATCACAGCGAATGGTTTTGCGGCGCAGATGATCCATCACACGCCCCGGTGTTCCGATGATGATGGTTGCCCCACCTTTTAATGCCTTGATCTGACGGGAAATATCCTGCCCTCCATAAATGGGAAGCACTTTGATCCCATGCATATATTTTGCAAGTTTCCGGATTTCTTCCGCACTCTGGATGGCCAGTTCTCTTGTCGGAGAAAGTACGATTGCCTGCGTTTTTTTATTATTAGGGTCCACTTTCATCAAAAGAGGGATTCCGAAAGAAGCCGTCTTTCCGGTCCCGGTCTGTGCCTGACCAATCACATCTACCCCACTCATCACAACCGGAATCGCCTGTGACTGGATAGGTGTTGCCTCTTCAAATCCCATCTCTTTGATTGCCCGCAGAAGCTGCGGATATAACCCTAATTCTTCAAATTTAACTGTTTCCATTTTCATCCTTTTCTTTTTGCCAGGTTTCGACTGCCATGCCGTTACAATGTGGTTCCCATGGTCACGTCTTCAGTTTCATCAAGCCCCCCTGCACAATAATTGTTCCGGCTGAATTTCTTCACCCGGTAAAGCATATTATCTGCTGCATGCAAAAAATCCCAGCTGCGGTTTCCCTTGCGCGGGATTCCCCAACAGACTCCCTGCGAAATCGTCACTACCGGAAGTGCCTTGGAAAACCGGTGCTCCATTTCCAGTGCAAGTACACGTCTGCGCAGCTCCTCTGCATAGGAAACGGCCTGTTCCCATGTCACATTCGCATAGATAATGACAAACTCATCCCCTCCATACCGTGCACAGAATCCTTCCGCTTCCTCCACCAGATTACGGATTGTATTTGCGATACTTACCAGACACCGGTCTCCTTCCTGATGTCCGTAATTATCATTATATTCCTTAAAATAATCAATATCGAGTATTTCCATCGCAACCGGAATATCATTCTCCTGCGAATAGTTAAACACCTCTTCTGCATAATCATTCAGACGGAACCGGTTTGCCATACGCGTCAGCGGATCCTGCTCGGAACGCTCCTGTAATACAAGATTCTTTCGTTCCGCCTTCATTCTGGCTTTGCGCATATTTTCCAGATTTTTGCGCAACGTAATCATACTCGAAAGCATGTTGCGCGTCACTACTTCATTCCGTTCAGATAATTCATAGTAAAGCCCGGCAGCCTGCAGATATTCCGCATTCTGGTTATGCTTCCGGTAAAATTTCATCTTCAGGGACAGAACTTTCAGCTGCAGATTAATGATCTTAAAATTCACCACCTGTGGTTCGATTACTTCAATGATACGCCAGAACGATTCATCCTGGTCCGTTTCCAGCAACACCAGACAACAACGGTAATAATCCGAAAAAAAGTCCAGCACCGTCAGATTATCCGGAAGATTCTGATGGATCATCTGAATACTCTCATTCCGCTTCTGTACATCTCCCATCTTGTGATAATAAATTACATCCACGATGTCGATAAACAGCCGGTCTGTAAGGGCAGCCTGTTCCCATCCATCTTTATGCAGATACTCCAGATATGTTTTTGCTTCCTCCAGACGATCCTGCAGGATCAGACATTCTGCCATATTTCCATAAAACACATACATATAAAAATTATACTTTTCATCCTGCTGTCTCGTCTGTAAAACCTGATAAGCTTCTAATAAAGAGTTCTCGGAATCCACATAATGCTCGCACTCCAGATACAATAACCCCATATTGATCAGAATCATAACCTTTTGCATCGGAAGATCATATGTATCACTGTCCTTAAGACCGTTCATATAATAATCAAGTGCAATTGATGGATTTCCTCTGCTCATGGATGCGATTCCCAGATAATTGTAACAACGCACCACAAGTTCCCATTCCTCTGCACGATCCAGATACGTCAGTGCCTCTGTCATCATATGGAAAAAATGCTCTCCGTCATTTAATCCATAATAGATTTCTCCACCATAAAAGCAGCCAAATCCTATCAGCTTTGGATCATCTGTTTCCCGTCCATACGCTATGATATCCCGACAGCATTCCAACACCACGTCCGCATTGGTTTCCCGATTTTCCAGAACTGTATGAATCCACTGTTGTACGGTTGTATTGTACTGGTTAAATTCCATATTTTATCCCTCTTAAGCTGAGATACCTCTTGATTATGTACGGTTTTTTCGCATAAAGCTCCAAAACCGTTTACATTTTATTGTATTAGAAAAAACTATGAATGTCAATCCAGCGTATCCATCGCCATCTGCGGAAGATACTCTTTCGGGTCCACAGCTTTTCCGTCTTTCTTTAACTGAAAATATACATTGCTGCCTTCGGTTGTATAATATTTTGTCGGCTCACTGACATAACCCAGCACCTGACCAGCTTCCGGCGTATCCCCTTTTGCAAAATTCAGTTCCTTCAACTGTCCGTAAACCGCAGCATATCCGTCACCCAGATCCTGTATCACCGTACATCCGGTTTCTTCATTTTCCTGAATATCTGTGATTTTTCCCGTTGCCATTGCAAACACTTTATCATTGACATTGCCACTGATCACCATGGCCGGATTGCAGCGATACTGCTCTAACGTTGGAAAATAAATGGTGGAATCCATGCTGTAATCCAGCAGAACATCTCCCTCAATTGGCCAGACCGCAGAACTCTTGTCAAAATGCTGTGTCACGGTGGCTGCTGTCTCTACTGTTTTTTCTTCGTCCTGTTTCTTCTCTTCCTCCTGCTGTGTTTCTTCCTGTTTTATTTTTTCCTGCTCTGCCAGCTTTAACGCCTGTTCTTCCGCTTTTTTCGTTGCATCTTCCACACTTATTTCCGGTTTCACTTCATAGGAAGCCGGTGCCTCCTGCTGGGTCTGTGCCGCAATTTCCTGTTCTGCTTCCCTGCGTTCTTTTCCTTTATCCGTGGCATATACACTGACAAATCCAATCACTCCCGCTACCAGACACGCGACAGTGGCTATATACTGTTGTTTTCTCATTTGGCTTACCTCCATCATCATTTCGTTTTATGGTCTTTGATGATAGTATGGACTGCCCGCGCTGTTTTTATACAGCACTCCTGTGATCATAAATAATATTGGAGAGCTGTGCAAACTGCTCTAAAGAAAGTGCCTCTCCACGAATATTAACCGGTACGCCAAGTTCCTCAATACATGCCTGCAGTTCTTCTTTCGGAAGACCGAATGCACCATAATTGGCAAGCCCGTTTGCCAGTGTTTTCCTGCGCTGATTGAACGATGCCCGGATCACCTGAAACAGCAGTTTTTCACTTTTTACGGTAACCGGCGGTTCACTGTGTCGTGTCAGACGGATCACGGCACTGCCGACTTTCGGCTGCGGCATAAAACAGCTTGGCGGAACATTGACTACGATTTCCGGTTTTGCGTAATATTGCACCGCCAGGGAAAGTGCGCCATATTCCTTGCTTCCCGGTCCTTCCTGCATACGATCCGCTACTTCTTTCTGTACCATGATCGTGATACTGTCGATCGGCACATGGCTTTCAAACAATCCCATGATGATCGGAGTCGTAATGTAATACGGAAGATTTGCAACGACCTTGATCGGCTTCCCGTTATTTTTTTCTTCCGCAAGTTTTGAAATATTTACTTTTAAAATATCTTCATTCAATACATCCACATTATTATATTCCGCAAGCGTATCTTTTAGAATCGGAATCAGATTGGTATCTATTTCCACTGCCACTACCGCGCGTGCCGCCTCACAGAGATATTGTGTCATGGTTCCGATTCCCGGACCGATTTCCAGCACAAAATCATCCTTTGTGATCTGCGCAGCTTCTATAATTTCCTCTAAAATTCCTGTATCAATCAAAAAATTCTGTCCAAATTTTTTCTGAAAATTAAACTGGTATTTCTGCAATACTGCAATCGTGTTCTTAGGATTTCCTAATGTAGCCATGTTATTCCTCTCTTTCTATAATCGAAAAAGAGCTGCCTCCGTGGTTTAAGAGACAGCTCTTCGTTTCGTTTTATTATGTGATTAGCCCTGAGAGATTGCTCCAGTTGGGCAAACACCAGCACATGTACCAC
>ERZ1026864.447-NODE-447-length-24385-cov-3.937238_pt1 | contig 24385 bp, 17 predicted proteins | sample MGYA00380162_ERZ1026864 | MGnify/ENA primary metagenome ERZ1026864 (study PRJEB33269, sample SAMEA4719798) | human gut metagenome | biome: human-associated habitat; feature: organic feature; material: feces | place: Cameroon | collected 2013-10 ... | reverse complement strand
TGCCCTTCGCCTTCATGTTCGTCGGCAGGTCAGCGCCTTCGCCGCCGACGCGGGTGATGGTGATGACGGCTTCGTCGGAGAAGTCCTTGGCGTCGGAGATCAGCTTGTCGGAATACTGCTTGGCCGGAACCTCAGGCAGGGTCCAATCCTGCGACCACATAGCCACCATCGGGCGGTCCTTGCGGTAGTCGGTGTACAGCTTGGTCAGCTCGGAATTGGTTTCGATGCCGGCCTGCTTCATGCCGTCAAGCATGGAAACGGTCTCGTACTGGTCGGACATGGAGCCGGAGCCGGTGCCGCCGTAAACCGGGTTGGTGGAGCCCCAACCGAACACGTTGACCTTCTTGTTGGACAGCGGCAGGTTGGAATCGTCGTTCTTCAGCATGGTGATGGCTTCCGACTGCACTTCCTTGGCCAGCTCGTTGGCTTTGGAAACGGTGGTGTCGGACAGCATGTACTTGGTGGTGGTCGCGTTGTTGAGCAGCGTGGAAAGCGGACCGGTCAGCATCATGGACACGGCCACGACGATGCCTACCAGCGCCACCAGCCAAGATTCGGAATGGACGATCTTACGGGTCGCCACTTCCTTGACCGTCTTCTTGTTGACGGCAAAAGTGATAATCAGCGCGAGCACGAACAGCACGCCAATCGCAATAAGGTACGGCGTCAATGAGCCGATGACGTTCATAACGTCAGCCATGTTGATTTGCAGCATGGTCTGCCTCCTCCTTGATTCTCATAACCAAACGACACGTAGGCTCCGATGCCTTTATCGGAACCGCGAAACCATTCAACACTGCCCCGCATCTCATGGTTTCGGTGAAGTGGCTGCAGATGCGTGCGGCAAGTGAAGACACTTCTTCATGTCGATGATTCGATTTCATCAGACTTCAACGTGCGGCACATGGCGTTTTCCCCAGCCTGTCAATTCGCGTGCATAATCTGCACGCCAAGTACGATGGAAGTATGAGCGACTTAAGCGCATTGAATCTGGAAGCAGGCAGCCTGGTTGGCGGCTACACGTTGATTTCCCGGCTTGGTTCGGGTGCCATGGGCTCGGTATGGCGTGTGCGGGACGATGGCGGCCATCAATATGCGATGAAGATTTTGCGTGATTCCCTCTCCGACGACGATTCCCCGCAGCAGCAGCGCGACGAGTTGACCGCACGCGAGCGCCTGCGCAGGGAGGCGATGGCGTTGCAGAAGGTGCGGCATCCGGGCGTGTGCGGCATTGTGGATATGGAACTTGACGACGCGTTGGCTTTTATTGTGACCGAGTTGATCGAAGGCAAGAATCTGCGTGAGGATGTGCGCGCCAATGGCCGATATGTGGGCGACGATTTGGAACGGCTGGCACGCAAGCTGATTGAGGCGGTGCGTGCCGTGCATGCGGCCGGCATCGTGCACCGCGATATCAAGCCGACGAATGTGATGGTGTCGAGCACCGGCCCGGTATTGGTGGATTTCGGCATCGCTATGGGCGAAGGCGAAAGCCATGTGACGCGTACCGGTCTGGTGATGGGCACGCCGGGGTTCATCGCGCCGGAAATCATTGATGGCGCGGAATCGGATGAAATGACCGATTGGTGGTCGGTGGCGAGCGTATTGGCGTTCGCCGCTACGGGTGAGCCGGTGTTCGGCACAAAGCCGATGATGACCGTGTTGGAACGTGCGGCGGCAGGCAGCGCCAATCTTGCGGGACTTCCTGCGGGCACGATGGCCGCGTTCCGTTCGGCGCTTAATCCGGATCGGACGAAGCGGTGCACGCCGGACGATTTGCTGCAGGCGATCGCCGTGGATGCGTTGAATCCGCAGGCGTGGGTTGCGGCCGACAATGGTGGCGCAGCGGATGGCGATACGGAGGCGATGCCCCCTTTTGTTGAATCGCCCGACAATCCGCGCACGTTGTGGCGATTGCAGGACGATATAACCGGCGAAAACGCCATCGGCACGCGCACGATGCCAAGGCTCAGCGAAGCAACGCAGGCGATCGGGCAGCCCGATGTGAGCGCAACTCAAGTAATCGGGAAACAAGTGACCAGCCAATCCGACGCGAGCGCAACGCAGGTGATCGCACCTGTTGACGATGCCGAGACCAGCGTGCTTTCCGACGCACTTCCCAACGTGGACAGCACGCGCACGATGCCGCAATCGCAAGGCACGCGGGCGATGCCGACAGGCACGCAGGTAATGCCGCAATCCATGCCGTCAACACAAATGCTGCCGGCCCAAAACGCATGGAATCCAGCGGAAGCGCCGACGCAAGTCGACCCGACCATCAAACCCGCGTTGCAACGCATCGCCATGCGGCAGCCACCGTCCGTCATACCGCAGGCCACGGTGGCCGCGGCGCAGCAATCGCCCGCAATGTCATTCCCGCCGGTACCCGGTATGGATGGGCCGAACGTTGCGGAAGCACCCAATCCCGCCGATGTGAAGCGTGGCGCGATGTTGGGCCGGGGCATGCTCCCCTGCGCGCTGATGGCGATTCCCGTGGCCGTCTGCGGACTGTTCTCACTGTGGACGGCGATGGCAGCCGCGTTGCTGTTCGCCTGTGCGCTGGCCACCATCGGATTCAACACGGAGGCGCAGCTCGAGCGCGAAGGCAAACGTGGCGGCGAGAAGAAAAGTTCCGACTGGCTGCTGCGATTGGCGGGACTGCCCTGGCACATCGTGAAGGGCTTCGGCGTCGCCATCGTGCGGACGCTGATCATGTTGGCCGTGGCCGCGCTGGGTTTGTCGCTCACCACGGTCGTGCTGCAGCTTCCGTACGCCGTGATGGATACGTGGATATTTGGATTGACGATTCCGATGCCGACGCTGCTTGGCGGTCCGCTTTCCGAAAGCGGGCTGGCGCAGGCTGCGTTCTGCGCGATCGGCTGGCTTGTGGCCGTGGCCGCTCCGGGCGCGATCGTACTGCGATTGGGCGGCGGCGCACTGCGTAAACAGCCGTATCTGCGCCACTTGAGCGAGCTGCCGACGCAATCGCAAGGCAATACGGAATTCCCGGCGAATCGATAGCAAGGCATCGCTAGTATGGTGCCCAGCATAACAACGTGAGGTCGAAAGGAATATCGATGGCCCAGAACAGCAAGGATGCGCAGAAGCGTACCAGCCGCGCCGAGCGTAGGGCCGCTGAGGCCGCGGCGATGAAGGCGCGCGCCGAGCAGATGGAGAAGGAACGCAAGCAGCAGACGATCATCGGCGGCATCGTGGTGGCGGTGCTGGTGATTCTGGTGGCGATCGGCGCGTTCACCGTGTACCACAACATGCATAAGAAGGCCGAAACGAAGGCTTCCACCGAAACCGTGCAGGAAGCGTACACGGCGTTGCAGAAAGTGAAGAACACTCCGAAGCTCGTCGATAAGAAGGGCGGCCTGCTGATTTCCAAGAACGGCTACGGCAAGGCTGTGGAGGGCGCGCCGACCGTCGAGCTCTACATGGATTTCCTGTGCCCGGGCTGCGGCAACCTGCACCGCCAGTTGGACGCCGACCTGCAGAAGATGGTCGATGCCGGCCAGATCAATCTGGACCTGCATTTCATGGCGTTCATGGACCGTTGGTCCACCGACGAGTATTCCAGTCGCGCGGCGAACGCGGCCATCTACCTGGCCGAGCATGACAGCGACCCGAACCATCTGATCTCCTTCCTGGAGAAGGTCTACGCCGAGGATTTCCAGCCGGAGGAAGGCTCCGCATACAAGTCGGTGAGCGACGCCAAGATCAAGGAGCAGATGATCGCCGCGGGTGTTTCCAAGGATGTTGCGGACAAGGCGTTTGACCGCGATTATCAGGAATGGCTTGATGCGATCGACACTTACACGCCGAAGCGTTCCGAACTGTGGCATCAGTCCGGCAGCTACAAGGGCAGCATGACCACGCCGACCGTGATCATCAACGGCAAGTATTGGGATATGGACCAGCTGACCACCGCCCAGACGACGGTTAAGGACGGTCTGTTGGAATCGATCGGCCTGAAGGACAGCGAAGTCGGCGTTGCCGGCAAGATGCCGTCCATCGGAGCCAAGAAGGGGCCGATTTCCGTCACCACGGGCGAATAACCCCTTACGGGCAGCCGGCGCGTCTCAACCCGCAATGCTAAGTTGACTGCGGTGGAAGCGCTGGTTATGCTATTCATCGTTCCTCTGTTGTTTTCATAGCAAAAGAGGACATGCCTCCTTAGCTCAGATGGCCAGAGCGGCCGCCTTGTAAGCGGCAGGTCGTCGGTTCGATCCCGACAGGAGGCTCGAACCCGTATGACGGGCTTGGACCTCTTACCATGGGTAAGTGCTCCAGAAGTCTTCCCCCAACTTGAGACTTCTGGCAAAGCGGACGAGACGTCCCCCAACCTGTCTCGTCCGACCGGGGGCAGGACATCCCCTTCTCTCCTGCCCCCTTTTTATTTTTCGCTTTTCGCACCTGCTTTCAAAAATGTGGCGGTATGGATAAAACCATCGGAAAGCACGGCGACCGTTCCAGCTGAGCCGTTACAATAACGGCGTTGTAGGCAGCGCTGAAAAGAGGATAAATGACGAGAAGGTGGACCCCTCGGAGATTCGTGACGCTTCGTCGTGTCCGCGTCATGGCATGCGTGGCCTCATTGACTTTGACTTCGGCGTTGGCGTTTGGTGTGGGCGCGCGCAAATCCGTGGCGTTGACCGTCAATGGGGAGACCACCACGGTGACCACATATGCGATGAGCGTGGACCGTCTGCTGCAGGAGCAGGGCGTGAAAGTCAAAACGCACGACCTGGTGGAATCGACCAGCCCGACCAGCATGCTGAAGAACCATGATGTGGTGAACGTGCAGAGCGCATACCAGACCACCATCACCATCGACGGCCAGGAAGTGCCGTTCTGGACGGTCGCGTCCAGCGCCGAGCAGTTGCTGGACTTCTTCAACCAAAACGAAACCGAAGCGGCGAAAATCACCGTCAATATCAGCAACGTCTACAACAAGCTCACCGGCGGTCTCATCATCAACCAGAAGGGGCCCGTCACCGTCATCGCGGACGGGAAAAGCTCGGTGACGCCGAACGGCAAGCTGCCCGCTGCCTCCATTCTTGACGCCAAAGGCATCACGTTGGGCAAGGAGGATCGCGTCAGTGTCGAAAAGGACGGCAAGACGACCATTCTGCGCGTCCGCCGCGTGACGCATGGTGAGGAGACCCGCACGAAGGAAGTGCCGTTCGGCACGCAGACCATCATCGACCCGAACCTGCAGCCGGGCGAAGTCACGGTACGGCAGGAAGGCGAAAACGGCGAAATCCAGCAGACGTACGCCGTCACCTACGTGGATGGCGTGAAGGAAAGCGAGACGCTGACCGGAGAGAAGACCACGAAAATCGCCATCGACAAAGTCATTGCGGTCGGACCGGAAAAAACTACGGACGATACCGACAAGTCCGACAAATCCGACAACAGCGGCAACGGCAACAGCAACGGCGATAACGGCGATAACGGCAAGACGGACGACGGCAAGAACGATTCGGATAAGAACGACTCGAATAAGTCCGATTCGAATAAGTCCGATTCCGACAAAACCGATTCGAACAAGTCGGATTCCTCGGATAAGAACAATTCGAACAACAACTCGAATAACAATTCCAACAACACCGAGAAGGACGATCCGGCACCGACCCCCACACCAACCCCTGCACCGCAGCCGACTCCCGCACCCCAGCCCAAACCGCAGCCCACGCCGCAGCCGAGCAATCCTTCCGCAGGCTGCCGCTTGTACCATCCTTCCGCGGCACAGGCACAGGCCTACGCTTCCGGCGCGGCGGCGCAGCGCGGCTGGACCGGCCAGAACTGGACGGATCTGGTCAAACTCTGGAATCGCGAATCCGGATGGAGCTGGAGCGCGGAAAACGTGTATTCGGGCGCATACGGTATTCCACAAGCGTTGCCGGGCAGCAAAATGGCCACGTTCGGCGCGAATTGGAAGGACGATGCCGCCGTGCAGATCGACTGGGGTCTGAGCTACATCGCACAGCGGTACGGCAGCCCGTCCGCGGCGTGGCAGCACTCCGAACAGACCGGATGGTACTGATCCGGCTAATCGCCAACGATTTTCGTACCGGCATGAACGGATAATGAGGGAATGACAGAAGAGGGAATGACGGAAAACGTGAACGAGCATACGCAGGGCCATTTGCTGGGGGCGGCCGACATCCGACGCATCGCCGCCGACGCGGGTATCAGCCCGACGAAGAAATTCGGGCAGAATTTCGTGATTGATCCGGGAACCGTGCGTCGCATCGTGCGCGAGGCCGGCGTGACCGCCGACGACCATGTGCTGGAAGTCGGTCCCGGACTGGGTTCGCTGACGCTGGCGATTCTGGAAACCGGCGCCACGATGACGGCTGTGGAAATCGACCCGCCGGTCGCCGAACGCCTGCCGAAAACCATCGCCGAATTCATGCCGGACGCCGTGGACCGCTTCCGTGTGGTCAACCGCGACGCACTCACCGTCAATCCGGAGAATCTGCCCGATTTCAAGGATGACGATTCCTTCACGCTGGTGGCCAATCTGCCGTACAACGTGGCCACGCCGATTCTGCTCACCCTGTTGGAACGTTTCGACAATCTGGGCACCTTCCTGGTGATGGTGCAGAAGGAAGTGGCGGACCGTTTGAGCGAGAAGCCCGGTTCGAAGATCTACGGCACGCCGAGCGTGAAGCTCGCATGGTACGGCACCGCGGAACGCGTGGGCGTCATCGGCCGCAACGTGTTCTGGCCGGCCCCGAACGTCGATTCCGCGCTGGTGCTGTTCAAGCGCTACCCGGGCGGTCACACCCCCGCCGCGGACAATGCGGACGGTTCCGTGGTGGATCGCGAAACCGTGTTCCGTTTGATCGACGCGGCTTTCGGGCAGCGCCGCAAGACCCTGCACGCCGCATTGAAGAAAATCGTGCCGTCCGAAGCGTTCGAGAAGGCCGGCATCGACCCGACCCGTCGTGGCGAGACGCTCACCATCGACGAATTCGTGGCGTTGGCACGCGCGTTGGATGAGGTGTTCGCGTCATGAGCACCATTGATTCGCCCGCCATCGGAATGGCCACCATCAACGCCGTGAGCGTGGACTGCCCGGCGAAAACGAATCTGACCCTGCATGTGGGCCCGTCGCATGCCGAATGGGGCGGCCGTCATGAACTCGACACCATCTATTGCGCGGTCGGCGTATACGACACCGTCACCGCCACGCGCAAAGCGCCGGGAAGCGGCTTCTCGCTGAATCTCGAGGGCGCGTATCTGGGCGACCTGGCCTCTTCCGGCAGCGATATGCGCCGCAACCACGCCGTGCTGGCATTGTTCGCCATGGCCGAAGCGAGCGGCCATGAGCCGGACGTGGCGTTGAACATCGACAAGCGCATCCCCGTCGGCGCGGGCATGGCCGGCGGTTCCGCCGATGCGGCGGCGACGATTCTGGCATTGAACACGTTGTGGGATCTCGATTGGCCGATCGAACGCCTGCAGGAAGTCGCGGCCACGCTGGGCGCGGACATGCCGTTCTGTCTGACCGGCGGTTACGCGCGCGGCACCGGTTTCGGCGAACGCATCGAACAGCTTGATGACGATGGCGATATCGTACGCGATCTTACGGAACGTGGGTTTACCGGCCATCTGCTGGTCGGCGCATACCGTGCGGAACTGCGCACGCCGGAAGTGTATGCCACATTCGATCAGATCGGTGCCGGCGATGGCGATGAGAACCACCTGCAGAAGGCGGCGGTCTCCCTGCATCCGCGTAGCGGACAGGCGATCGAGGAAGCCTTGCGTGCGGGAGCCAGCCAGGCGTTCGTATCCGGTTCCGGCCCGTCCGTCATCGCGTTCGTGCCGACGGAGGATGCGGCGGACGCCGTGCAGCGGGCATGGCAGGACAGCCGTTGCGTCGATCGCATCATCGCCACGAACGCCCCAGCCCGACCGATTGTGCATATCACCGCATGACACATATCACCGCATGACAGTAAAGTTGATGGCAATTGGTTTGTTCAAAAGGAATTCGTAAATGACCCAGGCTAACGACGAGCGCGCCGCGCGCAAAGAGTACATTCGCCGCCGTCAGAAGACGGTGTTCAGCATCGTCGGAGCCGTCATGGTGGTCGCCATGGTGGTGTCCCTGCTGTTCTTTTTCCATGTCGGAGGCCTGGGCAACGTCAAGTCGGCCGCCGTACAGCCGAACTACGGCCAGCAGGCACCGTGCCCCATCAAGGAAGCCGACGGCAACAAGGCCAAGTATGTGGAGAATCGCAACATCACGCTGCGTGTGCTCAACGGCACGAAGTTCTCCGGCTTCGCCAAGGCGGTGAGCGACGCGTTGCAGAACCGCGAGTTCAACCCCCAGACGCCGGACAACTACACCAAGAAGGTGGATCGCACGATGATCGTCTTCGGCAAGAACGGCGTGAATCAGGCGTACACCGTGGCAAGCAATTTCACCGACGCCATGCTGGTTATGGACGACCGTCAGGACCAGCTGATCGACGTCATCGTGGGCGCCACATTCGACAATCTGCAGGATACGAAGAAGGTTCCCGCCGCAGGCAAGGCGATCACCGGCATCCAGGGCTGCGTCGCAGTGGACAAGATGACCGACCTGCCCAAGGCGCCCGAACATGATGCGGTGAATCCGCAAAGCTGACCGCCAATCGAAATCGATATAGGCAATATGAAAAACCCGCGCTCCCCCAATCGGGAACGCGGGTTTTCGTATTCGAGCTGTTCCAAGCACACTGTTCCATGCATGCGGCGAAACCACCGCATGTCAATCGCTATTCACCCTGCTCCTTGTACCAGCGTTCCAGCTCGGCAACGGCCACGTCACGCTCCACCGGACCGTTATCGAGGCGGTATTCCAGCATGTGCTTGTACGCCTTGCCGACCATCGGGCCTGGTTCGATGCTTAGCAGCTGCATGATCTCGTCGCCGTTGAGGTCAGGACGGATCGCGTCGAAGTCTTCCTTTTCTTTCAGGTCGCGCACACGCTGTTCCATCTCGTCCATGGCCGCCGAGAACATCATGGCCTTGCGCTTGTTCTGTGTGGTCGTGTCGGCGCGCGTAAGGCGGTTCAGACGCTCGTACAGCGGGCCAGCGTCCTTGACGTAGCGGCGGACCGCGGAATCCGTCCACGGCTCCTCCACGTAGCCGTGGAAGCGCAGATGCAGGTTGACCAGCTCGCTGACGTCCTCGACCATGTGGTGGTCGAAATGCAGTGCCTTCAAACGCTTGCGCGTCATCTTCGCGCCGACGGCGTCATGACGGTGGAAGCTCACCTTGCCGCCCGCTTCGAAACGACGGGTCTTCGGCTTGCCGATGTCGTGCAGCAGAGCCGCCAGACGCAGCGTCAGGTCCGGGGCCGGCACCGGACCGTCGGGACCGGTTTCGAGGGCGACGGCGCGTTCGATGACGATCATGGTGTGTTCGAACACGTCCTTATGGCGATGGTGCTCGTCGATTTCCAGCTGCAGCGCGGGAATTTCCGGCAGCACGATGTCGGCAAGACCGGAATCGACCAACGCTTCGATGCCGGCGCGCGGGCGATCGGACAGCAGCAGCTTGACCAGTTCGTCGCGCACACGTTCGGCGGAGACGATTTCGATGCGATCGACCATGTCGGACAGCGCTTCGGCGGTTTCCGGCTCGATGCGGAAGCCGAGCTGCGCCACGAAACGCACGGCGCGCATCATGCGCAACGGATCGTCGTCGAACGACTGCCGCGGATCGACGGGGGTACGCAGCACGCCTTTGGCCAAATCGTTCGCACCGCCGAACGGATCGACGAATTCGAGTTCCGGAACACGCAACGCCATCGCGTTGACGGTGAAATCGCGGCGGGAAAGATCGCCTTCCAGCGTGTCGCCGTAATTGACTTCCGGCTTGCGCGAGTCGGGGTCGTACGTGTCGGAACGGTAGGTGGTCACCTCCACTTTCACCTCGGTGCCGTCCTCACGCCTGCGCATCGCGCCGAGCGTGCCGAATTTGCGGCCCATATCCCAGAAGCCATCATGCCCAAAACGGCGCAGAATATGCTCAAACTGCTCGGGACGCGCCGATGTGCAGAAATCCAAATCATGCGATTTGCGATGCAGCAGCAGGTCGCGGACAGGACCCCCGACCAGTGCCAGTTCGTAACCTTCCGCAGCAAACATACGTCCTAATTCAATGGCCTCTGGCCACACTTCGAAGTTCACGCCATACCTTTCAGCACCACAAGTTTTTCGTTTACCAGCATACCGTTACCCCACCTGCACACAGAATTGAGTATGGTTGGAATCATGATTACGCCCGCAGACCTTGCACGCATGCTTGCCCATGCTGCGGACGACCATGCCCAAAATCCGCTGGAACCGGACGAACTGCTGTACACATCGCAGTCGGTTTCGCTGCAGCAGCTGCAACAACTACAGCAATTGCAGCAGCGCACGATCATCACGCCGAGCGCGCCTACGCCGGCGATGATGCCGCGCCGGCGCACCGCGGATGGTCCGACCACGTTCGCATCGCTTGACGCGCAGGAGCTGCCGGTGGTGCGCGAGTATTCGGCGGGCGGGCTGGTGTTCGACGACAAGGGTCGCGTGGCGATCATCGCACGTCATTCACGCAGCGGGCATTTGGAATGGTGCCTGCCGAAGGGACATATCGAAAAAGGCGAAACGCCGCAGCAGACGGCCGTGCGCGAAGTGCATGAGGAAACCGGCATTCTGGGCGAGGTGGTCGATTCCATCGCCACCATCGACTATTGGTTCACCGGTACCAGCCAACGCGTGCACAAGCTGGTGCACCACTTCGCGTTGCGGCAGATCGGCGGCGAGCTGACCGTCGAAGGCGATCCCGACCATGAGGCCGAAGACGCCATTTGGGTGGATTTTGCTGATTTGGACGATGTGCTGAGCTATCCGAACGAACGGAAGATAGCATGGTTGTACGCAAGGAAACTCAACAGACAGGCGTAATAGTGAATCAATCCGCACAACGGCACGTTTCGCGTGGCCTTCGCGCGTTATCATCCATCCTCGCCATGGTATTGACCATGGCGTTGATGTTGTTGTACGCACCCACGCCATCGGCAAGGGCCATGGAATCGACCACATCGGCGGAGTCGACGGACGGTATGTTGTCCATCAACTCTTCCACGGCCGTATTGACGGACACCTCCGGATACCATCTGAACGCCACGGTGACCAACACGACCGGACAGGAGATTCCCGCGGGAACGCTGACGCTGGCCATGAACGCCTTCTACACGTTCGTTTCGCGCAACGACATCCAGGATTGGTCTGAAGGCAACGGGCGAATCCCCACCCCGCAATCCGTGGGACAGGCCGATGTGCCCGCGTTGCAGCCGGGAGCCAGCGCCAACGTGAGCATCGACGCGGACGCCCATCAGGAATCGCTCGCGGCCATCAACTCTTGGGGGCCGAAGCCGGTGCTGCTGAGCTATTCCGCCAACGGAACCCCCCTTGCTCAATCGCATACGTTCGTGACGCGCACCGGCGCGGGACTCCACACGCCCAGCACGCCGGCGCTGCACATCACCGTCGCCCAGCCGCTGGCCGCCAACGGGTGGACCACCGACAGCAAGCTGCTTGGACAGCTGGTCGATGAAGGGGGTATTTCCTCCTCGAAACTGGCGAAAATCGCCATACCCAGCAAGGATGACGACGCACGGCTCAAATCGTTGCAGCAGACCTTCGCCAAGCACGACATGCTGCAGGTCGTAGGAGATCCGACCTACCTGCAGGCGATGGCGATGCCAACGCGGGTCGACGGCATCACCCAGCCCGCATTGTTCGACATAACCGCCTACAGCGCCATGAACAACGCTCCGGCCTACAGCGCAGCCGGCATCAACGACCGTCAATGGTCCGCAGCCAAAGCCCGGAAAACCTATCAATCGGCATTGGGTGACAGCAACGCGGACATCACCGCATACGCGTGGCAGGGCAACGGCAATTGGACCCTACAAGCGTTGACGAAGGCCCGCCAGCAGGGGTACGGCACCGTCATCGCCACGCATGACTTCGAAGAGGACGATGCGGCTACCGTACGTACCGGCAAGACGGTGGTCTCCACCGATGCCGGGGACATCACCGTGCTTTCCGCGCAGAATGTGCTTTCCGGCCTGGCCCAAGGCAAGGCGACCAGTGACGATGCCAACGCCGACAGCGAGGGAACCACGGCCGGCAGATTGGCGCGATTCGTCGCGCAAAGCGCGTTCTACCAGATGGAACAGCCTTATGCGGAACGCAACCTGCTGGTCTGTCTGAACGAGGATTCCGACCCCAGTGTTGTGGACGCGCTGATGAGCGACATCGAGCAGTCGCCGTGGCTGAACCTCACTGACCTTGCCACGTTGAAGGATGCCGACATCTCCGAAGATGCGGCCAGCATGTCAACCGATCTTCCCCAAACGGACGGCCTTACCGATAGCATGCGCAGCGACGTCCAGCAGACTCTGAGCGCGCTGGCGAACTCATCGAGCAACATCAAACGTTTCAATACGTCGATCCTCGTCAAGCCGAACGGAAAAGACGAATCCGACGTCAACACCTGGAGCAGGCAGCTGACGAACGCCCACACCATCATGGCCCTGCACGCGTTGGGCGGCGAGAGCCCTTCCAGAAGCACGATGGCGGAAGGCGCGAACCAGCTCGCGGTCCTGCTGATCAACGGTGTGGCGATCACGCCGACGGAAAGCGTGAACGTGGTCAGCGAAACCGCGAAAATGCCGGTGACCATCAGCAACAGCCACCCGTACCCGGTAAAGGTGAAGGTCTCGTCGCTGACCGATTCCATGCAGATCGTCACGTCCCGATTCGACACCGTGCAGGTGCCGCCCCACGGCGAGGCACAGGTGGCGTTCACCATCCGTGTGTCCACGTCCGGCACCGCCAACGCCACCATCAGCCTGTTCGACAGGAATGGTGCAGCGTTTGGAGCCACGCAGGTCACCCACATCACCAGCGCGCTGCAGATCAGCGACAAGAGCGGTTTCGTCATCATCGGCTTCGCCGTGCTCTTGGGCGCTGTGGGACTGTGGCGTCAATTCAACCGTAAGAAGGATCCCGACGAATGAGTTCTTCCGTTGGCCGTAACTCACTGATCATGGCCTCCGGTACCGCCGCTTCGCGCGTGACCGGCCAAATCCGCACCATCCTGCTTGCCTGGGCCTTGGGCACCACCGGCTATGCCGCCAACGCCTACCAGGCCGGTTCGATGATTCCGCAGGTCATCTACACGCTGGTTTCCGGCGGCATCTTCAACGCGGTGCTTGTGCCGCAGATCGTGCGCACGCTGAAATCGAAGGACGCCGAAACCAAGCTCAACAAGCTCATCACCCTTGCCATCACCCTGTTGTTGGGTGTGACGCTGCTCATGGCCGTTGCCACGCCGTTGTTGACCAAACTGTATGTCAACGGCAGCGCCGAAACCATGGCCCTCGCCACCTCCTTCACCTTGTGGTGCATGCCCCAGATCTTCTTCTACGGCCTGTATACGGTGATCGGGCAGATTCTCGCGGCGAAGGACCATTTCGTCACGTATGCGTGGAGCTCGGTCGGCGCGAACATCATCAGCTGCATCGGTTTCGGCGCGTTCATCGCGATGTTCGGCAGGGCCACGGAACGTCCGCTGGACTTCTGGACGCCGACGAAAATCGCGCTGACCGCCGGCACTTGGACGCTTGGCGTGGCGTTCCAGGCGCTGGTGCTGTTCATTCCTTTGACGAGAATCGGCCTGAAATACCGTCCGAAATTCGGCGTTCACGGCATCGGACTGCGTTCGATGGGACCGGTCGCCGCGTGGAGCCTCGGCATCGTCGGCGTCGATCAGATCGTCAACATCATCGTCACCCGCGTGGCCACCAGCGCGCCGTTCAAGGCTTCGGAACAGCTGCATATGAGCCAGTTGGACGTGGCCGGCAACGCCTCGTATCAGAATGCGTACACCATCTACATGCTGCCGTATTCGCTGATCGCCGTGTCCATCGCCACCGCGATCTTCCCGAAAATATCGAAAGCCATCGCGGACCGCAATATCGACGAGGCGCGCAAGGATCTGAGCTCGGCCCTGCGTAATCTCAATCTCATCATGTGCTTCTTCGCAGCGGCGTTCATCGTGCTTCCGTTGCCGATCATCCTCGCACTGCTGCCGTCCATCAGCGTGCGTGAGGCGCTGCTCATCAGCGCGCCGCTCGCCGCTTTGGGCATCGGCCTGCCGCTTTCCAGCTCGTATCTGGTCATCCAACGCACGTTCTACGCGTTCGAAGACGGCAAGCATCCGTTTATTTTCATGGCGATCACCATGACCATCCAGGGTGGCGTCATCATCGCGTCGACGTTCATTCTGCCGCCCACGCAGTGGATCACCGTCATCGGATTGGCGATTTCGGTGAGCTTCATCCTGCCGTATCCGCTGCTTACGCACATGCTCCGCTCCCGTTTCGACGGCGATGTGGACGACAAGCGCATCATCACCGCCTATGCGAAGGCGCTGGTGGCCACGATAGCCGCCTGCGTGATTGGCCTGCTGTGCCGCAACGGCGTCTACCGGCTGGTTGGAGCGCATATCGGCCCCGACGACGGCACTATGAACTGGGGTCAGGCGGTTCTGTCCGCGATACTGCTCACCATCGTCATCGCCATCGTCTATCTGGCGTGCCTGTGGGCGCTGCGTGCCGAGGAGCTCACTTCGGTCGTGGGCATGCTCGCCGCCCGCATACCGGGGCTTGGCAACAAGCCTAAGTCTGGCGGAACGGCCAGCCCCAACGGTAAACTTGAGCAAAGTACCGCCGAAAACGGCGACCAAGAATAACAGCGTAGGTAGAACAATCGTTACAGAGTTGAAGGAAACCATGAAACCTCAACTGGGAGATACCATCAGCAACCGCTATGTGCTGGTTTCGCCATTGCGCGAGGAAACCGGCTTGCAGGTTTGGAAGGCAAGCGATCACGTGCTTGCCCGGGATTGCCAGCTTTTTATCGTCAACAACCGCAAGGCTTTGCAGGACGTCAATGCGACGGCCTCCATGCTGGCGATTTCCCACGACGCCCATTTCACGCAGGTGCTGCAGCTTCAGCACGTGGGCGAGGTGGCGTTGGTGATCACGCAGCTCGATGCCGGCATGTCGTTGAGCGAGTATCTCACGCAGTCCAGCAAGCCGCTGAGCTTCACCGCGATCCGTTCCATTCTTGGTGAGGTCGTCGAAGCCCTGCACGTGTTGCAGAAAGACAATCTCACGCATTTCTCGATCAGCACGGACACCGTGCGATTGACCCGCAACGGCATTGAAATCGCCGACGCGCCGGTAAGCATCATGCTGGCCGATACTTCGCGCGTGCAATCCGTGGAAAACCAGGAGCAGCTTGCGATTCGCCAGGTCGCTTCCCTGCTGTATTCCCTGCTGACGCGCACGCCGTCGACGCTGTCCACGAACTACCATCTTGACGCGATTTCACCGAACGTGCCGATGGAGTTCCGCGTGATTTGCAAGCGTGGTCTGGATCTCAAGGAGAAGGACGGTTTCCCGACCGTTCCGATGGCCACCATCGCCGAATTGGAGGCGTTGCTGGGCGACTACGAGCCGCTGGCGAAGCTTAACGGCCCCGATATTGCGTTACCGTCCGCGGATTCGGAATGCTCGATTGTGAACGTGCCCCTGCTGCAGATTCTCGAGCAGGATGCCATCGCCTTGCCCGATACGCTGGCTGAAACCGGAAGCATTCCGGAAATGACGTTCGAAGCGCCTGAACCACACACTGATTTCTCCGACAGCAAGGAAGCCTTGGCCAAGGGTATGGCCGCGACCGGCGGTGCCGTGAAATCGCTGTGGAACAACAGCCGCGAACTACTCAGCGAAGAGGACCTCGACGGATCCTCCGAAGATGTGGATTCGCCGTTCTCCTTCCCCATCCGTGTTTCCACGCCGTCGCCGCAGGGCGATTATCATACGGACGATTCGCAATTGGAGAAGACCGGTCGCATTCCGGTGATCGGACCTGACGGACGGGTCATCGAGCCGGGCGAGGAATCCGCACGCGCGCTGAAGGCGGAGCAGGAAGCGATCGACGCGGCATATCAGAACGAAAACGGAGCCCCCGTTGCGGTGCCGCCGAGCTTTGCCCCTAAAGCCTCTTCCTCCAGTCCGGCCGAGGTCGCCAATGCCAAATTGTTCGGCAAGCTCACCACCAAGGTCGTGGCCATTGTGGTCGCGTTCATTGTGGTGGCCGTCGCATTGGGATTCGCCATTCATGGTTTGACCAAGAAGCCCGATGACGGCATCACCAATACGAATTCCAACAATCCGTGGCCGGAAATGAACCTTGACGACGTGCCTTTCGGCAATAATGGCGATTCCGGCAATGGCAGCAGCTCCGCCAGCGATGCAAACAACGATTCCAACAGCTCCGACAACGGCAGCTCCGATTCCAGCAAGCCGAAGAAAACCACGAAGAAGAGCCATTCCGCCAAGAAGGACGTCGACAAGGTGGTGACTTCGGATAAGAAGGTGCGGAAGGTTCCGGAGCCGAAGATGCCGGAGAACACGACTCCGTATGAGATCGACAACCGCCAGTTCCTGTCCAATCCGGACGGACAACAGGGTTACGGTTATTACCTCCACCTCAGCCAGCCCCAGAAAGCGTATCGCATGGTCATCAAGATCCGTTCTTCCGGCGGCCAGGGCTACATTCGCGTGAACGCCAAGTCCAGCCCGAACCAGGGTGAACAGGTCGCCCAGTTCGAGTTCGACGCCAGCGGCACCACCGAAATCAAGTTCAACAAGGCCGTGGAGACCCAGGACATCCTCTTGTGGGTGCCGTTCGACAGCCTTCCCGGCAACCAGCTGTACATCGATTCGGTGCAGATTTTCTGACGCATCGGCAGACAAGGAGGGTGTGCGGATTGTTCCGCACACCCTCTTTTTGTTTCACGTGAAACAACGTGACGGATAGCTGACTTTTTTGAACGCTTTTTTGAACGCTTTTTTGAACGCCATCTGCAAAACCGCCCGCAACCGTCGTGGAAACTGCATTACAGTAGCAACCATGAGTGATATGCGTGATGTGGTGATTATCGGTTCCGGCCCGGCTGGCTATACTGCCGCGATCTATCTTGGCCGCGCCGGCTTCGAGCCGCTGGTCGTCGCCGGCGCGCTGACGCCCGGCGGCCAGTTGGTCAACACCACCGAAGTGGAGAATTTCCCAGGCTTTCCCGATGGCATCATGGGTCCGGATCTGATGGACAATATGCGCAAGCAGGCGGAACGGTTCGGCACGCATATCGTTTGGGACGATGTTGTTTCGGTTGCTTCGAATGCCGATTCCGGCATCAAAACCGTCACCCTTGACGGCGGCGACGTGTACGACGCACGCGCGCTGGTCATCGCAACAGGCTCAAACTATCGTAAGCTGGGCGTGCCAGGCGAGACGGAATACGCAGGCAAAGGTGTCTCCTACTGCGCCACCTGCGATGGTTTCTTCTTCCGCAACAAGCCGATTGTGGTGGTCGGCGGCGGCGACAGCGCGTTCGAAGAAGCTGATTTCCTGTCCCGTTTCGGCTCGTCCGTCACCCTTATTCATAGGCGTTCCACGTTCCGTGCTTCCCGCATCATGGTGGAGCGTGCGCAACGCAATCCGAAAATCGATTTCATGCTTGACGCTGTGGTGCAGGAGATTCGCGGCGACGAGAACGGCGTGCAGGAGGTGGAGGTGCGCAACACCGCCACCGAAAAGACCTCTGTAATCCCCGCTAACGGCGTTTTCATGGCGATTGGGCACACTCCTGCCACTGCTTTTCTTAACGGGCTTGTAGACGTCGATTCAGCCGGTTATATCACGGTCGATGGCGCCAGCACACGTACCAGCGAACCCGGCGTTTTCGCCGCGGGAGACTGCGTGGATAGCGTCTATCGGCAGGCCATCAGCGCGGCGGGCATGGGGTGCCGCGCCGCGCTGGACGCGCAGGCTTATCTCGATTCGCTCAAGTAAGGCTCAAATCGTTCAAATCATTATCGCTCGCCGAGCTCGATTGGCTCGGTTCGTTCAGCTCTGCCGCTGCATAAGCAGGTCGACGATGCGTTTCATATCGTCTTCCGATTTGAACACGATTTCGATTCGCCCGTGCTTCTTCGATCCCTTGATGGAGACCTTGGTGCCGAAACGCTGCTCCAGACCAACCTGAACGGGGGTACCAGCCCACGGATTGAGCTTGCTGGCCTTCGGCTTCTTGGGCTGGTCGCTTTCGGCGGCCTTCATCGACACGATTTCCTCGGTGCTGCGTACGGACAGTCCCTCGGCGATGATGCGCGTGGCCAGCTGTTCCATATCCGCTTCCGTCGGCAGTCCCAGCAGCGCACGCGCGTGGCCCGCGGACAGCAGTCCGGATGCGACCTTCTTTTGCACGGCGGCCGGCAGGTTGAGCAATCGCAAGGTGTTGGCGATTTGCGGACGGGATTTCGACACCGACTTGGACAGTTGGGCCTGCGTCAGGCCGAAATCGTCGATCATCTGCTGGTAGGCAGCCGCCTCTTCCAGTGGATTCAGCGCGACGCGATGCAGGTTTTCCAGCAGTGCGTCACGTAGCATGTCGTCATCGGCGGTGGTTTTGACGATGGCCGGAATCGTTTTCAGGCCGGCGATCTGCGATGCGCGCCAACGACGTTCGCCCATGATGAGCTCGTACATGCTATCCATGCGCCCGTCGAACATGTTGTGCGGTTCGGCCGGTTTGGCTGCGGCTTCCCTGCGGGCGGCTTCGATTTGCGATTGCGGACGCTTGCGTACGACGATTGGCTGCAGTACGCCGACTTCCTTGATGGATTCGGCTAGCTCGCGCAGGTCGTCTTCATCGAAAATGGTACGTGGCTGATGCAGATTGGGACCGACGTCGCTCAAACGCAGTTCAACCAGATATCCACCCTGCACGGGAAGCAGTTCCGGTTCGTCCTTCTTATGTTCGGTCGGCGTGGTTTCACGTGAAACACTCCCCTGCTGCTCGCCCTGTTCGGAAGCTGGCTGAGCGGTGGAGCCGAAGAACATGTCCGCGGGATGCGCGCTTTCGTTCAACGAAATCGACGGCATGCTGGCACGACGATGCTGGTTTTTCTTGGTTGTTTCACGTGAAACAGCATGCTTCATCCCCTGCACGGCGTTCACCGATGCCTGTGCGGTAGCGGACGCGCTCTTGGATTCCACATGCCCATCAGTCTTGGAAGCCTTGACTTCTTTGGCGGCAGCGGCAGGCGCCGCATGCTCCTGATGCTGCGGCTCCCCCGGAAGAGAAGGAAACAGTGCGCCAAGACCTTTACCCAAACGCGACTTAGTTGCCATGATCAGTTCTCATTCCTTCTTGCATCGATTGCCTGCAGCACCGTATCGGAACGACGCGAAAGTTCCAGCGCGGCTTCGCAGTACGCGATCGCACCCATGCCCTTGGGGTCGTATGCGATCACGCTTTGGTTGAAGCTTGGTGCTTCGGAAATCTTCACCGTGCGCGGAATGGTGGTGTCGAGCACGATTGTCGGATAGTGCTTCTTCACTTCCCCATGCACTTCGCGGCTCAGCAGCGTGCGCTTGTCGTACATGGTGATGAGCATCGTGGAGACCAGCAGCGACGGATTGTAATGTTCCTGCACCAGTCCGATGGTGTTGATGAGCTGGCCCAAACCTTCCAAGGCGTAATACTCGGCCTGAATCGGAATCAGCATTTCGTGCACGGCGCACATGGCGTTGATCACCAGCAGACCCAGGCTCGGCGGGCAGTCGATGATCACGTAATCGTAATGCTCTTCGCTGGTGGCGAGGAACTCGTCCACCGCGTTCTTCAGCAGCGAGTTGCGATCCGCCATGTCGGCGACCTCAAGTTCGGCGCCACTCAAATCGATGGATGCGGGGACCACGTCGAGGTTGTCGAAATCAGGGCACGTGCACTTGACTTCCGCGATGCGCTTGCGTCCTTCGATGACGTCATACACCGAAGGCTGACCGGAGGCGTGCGGGGCACCCAATGCCGTGGAGGCGTTGCCCTGCGGATCCATATCAATAAGCAGGACCTTGCATCCGAAACGGGCCAAGGCCGCGGACAGGTTCACCGCGGATGTGGTTTTGCCGACGCCACCTTTCTGGTTGGCGACTGCGATCAGGCGCGTTTGGGCCGGCTTCGGGCAGACCGCATGCTCCAATGCCTTGTATCGCGTCGATTCATCAGCGATTTGCGCGCCTACGGGGGATGTCGAGCCTTCGAAGATTCGCTTGATGGTTTCCGTGGCGGATTCCATCGACGTCAAATTGTCTGGTTCTTCAGGTCCAGTCATGAACTAGCCTTCCTATACATATTCAACAATCAAGTTTCATCATTTGGGTGGACAGATTTTCGCCTGTTCACGGCCATGTGCACCATTGTGAACAACGGTGGATAGTTGGTGGATAACTCATCCGACCACCCAAAAGTTATCCACAGAACAATCGTTGCAATTCCAAGCTTCTTCAAGATGCTTCGTAACACATTTCCGCGATTGTGGATACTGTGGATAACTCACGCGATTTTGTGGATAACTTATCGCTTGTCCACCATCAGCACATGCGTCGGTTCCAGACCCGGACCGACCTCGGCCTCCACCACGCGGGGATGGATACCGCCGTTTTTGGAGATCTCTTTGGTGGCCTTGACGATTTCCTCCTGCGCGGATCGTCCTTTCAGGGCAACCAGCCGTCCGCCTTTGTCCAGCAACGGCAGCGTCCATCCGGATAGTTTGGTCATCGGCGCGACCGCACGGCAGGTCACCACGGCAAACGGATGCTTGACCGGGATGGGATTCCCGTCAAGATCGACGGCATCCTCTCCCCTGCCCTTCCGGCCACCGTTCGAACCGCGGACGGCTTCGATTACGGCGTTGGCTCGGGAGCGCACTATCGAGACATTGTCCAATCCCATTTCGTCAACGCACTCATGAAGCCATTCGATACGGCGTTCCATCGGTTCCACCAAGGTGAACTGGTGGTCCGGCAGGCAGGCGGCCGCCACGATACCGGGGAATCCTCCACCACTGCCGATATCCGCCACCGTCTTGAATTGCCTCTTGGCCGTTGCTTCACGGATGAACGGTACGATGGCCGCGGAGTTCAGAATATGCCGTTCCCAAATAATACCGACATCGCGTGGCCCTATCAGCCCGCGCGGCTCTCCTTCCGCAGCAAGTTTCACGTGAAACACCTTCAACTTGCCCAATGCATCGCCAAGCACTTCCTCAAGAATCGGCGACCCATCCAATTCGTCATTCACATCACTCATGCACACCATCCTAATCTACAGGCATCAAAAAAGCGCCGCGAGAAACTCGCGACGCTTCATGTTTCACGTGAAACTATTTCAGGCTTCGTCGATCTCGTCGGCGTCATCGGCTGCGGAAGCCTTGACGTACACCGTGACGTAACGATGCGGTTCTTCGCCATGGGACCGAGACTTCATGCCTTCCTCGCGCACCACATCATGGATGATCTTGCGTTCGAAGGAGTTCATCGGCTTCAGGTCCACCGGCTCGCCAGTCTCGCGCGCCTCGTCGATGGCATCCAGCGCAAGGTCGTGCAGGCGCTGGCGCTTGCGCTTCAGATAGCCGTCCACGTCCACGATGAGGTGGGACCGCTCGCCGGTCTTCTGCTGTACGGCGAGTCGGGTGAGCTGCTGCAGGGCGTCCACGACTTCGCCGTTGCGTCCGATCAGATGTTTGATGTCGGTGTCGTCGTCGGCAACGATCTGCACGGTCGGACGGTTGTTGCGCACGCCCATTTCGATATCGCCCTCGTAGTCGACGATGTCAAGCAATCCTTCAAGGTAATCGGCAGCGATGTCAGCTTCGTCATTGAGCTGATCGATGGTTTTCTCAGCATCCTGCGCCATGGTGTTTTACTCCTTTGAGCGGGGTTCGTATTATTTCAAGTCTACTGAAAGTCTACTGATTGGGTTGTATCATATGGGCGATTCGCCCGATACAAAAGCGGTGTGTCCTGCGTTTCACGTGAAACACAGGACACACACTTGATGTTATTTCTTCTTCTTTTTGCGGCTTGGCTGCTGACGCTGGAAGCCGTTCTTTTCCTTCGCCTCCGCGGCCTTCTTGGCTTTCTGCAGCTCCTCCTCTTCGAGGGACGGCAGACCGGCCTTGGCGCGGCGGGCGTTCTCGTGGGCGTGGTCGCGCTTTTCCTTCGCTTCGGCGGCCGGGGATCCCGGAGTCGGGAAGACGTGGATCTGCCAGACGGAACGCAGCAGGTTGCAGATGTTGTTGGTCAGCCAGTACACCAGCACTGCGAACGGCATGGCGACGCCGGAGAAGATGTACATGATCGGGAACATCCACAGCATCATCTTCTGCATCATTTCAGTCTGCTTGTTCGCAGCGCTCTGGGCCATGTTGCGCTTCATGCTGTTGTACTGCATGAGCCACAGGCAGAAGCACATCAACGCCACGAAGATGCCGATGATGATCTTACCGTGGATGTCGGCGGTGGTGAAGTTCTCGGCCACGTTCACGCCGAACACGTTGGTGGAGGTGAACTGCTTGGCGGTGGCGATGTCGAAGGCGCCGAGGCCGGAACCGTTCCTGAACTTGCCACGGGCGATGTATGGAATGGCCGACAGGGTGTAGAACATGCACATGAACACAGGACCCTGCACGAGCATAGGCAGCATCGACGTGCAGCCGCCCATCGGGTTCGCGTCGTTGTCCTGGTAGAGCTTCATCATCTCGCGCTGCAAAGCCTCTTTGCTGGCGGGATCGTTCTTGCCCTTGTACTTGTTTTGGATGCGCTGCATCTTGGGCTGCAAAACGGCCATCTGGGCCTGCATCTTGCGCATGCCCTTCATGGACTTGTAGAACAGCGGGAACACGCACGCCTGGACCACAACCACCAGGAACACGATGGACATGACCCACGAGAAACCGATCTCGTTCATGCCCAGCATCACCATGAATCGGTGAAATCCGGCCATAATCTGCGTCATGAGCCACTCGACGGGGTACAGGAGCTTGTACAGCCAGCCCCAGAAACCACTATCGAGGAGGAATTGATCTTGATTCATTACAGGCCATTCTCCTTATCGCCTATAGGTTCATCTACATCCAGAGGCGTGAGACGAGGCTCCTCGTGTGCCTTCGACCACGAACATCTGTAAAACAAGGAATAGAGCTGTGGAACGTCGTCGATTCCTCCACGGTTCCACTGGTTGCAACGAAGAAGGCGTAATAACGCAAGAAGGCCACCTTTAAGGCAGCCAAATCGTTCAATCGCCTGAATCGCATAATTGGAGCAGCTGGGATAATACCGGCACCGAGGTGCGGTATGGACGGAAATATGTTTCTGATACCAGCGGATGAGCCGCACCATCCAATTGCGATGATGCCCCTTGCTCATTGCCGGGAAGCGGTTTTACGTTTCACCGCTTCGAAACACGATGCCATCTGCTGCTCAAGCGACAGGAAATCGGCACGTGCGGCACTTGGCTTGGCACGCAACACGATATCGCAGGATTCAGGTAATAGTGATTCGTACTTTCGTGCAAGCACACGGAAACGCCTTTTCACGGCGTTGCGCGTGACCGCGTTGCCAACAGCTTTGGAAACGGCCAAGCCGACACGGCGGCCTTGCACCGTCGCTGTATCGCCCGTTACGACATCGTCGTGCATCAGATAATGCACGACGATGTCTTCTCGCGATACCCTACGACGGCGTTTGAGCACCGCAACAAAATCGCGATGGCTTTTCAGCCGTTCCACCGCTCTATGCCACTAAAAAATCAGGCAGCGAGGGACTTGCGGCCCTTGGCGCGGCGACGGTTGATCAGAGCGCGGCCTGCGCGGGTGCGCATGCGCTGACGGAAACCGTGCTTCATGTGGCGACGGCGGTTGTTCGGCTGGAATGTCCTCTTCATAATTAATGCTCCCGGTGTTTTTAGCCATGCCAAGGCACGGCTCCTCATGAGTCAAGCTCTACTAAATTACTCTGACCCCTGAACAGATTGCCGCGTCGTCCATTTTTCTTCACATTTTCATGGGGATTCCCCGCATAAAACAATCCACATAATCGTTGCGATTCCGCCGAATTCCCCACAAAAGTTATCCACAAACTACAACAATGTTATTCACATTTCAATCTTTTCAACACGCACGCCGGTGGATAACTCGGGGAAAAGAGAGTACAAATATACAGTTGCACATCAGTGGTACGTCTGTCGAGAAAGGATTATCCGTGGCTGATAACACGACAACAGATCCTCTCGAGCAGGCTCGTGGGGTGTGGTCCGACGCTTTGGCCCTGCTGCACCAGAATCCGTCGCTGTCCGTACGCTGTCTCTTATACACATCTGACGCTGCCGACGATCTACTCTGTGT
>ERZ1026864.446-NODE-446-length-24419-cov-19.878509_pt1 | contig 24419 bp, 21 predicted proteins | sample MGYA00380162_ERZ1026864 | MGnify/ENA primary metagenome ERZ1026864 (study PRJEB33269, sample SAMEA4719798) | human gut metagenome | biome: human-associated habitat; feature: organic feature; material: feces | place: Cameroon | collected 2013-10 ... | reverse complement strand
TTTCCTGCCCAGCACGGGCGGCGTTCAACAGAGCTGCCACAAAGAAGCCGAAAAAAGCGCCGGCTTCAAACAGCATAAACTCAAAGACAACTCGCATCAGTCAACCTCCGACAGTTCCACACCGATACACCGTTTTCCGTCTTTGTCGTAGAAAAACAGGTGGGCCAGAAGCCAGTCGTCCAAATCCAGCTTCTCATAAACGCTCGGCAGAATAAGGAAGTGGTCATTATCTTTCCGACAGAGAAAGGCAGTATCCTCTAGGATGCGTTTGCTATCCACAATACGAATCTGCTCCGGCTGATAGCGGATCTGGAAATCCGTAAAAGGAATATTGCAGACCTCGTAGGTGCCTCCATAATACGGAAGCTTTTTCTGCATTTCCGCATCGTAAGGCACATAATGAATGCCCTCTGCGGCACTGATGGTCACAACTTCCGGGCCGTGTTCAAAACCGTATATGCTGGCTTTGATAAGTTCATCAATAACTTCACCATCGGACAGTCCCGGATACATACTCTGGAAAAATTCCGCTCTCGTTGACATAGTGGCACCTCAGTCGATGCAGATGCAGGGCAGCTTCTGGTCGTCAGCCATCAGGGTGATGCTGTGGCTTTCCAGATACTTCTGGAACAGGTAGACCTCATCAATGGTCAGAGAGATGACCCTGCCGTCCATGTTGGTTCGGGCAAGAATCACCGGGCCGGTCAGGTAGTGCTTGCCGCCCATCTTCAACACCTGCGCCGGGTTGTAGCAGAGCAGCAGCGAGGTGTCAGGGAGGTTCAGGCAGGCATCGTCCTCCTCAAAGCAGGGCAGGATGCCGGGAGCCTCGTCCAGCGTGATAACGGTCAGCTCCATATCCGGGGCAATGGCTGCGAGGTAGACCTCGCCGCCCCGGTTTGCCGCCAGTGCAGCGCAGATACGCACATCAATGGTGATCTCTTCGGAGCGGATGGTACGGGTAACGTTGTTTTTCATAGGCTGTTCTCCTTTTGTTTGCAAAAGAAAAAGACCCCATCGGGTCTTTCGTTACGGTATAAGTCAGCGTTCGTTCTGCCGCTGCTGTTTGCGCTGCCACTGTTCCAGCAGCTTGATGATGGTGTCCTCCATCTGTTTCGGGGTGTAGCTGCGGGGAAAGTATTTCCGCAGGGTGTCGTTTTTGATGACCACCTTGTCCAGCTCGTCCTTTTTCTCTTCTCCCATGACCGCAAAGGCAACGTCATACGAGAAGTGCCCTTCCTGCGCCAGCTTTTTGAGCCGCTGCGCTTGAGAAAGGGACGGCGCATTCTGGGTGTCATTCATCGCTTCTAAAAAATCCCGCTGTTGGCTTTCGTCCAGATAGGACAACTCCACAGCGGGATTAAAAGCGATTTTCTTTTCGTCCACCATGTCCAGCAATTCGGGAACAAGGTTGGTCAGACGGATAAAACGCTGGACGGTTTTATATCCCTCGCCAGCATCTTCCGCAACCCGTTCAATGGACAGCTTCGACTTCTGGACAATTTGTCCAGAAGTTAAATCCGACCTAGCACCTTGATTTTTTATTGCCTCCAGCTTCATTTTGTAAGCGAAAGCCCTTTCACTGGGCAGGATATTTTCTCTTTGGAGGTTTGAATCCACCATGAGCAAAACAGCGGCATCATCATCCATTTGACGGACAATAACCGGCAGGGTTTCCAGCCCGGCAAGCTGTGCAGCGTGCTGACGGCGGTGCCCGGAGATGATCTCATAGCCCCCTTCCGGGAGAGGGCGGGCAATCAGCGGAGACAGCACGCCGTACTGTTCCACGCTTTCCACCGTGCGCTGCATGGATTCATCATCCAAGACCTTAAAGGGGTGGTTCTTGAAAGGGAACAGCTCTCCGATGGGAATCTGCTGAACCTGTTCCCGTTGTTGTTCCTGTCGGGATTCTTCCGTGGAGAAAATGTCATCTGCCCCTTTCAGCGACACGTTTAAGCTGCCTTTCGGCATTCGCCATCACCTCCTCGGTCAGAGATTTATAGGCTTCTGCCACCTTGCCTTTGGGGTCGTGCTGGAAAATGCTTTTGCCTACGGCACTGATCTCCGCAGCACGGACAGACCGGGGAATGGTCTGGTCGAACACTTTGATCTTGCTGCCGTAAGCACCTCGAATCAGGTTGTCGATTTGCTGTCCATAGTTGGTGCGGCTGTCGGTCATAGTCAGCAGGATGCCCTCAATTTTCAGTTTGGGGTTGATCTGCCGCCGGACCTTCTGCACGGTCTGCAAAAGCTGTTCCAGCCCCTTTGCAGACAGGTACTGCGCCTGCACGGGAATCAGGGTGGTGTCCGCCGCTGCCAGTGCATTGACGGTCAGCATCCCAAGGGAAGGAGTGCAGTCCAGCAGAATGAAATCGTACTCGTGCTTCGCACCTTCCAACACCTGTTTCAGCATCTTTTCCCGGTTCATGCAGTTGACAAGGGAAACTTCCAGCCCTGCCAGTTCAATGTTTGCCGGAATCAGGTCAACGCCCTCTGCATGGTGCAGAACACCCTCGCCGGGCGGAATGCTCTGGTCGTTCATGGCTTTCTGCATTAGGGTGGAAAGGGTCGTGGGCAGTTCATCGGGCTGCTGCCAGCCCATGCTGATGGTCAAGCTGCCCTGCGGGTCAGCGTCCACCAACAGGACCTTCTTGCCTTCCATCGCCAGCCCAATGCCAAGATTTTCACAGGTAGTGGTCTTGCCAGTGCCGCCTTTCTGGTTGACGATGGCTATCGTGGTTGCTTTCTTTGAAATTCTTATCGCCTCCTCACTGCTAAGTCGTGGTTGGTTTGGTTCTGATAGGAAAGCTGCATGGTGGTGGGTGCGTTGTACAGAGAAGCGAGCAGATATTGTTTCATGTTTCGGATCGGGCTGCTGTTCTCTGCAAGGCACTTCAGCACAAAGCGGATATGGTCGGCGTTCAGCTTCATAAACCGGCTGCGTACCACCTCGGCGGGCTTATCGTCCCCGGCAATGTGCAGCAGCTTGCGGTTGGTGGCACAGGTGTCCACCAGCAAATCTACGATCTGATAGATGGTATCCTCATCGTCCGGGCAAAGCCGGAGCAGAAGGTCTACCTCCAAAGCCTGAGAAAAATATTCTTCCAGTTGGGTGCGTTTGCTCATCCCATCCGCTTCTTCAGAATAGAATGGATCAGTCTCACTCATTTCAGTATCATTCTCTTTAGTCTTATTACATCGTGATTTTGAAGGGTCTTGACTTGCGTTTTTGAAGCCTCCAGAATCGTGAAAATCACGATTCTGGAATATTGATTTTGACGATTCTGCTGAAAAGTTCTTCACATACACCAAACTTGGCTTTCCCAGACCTCTGCGTTTTCGTTCAATCAGACCAAACTTTTCGAGTTCCCGGAGCAGCTTGGTCGCTTTGTTGTCTGCGCAACACAACGCCCTCTTGACATCCTCTATCGTGAAGATAATGAACACCCGGTTCTGCTCGTCCAGCCAGCCGTTTTTCACAGACAGGCTCATGCGGTCAAGCAGGATGCCGTACAGGATTTTTGCATCGGTGGACAGACTCTGGAACCGTGGCTCCTGAAAAAGAGCCTTGGGAATGCGGTAGAACGAAAACAGTTCTCCGGTTTGCCCGTAGAAATAATCAAGGATCATGCTGTTTTTCAACCGTCTGTCCTAAAACGAACGTGATTCTTCGTGCGTAGGAAGATGTTTTTGCAACATAAATAACAGGCATTTTGAAAACTCACCTCCAGTCTTCCAGTTGGGATATGTACGAAAAATTAACGCTATACCGTATATGTTTTGCGGTGCGTATACCGATTGCTATATTTTGTATAGAGTAAGGCAATATTTGATAGCTTTTTAGGCATTTTCATCTTTGTTGGGTGCGTAGCTGTCGGCGCTGTTTTTGCCGATTTGTGCAGTCAAAACCACCGGCTGAGCCGGTGGCTTGAGTAAGCCCTAGAAGGGCATAATACTAGCAAAGCCCCTTAAGGGGCCACGAATGGGTCTGCCAACTGCATTCCTGTCTCGTGGCAGGCCCCTCAAGGGGCCTTTTATTTACGCCTTGGTTCCCTTGCTACCCGTAAACGGGTCCGTGAATTCCTTAAGGCTTAACTGGTCTGCAATTTGGTCTTGTTCTAGCTGTCTCTTGATATACTCCTGGATTCTCTGCTTGTTTTTTCCAACAATATCCACAAAATATCCTCTGGCCCAGAAATGCCGATTTCCATACTTGTACTTTAAATTCGCGTGTCTGTCGAAAATCATGAGGCTGCTCTTTCCCTTGAGATATCCCATAACGTAAGAAATGCTATACTTCGGCGAAAAACTTATCAGCATATGGATATGGTCCGGGCAGGCTTCTGCTTCAATTATTTCAATATCCTTTTGCTCGCATAGTTTGCGAAGTATCTGACCAATATCTTTTTTGATTTGGCCATAAATCACCATTCTCCGATATTTCGCTGCAAACACTACACTACACTGCGGAAAATCAGCAAACGCAACCCATTGCTGTTGCTTAGTGCGCGGTTCCCAACCAGTAGGAATGTCTACTGGGGATGCTGCCGCTAATGCCGTGTCCCAACAGGCGTTTTGCTTTTTTGTGAGCCTGAGGATGGTCGTTCCGCTCGACGCAGGGCTGATGAAGGCCTGCTGCATTCGGTTTGGGCAGATCTGTCCACGGAATCCCTCGTCAATATACCCTATTCAATGTAGAAAATTTGTACATTACCATGATTTTGCTCCGAGGACCTTGCTTTTCCATGCCGGGTCATTTATGATGGCAGTGTTCGAATGTCCGGCAAGGAGAAGGGAAATCGAAGGTATGAGCAGGTTTGAATACACCATAGAAAACGTTTTGGATATCCCTCTCTGGGAAAAAATGCAGGACCGGTTGGCGGAGCTGACCGGTACCGCCATCGTCTGCATCGACATCAAGGGGAAGCCTGTCACGAAACACAGTGGCCGTACCGCGTTCTGCAGCATCGTGCGAGAGAATCCCGTTTCTCGCAAGCGTTGCTTCCGCTGCGATGCGCTGGCAGGAGTGGAGGCAGTGCGCCGGGGCCGCCCCTACATCTACCTGTGCCACTGCGGCATCGTGGACGTAGCGGTCCCCGTCATGGTGGGGGATATCTACCTTGGTGCCGTGATGTTCGGGCAGGTGCGTCTGCGGCACAAGGACCGGGAAAAGGCGGAGCGTCTGGTAAACGAGATCAGTTCCATCCTTCCGCAAGAGGACGCTGCACAACAGGAGATCCTGCGGAAATACGAGCTTCTGCCGGAAATGGATTACGACCGGATCGTTCAGGTCGCAGAATATATCAACGATATGGTGCATTATATTGTTGACCGTGCCGTAAAGAGCCACACCCGGGATGAGACCTATAAGTGGCTGATGAGTGCCAATGCCGAACAGCCCAGCGAGGAGATCCAGATCCAGGAGCTCCTGCCGCAGGAGGAGCACAGACCGCAGCAGACCGGGGTGCTGCCGGTAAATCCCAGCAGCGTGGTCTACCCGGCGGTGGTCTACATCCGGGATCATCTGCAGCAGGAGATCACCATGATGGAGATGGCAGACCTGTGCCACCTCAGCCCCAGCTATTTTTCCCGGACCTTTAATAAGGAAACGGGAGAGAGCTTTGTGAACTACATCAGCAGCCGCCGGATCCAACTGGCAAAGGAGCTGCTGCTGGAGACTGGCAAAAGCATCTCCCAGATCGCTGAAGAGGTAGGCTATGACAACATCAGCCACTTTACGGCGGTGTTCAAACGCACAGAGGGGATCACCCCCTCCGCCTACCGGTCGTCGAAAAAACGAAAAAAATTTTCATAATAGCGGGCACTGCTTTCCAAAAAAAGCACCGGATCGGGGCTGCAGCACAAAATCACGTGCTGCAGCCCTTTGTTCAGTTCTTACAATTACAGCAGCTTTAATTTGTGGAAGTTATTTTGTATACAAACGGAAAAGACAAAAAACGAATAAATGACAAAAAACAGCAACAAAATCCATAAAAAGAGCAACAAACTTATTTATTGCATTTTTTGTGCATCTTTGATAAATTCTCATTAGGCAGTTGAGTGTGAAGTGTTACACTCAACAAAAAGAAAAAAATCACAACAAGGAGGAAACAAAATGAAAAAGCAAAAGAGCGCGAGCTTCTGGGTCGCGATCGCTCTGATCCTATGCCTTATAAGCTCTTTGGGCGCATCCATGGTGCAGACAGGCGGCGGTGCGATCAAGTACCACGACATCACTATGGTCACCGACAGCGGTCACGAACTGGACGCCCTTCTGTTGGTGCCGAAAAACGCCACCAGAGAGAACCCCGCTCCGGCGATCGTCACCAGTCATGGCTGGTACAACAACCGTGAGATGCAGGACCTCAACTATGTTGAGTACGCTCGCAGAGGCTATGTGGTCATCTCCATCAGTATGTACGGTCACGGCGACTCTGAGGTCATCCCGGACGGAACCTGGTGGGATGCTGAGAACAATGCCAACGGTCTTTACGATGCCGTAAAGTACATTGCTCGCCTGCCCTACGTTGATGCAAGCCGCATCGGCGTTACCGGTCACTCCAACGGCGCACTTGCCAGCCGTGTGGCTGTGATGCAGGACGAGGAAGGGCTGATCGCCGCCGCACTGCTGGTGTCCAACGATGCCGTTTACAAGAAGGACGATCAGTGGGTCAACATCTTTGGCAGCCGTGATGCTGGTATCGTTGCTTGCCAGTACGACGAGTTCTTCCACCGGGTAAAGCAGGAAGACGGCACCAAGAGTGCTCCCCGGGATTACATCGACCAGAATACTGCACAGTCCTTCCTGCACTTTGGCGTAGACCCCACCGGTCTGGACAAGCGCAGTGCCGATACCTACTACACCGAGCAGATCGATGGCAAGGAATCCATCCGTGTCATCTTCAACCCGGCCATCACCCACCCTTGGGCACACTTCTCCAAGAATGTTGTTGCTGACAGCGTCACCTTCTTTGACAAGGCACTGGATGCTCCCATCAAGCTGGATGCCAACAACCAGACATGGCAGTGGAAGGCATTCTTCAATACGGTGGGCATCGCTGGCTTCTTTATGTTCGTCATCTACGCCGCCATCGCCCTTCTGGACGCTCGCTACTTTGCAGAGCTCAAGCCTGCTGCAGACGCACAGCCGCTCCCCGCTCCCAAGGGCAAGGGCAAGGGCTGGTACTGGGGCGGTCTTGCATTTGGTGCCATCATGGGCATGATCCTCTACCCCACCATCTATGCATGGTGCAGTAAGAACCGTCCGGCATTCTGGAATCAGGGTGCCACCTGGTACATCGGTATGTGGACCTTCCTCTGTGGCGTGTTTACCATCCTGGTTATGGTGGTGACCTATAACTGCTATAGCAAGAAGAACGGCCTGGACCTGGCAGAGCGTGGCGTGAAGATCAGCGGTCGCAAGCTCTGGAAGACCATCGTTCTGTCCCTTATCGTGGTGGTCGCCGCCTATGCGCTGGTGTTCATTTCCGACTACCTGTTCCTCACCGACTTCCGCCTGTGGTGCTTCATCACCATCCGTGCATTTGCACCCATGCACTTTGCCACCATTGCAAAGTATCTGGTGTTCTGGCTGGTGTACTACATTGCCCTGTCTGTTGCCACCAACGGCTTCAACTTTGTACAGCTGGGTAAGTCCAAGTGGCTCAGCACTCTGGTGCAGATGTTCTTCGTCTTTATCGGACCCGAGATCATGATCGGCGTTCAGTACATCACCTTCTTCAACAAGGGTTTCCTGTGGTCCGAGCTTACTCACCTTGGCGGCTCCATTACCGGCATCTGGCTCTACCCCATCGTTTTCATCCTGCCCCTTGCCGTCTTTGTGTGCAGCAAGATCTACAAGAAGTCCAAAAACCCCTACATCGGCGGCATCATCATGGGCATTCTCGCCTGCGTGGTCTCCGTCACCAACACCCTCACCCTGGGCTAAGCACACCCACTCTGTTCCTCTGGATCAGAACTGCAGCGGTGTGACTGCGTTGTAGAAAAGCCGGGCTGCTCCACAGTTTCTGTGCAGCAGCCCGGCTTTGTGTTATCTGGGCATTTTTAAGATCAGCGGTTGGGTGCCATCCTTATTCCATCAAAAGCCATTGGGATGGCCGAGTATTTTATACCAACAGGTGTGCGCTGTGGAGCTTTTATTCTGCGATGGGCATGGTCTGGTATCGTGAAGAGGATGAACACCCGGTTCTGCTCGTCCAGCCAGCCGTTTTTCACGGACAGGCTCATGCGGTCCAGCAGGATACCGTACAGGGTCTTGGCATCGGTTGACAGGCTCTGGAACCGTGGCTCCTGAAACAGAGCCTTTGGAACGCGGTAGAACGAAAACAGCTCTCCGGCTTGCCCGTAGAAATAATCAAGGATCATGCTGTTTTTCAACCGTCTGTCCTAAAACGAACGTGATTCTTCGTGCGTAGGAAGATGTTTTTGCAACATAAATAACAGGCATTTTGAAAACTCACCTCCAGTCATTCAGTTGAGATATGTACATAAATTGACGTTATACCGTATATGTTTTATGGTGCGTATACCGATTGCTATATTTTGTATAGAGCAACGCGATATTTGATAGCTTTTTTTGGGCATTTTCATCTTCGTTGGGTGCGTAACCGTCGGCACTGTTTTTGCCGATTTGTGCAATAAAAAAGAAACAGCCAGAAAAAATCTAACTGTTTCTCGTCAATTTTATTGTATAGGGGATATAATCCGAATCATCCCCATACGGTGCGTGATCCGCAAGAAGTATTCAGATGGTCGCCCGTTCAAATCGCATCTGAAGCGCATCCCTCCTGAAGTGTGACTTTTTTACATTGAAGCAAAAACGGCAATTTTTTCTCGAAAGTAATGCTCGTCTGAAAACCCGCATTACGCCTATATTTTTTTGCCGTTTCGCAAAGAAATGTTCTGTTCTTTGGGGGCTTCTTTAAGGTCCGCATGGGAGAGCGTTCGGTTCGCATCCGAGAGGTCAAGGGTTCGAATCCCTCTAGGTCCATAAAACGCCGTATCGTTTAACACGATACGGCGTTTCTTTTTGTCTTGGGCAGCTGTTTTTTCAATACAGCTGCCCATCGGGATGTGATACAAGCAAGTTGCTACCCGATAACCTCAAAAACAAATTATACTACGATTGTTTTTAAAAAGTTCTGTCTCACTACTCGCACCAGACAAGGAAGACCCAAACCTTTTCTCGAAAGAGAAGGGTTCGGATTTTTTGTTTTTGGCGGCGTGCCCCGCCGCACAACAAAAGCATCCGCAGCGCATGGCCGGGCTGCTTCAGCTCAGGCGCAGTGCGCTGCGGATGCTTATTTTTTATGCCGCGCCCCCTCTCCTGATGGGAAAGTCAGGGCATCGGCTGCGTTTTGATGTCATTTGCCGGAACACGCCCGCGTTCTTGGCTCCCCGGTCAGGGGAGCTGCCGGGCGAAGCGAGACTGAGAGGTTTTATCCTGCCAGCTTGCGGTAGGCGTTCAGCACCTGATAGGCCGGGATGCTGCTGCCCGGGGCAAATTTGCCGTTCAGGCGGCGCTTCATCAGGCCCTGCTCCACGCACCACTGGGCTGCCTTAGCGGTATCCGGGTCTGCCACGTCTGCAAAGGCCGGGGCCTCGGCAGGCTCGGGACGGCCTGCGGTGTTCCACAGCAGCAGCGCGGTCTGGGCGCGGTTTTCGGGTGCAGCCACGCCTTCCGGCAGCAGGGCTTGCAGCTTCTGGCCGGAAACATAATTGTACACGCCGTAGCCTACAACGCCAGCCGCCACTGCGCCTACTGCCGCCACGATGACGACCGCACCGCCGCCGTCACCGCCGCCGGTAGAGCCGCCGCCCGGGGTAGAACCACCCGGGGTAGAACCGTCGCCCGGGTTATCACCGCCGGAGGGAGGCGTTACCGTACCGTCCGGGACGACCTTCACGTTCAGGGTAAAATTCTCGCTGCGGCCCTTGCCGCAGTCGTAGATGTAGGTCACTTGGTTCGTGCCTTCGTTCACCTTCAGGGTTTTGCCGCTCACAGTGCCGCCGCTCCAGTTGGTGGCCTTGGTCACGTCAAATTTACCGGGGAGGGTGCTCAGGTCAAAGGTGCGGGGGGTCTCTTCAACATTGATATCGATTTTGTTGTCGCTTGCATTCAGTGTCGTAACAGCCGTTTGGCTCACATCCAGACTGGTCAGCCGGTTTCTGTTGCAATTCAGAAGATCCAATCCGGTATTCTTGCTCACATCCAGACTGGTCAGCTCGTTTTGGCTGCAATACAGATACTTCAATTTTGCGTTCTTGCTCAAATTCAGACTGGCCAGCTGGTTTGTGGAGCAATCCAGTTTCTCCAATGCTGTATTCTGGCTCACATCCAGCCTACTCAGCTGGTTTATGGAGCAATCCAGTTCCTTCAGGTTGGGGAAGAACTCGATGCCTTCTAGGGTTTCAATGAGCTTGTCCTTAACATTGATCACAGTGACAGTTTTCCGCTCGCTCTCGCTGAGGGAATTATTATTGTCCTTATCAAATTCTGCCTTGACGTAAGTTCTGAAATCGGGGTCCGGGAAGTTGGAAGCGTTAATGGCAATGGAATCACCGCCGCCGGAGGGAGGCGTTACCGGGGGCACGATACCGGCATTGGGGTCATCGGTCTCGGTAACATTCAGGGTAAAGGGTTTGTAGATTTCTCCAACGCAGCGGTACTCGTAGGTCACCTTTCCGCCGCCTTCTTGCACCGTCAGGGTGCCGTCAGCGTTTTGGGTGGCACCCTTCAGGTTTCTGACCCGGCTTATATCAAAGTTTCCGGGCAGAATGCTGGGGTCTAAGATACGGGTCGTCCGGTAGACCTCAACCTTATATTTGTTGCTGCCGGTGAAGATTACCGTAAGATTTGTGCAGTTGTCTGCCTGCAGCGATGTGATCTTATTGGAGACGAAATACAGCTCTGTCAGTTTGGTGTTCTGGCTCACATCCAGCTCTGTCAGCCGGTTATAGCCGCAATCCAGATACGTCAATTCCGTATTCTTGCTCACATCCAGCTCCGTCAGCCGGTTATAGCTGCACTTCAGATACGTCAATTCCGTATTCTTGCTCACATCCAGACTGGTCAGCCGGTTGTCCCAACAATCCAGCTTCTGCAATGCTGGATTCTGACTTACATCCAGACTGGTCAGTTTGTTTTCAAAACACTCCAGCTCCTGCAATGCCGTATTTTGACTTACATCCAGACTGGTCAGCTGGTTTTCCCAACAAACCAGTTCCTGCAACACCGTATTCTTGCTCACATCCAGACTGGTCAGCCGGTTGTGGCCGCAATTCAGCTTCTTCAGGTTGGGAAAGAACTCAATGCCCTTCAGGCTGGTAATATTTTTGTCGTTGACATCGATCTCAGTGACTGCGTACCGCTCTGCCGGATACAGAGTACCGTTATGGTCTTTGTCAAACTGTTTGAGGAGATATTCCCGGAACGTTTTGTCCGGGACATTAGCATCAGTGATATAGACGGGGCCGTAACTATCCGTAGCCGCAAAGGCGCTGAAGGGCAAAAAGGTGAACACCATTGCCAGCGTCAACAAGGCGCTGACAAGGCGCGTTCGTTTTGAGAATCGCTGTTTCACGGGGTGCTCCTTTCTGTGGTAAAATTTTTTCAGGGCCCCATTCGGGAGAAGCTGACGCTTCCCCCGAAAAAAGGGTACCCTTTTTCAAGAAGTGGTCATTGCCCGGCAGGGGGCAAAATGATCCTTCGGTTGTCAGCCTCCTGCCAGCTTGCGGTAGGCGTTCAGTACCTGATAGGCCGGGATGCTGCTGCCCGGGGCAAATTTGCCGTTCAGGCGGCGCTTCATCAGGCCCTGCTCCACGCACCACTGGGCTGCCTTAGCGGTATCCGGGTCTGCCACGTCTGCAAAGGCCGGGGCCTCGGCAGGCTCGGGACGGCCTGCGGTGTTCCACAGCAGCAGCGCGGTCTGGGCGCGGTTTTCGGGTGCAGCCACGCCTTCCGGCAGCAGGGCTTGCAGCTTGCGGCCGGAAACATAATTGTACACGCCGTAGCCCACAACGCCAGCCGCCACTGCGCCTGCCGCTGCCACGATGACGACCGCACCGCCGCCGTCACCGCCGCCAGTAGAGCCGCCACCCGGGGTATCGCCGCCGGTAGAGCCGCCGCCCGGGGTAGAACCGCCGCCCGGGGTAGAACCGCCGCCCGGGGTCAGGCTGCGGACATAGCCGCAGACGTTGCAGGTGGTGTCCTTGTCGTCATCGTAGACATGGGCTTCGGTGTCCTGCACCGTATGGCAGATGGGGCACTCCATCCAGTGACTGTACTCGTCGTGGGTCATTTCCATCTTGTGGTCGTGCTCAAATCCGCCCGGACTCAGCGACACCGAATAATGCTTTATTGCGCAATATTCCGTATCATCGTTCTGGGTCCAGATGAACTCTGTTTCCCGTCCGTTCACTGTGCAGACGGTATCCTTGCTAAACTTATATCCGGGTTTTGCGTACAGACCCACCTGAAGGGTGTACCGTTTGCCCGGTCTGAAGGTGCCGGTGATCGGCTTGCCGCCTACGTCGTCGCCCTCGACCCAGTAGATCTTGGCGTCACAGACGTCTGCTCCGTTGTCCAGAATAACAACGGTCTCGTCCGGCATTTCGTTCTTTCTGGGGGTGTTTACACGGAGATTCACCTGCTTGATTCTGGTTATGGTCAGCACCTGCAGACTGAATACGCTGGTCAGTCCATTGCCGCAATCGTAGGTGTAAGTTACCTGCGTTGCACCTGGCTTCACCCTCAGGGTGTTGCCCTCCGCAGTGCCGCCAACCCATTCACTGGTCTTATTTACGTCAAACTCAGCAGGGAGGGTACTCAAATCAAACGTACGTTCGGTCTCATCAATGGTAATGGGGTACTTGTTTCCAGTGCACTTGAGGTTTTCTTGCGTTAGCTTGGTGTTGTAGCTTAGGTCCAAAGATGTCAGCTGGTTATTGGAGCAATTCAGCTTCTCCAAGTTGCGAAAATTCGAAATGCCCTTCAGGCTGGTAATTTCCATACCGCTGACATCGATCTCAGTGACAAATCGTTCGCCTGGATCCAGAATTCCATTCGAGTTTCCAATCGGTCCTTCGTCAAACGTCGTTCTGATATATTCCCGGAACGTTTTGTCCGGAAAGTTTTCGCTGTTCAGGGGAGCCCAGAAAGGGACTTCATCGTCCGCAAAGGCGCTGAAGGGCAGGAAGGTGAATACCATGGCCAGCGTCAAAAGGGCACTGACAAGGCGCGTTCGTTTTGAGAATCGTTGTTTCATGGGGTGCTCCTTTCTGTGGTAAATTTTTTTCAGGGCCCCATTCGGGAGAAGCTGACGCTTCTCCCGAAAAAAGGGTACCCTTTTTCAAAAAGTGGTCATTGCCCGGCAGTGGCAGAATGATCCTTCGGTTGTCAGCCTCCTGCCAGCTTGCGGTAGGCGTTCAGCACCTGATAAGCCGGGATGCTGCTGCCCGGGGCAAATTTGCCGTTCAGGCGGCGCTTCATCAGGCCCTGCTCCACGCACCACTGGGCTGCCTTAGCGGTATCCGGGTCTGCCACGTCTGCAAAGGCCGGGGCCTCGGCAGGCTCGGGACGGCCTGCGGTGTTCCACAGCAGCAGCGCGGTCTGGGCGCGGTTTTCGGGTGCAGCCACGCCTTCCGGCAGCAGGGCTTGCAGCTTGCGGCCGGAAACATAGTTGTACACGCCGTAGCCTACAACGCCAGCCACCGCTGCGCCTGCCGCCGCCACGATGACGACCGCACCGCCGCCGTCACCGCCGCCGGAGGGAGGCGTCACCGGGGGTTCCGAAGGCGTCACCGGGGGTTCCGGAGGCGTTACCGGGGGAACGGTGCCGCCGGTGCCAGTCACATCCAGCTTGAAACTTACTTCCAATATATCGCTTCTGCACTTATAAGCGTAGTACACTACGTTTGTGCCTTCATCGACTGTCAGAATGTTCCCATTGGCTTTGCCATGCTCCCATCCTGTAACCCGGCTTTTATCAAAGTTCCCGGGCAGAGTGCTCAGGTCAAACGTACGGTCAGGGTTCAGGGTAACGGTGTAAACATTATTAAAATCGGAACTGTAAATATCCGTAATACTGAAATTGAGATTCGGGTTGTTGTCCAAATTCAGGCTGGTGAGATGGTTATTCTTAAGCCACAATGTAGTCAATTCTGGACTATCGCTGACATCCAACACGGTCAGCTGGTTGTTGGCGCAGTTCAGTTCCTTTAAGGCACTCATGTTGTTCAGTTTTAGCTGGGTCAACTGGTTATGGGCACAATTCAGTTTCTTCAGCAGTTTATTTTGGCCCAGAATCAGCGATGTCAGCTGGTTGTTTTGGCATTCTACACTTACCAGACGGGACTTATGGGTCACATCTGCGTCCAGCTCTGTCAACCGATTCCAGGAACAGTAAAGTGTTTCCAGAAATTTACTATTTCTGACATCCAGTTGCTCCAGATCGTTGTGCGAGCAATCGAGCGTCACCAAATCTTTCAGATGCGATACATCCAGTTGTTCCAACTGGTTCCAAGAGCAATTCAGAAAGTAGATATTCGGATTCTTGCTCAGGTCTAGCTGGGTCAGTTGATTCTTATTGCATATCAATTTTTCCAACTCTGGATTCTGTCTCAGGTCTAATTTCTGGATAGAATTGTTTTCGCAATTCAACTCTTTCAGGTTGGGGAACGCCTCAATGCCTTTTAAGTTGCTGATGTTCCATCCTTTGACTTCGATACTTTCGACTTTTCTTTGTTCTTCCACCGTGAGGACATCTCTGCCACCTGCTTTGTAGGTTTTGATGTACTTTCTAAAGTTAGGGTCAGGGAAATTTTTCTCATTGATGGGCAGACTGGTTTCAAAGATGAATGTAGGTTTTACTCCCTTGCCGCAATCGTATTGGTAGCTCACTTCCTCTACGCCCGCATTCACGCTTAGAGTTGTGTCGGAAACAGAGCCGCCGGTCCAGTTGGTGGCTTTGCTCACGTCAAAACCGGGCAGTGTGGCCAAGTCAAACTTTCCGTCTGTACGGACAGCAATGGGACGCCTGTTGCCATTAGCCGTTATCGTACCGCCGCTGATTCCAGTAACGTCCAAACAAGCCAACCGATTTTTTGCACAATTCAGTTTACTCAAACTGTGATTATGGCTCAGGTCCAGCGTTGTCAGCTGATTATCATTGCATATCAAAGATATCAAGCCGCCATTCTGTTTCACGTTCAGTTCTGTCAATTTATTATTGCTACAATCCAGCTGTGTCAGCTGCGTCTGGTGCCCGACATCCAACTCCATCAATTGATTTCCAGAGCAATTCAGTTCTTCCAGCTTGAGGCATTGGCTGACATCCAACGTCATCAGGTCGTTGTTGGAACAATCAAATTTGATCAGTTCCCCCACGCTATCCATTACGATATTCGTTATTTTGTTATTGGAGCAATTCACCTCCTCAAGATTCAGCCCATAGAGAATGCCCAGATTCATGTAGGTCAGTTTATTATTGGAGCAATTCAGTTTTTTCAGTCCGCTTGAAAGAATATCAACCGACTTTTTCAGTTGATTCCCGGAACAATCCAGCTCCTTCAGTTTGAAATTTTTGCCAACATTAAGTGTTGTCAAGCCGATACCGTGGCAATCCAGCTTTTCGAGATCTTCAAAGAAACGAATTCCTTCAAGACTTTTGATTGCATAACTGGTTGGAATCGTCATATTCTTGATATCCACATCGAGCTTGCCATCGCCGTTTTTGTCACAGCATTCTTTGAGAAAGCGCCGAAATTCCTCATCCGGGAAATTAAGCTTAAAATCCGGCGAATTAAAATCAATTTCTGTGTTCGCCGCAAAGGCACTGAAGGGCAAAAAGGTAAACACCATTGCCAGCGTCAAAAGGGCGCTGACAAGACGCGTTCGTTTTGAGAATCGCTGTTTCATGGGGTGCTCCTTTCGTTTTTCGTGTTGTTATTGCTGTGCGGTAAAGGGGTTCAGCCGGTCTGCGCGGTAGAGGGCAGAATGGTCATTCTGCCGTCCACCACCGCGTCCAGCATCTCGTGCTCCCGGAAATACTCCATCAGGATATCCTGACAGGAGGTGGCCACGCTGCGGGGCTTCTGCAGCTTGCAGAGGGTATCGTAGGAGATGTTGAAAAAGCTCTCGATGTTTTTAAAGTGGTAGTTCTGCAAGCCCACGGTGAACAGGGCATCGTCGCTGATCTCCTTGCCCACCTCCTTGCCGCAGTAGGTAAAGTAATCAAAATCGCCCTTGGCGCGGTCGTAGCGCAGCCGCAGGGTGGAGGGCAGCTGGTAGAACTCGGTGTGGCCGGTGTAGGCTTCCTCTCGCAGCATGTAGTGGAGCATCTGGCGCAGCTGCCGCCCCGTCACCTTGAACATATACACCCCGTCGTCGTAGGGGAAGCCCTCGATGAGGTCGCCGTAGGTGACGATGGGGCCCAGCTTTTCGGCCCGGATGCTGCCGGAGCCGATGAGCATCACGTCGATGCCAAGGCTGCGGGTGAAGATATCCGCAAACAGGTTGCCCAGCTCGGTCTCCTGGGTGCGCTCCGGGTGGGTCAGCTCCCGGCGGAACCGCCCCACGATGTGGCTGTATTTTTCGTCCACCTGGCTGGTGAAGCGCTGCAGCACCTGCTCCATGGCAGGGTTGCGGGGGCAGGTCTCGGCGCAGATGGGCACGGTGCGCCATGTGCAGGAATCGATGCAGTTGTTGTCCGTGTCCACGATGATGTCAAAGCGCCCGATCTGGTCGGTGCCGGTGCCCGCCTGCGCAATGACCACGCCGTTTTCCTCCACCGCGTGCTCCGGCAGGGTGTGGCTGTGCCCGCCGATGATCAGATCCACTCCCCACGCCGGGTCCAGCTGGCGCGCCAGATGGCGGTCCTCCTCAAAGCCGATGTGGGTCAGCAGCACGGTGAAATCAATATCGATGCTGTTGTGGGCGTTGCAGATCTTGCCCACCTCGGCGGCAGCGGCGGCGGTGTCCACAAAGGAGCCTACCAGAGATTCGGATTTGGTCTGGTTGATCACGTCCTGCGTGATGATGCCGATGAACAGGATGTTCATGCCGTCCATCCGCAGGATCTTGTAGGGGGTGAACAGCCGTGTGGGGGTGTTTTTGATGTAGAGGTTTGCGTTGATGATGGGAAAGCGCGCGCATTTTTCGATGAACAGCAGATGCGCGATGCCGTAGTCCACCTCGTGGTTGCCGATGGTAACCACGTCCGGGGCAAGGGCGTTCATGATCTCGATGGTGGAAAGCCCCTTGTATTCGGAATCAATGACCGAGCCCCGGAACATATCACCTGCAATGACGTAGAGGGTGTTGGGCTGTTCTGCCCGCACCTTTTCGATGTAGCCGGACAGCATGGAAACGCCGCCCACCAGCTTTTCGTCCACCTGCTCTGCCAGAAAGTCTCCGTGCAGATCATTGGAGTGGAGGATGGTGATCGTTTTGGTGTGTTTCATGGTGCATTCCTCCCGGTGTTGGTGTGCGCGCCGGTCAGCCCATGGCCTCCTGCCGTGCAAAGTAGACGGTGCTGACAAGGCTCAGGTAGCTCTCCTGACCGTCCAGATAGACCTTCAGGGCAAGGGTGTCCTCGTCCTCCAGCGTGACGGCGTAGCGGGAGCCGTCCTCCCCGGTAAAGGTGGCGTACCACTCCTGATTGGAGCGGAAGGGTACCTCCGGGGTGCCCTCCTGATAGAACAGTTCGGCTTCCTCCACGTTCAGCTCCGGGTAAGGGGTGATGTAGCTGGCGGTCAGGGGCAGCTGGCTGCCCTCGGTGTCGGCATCGGTGGGCAAAAAGCACATCCGGTCGGCGTCTGCGGGGTCGGTGTCAAAATAGCCCTCGTCGGTGTCGCGGCCGGTCTCCAGCCAGTTGCCTTCCAGCGACCATGGGCTGGTGTCGGTCTCCCAGTCGTCCCCTTCCGGGTAGATGGTAAAATCGCACACGCCCTCGGCTTCCACCACATGGCCGTTCTCGCCGGAAAGGAATGGGCTGAATACCAGCTCTTCGCCGGTGCTGGGGTACAGTTCCACCTCGGTGTTGGGGGCGATATCGCTGATGTTGCACAGCAGCAGGATGGGCTGACCGTCCTCGCTGTAATAAAGCTGTTTGCCGCGCTGGAGCGGGTTTTCGGCATCGTCTGTCAGGCTCGTCTCGTAGACGAACAGGGTGGCATCCGGGTCCTGCGGGAAGATGCAGTACAGGTCGCACCCGCCATCCGGTGCCACGACCCAGTGATCCTGCGGGATGTCGTAGACGAAGCTCCACAGATCCCGCAGATCGGTCTGGCTGTCCAGCACCTTCTGCACATCGGTGGTCACCTCGTAGGAGCCGCCCAGATACAGCACACAGGCGCGGTATTCGTCCTCCCCTGCCAGAAGGCGCATGTAGGTCACGTCCTCCGGCTCGGTGTACTCCTGTTTGGCGGAGGCCGATGCGATCATGTTGTCTCCGTCCAGCATTTTTTCGGGCTTGGAGCTGGACGCGCTGCTGCCTTTGGACGACCCGCCGCAGCCTGCAAGGCCGATGGTCAGCGCCAGCAGGGCTGCCAAAAGTTTCAGGTTTTTCATAAGTTCTCCTTTCTCATGCCCTGCCGGGGCGCATCTCATGGGGCAGCGCCGGGCGTTGGGTGTTGGGAAAAATCGTCTACACCCTCCACCGGCACAGGGCGGCTGGTCTCGGCGGAAAGCTGCGGGTTCCAGTCCAGCGGGCGTCCGGTGCTGCAATAGACCGTTACCATGGTGTCGGTGTCCTCCCTGCTGCCGTTACACAGCAGCAGAATGGGCTGGCCGCCCTGCCTGCCGTAAAGTTCTTTCCCCAGCTGCGCGGGATACACAGAGTCCTGCTTTTCGTAGACAAAAAGCGTATCCTCCTTGCGCACGGCAAAGATGCAGTACAGCTCCCGCCCGCCGCCCGGCGCTGCGACCCAGCGGTCTGCCGGGATGTCCGCAACAAACTGCCACGGCTGTTCCGGTAAGCTGTCCAGCACGGCGTGCACATCGGTGGTGCGCTCCGGGACGCTGCCCAGATAGAGCACCCCGGCAAGCTCTCCGTTTTTCCCTGCCAGCTGCCGCATTGCGGCAAGCTGCTCCGGCTCAGCGGAATCGGCACCGGAAGCCGCTGTGCTGCTGCCCTGCCCGGCGCTGCCGGGAGCGGGACGGACGGGGTCGCCGTCCACCGCACCGCACCCTGCCAGACTGAAAGCCAGTGCAAGCAGTGCTGCAAAAGTTTTCATGGCTTTCATGTCAGCCCCTTTGTTTTATGCCCACGGGTCGGCCGATGTCGGGACGCGGATGCCGGTCATCAGGTATTGCTCCCACAAGAACCACTGCCCGTCGCCCTTGCGGCGCAGCTTGATGGGGCGGGGGCTGTCGGCGCCGCCGCAGGGGATGAACAGCTTGCAGTAGCCCTCCTCGGTGTTGGAGGTGTGGTTGCTGCCCACCAGCAGGGTGAAAGGCTGGCGGGGGGTATAGCCGTTTTCCGGCGACGCACCCACAAAGTAGGAGAACGGGATATAGCTCTTGCCGTCCCGAAAGCGGTCGTTCAGGAAGGAAATCTCCTGCCCGTTCAGCGGGCGGGGGCCGCGCAGCCAGTTGAGCATCTCCAGCCCGATGTTTTTATCGGCACCGTAGGCGCACAGTGCGCAGACGGTGAGGGCTGCGGTCTTAAAGGGGGTGTCCAGACTGGCCTCCGGCAGTGCCTGCATCTGGGCAAGGCTTTCCGGCAGAGCCTGAAAGGTAAAGGTGACGGTCTGGTTGCCGGAAACATTTGCGGCGGCCTGCTTCATCTTATCAAAAAGTCCCATGAAAATACTCCTTTCTGTTTCAGCTGTGAGGGTTCAGCTCCGGTTCGGGTCATGGCGGGGCACGGTCCGCCTGCGGACGATCTTCTGGTTCATATCCAGACTGAGGTTTGCAAAATAGCCGTTTTCAAAATACCATGCAAGGTCCTTGGTGTCCATGCCAACGCTGTTGCACAGCCACCGCAGAGGCACCTCCGGCCCGGAGTAGCTCTCCACCCTGCGGGCGATGGTTCTTGCATGGTAGCGGCGTTTTTCGTTGCGTGCGAACAGAACAAGGGGCACTGCGCCCACCACGATCCAGAACACATAGCCTCCGATGTGGGAATAGTCCTTATCCTGCAAACTCAGGCAGAGGGTATACAGCCCACCAAAGGAGCAGAACACGCAGAAGGCAAGCCCCGCGTTCCGCAGCCATTTGAGGACACGGGGAATCTCGCCGCGGGCTTTTTCCGAAAGATAAGGGTTCATAAACATACTCCTTTCAGAACGAGCCGCCTCCACCACCGTGGGTGGTGCCGCTGGAAGAGGTGTGGGTGGAGCTGCCGCCGGAATCGCTGGAGCTGGACTCCTTCGGCCGCTCGGTGCGGTGCACGTCACGGTACAGGAACAGATCCCGCTGGTTGGTCAGCTTCATGCTGCCCTCCCGCACATAGCTGGCGGCATTCTCCTGGAACGCCACGCTGCGCAGCTGGCTTTTCATCACATGGACGACGACCCATGCCAGCGCAAGGCCGATGCCCAGCGCAAGGAACAGGTACATGAGAGACAGCGGCTCCCGGGGCAGGTTATTCACATCGTAGGGGTGGCCCGCCCGGGCAGCGTCGATGTAGGTATCCGACCACTGGACAAAGGTGCGGAAGGCACCGGCGTAGTCTCCATCGGCCATGAAGGGGGTCATCTGCTCGCCAAGGTACTGGATGCCGGCATCCGTAAAGGCGGTGATGCCGTAGCCGCAGGTGGAGATGTGCCATTTGCGGTCGCCCACGCTCACCAGCAGAAGCACGCCGTCCATATCGGAGCCGTAGCCGAACTGGCAGAAGTCATACAGGTCGTCGGCATAGGCCTCCATGTCGTCGTAGTCCACGCTTTCCAGCGACTCGATGGTGGCAATGACCACATCAAAGCTCTGGCGGACGCTCAGCTCCTCCAGCGAAGCCTCCAGTTCATTATCCTCGTCCTCGGTCAGAACTTCTGCGCTGTCGTTCATGCGGTAGTACAGGTCGGCAAAGCCGCCCTCCACCGCAAAGGCCGGAACAGCCAGCGCCGCCGCAAGAATCAGTGCTGCCAGCGCCGCAAAGAGGGAGTGCAGTCGGTTGGAAGTCTTTTTCATCGTTCGTCCCTCCTTTACAGGATCCGTGCCAGCCACAGCAGCCACATCACGCCATAGGACGCGGCGGAAAGGGCAGCCGTAAGGCCCAGCATCCACTTGCGGGCAGCGCCCTTGTCCACGGGCAGGTCACCCACGAATTTGCCGGTCTGACCATTCATGGCAAACAGATAGTTTTCACCCCGCCAGCTGGTGCTCAGCAGCCAGACCGGGAACAGAGCGTACTTTGCCTTGCCGCCGTGCAGCTGGATGCTGCTGTTATCCACCTTGACCGAATCGTAGCCGGTAACGGTCTGCTGGAACGTCTCCTCGGTGGAGCGGCGGATGCGCTTGTTGGCCCGCTCGATGCTGTCCTCGGCGCTCACATCGTATTTATCCGCCACATAGCCCGCCAGATAGGCCGTCTGGAAGGGGATGGCGTCCTGCATGGCAAAGGGCTCGATGGACTCCATCAGGTCGTCCTCGATCTTGGACGAGCCGTCCACCGGCACTGCATCAAAGCCCAGTGTGCCGTCCCGCCGGACGGAGTAGTAGTTGGTCTCGGTATAATCGTAGTCGTCATCCGACCAGCAGCGGGTGCGGGTGGCGGTGAACCGCAGCTGAGCGTCGGCATCGCTGTCAAAGAGCCAGAAGGGCACATACACGCCCTTGATCTCATCGATGTGGTTCTGGCTGCGGAACACCCGGGGCAGCAGGGTCTTGCCCTTGAGGTGCTCCTGCAGCTTTTCCTTTGCGGCCTTTTTGTCCAGTTTGAAGGGGATGATGAGGTCGGGGCGCAGGTCTCCGGCAAACTGTCCGGTGAGGACGATGGGGTTGCCGCAGAAGGGGCAGGCGGACGCACCCATGGTGTCGTCGCCCACGATCTCGCCGCCGCAGCTCTTGCAGCTGTAAGTATGCAGACCGGCGGTCTCCCCTTCTGCCCAGCTGCCGCCGGGGGTCGCCCAGTTCATCTCGCTGGGCTTTTCGTCCTTCAGCTCCTCGTCATAGCCCTTGAGGGTATCCACGTCGAACTCGGTGTCGCAGTAGGGGCATTTCATCTTCTGGGTGGCGCTGTCAAACTGAATGGCGCCATCGCAGCAGGGGCACTTGTATTCCAGCATTCCTGCCATAGCGTTTCCTCCTGTTGTTTCAAAGGGGGCCGGGGGCTCTTCCCCGGCCCCGCTGTTTTTGCGTCAGTCTCCCCGCCAAAGCGGTCGGCTCAGAAATCCGTAGTGATGCGGAACACCACCGGTTCGTCCGGCTCGGTGGCTTTACCGTGGTGGCCCACTGCCAGGAAAGCGTTTTCTTCCAGCGGCAGGAAAACATCAAAGATGCAGAAGTCGCCGCACAGCTGGCACAGGGTCTCGCGCTCGCCCACGGGAAAGGACTTTTCCAAAAAAGTGCCGTCCGGCGCGTACAGCTCCCACATATAGCCCGTGTCCAGCAGATAGCCGTTGGGGCGCTTCATCATCACGGCGTTAAAGCTGCCCACCGGCTGCGAGCTGCGGGCCAGCTCATTGCCGTCCAGATCAAAGGCAGCAAAGTAATCATCGCCGTTGGATTCCAGCTCGCCCACCGTCAGCAGCTCGTCCCCGCTGAGGTTCAGGGAGGATATGCTGTAGAAGGGGCCGATCTCGTTATCACCCTCCAGCGTCAGCTCGGTGTACTCGCCGTCCTGCACCAGCACCGGCGCGGAGTTGGTCCGGTAGAGCACGGTCAGATCCCGGTCCTTGGAGGAATAGCAGCGGCCCCAGTAGTCCAGTGCGTCGCCGGGCTCCTCCGGGTCGCTGCTGTTCAGATCGTAGCAGTAGACATCAAAGGTTTCCAGGACATACAGGATGCCATTGCGGTCGATGCTGAGGGCGTCGCTGCCGTCAATGTTGTACTCTGCCACCGGGGTCAGTCGGTCGTCCTTGATGGCATACTCGAAGATCTTGGCAGACTGCTCTTCATTGTCCTCGTTGTAGAAGCTGAAGAAGTAATTGCCCCGGTAGCTGTCCGCTTTGATCAAATGATAGGCACCGCATACCTCGCGGCGGACGTCAAAGGGAATGTACTGTGCCTTGAAGGTGTAGTCGCCGATGGTCAGTTCCCCGGTCTGGAACTGGGTCACAGGGGGCCCTGCAGGGGCGGCTTTGGTCTCTGCTGATTCCGGCTGTGCCGAAGCGGACGGGGCACTGCTGCTGGAAGCCGGTGCGCTGGAAACGCTGGAAGCGCTGGATGTGCTGGCAGCACCGGAGCCGCCGCAGGCGGTCAGGCCGAGGGCGGCGGTGGCAAGGCCCATGGCCTTGAGGAAATCTCTGCGCTGGATCTTTCTCATATCCGTTCCTCCTTTTTCAGTCACTGCACCTTTGCAAAGGCTTCGTCAGCACGGCGACTGTACAATGCCATGCCGCCGGTCTGGGCGTCGTTTGCCAGATTGATGTTCTCCACAAAGCGGGCCTTTTCCTCCTCGGAGAGCTGCCCGCCCTTCATGGCGGCGGATGCCACGGCACCCATGGCACCGATCATGCCCATCTGGCCCTTCAGCTCCCGTTCCTCGGCCGTGGACATCCGGCGGCCGAACATGCTGGTCTCATTATCGTGGACCCCGAAGATGTGGTCCAGATGCTGCCGTGCGATGTGGGCATAGCCGATCTCCCGCCGGTCCCGCTTGCTGAAGCAGATGACCAGCTCCTGCTTGATGTAGGGGTGGGGATGCATGCCCCGCTGGGTCTGGGCCTCGGTGATGCTGCGGGGCTGCACCAGCTTCAGCTTCAGGCCGCCGCCGTTGAGGGTGGGTTCCTGGCCCGGCTCCTTGGCGGGGGTCTCGTCCAGATACTCCTCATAGCTGGCGATCTGGTCGTAGCGGATCAGCTCCGGCATCTTGCCCCGTCCGCCGGTGCGATCGTCGATGTACAGCATTCCAAGCTCATCGCAGAACACCAGCCCCATTTGCGATGGGGTGGAGGGGTATGCGTTGACCCGGAACTCGGTCTTGTCGAACACCTCGTCGAACACCCGCTTCATCCGGGCCATATACTCCATGTGCTCCTTGGCCTCGTCCAGCGTCAGCTCACTGAGCCGGATGTATTTGGAGCACTTGTTGCCGCAGTCGTCGCAGAGGAACTGTCCGTCCCGGAGCTTGGAGCGGTGCAGGGTGCCGCATTCCTTACCGCAGACGGCACAGTTCTGTTTTGCGAACAGGTTGGAAAAGAATCCCATCATGGTATGCTCCTTTCATTGCTCTGTATTTGTCAGATCAGGTCTGGTCACTGTCGTCAAAGGGGTCGCCGCACTCCGGGCAGAACTTGGG
>ERZ1026864.430-NODE-430-length-25256-cov-29.009642_pt1 | contig 25256 bp, 18 predicted proteins | sample MGYA00380162_ERZ1026864 | MGnify/ENA primary metagenome ERZ1026864 (study PRJEB33269, sample SAMEA4719798) | human gut metagenome | biome: human-associated habitat; feature: organic feature; material: feces | place: Cameroon | collected 2013-10 ... | reverse complement strand
TTTTTGAAGCGGCTTCTTCTGCTTCGCGCGGAGTAGTACAGGCATAACCCACCGGTGCTGGTAAGCCATAGCGGGCAAAAAGTTGTTTTGCCTGATATTCATGTAAGTTCATGTGTTCTGTCCATCCTTCAGTAATCGTTATCTTTTAAACCGTAGACCGACACCCTATCCACGTCGGTCTACAGTGCAGGTGAAACTTAAACTACTACACGTCCAGCAGCAGACGCGTCGGATCTTCCAGCAACTCTTTGATCGTTACCAGGAAGCCCACGGATTCGCGACCATCGATCAGACGGTGATCGTAGGACAGCGCCAGGTACATCATCGGCAGGATCTCAACCTGACCATTCACCGCCATCGGACGATCTTTGATAGCGTGCATACCCAGAATTGCGCTCTGCGGCGGGTTGATGATAGGCGTAGACATCAGGGAACCGAATACACCACCGTTGGTGATGGTGAAGTTACCACCGGTCAGATCTTCAACCGTCAGCTTGCCGTCACGGCCTTTAACTGCCAGCTCTTTGATTTTCTTCTCGATGTCTGCCATGCCGAGGGTATCGACATCACGCAGTACCGGCGTCACCAGGCCGCGCGGCGTAGAAACCGCCATGCTGACGTCGAAATAGTTGTGGTAAACCACATCATCGCCGTCGATAGAAGCATTCACTTCCGGGTAACGTTTCAGGGCTTCAACCACCGCTTTCACGTAGAAGGACATAAAGCCCAGACGGATGCCGTGACGTTTTTCAAACGCTTCACCGTACTGCTTACGCAGATCCATAATCGGCTTCATGTTGACTTCGTTGAACGTGGTCAGCATGGCGGTGGAGTTTTTCGCTTCCAGCAGACGCTCTGCCACACGCTTACGCAGGCGAGTCATCGGGACACGTTTTTCACTACGTGCAGCCAGAGCCGGTTGCGCTGCCGAAGCAGCCGCTGCCGGAGCAGACTCTTTCGCCGGAGCTTTCGCCAGATGTTTTTCCACATCTTCACGGGTCAGACGACCACCCACACCGGTGCCTTTAATGGCGCTGGCGTCGAGGTTGTGTTCAGCCAGCAGGCGGCGGATCGCCGGGCTTAACGCATCGTTGTTTTGCTCTTCCAGAGACGCCTGCTGGCGTTGCGCCGGAGTGGACGCTTTCTCTTCAGATTTGGCGCTGGTTTCTTTACCGGCGCTGTTGCCTTCACGCAGGCGACCAAGGATCTGACGAGACGTTACGGTTGTACCTTCATCTTCCAGAACCGCATCCAGAATGCCGTCTGCTGATGCCGGTACTTCCAGTACCACTTTGTCAGTTTCGATTTCTACCAGCACTTCATCACGTACGACTGCGTCGCCGGGTTTTTTATGCCAGGTTGCGACGGTGGCATCGGCTACGGATTCAGGCAGGTCAGGGACCAGAATATCTACGCTACTCATTGTGTATCCTTTATTTATTCGACGTTCAGCGCGTCATTAACCAGATCTTGTTGCTGTTTCTGGTGAACGGACATATACCCTACCGCCGGAGAGGCGGAGGCCGGGCGGCCTGCATAACGCAGAGAAGCCCCAAACGGAATCACTTCACGGAAATGATGCTGGCTGCAGTACCATGCGCCCTGGTTGAGCGGCTCTTCCTGGCACCAGACAAAATCCTTGACGTGAGCAAACTGCTGCAACACTTCCTGCATCGCTTTATGCGGGAACGGGTAGAGTTGCTCGATACGCACAATGGCGACATCGTGTTGATTGTTCTTACGACGCTGTTCCAGCAGGTCGTAATAAACCTTACCAGAACACATCACTACGCGCTTCACGCCCTTCGGATCAAGCTCGTCGATTTCACCGATGGCTGGCAGGAAGGTGCCGTTCGCCAGTTCTTCGAGGCTGGAAACCGCCAGCGGATGACGCAGCAGGGATTTCGGCGACATCACGACCAGCGGACGACGCATCCCGCGCAGCGCCTGACGACGCAGCATGTGGTAAACCTGTGCCGGGGTAGACGGTACGCACACCTGCATGTTTTGCTCAGCACAAAGTTGCAGATAACGTTCCAGACGCGCGGAGGAGTGCTCCGGCCCCTGCCCTTCGTAACCGTGCGGCAGCAACATCACCAGACCACACATCCGGCCCCATTTCTGTTCGCCAGAGGAGATGAACTGGTCGATAACCACCTGCGCACCGTTGGCGAAGTCACCGAACTGCGCTTCCCAGATGGTCAGAGTGCGTGGTTCTGCGGTGGCATAACCGTATTCAAACGCCAGCACTGCTTCTTCAGACAGTACGGAGTCCCAGACACGGAACGCGCCCTGGCCGTTATGGATGTGTTGCAGCGGCGTGTAAGTGGAACCGTTAGACTGGTTGTGGATCACCGCGTGGCGGTGGAAGAACGTACCGCGACCGGAGTCTTCACCCGACAGGCGAACCGGAATGCCTTCATCAACCAGCGTGGCGTAAGCGAGGTTTTCCGCGCCGCCCCAGTCGAACAGTTTCTCACCGGCTGCCATTGCCTGGCGATCGCCATAAATCTTGGCAACGCGAGACTGCATTTCAACTGCTTCCGGCACCGTGCTGATGCGTTTAGCCAGTTCCTGCAGGCGCTTCATCTCAACTTTGTTCGGGTACTCTTCGTCCCATTCGTGGTTGAGGTACGGCGACCAGGTGAAAGAGTGCATGTTCATCGGACGCCACTCTGCCACTACGCAATCGCCAGCATCCAGCGCATCGCGGTACAGGTTAACCATCTCGGTGGCATCTTCCAGCGTCGCCACTTTTTCCTGCTCCAGCTTGTCAGCATAGATTTTGCGCGGCGTCGGATGTTTTTTGATTTTCTGATACATCAGCGGCTGGGTTGCGCTCGGCTCGTCGGCTTCGTTGTGGCCGTGACGGCGGTAGCACACCAGGTCGATGAAGACATCACGTTTAAAGGTGTTACGGAAATCGAGCGCCAGACGGGTCACAAAGGCAACGGCTTCCGGATCATCCGCGTTAACGTGGAAAATCGGTGCCTGAACCATCTTACCGATATCAGTACAGTACGGTGTAGAACGAGCATCCAGCGGATTAGAGGTGGTGAAACCAACCTGGTTGTTGATAACGATACGTACCGTACCGCCAACTTCATAACCACGCGCTTTCGACATGTTCAGAGTTTCCTGAACCACGCCCTGCCCGGTCACTGCGGCGTCACCGTGGATGGTGATTGGCAGCACTTTGTTGCTGCTCGGCTCATCAAGTCTGTCCAGACGGGCACGAACAGAACCGATAACTACCGGGCTTACAATCTCAAGGTGAGACGGGTTAAACGCCAGCGCCAGGTGCACCAGGCCGCCATCGGTCTGGAAGTCAGACGAGAAGCCCATGTGGTATTTCACGTCACCCGTGCCGAGGTGTTCTTTATGTTTACCGGCAAACTCGTCGAACAAGTCTTGCGGTTTTTTACCCAGCACGTTCACCAACACGTTCAGACGACCACGGTGCGCCATCCCGAGAACCACTTCCCGGGTGCCGCTGTTGCCAGCGTGGCGGATCATCTCTTTAAGCATCGGGATTAACGCGTCACCGCCTTCCAGCGAGAAGCGTTTTGCACCAGGGAATTTTGCACCGAGGTAACGTTCAAGGCCTTCAGCGGCGGTCAGTTCGCTTAAGAAGCGTTTTTTCTCTTCGCTATTGAAAGTCGCGCGACCAGACTCGATACGCTGTTGGATCCAGCGTTTTTCTTCGGTGCTGGTGATGTGCATATACTCGGCACCAATCGGGCCGCAGTAGGTTTGCTTGAGGGCTTCCAGCAGCTCGCCGAGTTTCATGGTTTCTTTGCCGCTGGCAAATGAACCGACGTTGAAGGTCTCCTGGAAGTCTGCTTCGGTCAGATCGTGGAAAGACGGATCCAGATCGGCCACTTTATCTTGCTGCCACAGTCCCAGCGGATCGAGATTCGCATGCTGGTGACCACGGAAGCGGTATGCGTTAATGAGCTGCAGGACTTTTACCTGCTTCACATTGGTGTCAGGGTCGGAGATCGTTGAAGAGTAACGTGAAGCGTCTTTCGCCAGGCGGCGGAAATATTCACGCGTTTGAGAGTGGAATTGATCCGGTTTGACTCCCGTACCAGGTAACTGCTGGAACGTCGAACGCCAGTTAGCGTCAACCGAGTCAGGATCGGTTAAGAAGTCTTCATAGAGCTGTTCTATCCAGCTCTGGTTTGCGCCAGAGAGGTAAGAAGAGTCCAACCAGGCTTTCAAAGCGCTGTTCTGCATCGTGATCCCTTAAGCATCTTTTTTATGCTTACTTCGCCGTGGATACTACCACGCACAGTGATGTGCGTGCCGGGGTTCACTTGCGAGCTCTTGTCTACGTAGTGGCTCGCGAAGGAACCTTTAAAAACTGTCTTAGTGTCAGGGGCAGTTTTTAAAGATTTCCTGCATTTCTTTGTTACGCCTGATGCGCTGCGCTTATCAGGCCTACGGGTAATGACTTGTAGGCCGGATAAGGCGTTCACGCCGCATCCGGCACTGGTTGCCTGATGCGACGCTTGCGCGTCTTATCAGGCTTACGGTTTACGCATTACGTTGCAACAACATCGACTTGATATGGCCGATGGCGCGCGTCGGGTTCAGCCCCTTCGGACATACACTGACGCAGTTCATGATGCTGTGACAGCGGAATACGCTGAATGCATCGCTCAAACCGTCGAGGCGGCTGTCAGTCTCGGTATCACGGCTATCGATCAGGAAACGATATGCCGCTAACAAGCCTGCCGGGCCGATAAACTTATCGGGATTCCACCAGAAAGACGGACAAGAGGTTGAACAACATGCGCAGAGAATACATTCATACAGCCCGTCGAGTTTTTCGCGCTGCTCTGGCATCTGTAAATGCTCGCGAGCTGGCGGATTTTGTCCATTATTCAACAGGTAAGGCTTAATTTTCTCATATTGCGCATAGAATTGTCCCATGTCTACCACCAAATCGCGGATCACCGGTAAACCTGGCAGCGGGCGAATCACAATCTTCTTGCCCGGCTGGTTGAGTGCCGAAATCGGGGTAATACAGGCCAGACCATTCTTGCCGTTCATGTTCAGACCGTCGGAACCGCACACACCTTCACGACAGGAGCGGCGGAACGACAGGCTGGGATCTTTCTCTTTCAGCTGGATAAGCGCATCCAGCAGCATCATGTCGCGACCTTCTTCCGCTTCCAGGGTGTAATCCTGCATACGCGGAGCATCATCAACATCCGGGTTATAGCGATAAATTGAAAACTCGAGTCTCATTTTCCTGTCTCCGCATTAGTAAGTACGAATCTTCGGCGGGAATGCCGGGCGCAGTTTCGGTTCCATGTTGACGCTTCGGCGCGTCATGGATTCCGACTCAGGCAGATACAGGGAGTGGCACAGCCAGTTTTCATCATCACGATCCGGGAAGTCGAAGCGGCTATGCGCGCCACGGCTTTCGGTACGGAAGTTGGCAGAAACAGCCGTTGCATACGCCGTTTCCATCAGGTTATCCAGTTCCAGGCACTCAACGCGCTGGGTGTTGAACTCGCTGGAAGTGTCATCCAGACGGGCATTTTTCAGACGCTCGCGGATCACTTTCAACTGCTCAAGCCCTTTCGCCATCGCATCACCTTCACGGAAGACCGAGAAGTTATGCTGCATACATTCTTGCAGCGCTTTACGGATCGCCACCGGATCTTCACCGTTACGATTATTGTTCCAGCGGTTCAGGCGATCCAGAGACGCTTCAACATCAGACTCGCTGGCATCGCGCAGTGCGCCCTGCTCGGCGATAGACTCTTGCAGATGCAGACCTGCCGCGCGACCAAAGACCACCAGGTCCAGCAGCGAGTTGCCGCCCAGACGGTTAGCGCCGTGTACCGATACACAAGCGATTTCACCAACGGCAAACAGTCCCGGAACAACCACATCTTCGCCTTTCTCATTCACAGTCAGCGCCTGACCGGTAACTTTGGTCGGAATACCGCCCATCATGTAGTGACAGGTTGGGATAACCGGAATCGGCTCTTTCACCGGATCGACGTGAGCGAAGGTACGGGAAAGCTCCAGGATACCCGGCAGACGGGATTCGAGAACTTCTTTACCCAGGTGATCGAGTTTCAGTTTCGCGTGTGGCCCCCACGGACCATCACAGCCGCGACCTTCACGGATTTCGATCATGATGGAACGCGCCACCACATCACGGCCCGCCAGGTCTTTGGCGTTCGGCGCATAACGCTCCATAAAGCGTTCGCCATGTTTGTTCAGCAGATAACCGCCTTCACCACGGCAACCTTCGGTGACCAGTACGCCCGCACCGGCAATACCGGTCGGGTGGAACTGCCACATTTCCATATCCTGCACCGGTACGCCTGCGCGGATAGCCATGCCGACGCCGTCGCCAGTGTTAATGTGGGCGTTAGTGGTGGACTGATAAATACGCCCTGCCCCGCCAGTCGCCAGCACGGTAGCGCGGGCTTTGAAATAAAACACTTCACCGGTTTCGATGCACAGTGCGGTACAACCCACCACCGCGCCATCCTGGTTTTTCACCAGATCCAGCGCATACCACTCGGAGAAAATGGTGGTGTGGTTTTTCAGGTTCTGCTGATAAAGGGTGTGCAACAGTGCGTGACCGGTACGGTCAGCTGCCGCCGCAGTGCGTGCCGCCTGCTCGCCGCCGAAGTTTTTCGACTGACCGCCAAACGGACGTTGATAGATACGACCATCATCAAGACGCGAGAACGGCAGGCCCATATGTTCCAGTTCCAGAATCGCTTCTGGCCCGGTTTTACACATATATTCAATCGCGTCCTGGTCACCGATATAGTCCGACCCTTTCACGGTGTCGTACATATGCCATTCCCAGTTATCTTCATGGGTATTACCCAGCGCAACGGTAATGCCGCCTTGCGCAGAAACGGTATGGGAACGGGTCGGGAAGACTTTAGAGAGCAGCGCACAGGTCTGGCCGCTCTGGGAAATTTGCAGCGCCGCGCGCATACCTGCGCCGCCGGCACCAATCACAACTGCATCAAATTCTCTGACTGGCAATTTCATCACACACCCCACACCACAACGAATCCATAAATCACGTAAACCACCAGTGCAACGACAATCACCAGTTGCAGCATCAGGCGCAAGGCCAGCGGTTTAACGTAGTCGGTCAACACCTGCCACATGCCGATCCAGGCATGGATCAAGATAGAAAACAGCGCCAGCAGGGTGAACACTTTGGTGAACGCAGAGGCGAAGAAACCGATCCAGACTTCATATGTCAGTTCGCCACTGGTGGCGAAAAAACCGACCATATAAATGATGTAGAGCGTCAGGACGATAGCGGTAGCGCGAACGAGGATGAAATCATGTACGCCATTGCGTCCTAATGCGGAGGCGTTGCTTACCATACGAGGACTCCTGCGAGAAGTGAAAGCACGACAGTAATAACAAAGGAGATTTTGGCGGAGCGTTTACCCGCTTCGAATGTTTCTTCCAGATAGCCAAAATCCATCATCATGTGGCGAATACCTACGACGACGTGATACGCCAGAGCGGTAAGGATGCCCCACATGATAAATTTGACGAAGAAGCTGCCCATAATCGCAGAAGCTTGCTCGAAACCTTCAGGGGAAGAGAGGCTGGTACCCAGAAGCCACAGCAGGATGCCCACTGCAACAAAGGTGATCACACCGGAAACGCGATGGAGAATGGACGCTATCGCCGTGATGGGGAACCGGATGGTCTGTAGGTCCAGATTAACAGGTCTTTGTTTTTTCACATTTCTTATCATGAATAACGCCCACATGCTGTTCTTATTATTCCCTGGGGACTACGGGCACAGAGGTTAACTTTCTGTTACCTGGAGACGTCGGGATTTCCTTCCTCCGGTCTGCTTGCGGGTCAGACAGCGTCCTTTCTATAACTGCGCGTCATGCAAAACACTGCTTCCAGATGCGAAAACGACACGTTACAACGCTGGGTGGCTCGGGATTGCAGGGTGTTCCGGAGACCTGGCGGCAGTATAGGCTGTTCACAAAATCATTACAATTAACCTACATATAGTTTGTCGGGTTTTATCCTGAACAGTGATCCAGGTCACGATAACAACATTTATTTAATTTTTAATCATCTAATTTGACAATCATTCAACAAAGTTGTTACAAACATTACTAGGAAAAGCATATAATGCGTAAAAGTTATGAAGTCGGTATTTCACCTAAGATTAACTTATGTAACAGTGTGGAAGTATTGACCAATTCATTCGGGACAGTTATTAGTGGTAGACAAGTTTAATAATTCGGATTGCTAAGTACTTGATTCGCCATTTATTCGTCATCAATGGATCCTTTACCTGCAAGCGCCCAGAGCTCTGTACCCAGGTTTTCCCCTCTTTCACAGAGCGGCGAGCCAAATAACAAACGGGTAAAGCCAGGTTGATGTGCGAAGGCAAATTTAAGTTCCGGCAGTCTTACGTAATAAGGCGCTAAGGAGACCTTAAATGGCTGATACAAAAGCAAAACTCACCCTCAACGGGGACACAGCTGTTGAACTGGATGTGCTGAAAGGCACGCTGGGTCAAGATGTTATTGATATCCGTACTCTCGGTTCAAAAGGTGTGTTCACCTTTGACCCAGGCTTCACTTCAACCGCATCCTGCGAATCTAAAATTACTTTTATTGATGGTGATGAAGGTATTTTGCTGCACCGCGGTTTCCCGATCGATCAGCTGGCGACCGATTCTAACTACCTGGAAGTTTGTTACATCCTGCTGAATGGTGAAAAACCGACTCAGGAACAGTATGACGAATTTAAAACTACGGTGACCCGTCATACCATGATCCACGAGCAGATTACCCGTCTGTTCCACGCTTTCCGTCGCGACTCACATCCAATGGCAGTCATGTGTGGTATTACCGGCGCGCTGGCGGCGTTCTATCACGACTCGCTGGATGTTAACAATCCTCGTCATCGTGAAATTGCCGCGTTCCGCCTGCTGTCGAAAATGCCGACCATGGCCGCGATGTGTTACAAGTATTCCATTGGTCAGCCATTTGTTTATCCGCGCAACGATCTCTCCTATGCCGGTAACTTCCTGAATATGATGTTCTCCACGCCGTGCGAACCGTATGAAGTTAATCCGATTCTGGAACGTGCTATGGACCGTATTCTGATCCTGCACGCTGACCATGAACAGAACGCCTCTACCTCCACCGTGCGTACCGCTGGCTCTTCGGGTGCGAACCCGTTTGCCTGTATCGCAGCAGGTATTGCTTCACTGTGGGGACCTGCGCACGGTGGTGCTAACGAAGCGGCGCTGAAAATGCTGGAAGAAATTAGCTCCGTTAAACACATTCCGGAATTTGTTCGTCGTGCGAAAGATAAAAATGATTCTTTCCGCCTGATGGGCTTCGGTCACCGCGTGTACAAAAATTACGACCCGCGCGCCACCGTAATGCGTGAAACCTGCCATGAAGTTCTGAAAGAGCTGGGCACCAAAGATGACCTGCTGGAAGTGGCTATGGAGCTGGAAAACATCGCGCTGAACGACCCGTACTTTATCGAGAAGAAACTGTACCCGAACGTCGATTTCTACTCTGGTATCATCCTGAAAGCGATGGGTATTCCGTCTTCCATGTTCACCGTCATTTTCGCAATGGCACGTACCGTTGGCTGGATCGCCCACTGGAGCGAAATGCACAGTGACGGTATGAAGATTGCCCGTCCGCGTCAGCTGTATACAGGATATGAAAAACGCGACTTTAAAAGCGATATCAAGCGTTAATGGTTGATTGCTAAGTTGTAAATATTTTAACCCGCCGTTCAAATGGCGGGTTAATTTTTATATGCCTAAACACAAAAAATTGTAAAAATAAAATCCACTATCGGACATTCATATATTCTAAAAAAAAATATATCGGTATAAATTATAAACAAATCGATGATTTTTAATCATCTATCTTCCTCTCAGTTACATGAATAAACCACCAAATATAGCGCACCCCTATAATTTCCAATACGTTATTCATCAAACATTTAATTCATACCATCAATTAATTACTTTTACATTTAATAAAATTAATAATATTTTTAAGAAAAACTAAAAACATTCGACAATCAAATAAGATATTCTTGCACCGATATACTTTTTTCTTTTCTGTTAAAGGACTCCGTTATGTTTAAAGGACAAAAAACATTGGCCGCACTGGCCGTATCTCTGCTGTTCACAGCACCTGTTTATGCGGCTGATGAAGGATCCGGTGAAATTCACTTTAAAGGTGAAGTTATTGAAGCACCGTGTGAAATACATCAGGATGATATTGATAAAGAGGTTGAACTCGGTCAGGTGACCACCAGCCACATTAATCAGTCACATCACAGCGATGCCGTTGCTGTCGACCTGCGCTTAGTCAACTGTGATCTGGAAAACTCCAGCAACGGTTCCGGTGGCAAGATTTCTAAAGTTGCAGTCACCTTTGATAGCTCAGCGAAAACCACCGGCGCAGATCCGATTCTCAACAACACCAGCACGGGTGAAGCCACCGGCGTCGGCGTACGTTTAATGAATAAAGATCAAAGCAATATCGTTTTAGGCACCGCTACTCCAGATATCGACCTGGCTCCGACCTCCAGCGAACAAACGCTGAATTTCTTTGCCTGGATGGAACAAATTGATCAGGCTACACCTGTAACGCCAGGCGCAGTTACGGCGAATGCAACCTACGTGCTGGATTATAAATAAGTATTACTTTGGCGGCGCTATCGCCGCCTTTCATAAAATATTTATCAGGTATGGACACCGTGAATATTTATCGACTCTCTTTTGTATCCTGCCTGGTCGTGGCGATGCCTTGCGCATTGGCGGTCGAATTCAACCTTAATGTTCTCGATAAATCAATGCGCGACCGCATTGATATTTCATTATTAAAGGAAAAAGGAGTCATTGCTCCCGGTGAGTATTTTGTTAGCGTTGCGGTGAATAACAACCAAATCAGTAATGGGCAAAAAATCAACTGGCAAAAAAAGGGTGACAAAACCATTCCATGCATCAATGATTCACTGGTCGATAAATTTGGTTTAAAACCAGATATCCGTCAGTCCTTGTCACAGATAGATCGGTGTATTGATTTCAGTTCCCGACCTGAAATGCTCTTCAATTTTGATCAGGCCAATCAGCAACTGAATATTAGTATTCCGCAAGCCTGGCTGGCGTGGCACTCAGAAAACTGGGCTCCCCCCTCTACATGGAAAGAAGGTGTTGCTGGTGTCCTGATGGATTACAACTTGTTTGCCAGCAGCTACCGCCCACAGGACGGCAGCAGCAGCACTAACCTGAATGCCTACGGTACCGCCGGAATTAACGCCGGGTCATGGCGCTTACGCAGTGATTACCAGCTTAATAAGACCAATAGCGAAGATAACCATGAACAGTCAGGCGGAATATCGCGCACCTATCTTTTTCGTCCATTACCGCAATTAGGCTCTAAATTAACCCTCGGCGAAACCGATTTCAGTTCCAATATTTTCGATGGTTTTTCTTATACCGGCGCGGCCCTGGCGAGTGACGATCGAATGTTGCCATGGGAGCTACGCGGATACGCCCCACAAATTAGCGGTATTGCACAGACCAATGCCACGGTGACGATCAGTCAATCAGGTCGCGTCATTTACCAGAAAAAAGTCCCGCCAGGCCCGTTTATTATTGATGACCTCAATCAGTCTGTTCAGGGCACGCTGGATGTCAAAGTGACGGAAGAAGATGGTCGGGTGAACAATTTCCAGGTTTCGGCAGCATCGACGCCCTTCCTGACTCGCCAGGGACAGATTCGCTATAAACTGGCCGCGGGTCAGCCACGGCCCTCCATGTCACATCAAACTGAAAATGAAACCTTTTTTAGCAATGAAGTTTCCTGGGGGATGCTGTCAAACACCTCGCTGTACGGCGGCCTGCTGCTTTCTGGTGATGACTACCATTCTGCCGCAATGGGTATCGGGCAAAATATGCTGTGGCTTGGCGCGCTGTCGTTTGATGTCACGTGGGCCAGTAGCCATTTTGATACTCAGCAGGACGAGCGGGGCTTAAGCTACCGTTTTAATTACAGCAAACAAGTGGATGCCACTAACAGCACGATTTCCCTCGCCGCTTATCGTTTCTCCGATCGTCATTTTCACAGCTACGCCAACTATCTGGATCACAAATACAACGACAGCGATGCGCAGGACGAAAAACAGACGATCAGCTTATCCGTGGGCCAACCGATTACCCCACTAAACCTCAATCTTTACGCCAACCTGCTGCATCAAACCTGGTGGAATGCAGACGCCTCCACGACCGCCAACATCACAGCCGGTTTTAATGTTGATATTGGTGACTGGAGAGATATCTCGATTTCGACGTCATTCAATACGACCCATTACGAAGATAAAGATCGCGACAACCAGGTTTACCTGTCGATTTCGCTCCCCTTCGGTAACGGTGGTCGGGTTGGCTATGACATGCAAAACAGTAGCCACAGCACCACACACCGCATGTCGTGGAACGATACGCTGGATGAACGTAATAGCTGGGGCATGTCTGCCGGACTGCAATCCGACCGTCCTGACAATGGAGCCCAGGTGAGCGGTAACTATCAGCACCTGAGTTCAGCGGGTGAGTGGGATATTTCTGGTACCTATGCCGCCAATGATTACAGTTCCGTCAGCAGCAGCTGGAGCGGTTCTTTCACCGCAACCCAATATGGTGCAGCGTTTCATCGCCGCAGCTCCACCAATGAACCTCGCCTGATGGTCAGCACCGATGGCGTGGCAGATATTCCGGTTCAGGGCAATCTCGACTACACCAACCATTTTGGCATTGCGGTGGTGCCGTTGATTTCCAGTTATCAGCCTTCCACCGTGGCGGTGAACATGAATGACTTACCCGACGGCGTAACAGTTACAGAAAACGTTATCAAAGAAACGTGGATTGAAGGCGCGATAGGTTACAAATCACTGGCTTCCCGTTCCGGTAAAGACGTTAACGTCATCATTCGCAACGCCAGCGGTCAGTTCCCTCCCCTCGGAGCGGATATCCGCCAGGATGACAGCGGCATTAGCGTAGGTATGGTTGGCGAGGAAGGACATGCCTGGTTAAGCGGAGTCGCTGAAAATCAAAAGTTTACCGTGGTCTGGGGTGATAGCCAGCATTGCTCGATCCATCTTCCTGAACATATGGAAGACACCGCAAATCGCCTGATTTTACCTTGTCATTAATTAAGGAAATGAAAATGACATTTATGAAAGGACTACCCCTTTTGTTGTTGGTTGCCAGTTTGTGCAGCCACGCTGCACTACAACCCGATCGCACTCGCATTGTGTTTAACGCTAATGATAAAGCCACCAGTCTGCGGGTGGATAATCGTAGCGATAAACTCCCCTACCTCGCTTATTCCTGGCTCGAAAATGAAAAAGGGGAGAAAAGCGATGATCTTCTGGTCGCCCTGCCACCGATACAACGTCTGGAACCGAAAGCAACAACGCAGGTACGGATAGTAAAGCAAGCCTCGACCACAAAATTACCGGGCGATCGCGAAACGCTATTTTTCTACAATATGCGTGAAATTCCTCCCGCCCCGGAAAAAAACAGCGACCATGCCGTTCTGCAAGTCGCCATTCAGAGTCGTATCAAGGTGTTCTGGCGACCGGCTGCATTACGCAAGAAAGCAGGAGAAAAGGTCGAACTGCAGTTACAGGTCAGCCAGCAGGGCAACCAACTGACACTGAAAAATCCTACCGCGTATTATCTGACCATTGCCTACCTGGGACGAAATGAAAAAGGCGTTCTCCCCGGCTTCAAAACCGTGATGGTTGCGCCTTTTAGTACGGTCAACACAAACACCGGAAATTATAGCGGCAGCCAGTTTTATCTCGGTTATATGGATGATTACGGCGCGTTACGCATGACGACGCTCAACTGCAGCGGACAATGCCGTTTACAAACCGTGGAGGCGAAGAAATGAGTGCTGGCAAGGGAGTGTTGCTCGTCATCTGTCTGTTATTTCTGCCGTTGAAGTCTGCGCTTGCCCTGAACTGCTACTTTGGTTCATCCGGTGGTTCGGTAGAAAAATCAGAAGTGATTCAACCTTTTGCTGTACCAGGCAATGCCAAACCCGGCGATAAGATTTGGGAATCTGACGATATTAAAATTCCCGTCTATTGTGACAACAATACCAACGGCAATTTTGAAAGTGAGCATGTTTACGCCTGGGTAAACCCCTACCCGGGGGTGCAGGATCGCTATTATCAACTCGGCGTAACTTACAATGGCGTTGATTATGACGCCAACCAGGGAAAAAGCCGCATCGACACTAACCAGTGTATCGACAGTAAGAACATTGACATTTATACCCCTGAGCAGATCATCGCGATGGGATGGCAGAACAAAATTTGCTCGGGAGATCCCGCTAATATTCACATGTCGCGTACCTTTCTCGCTCGCATGCGGTTATACGTCAAAATACGAGAAATGCCGCCGCATGATTATCAAAGTACGCTTAGCGACTATATCGTCGTGCAATTTGACGGTGCCGGTAGCGTTAACGAAGACCCTACCGCCCAAAACCTGAAATATCATATTACCGGTCTGGAAAACATTCGCGTGCTGGATTGCAGCGTCAATTTTTCCATTTCACCGGAAACACAGGTGATTGATTTTGGTAAATTTAATTTGCTGGATATTCGTCGCCACACTATGTCGAAAACATTCAGTATTAAGACGACAAAATCACAAAACGATCAATGCACCGACGGATTTAAAGTCAGTTCCTCGTTTTATACTGAAGAAACGTTGGTTGAAGAAGATAAAGCATTGTTGATTGGTAATGGTCTGAAGCTACGTTTACTGGATGAAAACGCCTCGCCTTATACATTCAATAAATATGCTGAATACGCCGATTTCACCAGCGATATGCTGATCTACGAAAAAACCTATACGGCTGAACTTTCGTCCATTGCAGGCACCCCCATCGAGGCTGGACCCTTCGATACAGTGGTGCTTTTTAAGATTAACTATAACTGATTTGCCATGATGCCCTTGGCAGCCGTAAAGGGCATCTCTTTCAGAAAATTGCTGATTTTCCCCTTTTCCTTGATTGCTGTTATTTTTTCCTGACCCGGCTTTCTTTATGCTGTATCGATACACCAAAGAGAAAATAATGAGGGAGCGAAGGATGCCAGTTTTGCAGTGGGGAATGTTATGTGTGCTATCACTTCTCCTTTCTATTGGTTTCCTCGCGGTACATCTCCCGGCGGCGCTATTACTTGGGCCGATGATCGCCGGGATCATCTTTAGTATGCGCGGAATTACTCTGCAACTTCCCCGCTCTGCTTTTCTCGCCGCCCAGGCCATTCTTGGCTGCATGATTGCGCAAAACCTCACTGGTTCGATTCTCACCACCCTGGCCGTCAACTGGCCGATCGTGCTTGCAATTTTACTGGTAACGCTGCTTTCCAGCGCCATCGTGGGTTGGTTATTGGTGCGCTATAGCTCATTGCCTGGAAATACCGGTGCCTGGGGTTCTTCTCCTGGCGGCGCGGCGGCAATGGTCGCTATGGCGCAAGATTACGGCGCAGATATTCGCCTAGTGGCGTTTATGCAATATCTGCGAGTGCTGTTCGTCGCGGGGGCCGCTGTTCTGGTCACCCGCATGATGCTGGGTGATAACGCTGAAGCGGTTAATCAGCAAATCGTCTGGTTCCCGCCAGTGAGCATTAATCTCCTGCTTACGATTTTGCTCGCGGTCGTTGCCGGTACAGTGGGATGCCTGCTGCGTCTTCCTTCCGGCACGATGCTCATCCCGATGCTGGCGGGCGCAGTGCTCCAGTCTGGTCAGCTCATCACCATCGAACTACCGGAATGGCTGCTGGCGATGGCGTATATGGCAATTGGCTGGAGGATTGGTCTTGGTTTCGATAAACAAATATTACTGCGGGCATTGCGCCCACTGCCACAAATCCTGCTGTCGATTTTTGCTCTGCTGGCTATTTGTGCGGGTATGGCGTGGGGGCTGACCCGGTTTATGCACATTGATTTTATGACTGCCTACCTCGCCACCAGCCCCGGCGGGCTTGATACCGTGGCGGTCATCGCCGCAGGGAGCAATGCCGATATGGCGCTCATTATGGCGATGCAAACCCTGCGCCTGTTCAGTATTTTGCTGACAGGGCCTGCCACTGCGCGGTTTATTTCAACCTATGCGCCGAAACGTACGGCCTAGTGCTGACAGCCAGGGCACCAGTAAAACGGGCGAGATGACAGCGTGGTTTTCTCAATGATGCCGCCACAACGTTCGCACGGTTCGCCATCACGATGAAAAACCTTAAAGCGAAACAGCGCCCCATGATGCTTATTCTCATCCACCTGCCCCCGCGTAGCGTAGGAAAATCGAGGAATATCCAGTAACGCGTGTGCGAGTGCATCCAGTTGCGCCGCATTGAGATCTTTCGCTTTATGATTTCCAGTCAACCCAACCTGCCAGAGGATCTCCACCCGCAAATAATTGCCAAGTCCTGCCAGAAACGCCTGATCGAGCAGTAATCCAGCAAACTGACGGTTACGAAAGCGCGGCGACAATAACCGTTCTTTCACCACCTCCGGCGTCAGATTCGGATCCAGCACATCGGGACCAACGCGTTGTAAAAACGGATGTCTGGTCAGTTGTTCCGGGGTCAACATCTCAATATCCGAGGCGCTATAAAGCAGAATGGTTTTGTCAGCCGTTTGCAGTTTTACCCGCAATACTCGCGTGGTCTGCGGCTCTTCACCGGTATCAACCACGCGCCAGACGCCGTAAAGCTGATTATGGCTGTAGAGCGTTAAGTCGTTGGAAAAATGAGTTAACAACGCCTTACCACGCGTTTCCACATGGGTAACGTGTTGACCGATAAGTGGTGATTGATAAGATTTTAACTGCGGGAAGGCAAACCAGACTTCAGTTAGTGGTTTGCCTTTGATCGCCGCCTCCAGGTTATCCGCTGCACGGCGGATCTCCGGGCCTTCAGGCATGGTGATATCCTTTTTTCATTCTTTATTAAGCGGGGTTATGCTGCGACAACAATCCCCTTTTTGGCAAATGCAGAGCGTAGTCGGCGGGCGAACGCCAGTGCGTGCTCGCCATCGCCATGCAGGCAGACCGTTTGCGCCGTGACCGTTGCCCATTCGCCAGTGATACTTTTGACTCTGCCGTATTGCACCATCTCCAACGTTTGCGCCAGCGCCTGTTCTTCGTTTTCAATCAACGCGCCTGACTGGCTTCGCGGCACCAGCGAGCCGTCAGCCTGATAACCGCGATCGGCAAACACTTCCTCGCGCGTTGTCAGACCATATTGCTTGCCTGCACGAATCAGCTCGCTTCCTGCCAGCCCGACGAGAATCAATGCCGGATCGCAAGCGTATACCGCTCTGGCGATGGCGTCTGCCAGTTGTGCCTCTTTCGCCGCCTGGTTGTACAACATGCCGTGCGGTTTGACATGACGCATTACGCCGCCTTGCACACGGGCAATCGTTGCCAGCGCGCCAATTTGATACAGCGTCTGGGCGTAAACGGTTTCTGGCGGCAGCTGCATGGCGCTGCGACCAAAATTTTCCCTGTCGGGAAAACTCGGGTGAGCGCCAATCGCGACACCATTTTTTATTGCTTCACGCACGCAAGCCTGCATGGTTTGCGCATCGCCTGCATGAAATCCACAAGCAATATTGGCAGAGGAAACCAGCGTTAATAGCTCTGCGTCGCTGGCGCAGCCTTCGCCCAGATCGGCGTTCAGGTCAATTTTCATTGTGTAGCCGCCACGCTAATTGTTCGAAATAACGTTGCTGATCTTGCCGTGCTTTCAGTGCCTCTTCCAGTGAACACTGGACAAAATGAATCGGCTGACCGAGCGGAATTTGCGCCAGATGGTACATATCAGCCTCAATGATACAGGCAATACGCGGGTAACCACCGGTGGTCTGTGCGTCGTTCATCAACACAATCGGCTGCCCGTTATGTGGCACCTGCACCACACCCGGTAACAAACCGTGAGATAACAGTTCGCGATCGGTGGTGCGTTTTAAAATTTGCCCCTGTAAGCGATAGCCCATGCGGTTACTTTGCGGGCTAAGCTGCCAGGGCGAACGCCAGAATGCATCCTGCGAGGCGCGATCGAACTCATGATATTCCGGCCCCGGCAAGGCGCGAATGCGGTTGCCCCACAGCAGCTGTTTAACGCCCTGCGCTTCCATAAAATCACGCTTCGCTTTGCCAATCGGGAGTCGGTCACCATCCTTCAGTAAACGGCCTTCCAGCCCGCCAATCCCCACGTTGAGATCGGTGCTGCATGACCCCATTACCGGCGGAACATCAATACCACCCGCGACCGCCAGATAACTGCGCATCCCGTGCTGCGGGCGTTTAAGCGTTAAACGCTGACCTGCTTTCATCGGCAAGCGCCAGCCGGTCCAGACGGCGTTATCATCCAGCCGCGCTTCGCAACCGGCCCCCGTCAGAGCAAACCACCCATCAGTTTCGAACTCAACCGTTAACTGACCGAGCGTGATCTCCAGCGCGGGGGCATTGGCGTCATTACCCACCAGTAGGTTAGCAATGCGTAACGCGGGCATATCCAGTGCGCCGCAGTGGCTGATACCCGACTGGCGAAAACCGTGACGACCGCCATCCTGCACAGTGGTATACATGCCCGCACGAATAATCTTCAGCATACTCCCTCCTTCTGCGGTACAAAGCGCACGCTGTCTCCCGGACGTAATAAGATGGGTTCGTCACGCGCCGGATCAAACAGGCTGAGTGAGGTATGACCAATCAACTGCCAGCCACCTGGCGTTGCCAGCGGATAAACACCAGTCTGCGGCCCGCCGATTCCGACAGAACCTGCCGGAACGAGCAAGCGCGGTTCAGCGCGCCGTGGCGTGTGTAGTTGTTCCGGCAAACTCCCGAGATACGGGAAGCCCGGTTGAAAACCTAAAAACCAGACCACGTATTCCACGGAGGAGTGCAATTCAACAACCTGTTTCTCGCTCAACCCACAATGCGCCGCGACCACCGCTAAATCCGGTCCGCCTTCGCCACCGTAAACTACCGGAATTTCAATAAAGCGAGAATCCGGCTCCAGCGCCTCACTCTCCTCCCACCAGCGTTGCAAACGCTCTATGGCATCCAGCGCCAGCGACTCAGGATTACGCAAAATCACCGTGATATTGTTCATGCCGGGAATGGCTTCAACCACATTCGGCATATCCACCAGACGCTGCGCCAGTCGCCAGATCCGTTTCTGGCTAGCCAGCGTCACCGGCGGTTCCAGTTCCAGCACTACCGCCGTTTCACCTATCAGATAACAACGCGCTCGTTGCACTTTCGATCCCTCTGATTATTCGTTATGCAGGATTAGGAATATCAATAAAGGTCACATCAAGATCGGTATTTTCATTCAGCCACTCGCTCAATGCGCGAATACCACCACGTTCAGTGGCATGGTGACCCGCAGCATAAAAATGCAATCCCTGCTCGCGGGCTGAATGAATGGTCTGTTCAGAAACTTCGCCAGTAATAAAAGCATCCACGCCAAAACGCGCGGCGCTATCGATAAAACTTTGCCCGCCGCCCGTGCACCAGGCAACGCGCTGAATCACCTCAGGTCCGGTATCGCCACACCATAACGGCTTACGTCCCAGACGCGCTTCAATCCAGGAAGCCAGCTCCAGTCCCGGCACAGGCATGGTCAGCTCTCCCCACGGCACCAACGGCTCAATTTCGCCCATGACCGTGATCCCCAGTAACGCCGCCAGCTGTGCGTTATTGCCCAGCTCAGGATGTGCGTCAAGCGGCAAATGCCAGCCATACAGGTTGATATCATTCGCCAGCAACGTTTTTAAACGGTTACGCTTCATGCCGCGAATGACCGGAGATTCGCCTTTCCAGAAGTAGCCATGATGCACAATGACCGCATCCGCGCCCAGACGCACTGCCTCATCGAGCAAAGCCTGGCTGGCGGTGACACCGGTAACAATTTTTTGCACCGTCTCTTTGCCTTCCACCTGCAAACCATTCGGCGCGTAATCACTAATCGCCGCGCTGTTCAGTTTTTCGTTAATCAGTTGTTCCAGTTCGGTGTTTTTCATCTTCGCGCCTTCCGTATTCTGATAGCTACACCGTTAACATAGCGTTACCTCGCCTGTTCGTCGATAGCCAATCTTTTGACATATTAAGAAACAAACCCGACGCCAAAAGACGCAAATTGTTTATATCATCACGCTTCAGCTAATGTATATTTATGCAATCAGACAGCATATTGCATAAATAATCAGATCTGTATCAAAGTTTTAACTTTAAGGAAACACAAGCACGCCGCGCAACTATTACGTGACGTTGCAGTCAATTGTGGAATAATTATGAATAAACACGCATCACAGCCGCGCGCTATTTACTATGTCGTTGCGCTGCAAATCTGGGAATATTTTAGCTTTTACGGCATGCGTGCCCTGCTGATTCTCTATCTCACCAATCAACTAAAATACAACGATACTCACGCCTACGAGTTATTTAGCGCCTACTGTTCGCTGGTGTATGTCACGCCAATCCTCGGCGGTTTTCTGGCGGATAAAGTTCTCGGCAATCGCATGGCGGTGATGCTGGGGGCGTTATTGATGGCGATCGGTCATGTGGTGTTGGGTGCAAGTGAGATCCATCCGTCATTCCTCTATCTGTCCCTGGCGATAATCGTTTGTGGCTATGGTCTGTTTAAATCCAATGTCAGTTGCCTGCTCGGCGAGCTGTATGAGCCAACCGATCCGCGTCGTGATGGCGGTTTCTCGCTGATGTATGCAGCGGGTAACGTGGGGTCTATTATCGCACCTATTGCCTGTGGCTACGCCCAGGAAGAGTACAGCTGGGCGATGGGCTTTGGCCTGGCGGCGGTTGGCATGATCGCGGGTCTGGTCATTTTCTTATGTGGCAATCGTCATTTCACTCATACCCGCGGCGTTAACAAAAAAGTACTGCGTGCGACAAACTTTCTCCTGCCGAACTGGGGATGGCTGCTGGTTCTGCTGGTGGCAACGCCTGCGCTGATTACCGTATTGTTCTGGAAAGAGTGGTCGGTATACGCCTTAATTGTCGCGACTATTATTGGCCTGGGTGTACTGGCAAAAATTTATCGCAAAGCAGAAAACCAGAAACAGCGTAAGGAGCTGGGGCTGATTGTGACGCTCACCTTCTTCAGTATGTTGTTCTGGGCCTTCGCACAACAGGGCGGCAGCTCGATTAGCCTTTATATCGACCGCTTCGTTAATCGCGATATGTTTGGTTATACCGTTCCGACCGCGATGTTCCAGTCGATTAATGCCTTCGCAGTTATGCTGTGCGGTGTGTTCCTGGCGTGGGTGGTTAAAGAAAGCGTCGCAGGTAATCGTACCGTGCGCATCTGGGGAAAATTTGCTCTTGGCCTTGGCCTGATGAGCGCCGGATTCTGCATTCTGACCTTAAGCGCCCGCTGGTCCGCAATGTATGGTCACTCTTCTCTGCCACTGATGGTGTTAGGTCTGGCGGTGATGGGCTTTGCGGAACTGTTTATCGACCCGGTTGCTATGTCGCAGATTACGCGCATTGAAATCCCTGGCGTGACCGGCGTATTAACCGGCATTTATATGCTGCTTTCCGGCGCGATTGCGAACTATCTGGCGGGCGTGATTGCCGATCAGACATCGCAGGCTTCGTTTGATGCTTCCGGGGCGATCAACTACTCCATCAATGCATATATTGAAGTATTTGATCAAATTACCTGGGGCGCACTGGCGTGTGTAGGACTGGTACTGATGATTTGGCTGTATCAGGCGCTGAAATTCAGAAACCGCGCGCTGGCGCTGGAGTCATAATAGGCCAGCACCGATGCCTGATGCGACGCTTGACGCGTCTTATCAGGCCTACGTATTTCCTACAATTTATTGAATTTGCACAAATTTGTAGGCTGGATAAGGCGTTCACGCCGCATCCGGCATCTGGGCTCGATTGCCTGACGCGTCTGTTATTTCCCCTTCCGCGCCGCCTCATACGCTGCCAACGTTTGTACTCTCGCCTCTTTGTGCTCGACTATCGGTTGCGGATAATCCAGCTTCACACCTGCTTTCTGCGCCCACTTCCACGGCTCATGCACTGATTTCCCCGGTACATTGCGTAGTTCCGGTAGCCACTGGCGGATAAACTCACCTTCGAGATCAAATTTCTCGCCCTGGGTTGTCGGGTTGAAAATACGAAAATACGGCGCTGCATCGGTTCCGGTTGAAGCGGCCCACTGCCAGCCACCGTTATTGGCTGCCAAATCACCATCAATCAGCTGCGACATGAAATATCGCTCGCCTTCGCGCCAGTCGATCAATAAATCTTTCACCAGAAAACTGGCTGTAATCATCCGTAGCCTGTTATGCATCCAGCCAGTGCTGTTAAGCTGACGCATAGCGGCATCAACAATCGGGTATCCCGTTTTGCCTTCCTGCCAGGCCTGTAAATGTGCGGGATTGCTCTGCCACTGTACACGATCCGTCCAGGCAATAAATGGACGATGTTTACACAACGAGGGGTGATACGTTATCAGGTGACGGTAAAACTCGCGCCAGATCAGCTCATTAAGCCAGACACTACCGGCCCCACCGTCCAGCGCCTGCGGCTGTTCAGCCAACAAGCGATGCAAGCACTGGCGAGGCGATAACCCGCCCGTTGCCAGGCTGGCCGACAAACGGCTGGTGCCTTCCACTGCCGGAAAATCTCGTTGTTGCTCATATTCTCCGGCACCGTTCTGGCAAAACTGGCGTAATTGCGCAATCGCCGCTTTTTCTTCCACCGGAAAATGCGCAGTATCGAAAGACTGACGAGGATAATTCAGCGTAATGGATGGCGAGGGCTCTATCGATCCGCTACTACGAACTTTTGGCGCAGCGACACACTCCAGCATCCCTTCCCGCAGCCGTTTCAGCCAGGCATTCTTAAAAGGCGTAAAGACTTTGTACATCTCGTGATTACCGGTCATCACCGCGCCAGGCGGCAGGATCACGCTGTCATCAAATCCTTCACACACCACGTTACGCAGCGCTCTTTCAACTTCCACATCCCGCGCCCGCTCATTCACTTCATACTGATAGTTATAAAACAGGTGGGTAACGCTGTTTTCCGCGCACACCTGTTTAACTATTTCGACACTGGCGACAAAGTCATCCACTTCACGGAACAATAAAGGAATACCTTTTTCCGCAAGCGCTATTTGTAGCCCATTCAGTTGAGCATTGATAAGTTCAGCCTGACGCGGCGACATGTTATGCGTCGCCCACTGGCGTGGTGTAGCGATATATAACGCCAGCACGCGTGCAGACGAATTGCGGCAGGCGGCAGCCAGTGCGAGATTATCGTGCAGACGTAAATCCTGGCGAAACCAGACCAGATGGGTAATCATAAAACTCCTGAATGGCGCAAGTTAATCACACGCGGCCAAAGTTCGAAATAACGCTGCCCTGAAAGCCAGGCGTCAGGATAAAGCGCCATATAGTGTTTGATACGCATCAGCGGCGCAAGAAGTGGTTGCTCGCCACGGCGATAACTGTCGATAAGCGCAGCCAGCTGCTGGCGTTCTGTGGAATCAATATGCGGGCGAAAATAACCCTGAACGTGCATCAAAACATTGGTGTGATCGCGCGGGTTGGCGGGGTGAGAAAGCAAAACAACTACGCGTTGGCGGTACTGGTTGTAATAGTCATCCAGATTTTGCCACTGGTGAATATCAGCCACGAACGGGCCAAGTTTGCGGTATTCCGGCTGGGAATGAGCCAGAAATACGAGTTTATAGCGGCTGTGATAATCGAGAAGCGCCCCGCGCGTTAAGCCATGTTCTTTCAGTCGATGTAACTCATGAAGCGCGAAGATACGGATTAGAGTGCTGTCATCAAATCGTTGCTGATTCATTACTGCTCCTGAACGGTTTACAGGAGTAAGTGTAGACGTTGGGAAATGATGTTTGTGAAGTTAATCCGCTAGCAGGGCAAGATTACGAAAGCGCGCTCCCCGCAAGCAACTAATCAAGGTAGTTAATCATGGCTGAACACGATATTACGCCAGAAGTCACCATTTCCAAAACACAGCGCCGCTATACCGTGGGGTATCTGCCCAACAGCAGCGACACGCCGGTGATCAAAATCAGCGCCAAATGGCTGAGAGAAGCGGGATTTGAGATCGGCACGGGCGTTACCGTGAAGATCTCGGAAGGTTGCCTGATCCTGCTTGCGGATAACAACGAAGTACAGGAACTGCGCAGGGAACTTTATCAGGTTAAACAGGCGGTTAAGGGGATGCGTGACGGGATGTTTAGTGTGCTGAACGAGAGTTAAATAATAAAAAGCCGGGAAGAGCTCATTTCTTACCCGGCTTTTATTTTAATATTTTTTCTTAATTTCTTTTATCCATGCATTAAATTCTTTTACTAAATAAGGATCTTCATTCTCTGATAATATTTCTTGTAGATATCGACAAGTATCTTTACTCCCCATATCAATCACGTATAAAGCAATCGAGTCAACAATATCATTTTCAAAAGAATCAATAGCCACACAATATATGTTTATTAAATCTCTCAAACCATCATTAACATCAACTTCTAATTTATTTAAGGCTTCATTATATTGATTTCGGATATTCATAAAACCTCACATTAATTATATGGGGGTCGTCCCGGAGACATTGGAATGTGAACATCAGCGTTATGATTCGGATTCGTTCCTCGGTCAGAAACCCCACCAGTGGCAGTATGCCTGCCAGTCACGTCTCGCGGGCGATAGTTCCCATTAGAAACACTGGATGTTGGAACTGTTTCAATATGAGCATGAGGTACAGCATCAGCATAATGTGAAGGTGAGCGAGGATTTGCCGGGTCAATTCTTACTGCAACAGTATTTCCGTCAGGTAATGCTTTTGTCCAGACCTCTCCTCCACTATGAGCTTGTACCGACGAGTAACCTCGATTACGCAAAGTTTGTCGTATTTCTCCTGGAGTTTTTCCTGCAAAATTGGGTAGGCCGCCTATTTCTTCCTGAATATTCTGTGCACTTCTGTAGCGTCCATCGCTTCCCCTTAATTTACAAAGACCAAGTGGATCAATATAACTTAATGGATTCGGCGCATACGCATACAGGTTTAAACCACCATTTAGCCCTATCGGGTCCGTTACCATGAACCGCCCGACATCCGGATCATAGTACCTGTGCAGATTGTAGT
>ERZ1026864.427-NODE-427-length-25506-cov-24.146949_pt1 | contig 25506 bp, 43 predicted proteins | sample MGYA00380162_ERZ1026864 | MGnify/ENA primary metagenome ERZ1026864 (study PRJEB33269, sample SAMEA4719798) | human gut metagenome | biome: human-associated habitat; feature: organic feature; material: feces | place: Cameroon | collected 2013-10 ... | reverse complement strand
GCAATAAATTTAACTAAAATGGTCTTAATTGATTTTATAAAAAATAAATGATATAATATATATGTAAGATAAAGAAAGAAATTAAAAATAAATTTTTCCTCTTGTCCAAGAGGAGTCAAAGTGAAAAAGGAGAATTAATATGAATACTTTCATTAATGGTCTGACTTCTGCTACTAACTTCGCTTATACTGAGAATGGTGCTATCACGCATAAGACTACTAAGTCTGACCTGCTTGATATGTTTGCTATGGGCGCGGCAATGCGAAATCGTAGTGATGAAGATGTTATTCTGATGTTTAATAAGGCGTATAAGGAGAATCCTGAATATGCGCTGAAGTGCCTGTTTTATATTCGTGATGTGCGCGGTGGACAGGGTGAGCGTCGTTTCTTCCGTGTAGTTATGCGGAATCTGGCTCGTCTGGATACTGATGCTGTCATCCGTAATATGAAGCATATTCCTGAGTTTGGCCGTTGGGATGACCTTTATGTTTTTGAAGGCACTCCGGCTGAGAAGGAAGCATTTACTGTCATTAAGAACCAGCTGGCTCTTGATGTTCAGTGTAAGACTCCTTCCCTGTTAGCAAAGTGGCTGAAGTCTGAAAATACGAGTTCTGCGGAATCTCGCCGTCTGGCGACTAAGACTCGTCGTTATTTGAATATGACTTCTCGGCAGTATCGTAAGACTCTTTCCATCCTGCGTGAGCGTATTAACGTTCTTGAACGTTTGATGTCTGCGGGTAAGTGGGACGAGATTGAATTCGATAAGATTCCTTCTCGTGCTGGCATGATTTATAAGAACGCTTTTGCTCGTCATGACCTCGAACGTGTTAAGGCAGGAGCGCAGACTTATGAAGCATTTGCTAAGGATACTACGACTAAGGTTAATGCTAAGGCTCTGTATCCGTATGAGTGTGTTCATGAAGCTATTAACCTGATGGGTTTTGGCTCTTATGGTGCTTCGGTCGCGCTGGATAATACAAATCGCCTTATGGTGAATAAGTATTGGGATAACCTGGCAGATTATTTCAAGGGTCAGCCGTTCAATGGTATGGCTATCGTAGATACTTCGGGATCTATGTATGGCACTCCTATTGAAGTAGCTATTTCTTTGGGCCTGTATTGTGCTGAAAAGGCACACGGTCCGTTCGCTGATCACTTCATCACTTTCTCTAGCAATCCTACGTTTGTTAAGACTGATGGTGTTGATTTCTGCGATAAGGTCCGCCGTATGGGTAATGCCGATTGGGGTGGTTCTACTAACGTAGAAGCCGCATTTGACCTGATGCTGAAGGTCGCTCTTCAGAATCAGTGTAAGCAGAGTGATATTCCTGAAAATCTGATTATCATTAGTGATATGGAGTTTAATGCTTGTGTCACTTCTGGACCGGTTTCTACGGATCGCTGGTATGGCTATGGTAATAGAGTTTCTGACCCGGACACTCTGTTCGAATCTATGGCGAAGAAGTGGAAGACTTATGGCTACGAAATGCCTCATCTTATCTTCTGGAATGTTAATGCTCGTCAGAACAACATTCCTATGATGGATAATGGTAGAGTTAGCTACGTTTCTGGCTTCTCTCCTTCTATCTTTGAGACTATCCTTTCTGGAAAGACTGGATATGACCTTATGATGGAAAAGCTTAATACTGAGCGTTATGCTTGTATTAAGTAACTTTATATAAAGGAGAGGAGAAATCCTCTCCTTTTAAGGAAAGATTTAATGACAATATTAAATAGTCGTATATAGTTAAGACGTGATACATATGAAAATTGGATATAGTATAATCCAATTCTTTTAAGCGGCGAATTAGGATGTGCTGTCTACCAAGATGGCACAACAGAAATTCGTATAGGTGATGGTAAATCTCATTTTATAAACTTACCAAGATTTGTAGCGTCTGATTACTACCCAGAAGAAAAAAATACAGATAAAATAGAATATATTGATTTTGATAAAATATGAGGTATTAAATATTTATGAGTGAAAGTATGATGCAGAAAGATTTGGTTCTTTCTATTAATGAATACGCTTATGTTCTTGATAGAACCAAAGGTAATGTTCTTTGTCATGTTGGTCCGACTAAGACTTCTTTGTCTCAGTCTGATGAACTTGTTCGCTTTGATTCCAAGAGCAAAAGATTTGTTCCTTGTTCTTATTCTGATGCTATTTCTCTATTTGCTTCTGCCCCTGAGAACTGGTATCTTGTTCTAAAGAATCCTACTTCCAATGGTCGCCGTCCGACCGCTGGAACTTCTAATAATCTTCCTGAAGATATTCAGGTTGGTCGTAAAATTAATATTCCCGGTCCTGTCTCTTTCGCACTTTATCCGGGTCAGATGGCTAAGGTTGTAAAGGGTCATGCGCTTCGCACTAACCAATATCTGCTGGCTCGTGTATATGATGCTCAGTCTGCGATTGCGGAAGGTGGTAAGGTTCTTGATGCTGAGGGTAATGAAATTATTCCTGAGAACCGCAATTATGTAAATGGTCAAATTCTTGTTATCAAGGGTACTGATATTTCTTTCTATATTCCTCCTACTGGTATTGAAGTAATTCCTCTCCAGAATCAGGATAAGAATGGTTATATTCGTGATGCTGTTACTCTTGAACGCCTTGAGTATTGTATTCTGAAAGATGAAAATGGTAATAAGCGTTATGTTCATGGCCCAGAAGTTGTGTTCCCTGAGCCGACTGAAAATTTTGTAACTTCTCCCAAGGGTGGATATATTTTCCGCGCAGTTGAGCTTTCTCCGATTTCTGGTCTTTATGTAAAGGTTATTGCTGAGTATTCTGATGATGATGGTACTGTTCATCCTGTTGGTGAAGAGCTCTTCATTACTGGTAAGGAACAGATGATTTATTATCCTCGTCCTGAACACGCTATTATCAATTATGATGAAAAGATTCTTCATCATGCTGTTGCTATTCCAGAAGGCGAAGGCATTTATGTGATGAATCGTCTTAATGGTAAGATTGAGACTATTAAAGGCCCGGCAATGTATCTTCCTGACCCTCGTACTGAGGTTGTAGTTAAGCGTAAGCTGAGCGCACATGAGTGTGAACTGTGGTTCCCGGGTAATAAGCAGGCTCTTGAATATAATGCTGGTCTTACTGAGAAGTCTTTGGAAAAGGCTATCGCTAAGAGCGTAAAGGCTGCTACTTCTAATCTTGACAGCACAGCTGCATATAGTGTTTCCAATAGCGTAAATGATATTAGTCGTGAGTTCCAGACTCTTGCTTATCTTGAGACTAATGCTGGCATTTCTCGTGGTACTTCTTATACTAAACCGCGTACTATTACTATTGATAATAAGTATGATGGCGTTGTTAGTATGAATATCTGGACTGGATACGCAGTTAATGTTGTATCTAAGAATGGCACTCGTAAAGTTGTCCGCGGTCCGCAGACTATTCTGCTTGATTATGACCAGACTCTTGAAGAACTTCAGTTGAGCACTGGTAAGCCTAAGACGACTGATAGACTTGAAAAGACTGTATTCCTTCATTATGAAAATAATAAGGTTTCTGATTATATCAATGTTGAGACTAAGGATTTCGTACAGGCTGTAGTAAAGGTTTCTTATTGTGTGAATTTCGATCCTGCTTATATTGATAATTGGTTCTCTATTGATAATTATATCAAGTATCTTTGCGATAGAGAACGTTCTTTGATTAAGCGTGAAGCAAAGAAATACACCATTGAAGAATTCTATCAGAATTATTCTGAAATTGTTCGTAATGTGGCTATTGATGCTCCTAAGACGACAAAGAAGGATAAGGATAATGGCGATCGTCATGAAGGTAGATTCTTCCGCGAAAATGGTATGTATGTAAAGGATTGCGAAGTTCTTTCTATTGATGTAGAGACTGATATTGCGGAAATCCTTGAGCAGCATCAGCGTGAAATGGTTGAAAAGGGTCTTGAACTCTCTGATGCCGAAGCGCGTGTAAGAGTTGCTGAAGCTCTGTTTGAAGCAGAAAAGAAAGAAAATGAATTGGCAAGCACGAAGCTGATTAATAAGATGAATCTTCAGGGTGAAGAAGCTCGTCGTAAGCTGGATATTCAGAGTGAAGTTAATCGTAAGCAGGAAGCTGAAAAGCTGGCAGCTAAGCAGGCAGAGAAGGATATGCAGGTTCTTATTGATGCTATTCATGAAGCTGACTTGGCTCGTAAGCAGAAGGACGCTGATATGAGATTGGCTCAGGCACAGAATGAACTTAGTATCCAGCAGGCAAAGCAGAAGAGTTATGCTGATACTGTTGCTAAGATTATGAACTCTATTAGTCCTGACCTTGTTGCTGCGCTTACTTCTCAGTCTAATGCTCAGGTTATGGAAACTGTAGCTAATGCGGTCGGTCCTTATGCGATTGCTAATGGTGAATCCATTGCAGATACTGCCAATAAGCTATTGCGTGGTACAAGTCTTGAGGGTATTCTTAAAGATGCAGTAACTAAAGAATAAAATAATTTAATTTAAAAATAAGCTCCTTTGATTAATTTCAAAGGAGCTTATTGATTTTTTTATAAAAATATGTTATAATATTTATAGAAAGTTGAAAGGATGGCAAAAATTCATGGAAAAACGTGAAATGGTCATTAAGATTCTCAAAGAGAGTGGTACTCTTACTGCTAAGCAGATTTCTGCGTTCGCCAAGCGCAAGCACAATTTTGATATTACTCCGCAGGGTGCTTCTGGTGTTATGAGATATCTAGTATCTCATGGTATGGCTGGTAGTTCTAAAGATGAAAATAACCAGACTCGTTATTGGCTTAATTCTATGGATTGGGAAACTATGAAAGATGATGAAAGTTTCTGAGTTAAAACCTTGTCCTTTCTGTGGATCTATTCCACTTTTGGAAAAGAAACCGCTTTGGAGTGAACATGGTCATGGATATTATGGTTGTTATGAATTTGATATTCATTGTCCTAATATTATTTGTGGTTGTCGAGTAAATTTATTTAATAATGATAGTATCTATCGTTCAGAAGAAGAAGCAATGAAAAATGCGGTAAATGCTTGGAATGAAAGAGTATAAAATGATTATTAAAGCTTGTGTAATTTTTCATACTGTCGATGGTAAAATGTATGAAATTCCCTGTCATCGGCATGGCGATGCCTATTATATTATTAAACAATTTATTAATCAAAATGAAATATTAAAAGAAGATACAGAAGAAGGATTTTGGAATGAAAATGCTGAATTTCTCGATAGATTTGATGCTTATAGAGAAGCAATAAAATGTCATCAATTTATTCCAGAAGATGATAAATGTAAATTACTTTATAGTGAGGATTTATATTAATGGCTGAATGTATTTATTTTAGATATGAAGATGTAACTCCTTGGCATGGTGATGTATTTGATCATCCTGATTATGAATACTATTGTTTAAAGAATGGAAAGAAAAAAGAAATTTTTTCTTGGACTTGTTCAAAATGCCCTTATTATGAGGAGGAAAAAAATGATTCATAAAATGATTGGATGTTCTGAAGAATGTCTGCGTTTTGCCTGTTGTGATTTTTGTTTATACGCTAGTCATGATTTCTTCTTTGCAGAAGATAAAGATGGCAATGTAAAAATTGTAGCAGGTGGCCCCAATGGTTGTAATCTTCATCGAGATAAAGAACATCAGGAAATTGCCGAAGGTTGTGGATATTGTTCAGATTTTCATTGTTCAATGGCAACTGAACAAAATCAAATAATTAAGGAGATTAACGATGAAACATAAAATTAGAACATGGCTTCAACTTTATGATAGACTCGGTAAGCAGTCTCTCTCTAAGACAAGAGATCAAAGAATTATTTTAAAAAGGGATGGTAAATCAATTCCACTTCATTTGACGTATAATGAAAATGGTAATGAATGGTGGCTAGAGGAGGAAGATACTTCAAATGATTGATATTGTTGATGCTAAAGGCCGATATAAAGGAATTTGCCCAGAATGTCATAACTTTCTTCTCTTTGATGACGAAGATATTCAGATTGTAAGAACAACTAAAGAAGCCCCAGAAATTTTTATTAATACTTTTCATTATATTCTTTGTCCAATTTGTAATAAAAAGCTAATTATTTATAATAGTTAAAGGAGGAAAAATATGAAGATTTGGGTAGATGATCTGCGACCTGCGCCTATCGGCTGGCATTGGTGTAAGTCTGTAAAAGAAACTATTGATACTATTAAATTCTATGGCCAGAATGAGATTGAAGAATTGTCTCTTGACCATGACTCTGGTGTTTATTACTATCAGGGTGGCGACTATATCAATATTCTTAATTGGATTGAAGAAAAATATGGTTATTTTTGGAAAGTGCCTATTAATCTTCATACTATGAATCCAGTAGGTAAGAATAATATGGAACTTATTATTTGGAAGAACAGGTGGTATCAAAAATGATCTATAAAGTATTTAAAGTTAGTCCAGACGCATTTTATGGCGGTTTTAGTCTTATTGGCGCTGAATCCGCCGAAGAGGCTAACCAATACATTAAAGAAATGAAAGCTTCTGACCCTAATAATACATATGACACATTTGGATATACTTATGTTGATCCTTATGATGAAATTGAAGATGTTTTTACCAAGACTAAAGGCATTGTATATGGAGGAATTTATTATCGTGGAAATTAATGATTTTCAGAATTATCTTGAAACTCTCGACCTTGATTGGTGGGAGAAAGAAGATTTACTTGACTTAGCAGAAAATAGCGAATTTGATATTTTACATATGAACAATGAAGAACTTGACCACGCTGCCACTGAATTATATTGGAGAGCGCAAGGTTTACTTGATGAAGTTAATCGTCTTGAGAGTCAAGCAGATACTATTCGCAGATATATTGAAATTCTTGAAGATAAGGAGTGATATATATGAATTTTCATCCTGATTCTTGGGTTATGAAAGAAGTCTATAAGCATTATGATGAAACTCGTGATACTTTTGGATTAAATAAAGTAGTTGGCGTATTCCTTCAGGGTAGTCAAAATTATGGACTTGACTATAAAGATAGTGATGTTGATACTAAGGCAGTTCTTTTACCAAGCTTTAAAGATATTATCTTAAATAAACAGCCTATTTCTACTACTCATATTCGAGAAGATAATAGCCATACTGACTGGAAAGATATGCGGCTTATGCTTAACTGCTTCCGCAAACAAAATTTAAATTTCCTTGAAATTTTATTTACTCCATACTTTTTCATTAATTCTACTTATGGAGAATATTGGGCGGAATTAATTGAACATGGAGAAGAAATTGTTCATTATAATCCATATCAAGCTGTTAAATCTATGAAAGGTATTGCTATGGAAAAATATCATGCAATGGAACATGAATATCCTAGCAAAGTAGATATTTTAGCTAAATATGGTTATGATCCAAAACAACTTCATCATCTACTTCGTGTTGAAGAATATATTGGACGATATATTAATGGAGACCCTTATAAAGATTGTTTGCATCCGCGCAGACCTGATTATTTAATTGATGTAAAAAAAGGATATTATGATCTTGAAACTGCGCGAATTGTAGCCAATACTGCTATTGATAATATCACTAGAGTAGCAGATACATTTTGTGAAACTACTGAAAATAAAGGTAATCCTGTAGTTGATGAATTTTTAGACGATGTTATGTATAAAGTTATGAAAAAAAGTATGGAGGAAGAATTGAATGGAAGTAACAATTAATGAAGAAGATATTGAAATGATTGAAGCGAAACTTCCTGATTTGGCAAATTGGCTGACTAATAATTTTGAAAGTGTTGGTGCTCAAGTTATTGTATTGAATAGTATTCTTGAAGGATTGGATACTATTAAGAAAGAAATGGAGAATTCTGATGAAGATTAAACATTATCTTGTGACTGGAGATATTCACGGACAAATCCAAGAGCGAGTGGATGCTATTGATAAAAATCTCTATCCTCCTGGTGAAACTGCGCTTATTTGTTTAGGCGATGTAGGTTTTAATTTTTATTTAAATCGTAGTGATACAAAGCGTAAGCAATTTGCGCAAGACTCTGGATACATTTTTTATTGCGTACGCGGCAATCATGAAGAGCGTCCACAAAATATTCCTAATATGACTGAATATTTTGATATGGATATTCATAATTTTGTCTATATGGAAGAAGAATTCCCTAATATTAAATACCTTAGAGACGGCGAAGAATATAAATTTAATGGTCATTCTACTTTAGTAATTGGTGGAGCGTATTCTGTTGATAAGTGGTTTAGACTAGATGGTAGACCTGAAAATACTGACAGTTGGACTGGATGGTTTAAAGATGAATTGCTTACTTTAACAGAAATGGCTGATATTACTAAATATACTTACGGCTGTAAATACGATTTTGTTCTTACTCATACTTGCCCAAGGAGTTGGGAACCTACTGATTTATTCTTGAGAAGTGTAATTCAAAGTTCTGTTGATAAAACAATGGAATACTGGTTAGATGTTTTTAAAGAGTATATTCAGTGGGAAGTATGGCTATTTGGACATTATCATGCCGATCGATATGTTAAGCCCGGTGTTGAAATGTTATATACTTCTATTGTTGACCTTGAAGAAATTTGGGATTATGAACTAAAAAGAAAAGAGGAATGATTAATTTCATTCCTCTTTTTTGATTTTTTTAATAAAATATGTTATAATATATTTACAAAATGAGATAAGAAATAAATAAAAAATTAGGAGTTGGTATTAAATGAAATATTTTATTGATTTTGAAGCGACGCAGTTTTCTCAGGAAATTATTTCTGTCGGCTGTTATAGAGAAGATGGTGAAATGTTCTATTCTCTTGTTGCTCCACATAGTCGAAAGAAAGTAACTAATTTTATTACTGAGCTTACTGGTATTACAAAAGAAATGCTTGCTAATGCACCAACTTCTGATGAAGTATTTTGTGAATTTTCTGATTGGGTTCTTGAAAATGACAATAATCCTGAGTTTTACGTCTGGGGCGATAGTGATAGTGATTTCTTGATGCATACTTTCAATAAGACAAGTTCTTTGAAAGCGCGCATGATTATTAGTTATATGGCTTCGGCGCTCATTGATTATTCTAAGAAATTTGAACAGAAATATTATCTGAATTCTACTGGACTTATTAAGATTGTAAATTGCTTTACTCCCGGTATTATTCAGACTCATAATGCCCTTGATGATGCTATTCTTCTTTATTATGTCTATGATTATGATAAAACAAATTATGAAGAAGATATAATTTATCGACTGAGTTTTCTTCCTACTATTAGTAAAAATATGAATAACTGGAAGAAGAAAGTAAAAAAGCCTGCTCCTCATCCTGCAACTAAAACTGAAGAAATTATTTCTCAGTCCAATAGCGAATACGCTGTAAATGACACTCGCAAATGGAGCAAGTGCGGCTATCCTAAAAATAGTATTTGTGTCATTACTTCTAAAAATAGTAGCGCAAAGTATGTATTTCCTGATGCCGAGATTGCGGCTAAGTATATGTATGAATATGTATTTACTGATAACCAGAAGAAAGGTATGACTGTAAATAGTGTCCGTAAGCACATTAAGCAGGCTTATGGTAATAGTAATAAATATATGAATTATTTGTGGCGTAGAGTTGTTTAAAAGAAAGGAATGAAAAATTATGTCTTATTATGCTTATGTATGTAAAATTGATAATTTGCGGAAACATCCAAATGCTGACCGGCTACAACTGGGTGAATGCTTTGGTAATACTGTCTGTGTAGATATGAGCTATGCAGCAGGCGAAGTTGGTATTTATTTTCCTACCGATGGTCAGTTGTCTGTAGAATTTGCTGAATATAATAATCTTCTGCGTAAGAAAGATGATGCTGGTAATTCTATCGGCGGCTACATGGACCCCAATAAGCGCAATGTAACTTCTATTCGTTTGCGGGGTGAAAAGAGTGATGGCTTGTTCCTTCATCTGGATTGTATTGCTTACACTAAGGCAGAAGTAAAAGAAGGCGACTCTTTTACTATGCTAAATGGACATGAAATTTGTCAGAAGTACATTCCTCGTACTCATAAACAGCCTTATGAAAATAAGGTAAAGGGTAATCGTACTCGTAAGAGAAAGGTTCCTATCGCTCCTTTGTTTGTTGAACACGCAGATACTGAGCAGCTAGCTTATAATCTTGGCGCTTTCCGTCCGGGTGATTATGTAGAAATTACTCTTAAAATGCATGGTACTTCTCAGCGTACCGGTCGAGTTCCTACTTTTGTAAAATATAAACGTTCTTTCTTTGATTGGCTGTTGCGGCGTCCGGGTACTCCAATTTATGATTGGGGTTATGTCTCAGGTACTCGTCGTACTGTGCTAGAAAATTTTGATGGTGGTTACTATGGCTCTAATGCTTTCCGTGAGCAGCATTCAAAATTCTTTGAAGGTAAGCTTCATAAAGGTGAAGAAGTTTATTATGAGGTTGTTGGTTTTACTGATACTGGTGCTTCTATCATGGGTGTAGTATCTAATAAGAAATTAAATGATAAAGCATTTGTTAAGCAGTATGGTGAAATGACTACTTTCTCTTACGGTTGTTCTCCTACTGGTTATATGACTTATGAAGATGGTAGTCATGATGCTCTTCCGCAGTCTGATTTTTACGTTTATCGTATGACTATGACCAATGAAGATGGCGATATCGTAGAATATACTCCTGATTATATGCGTTATCGTTGTGCTCAGATGGGTTGTAAATGTGTTCCACTTCTGTGGTCTGGTATTATTCCTGCGGATAGAAGGCTTGAAGAATGCTATGATTGTAATGGTGAATATGGCACTTGGGCGGTTAAACGTAAAGGAAGTGCTGGTGAATGGATTAAGAATATTGCTGAACAATATTATGATGGTCCTGATCCTATCGGCAAGACTCATGTGCGTGAAGGCGTTGTTTGTAGAATCGTAAATCGTCCCGCATTTACTGCTTACAAGCATAAGAATTTTGCTTTCAAATGTTTGGAAGGCATCTGTAAAGCAGAAGAAACTGAACCTGATATGGAAGAAGCAGAAGAAGTAAAAAATGAAGAATAAAAGATTGAAAGAACTTCTTGAAAATTTAAAGCTAGATAAAGAATGGGCGCTTGCTAATGAATGGGAGGCGCCCATTTGTCTAGCAGATGATTTAATAGCAGTTATTGAAATTATTAAAGAATTGATTGAAAAATAATTTGACTTTTGAAAAATAATATGGTATAATATAACATATTATTTTAAGGAGGTTCAAATTATGCGAACTAAAAGGATAATGTCAGTATTAGTAGCTATTATTCTTATCTTTGGATTAAGTATAAATAGTTTAGCAGTTTATGCTTACGATTCTGGCATTACTACTCACGAGCTAATCCACACTCCAGAAGTAGTAGAAGACAGTGAATATGAGTATGGAAAAATGGAATTCTGTAATTGCGGAATCGACCATACTGATAAACCATTTGAATGGTGGTCTGATATCACTGATACAAATAGCCCTCAATGGGATTTAATTCACAATTATTTAACTGTCCAAGAGGATGGAACATTACAAACAGATGACGGTTTCATTGCTTGCGCTCTTGGCCGATACTTTGGTAAGATTGGTACAAAGTGGGTATTTATTTGTGAAGATGGTTCTGAAATTAAAGTTATTAAAACTGATGAAAAGCAAGACCGACATACTAAAAATGGTGATTTAATTCATGGTATTATCTGTAATGAATTGATTGAATTAGTAGTTGATAGCAAAATCAGTAAAACTTGTCCAAGCGGCAATTTTAAAGATTTGCCAAGTTTAGAGGGTAATATTATTGGTTGGAAACAAGTCTTAAATAATGATTTACCTGACCAATTAAAAGGTACTATTTTTAAATAAAATAATATTAAATGAGGTAATAAAAATATGAGCGTAGTTGCTGCGAAGGTATATAATAGTAATATCCAAATGTCTGCGGACAGTATTTTAACTAATGGTTGGGAAAAAGACCCTAATACTAATTTTACTAAAATTATTTCTTTAAATGATATGATTGTTGGTAGCGTTGGCAATGCTGACGAATGTAGTCTTATGTGGTTGTATATGGAAAATCATCAGCCACTTAATGCTACAGAAAGAGAAATTCTTAATTATTTTACTGAATTTGGTAAATGGAAAGGCGAAATTTGTAATAGCCGTGATATTAAGAATAGTTATCTTGTAGCTTTTGGAGGTCATCTTTTCCAGATTTGTGGATACTTAGTTAGAGAGATTAAAGACTATTATGCCATTGGCGCAGGCGCTCCTTATGCTTTGACTGCGCTTCATCTTGGACATGACCCGGAAGAAGCCGTTAAAGTTTCTTGTGATATGTGCTGCTTTGTTTGTGAACCTATTGTCACATATATTCAGGAAAAAGACAATTAAATATAGATAAAAGGGATAAAGATTTAATTCTTTATCCCTTTTTTGATTTTTATAATAAAAAATGATATAATATATATAGAAAGTAAAGAAAGGAATTGATTAGTTATGCCTTATAAAACTAGTAAATATACTACAACTCAGAATAGTGAATTTACTACTCGTTGTATTGATGTTCTTGAAAATAGTCCAGAAGCACTCACAATTGACCAGATTAAGCAACGAGATATGGTTTTAAATACTTTGACTACACAGAAAATTAGTCGTATTCTTTCTCATATGGCAGAGATGGGATTCATTAAGAAATGTAAAGACCGAGCAAGTGGTCGAATGGTTTATAAGAGCGTCGCTGTTATGGTTGCGCAGGGATATGAGGTTTAATATATATGAGAATGTTAATTATCATTGATATGCAGAATGATTTTGTCACTGGGCGGCTTGGTAGCAAAGAAGCTCAGCAAATTGTTCCTCGAATCGAAGAGCGTATTAAAGAATATCTCAAAAATGGAGATACAGTTCTTTTTACAAAAGATACGCACAAAGAAAATTATTTAGATACTCTTGAAGGACATTACCTTCCCGTTGTTCATTGTATTGAAGATACAGATGGTTGGGAAATTGTTCCTCAGCTTGCGCCTTATGCGCAGTATATTCTTTATAAGAATAAATTCGGTTATGTAGATTTAGCAAATGATAGTTTGATTATGACTAATACTTATTTCTCTAATGATAAATGTATTAGTATTGAACTTGTAGGTGTTTGTACTGATATTTGCGTTGTTTCTAATGCTTTGATTCTTAAAGCAACCGCTGATATTCCTATTTATGTTAAAGCAGATTGCTGTGCAGGCACCACTCCGCAGAAGCACATGGAAGCATTAGACGTTATGAAATCTTGTCAGGTGGAGGTAATTTAAATGTTCCGTATTAAAGGTTATGAATTTGAAATTGATTATACCAATCAGACTTTCCCCGATGGTACTCTCAATCTAAATGGCATGGATTTGACCGGCTGTACTAGGATTGAATGGTATTATGATAATGATGCAGAATTTTTTACTTTGATTTGTCTGGCAAAGAAATGCGCAGAACATAATTGTTATCCTATTCTTTATATGCCTTATGTTCCTAATGCTCGTATGGATAGAGTTAAAAAAGAAAGTGATACTTTTACTTTGAAATATTTTTGCAATATTATTAACTCTTTGAATTTTAGAGCAGTTATGGTACTTGATGTTCATTCTAATGTGGCTGCTGCTCTCCTTGATAGATGTGTAGTTATTGAACCTACTGATTATATCAGAGAAGCAGTTAATCAAGTATATCTTCTTACTGGCGGTAATGAAGGGCACAGCCGCAAAGAAGTAATGAGTAAATTTATTGCTTTTTATCCTGATGAAGGCGCCATGAAGCGTTATTCTTCTCTTTTGGATTTCCCTTATGCTTTTGGTATCAAAAAGCGTGATTGGGAAACTGGTAATATTCTTGGTCTTGAAGTTATGAATAAAGAAATTGTCGAAGGTAAAAATGTTCTTATCATTGATGATATTTGTTCAAAAGGCGGTACTTTTTATCATGCTGCTAAGGCTCTTAAAGCACTTGGAGCCAATAGTATTTATCTGTATGTAACTCATTGTGAAAAGACAATTACCTCTGGCAATATTTATTACGGCAATGAAATTGAACAGATTTTCACAACTGATAGTATCTGGCGAGATGAAAATGACCCTCGTGTAAAAATTCTTGAAGTTTAATACAATAAAATCAAAGGAGTAATTAAATATTACTCCTTTGATTTTTTTATAAAAATATGTTATAATATTTATAGAAAGTTAAGAAAGGAATAAATAAAATGAATTATAATCCATTGCTTCTTATTGATTTCTATAAGGCAACTCATCATGAACAGTATCCCAAGGGTTTAACAAAGATGGTTTCTTATTACACTCCTCGTATGAGCCGACTGAAGGATACTGATAAAGTTACTCTTTTTGGACTTCAGGGATTTATTAAAGAATATTTGATTAAAGGATTTAATGATAATTTCTTTAATCGTCCAGAAGAAGAAGTTGTAGCAGAATATGAAAGAGTTCTTAATGCGACTCTCGGAAATGGTTCTTATGAATCTAATAAAATTAGAGAACTCCATCGACTTGGTTATTTGCCGCTTGAAATTAGCGCAGTTCCCGAAGGTACAAGAACAGCAATTGGAGTGCCGCAGATTGAGATTACTAATACCCACCCGAATTTCGTATGGCTGGTAAATACTATTGAGACGATGCTTTCTTGTACGATGTGGCATACTCAGGTGTCTGCGGAAGTTGGTTATAGATATTATCAGATTGTTAAAAAGTATTATAATTTGTCTTGTGACCATTATGTGAATCCTCGTAGATTGCTTGGCGATTTCAGTATGCGTGGTCAGCAGTCTGTTGAGAGTGCTATTAAGAGTTCTGCGGCTTGGTGTTTGAGCTTTTATAATACCGCTACTGTTCCTGCGATTCTTTGGCTGGAAGATAATTATAATTGTGATTGTACAGTTGGCGATGTTGCATATGGTGCTATTTCTACTGAACATAGTGTTATGTGTTCTAATTATGCTATTGATGGTGACGAAATTACTCATATTCGTAGACTTTTGACTGAGATTTATCCGCATCATAGCTTTTCTATGGTTTCTGATAGCTATGATTATTGGAATCTTGTAGATAATATTCTTCCTCAGTTGAAAGACGAAATTCTTGAACATGATGGTTGTATTTCTATTCGTGGTGATAGCGGCGACCCCGTTGATGTAGTTTGTAAGACTGTCTTTAAGCTATGGGATATTTTTGGCGGAGATATTAACTCTAAGGGCTATAAAGTTCTTAATTCCCATGTAAAAGCTATTTATGGTGATAGTATTACTCCGCAGCGTTGTGAAGCTATTTATAAAATTTTGACTGAAAATGGTTTTGCCATTAATAATGTTTCTCTTGGTGTAGGCTCTTTCTCTTTTATGTGCCTTGAAACTCTTGATGAAATTGATGGTTACTTTGCTAGTCATCCTGCGGCACCTCTGCCTAAGCCTACTTATAATCCTTATACTCGTGATACTTTTGGTATCGCAGTAAAAGCAACTTATGCGGAAGATGCTAATGGCAAGCCTATTATGATTTACAAACAACCGAAGGCGCTGTCTTGGAAAAAGTCTCAGAAGGGCTGCTGCGCAGTTGCTCTTGATGGTCAGAGTTATACTGATGAACATACTTGGGATGAAGTAATTAGTATGCCCAATCTGCTTCAGCCTGTTTTCCAGGATGGTATTCTGACAAAAGAATATACTTTGGATGAAGTTAGAGATAATATGTATCCAGAAGGAGAATAAAATGAATACTTATCACGAATTAACAGGTAATTTACTTGATAATCATGGATGTGTAATTTGCCATCAAGTAAATTGCCAGAAAACAATGGGTTCTGGTGTTGCTAAGCAGATTAAAGATACGTGGCCAGAAGTAGCACAAGCTTATCAGATGTATTTTATTGACCATCCTACTCCTCTTGGAAGAACACAGCTTGTTCAGACAAATGATGGTCATGTAATCGCAAATATGTATGCCCAAGATAGATATGGTTATGATGGCAAGCGTTATACCAATTATGAAGCATTTGCTTCTTGCCTTGAAGAATTAAATCGTAAGCTTGCCGACGGCGCTTCAGTTGCTTTCCCTTATAAAATTGGAAGTGACCGTGGTGGTGCGAATTGGGAAATTATTCGTACAATGATTCAAAATATTCTTACTAATAAAAATATTTACATTTATAGACTGGAGGAAAATAACTAATGCGTACTTATCCTATTGCTGATGATATTAATATTGAAATTAACCACATTAAAAATTGGATTAAAGATTATTTCGTACAGAATGGTCCTGATTGTAAAGCTATTATCGGGCTGAGCGGCGGCAAAGATAGTACTGTTGCCGCGAAGCTTTGTGTTGAAGCTCTTGGTAAAGACAAGGTTATTGGTGTCTATATGCCGCAGGGTAAGCAGCATGATATTGATATTGCGCATGAAGTTGGTCAGTATCTTCAGATTCAGACTTTTGAAGTAAATATTGGTAAGATTTGCGATACTTTCTATGAAAGTTTTGACAATTCTTTTCCTTTTGATAATGTAAAAGAAAATTCTGTAGTTACATCCAATAGTCCAGCACGAATTCGTATGTCTGTTCTTTATGCAATCGCGGGTATGCTTCATGGACGAGTTGTTAATACTTGTAATGCTTCTGAGGACTTTGTAGGTTATTCTACTAAGTTTGGCGATTCCGCAGGTGATTTTTCTCCTTTAAGTGATTATACTGTTCATGCTGTGAAAGCTATTGGTTATGCCCTTGGTATTCCTGCCAAGTTTATTGATAAGGCTCCTGAAGATGGTCTGAGTGGTAAGACTGATGAAGATAACCTTGGTTTTACCTATGGTGTGCTTGATACTTTCCTTGAGACTGGTGTTCTTCCTGAAGATTATGAAGTTTATAAGAACATTATGGAACGTCATAAGAGAAATATCCATAAGGTTAAGCCTATGCCGATGTGCTATCGAGTAGGTCCTTGCCATCGTGAAAATTGGGAGCTTTGATTTATGATTGATAGTTTTAGAAATGAATATTCTTTTTTAAGCAACTATGAACTGAGTCCTTTCACTGTTAATGGAGTAGTGTTCCCCACAATGGAACACTACTTCCAAGCAATGAAAGCGACTAATCAGGAAGACCTTTTGAAGATTGCTAATGCTGCTACTCCCGGTGAAGCAAAGCGATTGGGTCGAAAAGTTAAAATTAGACCTGATTGGGAATATGTCAAAAAGGATATTATGCTTGAAGGATTGCGTAAGAAATTTGCTATTCCTGAATTAAGGCAAAAGCTTCTTGATACTGGTGATGCTTATCTTGAAGAAGGTAATACTTGGCATGATAACTATTGGGGTGTATGTCATTGCGCTGAGTGTCAAGATACATTAGCAAAAAATAATTTAGGACTTTTACTTATGAAAGTAAGAGAGGAGATTCAAAATGAGTATTCCTGAGATTATTTTATTTGTAATTTGGATTCTTGTTGCTATCTTCTGGCTTTTTTCCTTTATTAATTGGATTATTAAAGCTGTTCATAAAGAATGGGGCGAAGGTCTTACTTGGACCCTTATGATGCTAGTCAGTTGTTTAGTAATGAATCTTATTACTTTAATCATGAAGCTTACAAAGGTGGGTTAAAATCCCACCTTTGATTTTTATATAAAAATATATTATAATATATTTATAGAAAGGATTGATAATTATGGCAGTTTATTGTGTATCAGATATTCATGGTAATATTAATCTTTGGCGTCAAATTAAGGATTTTATTAATCCAAAAGAAGATAAGTTAATTTGCCTTGGAGATTGCGCAGATCGTGGTCTTGATGGTTGGGAAATCATTAAAGATGTTCTTAGAGGAGTAAATGAAGGCTGGCTTACTTATGTGCGCGGCAACCACGAACAAATGCTTATTAATGCTCTTGATGATTATATCAATTATGATGGTATGTGCGATTATGCTTTTTATCTGCTGTGCCAAAATGGCGGATATGAAACATTTATTGCGGCAACTAATGATGGATTTATGCCTGAATGGCTTGCGCTTCTGAAAAAGACTATTCCTTTTTACATCTATGAAAATGTAGAAAAGAAGAAGATTTTTCTTTCTCATGCTGGACTTTCTTGGAATACAATTCGCCATTTTGAGAATGGACAATTTGATAAAGAATCAGAAGAAATGAAAGATTATCTGCGAAAAGAACTTATTTGGAACCGCAAGCATAATATTGGTTACAAGTCTAGCGAATTTGATTACCAAGTATATGGACATACTCCTATTCCTTACCTTATGTCTGAAAAAGAATTTATTAAAGACCCCGGTGTTATGTACTCTCATGATGGTCATAATATTAATATTGATTGCGGAACTTACGCAACTAATATGACAATTTGCTTTGACCTTGATACTTTTGATGAACATATTTTTTGTTGTTAATAAAGGAGAGAAAATTAATGAAGAAAAATATTTCTACTTCTGACCAATGGAAATTGGAAGGCGATTGTAGTAAATGTCGTAGAGCAAATTATTGCGGTAGAGATTGTTCTGCTTTGAAAAGACGAAAAACTAAAATTGCTCAACAAGCATATTTTGATTTCATGGAAGAAATGGAACGCGAACGTTTAGCTTATCTTGAACAACATCCTGAGTTAAAAGAAGAAAATTGATTTTTTATAAAAAATATATTATAATATTTATAGAAAGTTAAGAAAGGAATTGATAAGTATGTTCGAGGAACACTCATTCTATTGTATGAAATGTGGTCATAAAGGAATCCCTATTCAGCGTAAATCTGGATTTCAGCATAGCAAGTTTCATCGTAAAAAACTCTATTGCATTTATTGCCAAGAGGAAGTAAATCATGTAGAGTGTAAGAATGAAGAAGATGTTAAAGAATTTCTTGAGAATTTTAAGAATGGGGTGTATAAAAATGAAGCAGAAGAATCTTTGGATTATGTGCGGACCTCCGGCATCCGGTAAAAGTACTTTCGCTAATTTCTATTTTACGGAAGACCCTTATTGGAGTAAAAAATCTTGGGTAATTGTTTCAAGAGATAAAATTCGTTTTTCTTTTCTTGAAAAAAATTCTTCCACTAATTATTTTGACCATGAATCTGAAGTTTTCAATGAATATGTAAAAACTATTAAAGATAGTTTTGAAAAGTATGATGTTGTAATTGCTGATGCTACTCATTTAAATGAACGTTCTCGTAATAAGCTTCTTGATGCTCTTGGCGCAGATTTTTTGAAAGATATTAACATTACTTGTGTTGGTATGATTACTTCACTCAAGAAATGTTATGAATTTAATAAACAGAGAAGTGGTTTAGCAAACGTTCCTGCTGCTGCTATTAAAAGAATGCATGATAGTTATGTTCTTCCTGACCATGGTGAAAAATATGAATATCGTGATGTTCTTTGGTGCAGCAATGATGGAAAAAGAAGAAATTACTATGATTGTAGTTGGATTGGAAAACCAATTCAAGTATCAAAAGGAGATGAGTAATTTATGAGTAACATTTGGCTTACAAGTGATTTTCATTTTGGACATGATAGAGAATTTGTTTGGAAAGCTAGAGGATATGCTTCAGTTGAAGAAATGAATGAAATTCAGGTTGAGAAATTTAATTCCCTTGTCCAGCCTGATGATACAGTATATATCCTTGGAGATTTGATGCTTGGAAATAATGACGAAGGTATCAAATGTCTTAAAAGACTTAATGGTAATAAGTATTTTGTACGAGGAAATCATGATACTGATGTTAGAGTAAAACTTTATATGGATGAACAAAATGCTAATATCGGATTCCTCGGGGATGCTACTACTTTAAAATATAGGAAATATCATTTTTACATGAGTCATTATCCTACTATGACAGGTAATCTCCAAAGAGAAAGTCTTCATCAAATGACTTTGAACCTTTATGGTCATACCCATCAAATTACAAATTTTTATCAGGATATGCCTTTTATGTATCATGTAGGTGTTGATTCACATGATGGATATCCTGCACTATTGGATGATATTATCCAGCAGATGAAAGATAAAGTTGAGGAATGTAAATCATTTCTTTAACATATAAATTATAAACAATTAAATATTTTAATGAGAGGAAAAATAAAATGCCTGCTTTTCTTATTACTCTGATTCCCATTGTATTGGGTGTTATTTTTGTTTTTATTCTTCTTTGTAGTGGCTATGTAAAAGCTCCACCTGATATGGCTTTTATTATTAGCGGCGCTCACAAGAAACCTCGTATTCTAATCGGCAAAGCCGGTATTAAGATTCCTTTCTTTGAACGATTGGATAAGTTGTATCTTGGCGCAATTCAGATTGATGTAAAGACTGGGTCTGCTGTTCCTACTGCTGAATATATTAATGTTCGAGTTGATTCTACTGTCTCTGTTAAGGTTGGCGAAACTGATGAAATGATTGCTCTCGCTGCGCAGAACTTCTTGAATGTTAATAGAGATACTATTGCTACTAAGATTAATGACCTTTTGGAAGGCAATATTCGTGAAATTGTTGGTCAGATGAAACTGACTGATATGGTTAGCGATAGAAAACTGTTTAGCGAAAAAGTTCAGGAAAATGCGGTTCCTGACCTGGCTCGATATGGTCTTCAGTTAATCACTTTCAATGTTCAGAATTTCTCTGATGACAATGATGTTATTACCAATCTTGGTATTGATAATGTTGCTCAGATTAGTAAGAACGCAGCAATTGCTAAGTCTAATGCTGAACGTGAAATTGAAGTTGCTAAGGCAGAAAATGCTAAGCAGTCTAATGAGGCTAAGGTTAAAGCTGCTGAGGAAATGGCAGTCCGCAACAATGACTTGGCAATTAAGAAAGCTCAGTTGAAGCAGGAAGCTGATACTCGTCAGGCTCAGGCTGATGCTGCGGCTGGTATCGAAGCAGAGAATCAGCGTAAGCTGAGAGACGTTGCTGCTACTGATGCTAACATTGCTAAGGCAGAACGTGAAGCCGACCTGAAGCAGAAGCAGATTCAGTTGAAGGAATATGAACTGGATGCCCTTGTGCGTAAGCAAGCTGATGCTGATAAGTACGCGGCTGAGCAGAAGGCTGCGGCTGATTTGATTAAGCGTCAGAGAGATGCTGAAGCTCGTGCTTATGAAATTGAGCAGGAAGCTCGTGCTATGAAGGCAAAGGCTGAAGCTGAGAAGTACGCTGCTGAGCAGAAGGCTGCTGGTATTGCCGCAGTTGGTGAAGCAGAAGCTGCTGCTATCGAAAAGAAAGCAGAAGCACAGAAAAAGATGGGCGAAGCGTCCATTATGGAAATGTACTTTGATGCTCTACCGAAGATTGTTGCTAATGCTTCTGCACCTCTGACAAACGTTGATAAGATTACCATGTATGGTGAAGGCAATAGTGCTAAGCTTGCTGGTGATGTTATGAAGACGGCTGACCAGATTACTAAGGCTGTGTCTGAAGCTACTGGCATTGATTTTGCGCAGCTGCTTAACTCCTTCGTTTCCAAGAAAGAAAGTTAATACTCAATCCCTTATGAGAGAAATCTCATAAGGGATTTTTTATACTTAGATATCGAAATCGGCCGTAGTTCGGAAATTCTGGCACGCTAGCAATTTTTTGACCAAAAAGGTCAGAATATTGATTTTACTTAAAAAAAATGGTATAATTATATAAAGAAATTAAAAGGAGTAACATATGGAACTTAAAATAAAAAATGCTAAATATGAATGGGACCCAGACACTGGAACCGCCACATGTTCATGCGATTACAATAATATAAAATATACTGGAATTGCGCATTGCCATCCAGAAGACCAAGATATGATGAATGAAAATACTGGAATGAGTATTGCTGAATGGAGACTACAAATTCAATTATTACGTGTTCATCGTGAAGAAGTTAAAACTGAATTAAAAACCTTAAAACAATTATACTATTCAATGACACAATCTAAGAATTTTAATTATAATTCTTATGAAACAAAAACATTGCGTAGATAGATTCGTGAACGAGAAGATTACTTAGATTTTATTAGAAATGAATTAATTCCAGGATACCAAAAATATTTAAGAGATTGGATAGATGGAAAAGATAAATTTTATAAACATATCCGCGCGATTCGCGCCAAGGGCAAAAGTGAGTAATATTTTTATACCAATATTTATAAATAATAAGAGAATTTAAGCCTTTATCCTTACAATTCTAAAGAAAGGGTGATATTTATCTTACTATTTATTTTTGGAATGATTTTTATCGCTTACTTATGCCCCATAGGAGATAGCCTAATAAGTGTAATTGTAGCTTTCTTCGAGATGGTCAAGGGCAAAATTGCTGTTAAAACAACAGAATATAATGCCCAAATTAAAAAACTGGCTAATGAAAATAGTAATTCTTCCATCCATGCTATTGGATTTACCACACCAGATTATGAAGAAGAGGAAGATGATGATGAGTACTGAGATATATAAATTTTATGATACTTGTAGCTTATTAATGGTTGTAGATACTCTGTTTTAGGATGAAAAATCTATGCCAGTAATTTCTTCAATTACTTTAAATGAATTAGAAAATATAAAAACATCAAGTAATAAAGACCCTGACGTAAAATATGCGGCTCGCAAATTATTACATAAATTAAATGAAAACCCTGACAATTATATTATTCATCTATTTAAAGTACATTATATAGAAACTATAGAAAAAATGAATCTCCCAGTTACTGATGATACACGAATTTTAGCTACTGCTATTAATTTTAAGGAATGTCATCCTAATACTATTTTCGTAACAAATGATTTATCATTAAAAACAATGGCAAAATTATTTTTTAATACTAATATAGAAAGTATTAATGAAGATACATTAGATGAATATACAGGTTATTTAGAAGTAACTATGAATAATGAAGCTATGGTTGATTTTTATTCTAATCAAGAAGAAAATTATTTTGATTTATTAGTAGGCGAATACCTATTAATTAAAGATGATGATGGTCAAATTGTAGATAAAAGATGCTGGACAGGAGAAAAATATCGTCCAATAGTCTATGGCAATTTTGATTCTAAATGGTTCGGTAAAATTAAACCAATGAAAGATGACGCTTATCAAGCATTATTCACAGATAGCCTTTTAAATAATACAATAACAATGGTACGTGGTCCAGCTGGCTCAGGTAAAACTTATTTAAGTCTAGCATTCTTATTAAATTAGCTTGATAAAGGTCGTATTGACAAAATAATTATTTTTTGTAATACTGTAGCTACTAAAAACTCTGCTAAATTAGGATATTATCCTGGAACTAGAGATGAAAAATTATTAGATTCTCAAATTGGTAATTTACTAACTAGTAAATTTGGTGGAAGAATCGCAGTTGAGCAAATGATTGAGCAAGAGAAATTAATTCTCTTACCTTTAAGTGATATTCGTGGTTATGATACCACCGGTATGCGTGCTGGTATTTATATTTCAGAAGCATAGAATATGGATATCTCTTTAATGAAATTAGCTTTATAGCGTATTGGCAATGATAGCATTTGTATTATTGATGGTGATGATAAAACTCAGGTTGATGATATTTCTTTTGCTGGCGCTAATAATGGTATGCGTAGAGCTTCTAAAGTTTTTAGAGGAACTAATGTATATGGTGAAATTGAATTAAAGAATATACATCGTTCTGCTATAGCACGCATTGCTGAAAATATGTGATTTTATTTAGCCAAAAGAGTTTAATTCTCTTTTGGCTAATTTTATAACCTTAAAAAGGAGGAATACATATGGCTTTTAAAATGAGAACCACTCGTCCAGAAGCAGGTAATAAATATTATATTACTAAATCTAACGGTGGATACTCTTATGCTATTAAAGGCAGTCCAACAGACAAATAGAATGATGTTCTTTCTAATTGCGTTGGATACGCATATGGTCGTTTTAATGAGATCGGCGGCTATGGATATTGTAAATATTTAAGTCCAGTTAATGCTGAACGTTTCCCACAATATAATAATACTGGTATCCCAATGGGTCAAACTCCTAAGCTTGGTGCTTGTATGGTATGGCAAGGCGGCCCCACTTTAAATAGTGGAGATGGTGTTGGCCATGTCGCTATTGTTGAAAAGATTTATAGCCCTACAAAAATTATGACTTCTGAAAGCGGCTGGGGTAGTAAAAATCCATTTTGGAATGCAACCCGTGAAAAAGGAAATGGAAACTGGGGCGCAGGTTCTGGATATAAATTCCTTGGATTTATATATAATCCAGCAGTAACAGATAGTGGCAATGTAGATACTGACACAGCTAATTAGTATGGATTTGGTAAAACTAACAGCCCTTTAGTTAATTATACCAAAATTAGTCCTAATAAAACAAGTCCTCGTAATCATGTAATTGACACAGTTACTATCCATTGCGTAGTTGGACAATGTTCTGTTGAAGCTCTTGGAAACGTATTTGCACCAACATCAAGATAGGCTTCTTCTAATTATGGCATTGGCCCAGATGGTAGAATTGGTATGTATGTAGAAGAAAAAGATCGTTCATGGTGTTCTTCAAATGCCGCAAATGATAATCGTGCTATTACTATTGAAGTTGCTAGTGATACTACAAGTCCATATGCTGTTACTGATAAAGCATATGCTGCTTTAATTAAACTTCTAGTTGATATTTGTAAAAGAAATAATATAAAGAAATTAGTGTGGTCTACTAATAAAAATGATAGAGTAAATCATTTAAATGGATGTAATATGACAGTTCATAGAGATTATGCTAATAAATCTTGCCCAGGTGAATATCTATATAGTCGCCATGGGGATATTGCTGCTAAGGTTAATGCTTAGCTTGGAGTTGTTGAGGAGGATGAAGATATGACACAAGAAAAATTCAATGAAATGATGAATAATTATTTAACTGAATTAGCTGAGAAAAATCCTAATACCTATTCTGCCGATGCTCGTGTTTGGGCAGAAAAGAATGGATATATTAAAGGCGATGAAAAAGGTCGCAAAATGTATAAGAAGTTTATGACTCGTGAAGAAATGATTACAGTCTTATATCGTATTTTAAAGGATAAATCTTTAACATAATGAGACATAGAAAAAATAAAAGAGAGTTTTCTAAAAGTTTATTGATTTAGGAATCTGCTTTAATTTGGATTACAAGTTTAGCTTATATTATAATGGCATTTTATTGTATAAGTAATAATTATACGGGTTCTTTACCTTGGATTACAGCTAGTGCGAGTCTCCCTTGGGCAGCATATGGCGTAAGCCAAGTTTTTTATTATAAAAAATCAATGATTGAAAATTCTAAAAATGGTATTAAATATGAAACAGTATTAAAAGAATTAGACCAAGCTTATGATAAATATCGTAATATGACTTCTAATAATACTGATTTCAATGAAGTTTTGAATGATTTATTTAATTCTTCAAGTAGTGATACTACGACTTATACTGATACACAAGATAGTTCAGTTTTGGATACTGATTATGGTATTTAATAAATAAAGGATAGCCTAATAGGC
>ERZ1026864.424-NODE-424-length-25589-cov-14.217710_pt1 | contig 25589 bp, 21 predicted proteins | sample MGYA00380162_ERZ1026864 | MGnify/ENA primary metagenome ERZ1026864 (study PRJEB33269, sample SAMEA4719798) | human gut metagenome | biome: human-associated habitat; feature: organic feature; material: feces | place: Cameroon | collected 2013-10 ... | reverse complement strand
TAAAAATACATATTAATTTTAACTTATAAAAGACCCAATGTCAAATTATATGCGAATAATGTAATAAATTGTTAACAAAGGCAAGATAAAACGAATATTGTAATTGAACAAAAAAAGAGCCGTGGATTTCTCCACAGCTCTTTGTAATTTTTTACTCACCGTCGCCGATTAAATTATCGTAGATATCGTCCTTGTTAAGGTCGTTCTTAGGTGTTGATGTTGATGTAGTTATCGTACTACCCGACAACGAATATTTCCTGATTTCTAATTCAGGCTCAGAATAAAATTTCTTCATTACTTTTACCTCCTTAGAAAATCTTAAAATGTATCTGTTGTGTTTGTAGGCATTGTTACCGGTGAATACTGGGTTACGAGTTTTTCATTACCCTTTTCGTCCTTAACCTTGTAAGTACAGTAAGCAACCCATTGGAGACCTACTTCAGAAACCGACTTGCCTGCAAAAGCAGATGTGTTAATCGAGATAACAAACTGGTTACCGCTTGTTGTGTAATTTGACTTAAGTCTGTTTACACCGTTCTTTCCGGCATTGGCAAGTTTAAGGTCGCTGCCGTCGCCTTGAACAGCACCGTTTTTGTTGATCTTCAACAAAAGACCCTTTTCAACCATTTCGCAACCTTGAGGAAGAACGAATTGAGAAATGATAGATGCCTTTGTGCCCTGAGCAATAACAAGATCTGACTTTGTATCAACTCTTGCACCGTCTTCGTTACCCGGTTCTGTAATGATGCCCTTTTGGATAGCATCTCTGTAAGTTGGCTCGTCAAGAGGAATAAGAAGTGCATCTTCGTGAACACGGAAGGAATAATCTGTACCGTATGCTACAACCTTACCCTTTGTGACAGCTACGGCTGCAGGGTCCCAGGCTCTCTTATCAGGCTCTGTACCAAAGAGGTATCCTCCGTCACCAGGCGAATTAGCACAAGAATGATTGAACCAATGTTCCAAATCATCTGCGCAAACCTGAACCCAAGCATATACTTCAGGAGTACCGCCATCAAGAGCTCTACCTGCATCTTTGACTTCATATGAATTTGATTCGTTTTCTCTGTTTACAGTGTAATGTAAATCATATCCGTAGTAGCCTTCGCCGTCCTTTTGACCGCGAGTAAATACTACTTCATCATTGTATCTAAGGTTTTGAATCTTGAATTGGCCGCCCCAGCCGTATGTTGTATCACACACATATACCGTATATGCTGTTTCATTTGAGAAGTCATATACAAGTGTGATATAGGTGTTGTCAGTGATTGTAACTGTTTCGCCGGCTTTCATTGTCTTGCCGTTTACCTCGAATGAATTAAAGGTATAATACGGAAGTTTTGGTGCTTTCGAAGCATCAAGAGTAACAACTGTGCCCGAAGCAACATAATCTGTTTCAACGATAGACGAGTTAACACCGTTTACATATGAAACCTTGCATTGATTTGAAGATGATGCACTCTTTGTTGTGAGAGTTGTATCACCTTTTACAACAAATGTAAGTTCATCTGTTGTTGTAAAGAGTTTCTTTGCTACAGTTGCAGATGGTGATTTCATTTCATAATACCAGTCTACAACAGGCTTATCAGGAAGTGAAACTGTAATTTCTGTACCGTAAGGATGTGTTTCTGTAGTTGCCTTATTTTCATCACCGTTTGGTACAATCTTTACGGTATAAGTCTTAAGTTGAACACCCTCAAGAGCTTTCTTGATTGCATTGTCGCAATCAGTTTGATCTGCGAAAGTTTTTGTTGTAATGTTTACGCCTCTGACATTTACAACCTCTGTTTCCTTAAGTGCATCAAGAGCAGCTTTTCTTGCATCTTGGTCGTAAGCGTCAGGGTCAGTTCTGCTTTCGTTGACTTTCTTGCATTCTTCAAGAACAGCGGTGTCAGCAGTACTTTCTTTAAGAAGTGACTTAAAGCCTTCAATTGCAGCCTTTTCAGCTTCTACAGCCTTTACAACATCAGTTTCGTCTGTATAGTGCGTTGCTTGCTCTACCGGTGGCATATTAAGATATGTCAAATCAGCAAGCTTATCTCTCAATTCTACAACCGAAGCCTTTGAATACTTGTTTTGTGCAATTGAATTTACAAGTGTATCAGCTGCTTTCTTAAGATCAGTAAAGTCGATTTGACGAACAAGAGCATTAAATGCTTCTGTAAGTGCTGTTGCATATGCGTCAACCTTTGATTGTTCTGTTGCAGCAACATCGGTGATATTGAGGTCGCTGAAAGCACCTTGATACTGAGCAAGTGCATCTCTATATGCTTTGTCGAACGCAGTCCAGCTTGAAGGCTTTATCTTTGCTTGGTCATTTTCATATGTGGACTTTGTTTTTGCAAGTGCTTCCTTAAGCTTGGTGTTGTTGGCAGCCTTCTTAAGGTTCTTTCTTGCATTCCAAAGTGTTGTATATCTATTGTCACATTCCCTTAAAATATCACTATACGACATCTCGTTATACTTGAAATTCTCATTTGCTGCTTTTGTAGCATCAATGAGTTTTTGCCAAGAAGATGTTGTATATTGATTTGATGTTGCAAGGAAGTCTTTAGCTGTACATTCAGCAATAAGGTCAAACAAAGGAACAACATTTACAAAGCTGATGTTAAAGTTGTACTTTGCTCTTTCAAAGCCATAGCCTGCGTATGTTCTGAAAACATTATCAGCGTATTTCCAATAGTATACAACGCCGAAATATGCATTTGAATTTGCAAGGTTAAGTTGTTTTGACATTGATGACGGAGTTGTTTTTTCGGAAAGTATATATGCATCCGGGTCAACTGTAAGCTTTGTCTTTGTGTCAAATTCTGTCCAGCCGTCCTTTGCATAAATACCGCCGTACGGTTCACCTGCATGATTGTCTGTTACGCCGAGCTCTGTTATAAAGTCGTGAGTTGGATCAGTAATAGGATTACCTTGCGAATCAACGCCGAGTGCCTTACCTGTCGACTTAGTTACCTTAATGCTGTCAATTTCCATTTTCATACCGCCACTAAGGTTAAGCTGTGCTTGGTAATTTTCAATTTTATCGGCGCCGATAGCATTGTTTTGAGGCCAGCCAAAACCGCTTGCCCACTCTGAGGACAACTCACCCGACTGCACGTTACTTGCATCGAGGATGAGGGCGTCAACGCAAGATTCAAAGTCTGTACCTGTTTGCACATTATATGAACCCCATCTTGATGTAGGAAGATAATACTCAAACTTTTCAGGCTTTGTCTTGAACAAAACAGAATCTGTTGTGTATTCCCAATAGAACTTGTAGTTGTCGCCTCTTGCAGATGACTGGAATTCGGTCTTGTAATTTGAGCCCTTATTTGCCGGCTGACCGTTTGGAATAAGTCTGAAAGCTGCGGCAAGGTTTGTAAATCCGTCTACTACATTATTAACAACGGTTGTATAGTTTGTAATTGCGTTTTCAACAATATTTGCAACTCTACCATCGAATGTAATGATGCTGTCCTTGTAAGTATTTGCAGAGTTTACTGCGTCTTGGAGAACAACATAGTTGCCGTACTTTTCGTTTGCATCGGAAGTGTTATAGGTTTCTGCCTTTGCCAATGCTGTTGTCAACGAATAGCCCGATGTTGTTTCATGGTCGAAATTGATTTGTGCCTTTACAATTTCCGCACAAAGCTGCTCAACATAAGCATCCACCTTTGCTTGGTTTGCGTCGTTCAAATCAATTTTTTCTGTATCAAAGCCATAGTTTTCTTCAGAAACCCAGATTGCTGTCTTAATCTCTTTAACAAGAGCCTCGAGTGCTGCGGCATCTACTGTACCTGTCTTAAAGTATGTTGGATTGTGGATAAGAGCCTCTGCGTTGTTGATTGCAATTTCGAGAGTTTCTGTATCAACAACCTTACGAAGCATACCGGTTTTAAGGTTTTCCTTAGCAAGGTTAAGAGGTTCAATATACTGCTCTGCATCTGCCATTACCAAATCATTGGTGTAGAGATTGTAGAAGTAATTGATAGCATTATTATATGCTGTATTAAAAGGATCCCAAACTTCTTTAGTATACTTTTCGTAATTTTGATTGCCTGCGGTGTAAATCTTCTTTGCACTTGAGATTGCTGACTTTAACTGTGCATAAGAAACTGCACCTGTATCTGCTACAGGAGTTGCGGATTTCAAAATGCCATTCATGCAATTCATGATAGTTTTGCCGGCTTGAGAAATCGTGCTGATTGTGATAGCATCAATATTTGCATATGTAGCATATTTTGTTGCTGTATCAAATGCAGTAATAAGAGTTTCCAAGCCGTTTTGTCTGTAGTTGGAAACATCTGCAAGGTAAGCAAGCTTTGTGCTGTCTTTAATAGCGTCTACAAGACCCTTATAGTTAACAACAGTGATTCTCTTCTGTGAGTGAGCTGATGTTTCTTTAGAAAAATTGTAGCCGTACATATTTTGGTCTACTGCAGAATTATAAGTGTCTGAGCTACCGCCGTACCAAGCCCAATACTTGCCGACTTCGGCATAACCTGTGTTCGCACCTTTAAACTTAATTTGATCGTTGTGAACTTGGAATGCAGCAGCATATGCGTTCCAATATCCTCCAAGTGAATATCCAAGTTTAGCCGATACTGTTGAATACTCATTTGAAACTTCGGTACCTACATAATTTGTACCGTTATTACGGCAAGCATTAAAATCAAGGTGATTCAATCCTTGACCTGAGCCGTCGCCGCCCTTCCATGTATCAGCCTGCTTGGTTGTAAATGTTGAACGACCTTTGAAGGAAGGGTCATTACCCGGCTTAGTGGTTGCATATGTTTTATTTGTAATATCATTTACAGGGAGCTGCTGTGCAGGATATACCTGATAAACATATCTAGCCTTGTTTATATCTCTTTTTGCCATAAACATAATCGGCATAATTGCATTTGATGTACCGTCATAAAGGAGAACAGTGTTTGGATAGTAAACCTGAACATAAGTATCTCCGGCTTTATCAAACTCAATAGCCATACCCGAAGAATCGCCGCCGTTTTTATTGTAATTCTTACCAACACAATCTTCGGTATAAATAATGTTATTATAATAAGTATTGTCAGCTGTATTATTAACAGTAAGCTGACCCTTATCATTTGTAAATGTCGGTTGCTTTGACTTATACTGACCTGTTACCTCGTCTACCCAAGCCTCCATAGAAGCCGACTTTGAAGCAAGGTCATTTGAAGCGTCATTAAGTTCTTGCTCTGTAGGAGCATCATGACCGCCGTAAGCGAATGCGTCACGATAGCGAACAGCCTTTAAGTATGCCTGATAAGCAGGAAGCATATTTTTGTAAACAAGGCCGTTTGTACCAACCTGAGACATCTTCTGCTCATAAGCTGAAATCTGTGCGTCGATACCTGCTACGCCCGGAATAACTTCAACCTCTTCGCTGTATGTAGCTGTAATGCTCGGTGTGCTTGACTTAACATAAATATCGGACCAAGGAGAGTCTTTTGGAGAAGCCGCAGAGCACATAACCATAATTGTTACATACTTAAGTTTTTGTGAAACTGCAAAGTTTACAGCATCCTTAACATCTACCGTTACTGTACCGCCGTTAGTGATTTCACTTCTTGCAATGTCCTTAATCTTTGTAAGCTTGTAATAGCTTGTTGCATTTGCAATGTGATTGGAGCCTGTGAAAATACCACTTGACACATTGGTGGTTGAACCTGCATAGTTATCCGCAGCATTGTTTGTTACATAATAAACACTGAGCGAAACGCCTGTATCAGTTTTTTCTGCGAAAGCAGAAGAATAAAAATTGATGTCAAACGGAGCATTGGTAAATTCACCGGTTGCCTTTGAAAAATCGGATGTGTCGTACTGCCAATAACCGATTGAGAAAGAGTCGTCTGTGCTGTCGTTAACGATTTCGTAATAAGAGTCATGCCAACGACCTTTGTCAGTGCAAACCAAACCCGTCCTCACGTTTTTAGCAGTAAGTGTTTTGTTTACTACAACGTTGTCGGTTGTCGAGTCAGCCAATGCAGTAAGCGGCAATGAGGTAGCAATCATAAGCACTGCCATCAAACAAGCAATTGACTTTTTGAATAGTCTTTTAACCATTTAAAAAACCTCCCTTAGATTTAACGGATTATGTAGATAGGTACAGTTTATACATAATACCATTATTTAATTCTCTTAAATAATAGCATATATTATATAAAATATCAAGAGAAAAATTGGCTTTTTTAACAATTTGTAAATTTTTTAACAAATGCCCTATTTATGCGGTTTTCGGCGTGTATTCTTGAAAAATTTTTCTGTGATTTGTTATTTTTGTCAATTCATTATATGCAAACACGCAACAAAAATGTTATTATTTTTTATATATTATATACATTTATATTGGGGTGTGTTGCAGAATATTGCAATATAGCCGTGTTCGACGGCGGGAGGATGGTATTCTCCCCTACGATATTCATTGTTTTGTATATTTATGCGTGATTTGTTGTAAATGTATACATATAACGGCAGATTTTTGCAATTTTATTTGTATTTTTATGCAGAAATTTGCAAAAAGGGGTTGCAATATAAATACGAAGTGATATAATAGTGACAGTTAGAAAAAACGGAGCCGCAAAGGCGGCATAAAGGAGTTTATATTATGGACAAGAAAGACATCAAAAAAGTTGTTCTCGCATACAGCGGCGGACTTGATACATCAATCATCATTCCTTGGCTCAAGGAAAACTACAACAACTGCGAAGTTATCGCAGTAAGCGGTGATGTAGGACAGGGCACGGAGCTTGACGGACTTGAAGAAAAGGCACTTGCAACAGGTGCATCAAAGCTTTACATCCTCGACCTCAAAAAAGAATATGTTGAAGATTACATTTGGCCTTGCCTCAAAGCAGGAGCAGAATACGAAAACTATCTTCTCGGCACATCGCACGCTCGTCCTTGCATTGCAAAGGCACTTGCAGAAGTAGCCAAGAAAGAGGGGGCAGACGCTATCTGCCACGGTTGCACAGGCAAGGGCAACGACCAAGTTCGTTTTGAACTTACACTCAAGGCATTTGCACCTGAGATGGAAATCATTGCACCATGGCGTGAGTGGGACATCGTATCCCGTGAGCAGGAAATCGAATATGCAGAGGCACACAACATTCCGCTCAAGATAAACCGTGAAACAAACTATTCAAAGGACAAGAACGTATGGCACCTCAGCCACGAAGGACTTGACCTTGAGGACCCTGCAAACGAGCCGCAGTACAACAAGAAAGGCTTCCTTGAACTCGGCGTATCGCCTGAGCAGGCACCTGATGAGCCTACATATCTTACACTTCACTTTGAAAAGGGTGTTCCGACAGCTATTGACGGCAAAGAAATGGGTGCACTTGAAATCGTTGAAAAGCTCAACGAAGTCGGCGGCAAGAACGGCATCGGTCTTCTTGACATTGTTGAAAACCGTCTTGTAGGTATGAAATCCCGTGGCGTATATGAAACTCCGGGCGGTGAAATCCTTTACAAGGCTCACGAAATGCTTGAAACAATCACTCTTGACAAAGAAACACAGCACTACAAGAAGCTTATCGCTCAAAAGTTTGGCGAGCTTGTATACAACGGTCAGTGGTTTACTCCTCTTCGTGAAGCACTTTCGGCTTTTGTTGACGAAACACAAAAGAATGTTACCGGTGATGTAAAGGTTAAGCTTTACAAGGGCAATGTTATCAACGCAGGTATCACATCACCATACACACTTTACGATGAAAATGTTGCATCATTCGGTGATGACGGCGGTGCATACAATCAGGCAGACGCCGCAGGCTTTATCAACCTCTTTGGTCTTTCAATCAAAGTTAAAGCATTGCTTGACCAAAACAGGGACAACAAGTAAGGCAATTCCTCTTTACACAAGGGCGTAATAAATTCAACTCTGTTTGACAATACAAATGTTATATATTATAATTAGGGCGGTTAGTAAATGACCGTCCTAAACTTTTAATGAGGTACTTATATGGCGCAATTATGGAAGGGCAGGTTCAAGAAAGAGCTTGCCAAAGAAACCAACGACTTTAACTCATCCATCGGCTTTGACTGCCGTATGTTTGAGCAGGATATTAAAGGCTCGATTGCACACGCAACAATGCTTGGTGCAACGGGAATTATCGACAAGAGCGAAAGCGACAAAATCGTTGACGGCTTGAACGATATACTGAATGACATCAAAAGCGGCAAGCTCCACATCGATATGGAAGCCGAGGACATCCACACATTTGTTGAGGGTGAACTCACGGCAAGGCTGGGACAAACGGGCAAGCGACTTCACACCGCACGCTCAAGAAACGACCAGGTTGCACTTGACATTCGCCTTACTCTCCGTGACGAGATTGACGAAATCATTGCAAAGCTCAAAGGTCTTGTAACCGTTCTTTGCAACAAGGCGGAGGAGCACAGCAAAACGATTATGCCGGGCTACACACATCTTCAAAGAGCACAGCCAATCACATTCGGTCATCATTTGATGGCGTACTGTGCAATGATTTTGCGTGACATTGACCGCCTCGGCGATGTTAAAAAGAGAATGAACATCTGCCCGCTCGGTTCGGGTGCTCTTGCAGGCACAACCTATCCGCTTGACAGAAACATGGTTGCGGATTTGCTCGGATTTGACGACATTACATACAATTCGCTTGACGGCGTATCGGACAGAGATTTTTGCATTGAACTTGCAAGTGCACTTTCGCTTGTAATGGTGCACCTTTCACGCTTCAGCGAAGAAATCATTATGTGGTGCAGTTGGGAGTTTAAATTTGTTGAGCTTGACGACGCATTTTCAACAGGTTCATCGATTATGCCGCAAAAGAAAAATCCTGACATTGCAGAACTTGTAAGAGGCAAGAGCGGACGCGTTTTCGGCGACCTCACTACCCTGCTCACCGTTATGAAAGGCATTGCTCTTGCATACAACAAAGATATGCAGGAGGACAAAGAAGCTATATTTGACGCTGTTGACACGGTGAAAATGTGCCTCAACGCATTTACTCCGATGATTGACACAATGACTGTGCTCAAGGACAATATGCGAAATGCGGCGGCAAAGGGATTCATCAACGCTACGGACTGTGCGGATTATCTTGTCGGCAAGGGTTTGCCGTTCAGAGATGCGTACAAGTGCACAGGCGAACTTGTTGCACTTTGCATAGACAAGGGGCTTACGCTTGAAACGCTTCCACTTGAAGAATATCAAAAGATTTGCGACCTCTTTGATGACGAGGTTTACACAGCGATTAATCTTGAAAAATGCGTAAAAGACAGAAAGGTTGCAGGCTCTCCGTGCCCTGAAAATGTTTTGGCACAGGTTAAAGCCGCAAGAGAAAAAATCAAATAACACATCGAGGTGTTAACTATGATAACAATTACCGACAAAACACAATTTGACGATGTTGGAGAAAACAAAATCATTCACGGCGACATAAACAACATTGAATTTGAACAAAGCAGTATTACCTTTAACGGTTCAAATAACATAATCGTGATTGAGAACGGGGTTAAGATGAAAAACTGCATGCTGAAAATCAACGGTGAAAACACGTTGTTTTACCTGAGTGAAAGCAAGCATTGGTACTATCTTGACATCACGGGCAACAACAATACTTCGATTTATTTTGGCAAAAACTGCTTTCTCAACGGCAGACTTGTTGCCGTTACATCCGAAAGGCAAAACATTTTCATCGGCAACGACGGATTGTTTTCTTACGGAATAACTTTGCGTACAGCCGATCCGCATTTGGTATTTGACTGCGAAACAAAGCAACGCATAAACCACAGCGCTTCGGTGCTTTTGGGTGACCATGTTTGGCTCGGTCAGGGTGCAATGCTCCTCAAAGGAACGCAAATCGGCTCGGGTTCTATCATCGGAGCGGCGGCAGTATGTGCCGGCAAAAAGGTGCCGTCCAACGCATCTTATGCGGGAAATCCTGCCAAACTCATCAAACAGGGAGTGTTCTTCACCAACAAGTGCGTTCATCAATGGACAGAGGAAATGACTGCCGAGAACGAGATTGACAACAGCGACAAATGGATTTATTCGCACGACAAAAACACAGTAAGCCTTGCAAGTGTTGACGAAGCAATTAAAAGATGCAAGTCGGCAGAAGAAAAGCTTGAATACCTCCAAAACGGTCTTCCGAAAGGCAAAAACAGATTTTATATTGAACCTAAAAAAACTAAAAAAGGTTTATTTTCAAGATAAAGCAAAAGAGTACGAAGCAAAGAAAGCCTCGTACTCTTTATTTTCTGTGTTATAATTTTGCAAAAATTTTGGAATACCGTGTATTCTTACGCATTTGCTCACGGTTTATCCTATGCTGTGCAAATACAAACAGGACCGTGCCGATGAGCCAAACAACTATTCCGGCAATAATCCTAAAGAGCAAAATGTTATTTGCCATATTATCAAACACACTGCTCCACACGGCAGGTGAAACCGTAACCGTCCCTACATGTGTAAGCCTCATCACAAGCGATGACAAAACCGTTGCAACACCGCCTGCCATAATTCCGCTTGAAAAGTACAGTACAAACTGTACCTTTTTATCATAAATATACGCCAAAAGAAAAGCTGCAAACGCCAAAATAACAATGCAAATTGAAAAAAAATGAATCGACCTTGTGTTTTGCTTTTGCATATCGTTTTGCAAAAATTCAAGGTTATGAATTCCGACGGTATCCGAATAAATTTGCTGGGCTTCCGCAGAAACAATGTCAATGGTTTTATCAGATATTTTTATATCATTTGCTTCGATATATTCACCAATCGTTGACTTAAAGTAATTATATCTGCTACCGTTTTTCAGCGTCGCATCGTTTTCATCAAACAAGAATTCTGCCGCTTGATTAAGGCTTTCTTTTGTATCAAACTTCACCTTTACACTATCAAAAATATCAAACGGAAGATTGCTTTTCGTTGACAAGGTCTTATACTTTTCAGTCAGTTGCTTATCGCATTCGTCTGCCAAAGCCTGAGTTGAAAAGGATTTAATATAAAAATTCTTGTTACCTATTGTTAAATGATTTATGCCCGATATAACGGCAACAACAAGCACAACCGCAGTTATTGCCGACAGCAAATAAGACAAAATTTTGCGTGAGGAAGCAAGCATCATTCGGTCACCTCCTCATAAACAAGTGCGGTGCAGTCGGACGAAAAGCCGTATTTTTCCGCATTTTGAAAGTAAAGTACAATACCTTTACTCACGCCGCAATTATTTGTAAAGATTTCATTTTCATTTTTTACCGAAAATTCATTTTTGTACTTATATTTATAAGTTTTGTCACCGGCAAGTACGTTAATATTCCCCTTGTCAAACGGCTTGATTTTATTTTCCAAAACGAGATAATACCCTACCCCGACTTTGCCGAAGCGAGAACCTTTTATATAGCACGCACCGTTGTTCAAAGATGAATAATTATACCCGTCAACAACCGATATTTCACTGTCGCCGAATTGAAATTTTGCAATTTTCGTGCCGCCGTCTTTTAAATCAAAATATGCGACATCACTATTATTTGTTACATCAAAAAAAGAGCCGCCGAAACGAAAGCCCACGATAACAGCGGCAATGATAATTCCCGCAACAAGCGGAAATATCACTGCTTTTGTTAAAACGGATTTTTTGTCTTTCGGCGTTAATTTACTGTTGTTTATCATTTAATTACCAAGCTGATTTGCCATACTGAAAGTCTTGTTTTTCTTTGGCTTGTAAGCCGGCGGATTTTTAAGTTTCTTTGTATATCTGTTATTCTTTGCAGTAAGCTTGTTAACCTCATGAACGGCACCTGCCATATATTCGGTCATATACTTATCGGCAACAGCCATCATTTCCTTATCGTTTTTCATTTCTCCGAGAATAGTTACGGCAATGACATCCTGAACATCATTTATACCGTCCTCATACACCTCATTGAGCAATTTGAAAAGCTTTTTATGCTCTGCTTCCGTACCGTTCTTAATAACATCAAGCACCTTAGGAGTGCCGTAATTCATAAAGAAATCTTCAGGCAAAAACTCGCCGTATTGCATAACATTTCTCTTGATTTCATCCTTAAATTCGGGATAAAGTGTGCCGAAACGGTTTGCAAGGCTGTCCACATCGTAGCTTACAAGACCGTTTTTAGCCTTGGTTCTTGATACGGATTTAGGCATTTTAACCTTGTCAAGATTAACCTGCTTGCGTACCTTGAAAAGTCTTTCAAGTTCATCAACAATCTCGTTTGATGTTGATTTTACATCTCTGTCATCAATCGCATCAAGTTCAAAAAGGCTGCGTGAAATAGTATTGTATTCGGTTTCATCGCCCTTATCCTCATAAGCACATTCAAATTGAAGAATGTTTGTGCTCTTATCGTGAACAAGACGGTAAACGCCCTTTTCGCCTTTAAAATAAATTGATGTTTCGTCCTCGGAAGTTTTTTTAAATCCGAGTTCTTCATTTACGGAAGCAAGATTTTTTTCTATATCCTTAAATGCCGAAGTTAATTCCATATTAGCTGTTCTCCTGTTTATTCTTTCCCTGCTGTTCGACAAGTTCACCGATGGTTTTGTCACCGTCTTTACTGTCTACATAAAGGGTTTTGTTTATTTCCAATTCTAAATTTTGATGTTCAGCCTTGCGTACATAATACCTATATACAAAGGCTATCATGCTGTATCCGCCTATAAGAAGAGCCGCACCAAAGCACGCTTCGATTATAAAATACAAATCAAAGGCTTTGCTCATAGCAATATTAACTCCGTCGTTTTCGGTAAGATACATATTTTGACTGAACGAAAAAGCAAAATTTGCCACACACAAAAGTATAAGTGCAAGTCCTGCGCAAATCATAGCAGACGCATAATGACCAAACATTTTTGTACGAGCCGCATTAAACATATATATTTTTACCGTAACTGCGACAATAAGGGCTGCAATAGCAACAACTATCATAATAGACACCTTACCAAGCCTACCGGTAAAAACCGAAAATTCCTTGTTGTTATCTATACCCATAGCTTTATTAAAAGCCGTGCAGGCAAGTTCAACAGCCTTATCAAGCGACTTTTCATCAAGTTCAAATCCGTTAAATCGGTAAAATTCCTTAATGCCGTCACGATAACATCCGGCAATATTTGAACTTTCGGAATAATCGTAATTGCCGCCGCTGAATGCGGACTTGACTATTTCCTTTTGTAAAGTACTGATTTTATTTTTGCCCACGGCATATTCAAACGCCTTCGGTTCAATACCTGTTTTTTCGGCTATCTTTGCCGTCTTTTCATTCAAAGAGGTTTGTATAGCCTGTGTAACATTATCTCCGCTGAGAAACTTGCCGTAAAAATCGGCATTGCCTATTGTGGGAGATGCAACTGCGAGAATAAAAAACAAAAATAAAAGCAGTGCAAGCAGCACATCATAAAATGTGCTTTTAATCTTGTATAACCTGTGCATATTCATCTTCATTAAACTCCGTCGTTTTTGTCGGTGCCGTTGTGGTCAGGCTGTCGTGATGATTGCCGCTTGGGAAAAAAGCCACATTGTCACTTGCAAGAAAAGCACATACTGCAACAACAATAATTGCAAAAATAACCGGAATAAGTATACCTTTAATTTTTAAATTACGGCTAAGCGATTTTTCTGTTTGGGCAACAAAATCGCCGACATTTTCTCTTTTCAGTACAACCGCCCCTCTACAAATATTCGGTTTATTGCAGGACACAATCCCACTAATTAATGCATTATAACACATCAAAAGCATTTTGTCACTAATTTATTATAAATTTATTTTGTAAATATTATTTTAAGATAATTTTTAAAGTAATATTGAAATCTTTATTAAAATATGATAAACTAAAGAGAATATTGCCCCAGGGCACTAAACAAGGTGAAAAAATGAACAAATTGACACTCGGTGTACTTTTCGGCGGAGCATCGTCGGAACACGACATAAGCTGTATAAGCGCAAAAAGTATACTTGAAAATATAGACAAAGAAAAATACAACATTGTAAAACTCGGTATAACAAGACAAGGCGAATGGTTTTTGTTTGATGACGATGTAAATATGCTTCCGAATGACGAATGGCTAAAGTCAAAATCGCTCAAAAAAGCATACATCACACCCGACAGCAAAATCCACGGTATCGTAACAGAGGACGGAGAACAAATCAAACTTGATATTGTATTTCCTGTTCTCCACGGCAAAAACGGTGAGGACGGCACGGTGCAGGGCCTTTTACAGCTTGCACAAATTCCGTTTGTCGGCTGTGATGCAACATCATCGGGCAGTTGTATGGACAAAGCGGTTACAAACGCCGTTGCCGATGCGTTTGGCATTGAACAAGCAAAATGGTGTGCTTTTACCGAATACGAATACGGCAAGGACAGCAGAAAATGCCTTGACCTTGCAATCAACAAATTAGGCTTCCCTATTTTTGTTAAACCTGCAAACGCCGGCTCATCGGTCGGCATAACAAAGGCTCACAACGATGAGGAACTCATTGTCGGCATAGAAAAGGCATTCAAAGAGGACAAAAAAGTTGTTCTTGAGGAATTTATCGAAGGGCAAGAGGTTGAAGTTGCTGTTCTCGGCAACGAAGAACCTATTGCGGCAGAAGTCGGTCAAATTGTTGCAGCTGCCGAATTCTATGATTTTGACGCAAAATACAACAATCCTGCATCCGAACTTCATATTCCTGCTCTTTTGAGCGAAGAAAAGAGAAACGAAGTCAGACAGGCGGCTCTCAAAGCATACAAGGCTTTAAGCTGTGAGGGCATGAGCAGGTGTGATTTCTTTGTAACAAAAGGTGACCAAAGAGTACTTTTAAACGAAATCAACACTATTCCGGGTCAAACTTCAATCAGTATGTATCCAAAACTTTTTGAAGCTGTCGGAGTGGGATATACAGAGCTTATTGACAGACTCATTGACCTTGCAATTAAGCGTGGAGGCATTATCTGATGGCTAAGGCATTGATAACTATCATAGGTCATCAAAAATTTGACGATGACAAAGACCAGGTGGAAATGAAAACGGTCGGCACAGTTGAATATGATGACGACAATTACATAATCAGATATAACGAAGAACTTGAAAACAGCACCGCTCCGCTTCGTGCAAAACTCAACATTGCAAAGGACGAAAGCAAGGTTGAAATGATAAAGTCGGGTGCATATTCTTCCTGCCTTATCATAGAAAAATCAAAGCGTCACCTGTGCAATTACGGCACGGAATACGGCGATATGCTGATGGGAATTTTCGGCAGAGAAGTTGAAAACGATTTTAACGAAAACGAGGGAACATTTAAGTTTAGCTATGACATAGACATAAACGGTGCAATTTCCTCGCAAAACGATGTGATAATAAAATTCAAAGTATGTGAATAATCGGGAGAACAGATATGTCAAAAATGGTAAAAGAAGTAGAAAACAAGCTTTACGAGGCTATCGAAAATGCCGTTAAATCGGCAATCGAAAACGGAGATTTGCCTCAGGCGGATATACCAAAATTTATAATTGAAAAGCCTGCCGACAAGAAAAACGGCGACTTTTCATCAAACATCGCAATGGCGGGTGCAAGAGCATTTCACGGAGCACCTCGTATGATTGCTGAGGCAATAGTAAAAAATTTCAGTCTTGACGGCGGCTACATCGACAGATGCGAAATCGCAGGTCCGGGCTTCATCAATTTTTATCTTTCGGACAAGTATTACAGCGATGTTCTCAAAGACATTGTTGCAAGCGGCGACAGCTACGGCCGTTCAAACTACGGAGAAGGCAAAAGAATTCTTGTGGAATTTGTATCTGCCAATCCGACGGGTCCTATGCACATCGGCAACGCCCGTGGCGGTGCAATCGGTGACTGCCTTGCAAGCGTGCTTGATGCGGCAGGATACGATGTTCAAAGAGAATTTTATGTTAACGATGCAGGCAATCAAATTGAAAAATTTGCAACTTCGCTTGAAGTAAGATATTTGCAGGAATGCGGCAAGGATGTTGAACTTCCTGAGGACGCATACCACGGCGAGGACATCACCGTGCACGCAAGAAACTTCTTTAACGAAGTCGGCGACAAATACGCAGAATGTGACTCACAGGAACGCAGAGATGCACTTGTTGCGTACGCTTTACCAAAAAATATCGCAGGTCTTGAAGCAGACCTCGGTAAATACAGAATTAAGTACGACAAGTGGTTCAGAGAGTCCACTCTCCACAAGGACGGCTCGGTTCAAAAGGTTATCGAAGCACTCAAAGAAAAAGGCGTAACATACGAGCAAGACGGTGCACTTTGGTTTAAAGCAAGCGAATTCGGCAATGATAAAGACATCGTGCTCATTCGTGCAAACGGTATTCCTACCTACATTGTACCTGACATTGCATACCACTACAACAAGCTTGTAACAAGAGGCTACGACAAAGCTATTGATGTTCTCGGTGCAGACCACCACGGTTATATTCCGAGAATGAAAGCGGCACTCACCGCTCTCGGTCTTGATGCCGACAGACTCGACATTGTTATTATGCAAATGGTTCGCCTTGTCAGAAACGGCGAAACAATCAAGCTTTCAAAGCGTTCGGGCAAAGCTATCACGCTCAACACACTCCTTGAAGAAATTCCGATTGATGCGGCAAGATTTTTCTTTAATCTCCGTGAACCGAATTCGCACTTTGATTTTGACCTTGAACTTGCGGCAAAGCAAAGCAGCGAAAACCCGGTATATTATGTTCAATATGCTCATGCAAGAATTTGTTCAATCATCAAAAAAGCCGCAGAAGAAGGCATCGAAGTTGTTACTCCGTCTGCAGAAGCACTCAACAGACTTAATTCGGACGAAGAGCGTGACCTTATTTCTCACCTTGCAGGACTTACCGATGAAATTATCGGTGCGGCAAAGAATTACGACCCTGCAAAAATCACTCACTATGTAATTGACCTTGCAACTCTTTTCCACAAATTTTACAACGCACACAGAGTTGTAAGCGATGACAAAGAACTTACCGAAGCAAGACTTTTCCTTTGCACAGCGGTTAAAAACACAATCAAAAACATTCTTGTTATGCTCAAGGTTGATGTTCCTGAAGCAATGTAAAAAGTACAAAAACGAGGGATAAATATGAAGTTCAAAGCAAGCACATTACACAAGATAGGCAGACCTCTTGTTAATTATGTTTACAAAAATCCAAAAAAGAATATACCAAAGGTGCTCAAAATCGGCAAGGCGATTACGGGCAATTTGTTCCCTGAAACGACATGGACCGCTCCTCTTGATGTTATCACCAATCCGCAAAACACTTGGAACGATTATGTTTATCGTATTATTGAAGAAACCGACAAAGAGCTTCTTACAAATATGCTCCTTACCTTTGCAATTGATGCAGGATATATAGGAACTTCAACTCTGCGTGAAAACAGAGATAAGCTCAAGTGTAACATTCCTTGGATTATTCTTATGGATCCTACCTCTGCATGCAACCTCAAATGCAAAGGCTGTTGGGCGGCTGAATACGGTCATCACTCAAATCTTACTCTTGACGAAATGAGGAAGATTGTTACCGAGGCAAAGGCTCTCGGCACGCACTTCTTTATGTTCACGGGCGGTGAACCGCTTGTACGCAAAAAGGATATTCTTACCATCACAAACGAAAACAAAGACTGCATTTTCCTTGCATTTACAAACGGCACGCTTATTGACGACGAATTCTGCGAAGAATTGAAGAAATCGGGCAACTTTGCACTTGCACTTTCTATCGAAGGTACGGAAGAAACGACCGATTTCAGACGAGGCGAAGGCGTTTACCAAAAAGTTGTTGACGCTATGGCGTTGCTCAAAAAGCACAAGTGTATATTCGGCACATCGGTTTGCTACACAAGCAAAAACTATGACGCCGTAACCTCGGACAAGTTCTATGATATGGAAATCGAAGCGGGTGCAAAATTTGCACTCTACTTCCACTATATGCCAATCGGTTCGGATGCCGACACCTCATTGCTTCTCACACCTGAGCAGAGAGAGCATGTTTACAGAACCATCCGCAAAAAGAGAAGAGCAAGAAACGGCAAGCCTATATTTGTTATGGACTTCCAAAATGACGGTGAATTTGTAGGCGGTTGCATCGCAGGCGGAAGAAACTACTTCCACATCAACAGCGAGGGTGATGCAGAGCCTTGCGTATTCATCCATTACAGCGACAGCAACATCAGAGAAAAGAGTATTCTTGAATGTTTGCGTTCTCCTCTTTTCAAGCAGTATTACAAGGGTCAGCCGTTCAATGACAATATGCTCCGCCCTTGCCCGATGCTTGAAAATCCGCAAGCGTTAAGACATATCATTGATGTAACGGGTGCAAAGTCAACAAACCTCACCTGCCCTGAATCGGCAGATGAGCTTTGCTCAAAGTGTGACCTTTATGCAAAAGAATGGGCACCGATGGCAAAGCAGATTTGGGAGGAGCAAGAACGCTTCCACCCATTCACTCAATACTATCGTGACACCGACGAAGCCAAAAACGAACAATAAAAACTTAACCCCGAACTGTTCATTTTTTAGAACAGTTCGGGGATTTTATATTAATTAAGAATTAATCAAATATGTAATTTCTTTTACCTCATCATATATTTCAGGAATATTAAATGTTAATTCAAATTCATCATTAAGATTTTCGCTTTCTATAGGAATATCAACATAACATCTATATGTACATTCTTGTCCAACTTGCAAGTAAACGCCATCCGTAACACATTCAAAACCACTACCGCTATTTCGAGATCCATAACGAACTAAACTGCCAATAACATTTTTATATTTTGCAGATATAAAGTTTATATTTGACGATTTGAAACGGTTTACTGTAATACTATTTCGATCATTATTTTTTACCGTAAACTCAATAAAGGCAAAAGTATGTCCTTTAGAGGCTATAATAGAATTAAAATTTACTTCTTTTGGATCATATTCTTTTGGCAAAAAATAATGACTGCTATCATTAATATCATCATTTAACGCAATAGCAAGTTCAGCACGATCAAGCGTAAAATCTACAATTTCAGTAGATACTGTATCACCTATATTATAATAAATTCTTCTTTTTGTTGTTTCCTCTACAGCGTCCGAAATTGTAGTTTTTTCAGTTGCGGTTGTCATATTTTTTGATTTTTCTAACGAACAGCCACTAAATATTGCTGTTATTATCAAAACCATCACTCCAACTGTCGCCAAACAATTACACATATATCGTAAAGAATAGTATGCATTTAAGAGCATGCATTTTTATCAAAAGATAAAAAGACACACTATTCCCATATACGATATTAAATTGTGTAATTATTTGGCAACTTTATTGTAGCATAGAGAAAACATAATTGCAACACAAATAAATAAGACGCCGAATCAATCGGCGTCTTTGATTATATCTTTATACTGAAGTCGGACTACCTTTTCCAAATTCTTTGGTGAAGTGCAGACCTGACAGCCCACTCTGCCGCCGGAGAAGAAGATTTTGTCGGCATTTTGAGCGTTGATATGAATAGTGGTTTTAAACTGCTTTTTCATCCCGATAGGCGAGCATCCGCCGTGGATATAACCTGTAAGCGGCAGAAGTTCCTTTTGCGGAATCATCTCGATACTTTTTTCACCGACTGCCTTTGCGGCTTTTTTCAAATCAAGTTCGTGCTCGGCAGGCACCATAAAAACATAATGTTCCTTTGACTTGCCGACCGTCACCAAGGTTTTGTACAAAAATTCCGGGTCGGTACCAAGTCCGTTTGCCACTTCAACCGCATTTGTGGTCATATTGTCATAAGCATAATGCGTGTATTCAAGTTTCTTTTGGTCAAGCACACGCATAACATTTGTTTTGTCCTTTTGCATAATGTCACCTCTCAAAAATAATAGCACAAATGAAACCGAACATCAACAAAAAAATGCAGACTCAATGAGTCTGCATTTTTTGTTAGATTTTAAAAACTGAAAAGTCCGATTGCCTGAGCAAAAAGGACAACCAAAAGCACAGGTGCAACGAATTTAACCGTTACATTGTAAATAATCTTACGATTGAACTTTTCGCCGTTCTTTGTAACTTCGTCGATAATTGTCTTTGGCTTTGCAACCCAACCGACAAGAATACAGGTGAAGAATGCAACAATCGGCATAAAGATATTGTTGCTGACATAGTCCATAACATCAAGAATTTGACCGACTGTACCGTTTGGAAGTTTAAGTTCAAAGTAAAGCTTATTGTAGCCGAGGCAAACGATTGTGCCGGCAATCAAAGAATATACCAAAACAACAACACCGGCGGTGTTACGCTTCCAATGGAATCTGTCCATAAGTGACGAAACGATAGCTTCCATAATTGAAACAGATGATGTAATAGCGGCAAAAAGTACCATAACAAAGAACACAATACCTACCGCAATACCGATTTTACCCATAGCGGCAAATACCTTAGGAAGTGAGATAAACATCAAGCCCGGACCTGCTGTCATACCGTCTTCGCCCATGAATACGAACACTGACGGAACAATCATAAGACCTGCAAGAAGTGCAACCAAGGTGTCAAAAATTTCGATTTGGTTAACCGACTTCATAAGATTTGTTTTGTCATCAACATAAGAGCCGTAGGCAACCATAATACCCATAGCAACGCTGATTGAGTAGAAAAGCTGACCGAGTGCATCAAAAATAGTGGTAAATGTTGACTTGAGCGTAAGTGATTTAAAATCAGGCACAAGATAAATTTTAAGGCCCTGCAAACCGGTGCGTGTAACACCGTCTGCATCGGTATACTTGAGAGTGAGTGCAAACACGCCGATACAAATAATAAGAACAAAAAGAATAGGCATAAGGATTTTGCTTGATTTTTCAATACCCTTATTTACGCCGCCGAAAACAATAACGGCAGTTGCAATAACATATACAGCCATCAAAATAATCGGCACCCACAAACTTGTGATATGATTTGTGAAGTAGTTATCCGCTGCGGCTGCTACGCCATCGCCTGTTGCAAAGCTGATGAAATACTTGAGTACCCATCCGCCGATTGCACAATAATACGGCAAAATAATGATTGGCACAAGAGTTGCGATTGTACCGAGCGGTCTGAACTTTTTGTTAAGCTGACCGTATGCGGTAAGCGGAGATTGCTTTGTTTTTCTGCCAAGTGCAATTTCTGTAACCAAAAGTGTAAATCCGAATGTAAGAGCCAAGATGATGTAACAAAGAATAAAAAATCCACCGTTATCTTTAGCTGCCAAATACGGAAATCGCCAAATGTTGCCAAGACCTACGGCACTTCCCGCTGCTGCAAGAACAAAGCCGATAGAGCCTTTAAAACTGCTTCTTTTCTTTTCCATTTTAGTAGTCCCTCTCTGACATAATATTAGAATGAGTTTTAATTATACCATAAAACGACAAAAAATACAACTAAATTATTTTTCCTCGGTTGACAAAAATATACCAATGTTGTAAAATCATTTTGCTTTATGTAAATATACAGTACCTAAATGCTGTTGAGAGGGATAATTTAATAATGAATTACAACAAAACAAAGACGGTAAAATTTGCGTTTAAAATGTCTTTGCCCGTTTTGTTCGGATACTTGTTTTTAGGCTCGGCTTTTGGCATTTCTTTGTTTGAAATCGGCTACAACTGGGTTTGGGCGATTGTTATTTCGCTTCTTGTATATGCCGGTTCGGGTCAATTTTTGCTCGTATCAATGATTGGTTCCGGAGCAAACCTTGCAAACATTGCAATAATGACATTTTTTGTAAATTCACGCCATATTTTCTACGGACTCAGTTTTATAGAAAAGTTCAGAAGCTACGGTTGGAGATACCCGTCGCTTATTTTTTCGCTTACAGACGAAACATACGGGGTTAACACTTCGTTTAACACCGTACCGAAAGGCGTTAACGAAGGCGACGCAAGATTTTTGATAGGAATATTCGACCACGCATATTGGATAATCGGTTCTGTCATCGGCAACCTTGCGGGTCAGCTGATAAAAATCGACTTTACGGGTATAGATTTTTCAATGACTGCGTTATTTGTGGTTATTTTCCTTGACCAAATTCTTGCTTCAAAATCCAAACTTCCGGGATTTCTCGGTATAGTATGTGCACTTATTTGCCTGTTTATTTTCGGACCGGACAAGTTTTTGCTTCCGAGCCTAATAGTTACGGTGTCGCTTCTTCTTGCGTTTAAGCCGTTGCTTTCGGGTGACAAAAAGGAGGTAAAATAATGCTTTCTACATCTCAAATGCTCATCACCGTGCTTGTTGCCGGTGCCGTTACATTTGCAACAAGATTGATTCCGTTTGCCGCTTTCGGTAAACGAGAGGTGCCGAAAATCGTTAAATACCTCGGCGACATTATGCCGCCTGCAATAATAGGAATACTGATTATTTATTGCATAAAGGACGGCTACACATTTGATGTGAACACACTTGCACCACAACTGATTGCAATTACGCTCACGGTAATTGTACATTTGTGGAAACGCAACACGCTCATCAGCATATCGGTCGGCACAATCTCGTATATGTTGCTAATCCACTACATATTTATATAACAAAAGGACTTGCTCAATCGAGCAAGTCCTTTAGACTGTCGATAAAGCCCCTGAAGCACGCCAATAAAATAAACTAACCGCTTAATGCCTCCCTTGTGTAAAGGGAGGTGGGTGCGATTTATCGCACTCGGAGGAATTGTAAAAGTGCCGCAAACATCGAGTTTACGGCACTTTTGGCGTTTTTCGTTTTTTGCTCAGTCGAGGTACCATCGTACATCTTCCTTCGCAAGAAAACGAAATTCAGAACCTTTCTCAACAGCCTACAGCGTTATATATTTTCTTGAATGCCGAAACAAAAGACATTGTTATAAATATTGCGCAAAAAACCCAGCTTATCGGCTCGGCACAAGCTATACCCTTATAACCGAACGGCTTTGCGATGAAAAATGCGGCAAACACTTTTGAGAGCAATTCTATTGAACTCGACACAAGCGGTGCAATCCTTTTACCTATGCCCTGAATTGCCGTACGCATAACATACAGTACTCCGAGAGCCGGAAAAAACGGCATATTAATATACAAATATGTTTTTGCCGTGTTGACAATCTCTTTATTTTGCGTGGAGGTGACAAAGTTAATCATCTGTGTGCAAAAAGCATAAACCAAAACAATAAATATGCCCGACATTACAAACTCCGACACAATCGATGATGTGACGGCTTTTTTTATTCTGTCTGTTTTGCCGGCACCAAAATTTTGGCTGACAAAAGTTGAGCATGCAGTAGAAACGGTAATCATAGGTTGCATAAATAATTCAACAATTTTGCGTGCGGCAAGATGGCCTGCAATAACCGTCTTGCCCAATCCGTTGATTGCACTTTGCAAAATAAGCGAACCGATTGCAAAAATGCAGTTCATCATTGCCATTGTAATACCTGCCGAAAACATTTCTTTGTAAAGAGGCGGATTAAAGGCATAGTTTTCTTTGGAAGTTTTGTACTTTTTATAAGACTTTACAATGGAAATTTGGCACAAAACACAAGATATAAGCTGACTGACAACAGTTGCCAAGGCAGTTCCTTTTACTCCCATTCCAAACACCTTTATAAACAGCACATCAAGACCAATATTGCAAACGCTTGACACCACCAAAAACACAATAGGTGTAACGCTGTTGCCAAGTGCACGGAGAAGATTCGCCTGTGCATTGTAGCAAGCCATAACACCTGCACCGAGATAAACCGTAAATATATATGAAAACGCATCAGTCATAATTTCATCAGGCGTTTTGAGAAGCACCAATGCCGGCTTGAGCAACACAAACGACAAAAGGACGGCAACAACCGACAACACCGTATTCATCACAACGGTTGCGGCTATACTGTTTTTTAATTTTTCATCATCCTTTTCACCGAAAAAGCGTGCGATAATCAATGAAAATCCGCCGTTAAGCCCGCCGATAAAATACATCAAAAGCGAAAACAACGAACTGCTTGCACCGATTGCAGACAATGCGTCATCACCCAAGAAATGCCCTGCTATTGCCGTATCGGCAAGATTATATGCCTGCTGAAAAATATTACCTAAAAATATAGGAAGTGCAAAAAGCAAAATTGATTTTGTAACACTTCCGTGCGTCATATCAATATTTTTCTTCATTATTCAATAACCACCGTAACAATAGAGTCAGAACCGATTTCTATTTGATTTTTAAATTCGCCGTTGTAGACTTCTTTAAGTTCCTCGTCTTGCACAGAAGCAATAATCTGCATTTTATCAAAATCGCCGTCAACGGTAATGCTTTGACTTTCGCCCTCGTTTACGGCAACAATCACGGTTTTGTTATCGGGAGTCAAAAACGCAAACGCATTAAAATCGTTGTTATCCTCACTCGGTCTGAAGCCGAAATCAAGCACGACGGAAGCAACGGGAACAAATTTTGAAAAATGGGCAAAACCGTAATATCTTTTTGCCACATACCAATCGGAAAAATCAAAGTCGGCGGTAATCATAGCGTCCGAATAATCAAACCCGTCCTCATTAATCGAGAAATTATTAACGGCAACCCAAGAGGTCCAACTGACGCAACCGGAATAAACAATATCCTGACCGATAATTCTTGCCGTTATAAGTGCTCCCTTAAAATCTTTTGTGTGGCTTTTGTTAGGAAGTTCACACCATTCGCTCATATCAAAACGAAGCGACGGATGAGTATCTACGCACAGTTCCTTAAATTCATATCTTTCCTCCGGTCGGTTATCGCTGTGATAAGAATGAACTGCAAAAACATCAAGCACCCTCATTATCATCTCATCAGCTGTCAGTGCTGCAAGATATTCGGGAGTTTTGCCGAGATACTGTCCGCTTTCGGGTCCGTAAAGTTTGACCGGCATATCCCTCAAAATTATCTCCTCGGCAAACATACGGAAAATCTCAACAAGTTCCTCGGTTTCATAATGGCAACCCTCCTGCCAAACAGAAGAACCGCCCCACTTCCATTGCGGCTCGTTAATCGGACTGATGTACTTTACGGGATAGCCCTCATCAAGAAAATGCTGTGCAACATCAAGAATGTAATTAACAAACTTTTTGTAGTTCATTTTCGGTATATTGCAGGTGCTGTAAAGAAAACTTCCCGAAGCCTGACCCGTTGAACACTGCGAATAGTGCGGTGAGTTTGCAAACAAAATCAAAGTGTCGATATTGCCGAGTTCAAGCGACTTTTTCATCATATTAACAGCGTTTGAATCTTTTGAAAAATCCCAGCTGAGTTCTTCGGTTTCTCTGTCATATTGCAAAAAACTTTCTGTAATTCTCCACGGATTTTCAACTCTGTAATTATTCATATCGGTACCGCCGCCGATATTATAGCGATATATATTAAGATTAAGCCCGTCACTGCCGTAAAGCAAGTGTGCGATTTTATCCGCAGTTTCGCCTTTTGGGCAAGCCTGACTCCACCAACAGGCAGAAGTTCCCCAGCCTTTTAAGGTATGACATTTTTCAGCATCTTTAAAATTTATTTTCATATTATCTCCTTTGCCGCAAAACAATATAACTGTCTCTTATACACATCTGACGCTGCCGACGAT